>Ga0315288_10000675_pt1 | contig 43245 bp, 63 predicted proteins | sample YL17G11_20_MG_FD_203454 | JGI IMG/M metagenome (GOLD analysis project Ga0315288, IMG submission 203454) | Sediment microbial communities from Yellowstone Lake, YNP, Wyoming, USA - YL17G11_20 | ecosystem: Environmental > Aquatic > Freshwater > Lake > Sediment | place: USA: Wyoming | collected... | reverse complement strand
CTTCCCTGTCCAATATTAGGGATTAGGGCTGAGGGATTAGGAATTAGTAAAAGATTGGATTTTTATTAAACTAAACCCCAAGCCCTAAATCCTAATCCCTATTCTGTTGACGATTGAGAAGGGGTGGGGATTATGTCGGTGTCATTTGGTAGAAAGGGGCCCAGAAGGGGTCTAAAAGTGGTCTAGATTTGAGACAAAAAGTAAAGTGAATTAACTGCCTTTACTTTTCTCCATAAAAGGCCGCGTAAAATTTACATAGAAACTTTACTTTACCCCTTGACTTTTTCAGTCTCAGCATTATACTGTATATATGAAGGATTACGGAGGTGCCGATGGTGAAATTTAAAAAGGCCGAGGAAGTCTTTAAGGATTTACCCCAAGAGATCCGAGATCAAATTTTTAAAATCGCGGCGGGCCTGATGGTCTATTTCCCGGTAGATCAAAATAGAGTATCTATAGACAGGGAACAAATTTGCATTAAGTACGCATCACCAAAACGATCTTATGAGGATATCGGCCAGGAGTATGGACTGTCGAAAATGCGGATATGCCAAATAATAAAGGAAGAAAGGGTACGATATTCAGAGGATCGGATCAAATTTTGGAAAGGCCAAGGTATGTCACTGAGGGGGATTGCAAAATTATTTAAAAAATCACATGAAGCGGTGAGATGATATTTATTTACCAGATTCCGGTTCCGGCGATTGGGGTCCCTTCTCTCGAGCGATTTTAAGCTGATAATACAAAAAGGAAACAACGATGGAAACTATTGAAGACGGATCGGCTCGTAATCCACAATTAAATCCCAACGAAAAGACAATTACGGTTACAATCAATATGAGAAAGTTTACAACACCATTACTTGCTATAATTGCATCCCAAAAACTAATTCTATAATATTTTTTGAACCATAGCGTTATCAGTGTGAGAAGAAGTAAATAGATGCCCCAATAAAAACAATAAAAGAGAGTATTCATTAGGATGGGGAGTTATTAAAGGTGCGCACCTTATCTTCTTCCGTTGTTTGACCCCCAATTAATCCGATTAGGGTGCCAATTATCCCCGTGACGGGACTAATAAAAAAAAGAAGGGCACCCAAACCAGCTCCCGTTAAGGGTAATTGTGCGCCCTCTTCTGCGATTACATCTCCCGGAGTATAATGATAGAATTCATTGGTAGCGGTGCATTGAGCACGAAAAAAATGCAAGGGAACTTCACTTCGTTGTTGAGGTTCCCTTCCAGAGAAACGAAGATAGATTCTTTCTTGGGGATGCTGCCTACAATGAACATAAAAACGCATAAGAATTAACCGGACATTAAGGGTTGAGTGTATGTGGTCGGAATACCCGTGTTGTTTAAATTGTCAGACGACAGGAACAAAGCACTACCCTCTCTTCTTTGGATTTTTTTCGTGTTTAATTAATGCGATTCCGGGTCCATCGTGCTCGATTGCAATAATTAAAAATGGCAGATCTTCGACTCGTAATTCATGAATATATTTTATTGTTGTTGAAAAATTTGCCACCCGATCAGTTAAGTAAACCGACATTCTATCGCTTGGAACAACAATGATTCCGACATCAATGTTGCCGGCGATCATTGCGTTTCGCAAATGAATAAAATCGCGTGTAACTAAATCACTCCTGGCAGAAAGTTGAATTTCAACACCGACGCAAACCCGGGTGCCGTTAATAATTTTACACTTTGTCCAGTCTACGTCACCGGTTTGTTTTTTTATCCATTCTCCTCTTCTTTCAAAACGCTCATCAATTATTTCACGAATCATTTTTGCGCCATTGGTATCCTTTTCTTCCTTTATCAACAAATTAAAATCGGTTATGATCGTCTTTACTTCATTTATCAATGGTGTTAACCCCAATCTTTCGGTCTTCTCTTTAAAACCGTTCACCAATTGTTCTTTTTCTATTTTGGGCATATTCTCTCCTTGAAAACCGCTTGAATTTTGGAGTTTGGTTTTGATTCCTTTAAATCGGGATATTTTTGTTTAAACCGACCTATAATAGCTTGAAAAGTTAACAATTCTGACCCGATCCAATTACGTTTCAATTCCTGTGCTGCTTCATAAGTGGATCCACCGCCTCCGAAGGGGTCCAAAACAATATCAGATTTTTTTGTGGATATTTCGATGCAGCGAGATGGTATCATGGGCTTTAATTCATTTATATGCCACCTGGTTTTAAATTTCTTGTGTCTCGCTGGAGACGTGTCATCCCAGAAATCGGTTAAATTTAAACCCTTCGGATTTAAATATTTCTTATGACCGCCATAATCCTTAATATCTTTTTTACAATGGCGACACTTGGGAATGGGGAGATATACTCTATTGAAAGTTGTTGGTATCCCTTTGGTAAAATAGAGTAATCCATAATGAGCGGGATATAGTTTCGTTCCCCGTGGATAGCTTCCCTTCATTGATAAAGCAATCCAATGTCTAAAATATAAGCCTTTATTTTCAATGTGAGATGCAAAATGGTATCCCCACTTAGGAAGGATATAAATAAAAAGCGATCCACCGGGTTTCAAAATCCCTATACATTCATCAATCCATGAAAAGGACCATTCTAAATATTTCTCCCTTGCAAGGTTGTCGTTCTCGGAACCGTTACCGTAATCCTTTCCCAAGTTGAATGGAGGGTCGGCAAACACACAATCGATTGATTCTTTCTTTATCATTGGGAATAATTTCAAACAATCACCGGAAAATAAAATTCCGTTGATAATAGAATACATTAATTTTAGGTTAATTGTTCCTCCGGGGAACAATATAGAAGGATGCGAGATAGCTGACATAACGCTTGTGTCTATAGGTCTGATCAAATGACAATGTCATAGATATAGGAAATCGCCTTCATTATTTGCCTTACTGTATAGTTGCAGGCTAAGGCCTTGTTTGTAAATCATCCTTGCTCGTCCACTGGAACGAACGTCCGCATCGTGGACAGGTGACTAAGAGATTCCAACCTCCACTATGTTCCATAAAATTAAACGTCAAAGGTGTTGCGTCCCGTAAACAACTGGCGTTTTTAGAACGAAAATACAGGGATACAATATGCTTTTTTTCATCAACATTGTAATCGTCGACTTGTCCAGGCATGGGTTCAATCTCGGTTGATTTAAAATTTTCTCCACAACGTGGGCATCTGACAAGTAAAATATCGTATTTAAGCTGTTGGATTGATTCTTGTTTTATGTCAAGCAATGCCCTATCATTGGGGCATAAAGCTTTTCCACCCGCCCAGAACGATTGTATTATCTGTTGCTTCTGTTCTTTTGTCCATGCCATATAGTCCTCCTTTTATTAAAAAGACAAGACCAATGATGAAAAACCTTCATCGGTCGCTCCTTTGATAATATAACCCCCAGCAGTTTTCCCGTTTAAGTTCCGTGGGATATAAACAACCTTACCAATGCAGTCTATCGACCAGGCAAAATATTTATTTTTAGACGAGCAGACGGCAAGATCGTTTCGATCGTACGGATTAAGAAAATGGGAAGGAAGTAATTTTAGAACGGTTGAAGAATCGAAGGATTTACAGTCCGGGTATGCTTCTTTAATAGTAACAGTTAAGTCTGCGGGATATTTGCCGTTTGCCAGAGTGCAAAAATCCTCCAATGCGAGCTGAAAAGTATGCATATTGTTTTTTAACACACTACGTTTGGTGTCTTTGATGTAGGAAGAAAGAGCCATGCGCATCATGTTGTCTCCCGGACCATCCACTACTTTCCAGCTTTTCTTAAATCGTTCAAAAGTGTAGATTAATTCTCTCAGAGTATCATTTAAAAAAACTAAAGAGGCGGATACTTTTGCTGTTTTACCATTAAGGGAAATGTCGGTAATTGCCACATCATCAACATCACCATTGTTCCAGTACATCAAGATTTCAAGTTTTAGATCACCTTCTTTGATTGACTGCCGGCAGGTCAAACACAAGAGCATAAAAACAGGAACGACATATAAAAACCGCATTTTTCCTCCTTCTCATTTACACTTCACTATTTTGAAGATTACTTTGCCGATGATGGTGCAGGTTTCATCGGTTACAATGTATGACTCGCTGCGGGGATTGCGAGCCTGGAGAAGAAAGCCCTTATTGTCGGGCAAGGGCATGCAGATTTTAATTGTCGCTCCGCCCTGGTAACGGAAGACGCCGATCTCCCCCTTTTTTAATTCCATGATATTGGGATTCACGATGACGATGTCGCCGGTATATAATTCCGGCTCCATGCTGGCACCATCGACAATCAAACCAAATGCGTTTTTAGGTACGTTCGGGATGTAAAAATGATAACGGATTTCATCATCGAGCGGATAGTCTGGATATCCAGCCGGGACAGTATTAACAATAGGAAGAGCGTTATATTTTGTTTCGGATTTATATTCACCCTTTACGTCTGCGACGACGACAGGAGTGTCTTTATGTTTTTCTTCGTCCGATAAAAGCCAATAAGGATTAACATGAAAGGTTTGCATGATTTTAATGAGTGTGTCATAAGAGGGTTTATTTCTGCCCCGTTCCAAGTCAGCCACGTAGCTTTGTTGCAGACCGATTTTTTTACCAAACTCTGTTTGCGTTAATTTCTGTGCTTTTCTTATAGTGCGAAGTTTCTCGCCGATGGGCAGTTTGGGGGATTCCTTAATATCGGTCATACCGATATTACCCCTTGACAAATATCGTAATATACATATAATATACCATGAGTCAGGGAAGAGCAAGCCAAAAGGTCTTGATTTATCAACAACCGAGCCGGATTCATGGGGAATCCGGCTCTATTTTTTTTGCAACCGAAGGGGGATTTTATGCCTAAAAAACCGAAAGAAAGAAACGAAATGATTGATTTTGCGAGGGCGATCGCCGATGAGATCATCGCGAAACACCCAGGCGACGGATCATATATTGTATTGGACCTGGTTAGAGAAATCATGTTGGCTTCTGACTACTGTCAGAAGCGGGTTTCTTAAACGCAGGGCGGTTTTGAGATATGTGCCGCAATGTCTCGGCGATCTCCTTGAGTGATTTGTCGATGGACTCTAAGACGGCAATCAGTTTATCGGTTCGTTCATCGGTCATCTCTCCTCCAGTCTATCAGTATAATAATATACGGAAGGCTGTCAAGGGGAAATCGTAGATGTCGCAGATCATCAAACACCCGGAATTAGTTCGCTGGAATTTAAAAAAGGCACTGTTAGAACGCCGGATGCTGGCCCAGGAATTGGCGCTTATGGTCGGTACGAGCAGAGCTTATCTGTCGCACGTGATCGTGGGCCGGTATCCGGGCTGGCCGTACCGGAAGAAGATCGCGGCGATCCTGGGTTATGATGAAAAGTGGCTCTTCAAGCAAGGAGAAGGAAATGTCAACGGCGACCATAACTAAAAGACGTCATAGCCGGCTGGCGAAGATCGAGGAGATCCGTCACCTGACGGAACGCCAGTGGCTTAAAGCGGACCAGGGTGTGGAGATCGAGGCGTTTTATCCCTTCTCGGATTTCTACGGCGGTTACCTGGTCTACGCTTTAAACGGCCAAAAATACAAAATGTGGTGCGGTAACCTGGCGGCTGGCCAGCTCGGTGTGAAGGTGATCCACGTGTACGGAGTCAATGCATGAATACAGGAATGACAGATATCACCACGACAGCTAAAAATTCGGGGAACGGTAAGGGGAAAAACCGTGATCTAATCCATTATTCACCCAATTTCAAAAGGATCACATCCTTCTTTAACCGGCTTCTTGCCGTTCCCCGAACCATCGCGAAAAAATGGCGCCGGTGGCGCGCCGGTATTTTCCTGAATCAGCTCCGCCGGATGCTGTTAAAACTCAATCACAAACTGCATAATGCGGGCTATCCGCGCAACGAGCGCCGGATGATCCTGCACAACATACTGAAGGACATTAAAAGCGCCCAGGAAGTCCTGGGCGACAAATAATAGGGGGATGTTATGACGGAGAATGAAAGAAGGGAATCGGAACGGGAATATCTCAACGAGTTGCGCGACAATCACGAGAGCAACAAACCGATCCGGATAAAAGTCATGCAGGGTGGTAAATGCGTTGCCGTTACCGAACTGAGCCAGTGGCTCGAGGACAATGAAATCGAAAAAACCTTCGGCATCGAGATGAAGGCTGAAATAATCTGCTCGATCGTCTATACCGGCAAATACAACGGCGGTGGCGGAGCAGCTGCCGAATACCAACTGATCCGGCTATGAAAGTAACGGTCAAGCTGATCAAAGGTGACATGAAGACGGCGCGAGGAAAAGGTTCGGGAGCCGCGGCGTCGTTGATATACATCGAGGACGTCGTGTACTTCGGGATCGGCTCGGTGCTGTGGGAGGACGGCTGGGTAAGACTTCTGCCCCTGGATTCGCGAGTGCAACAAATATCGTACCGCAAGGAGCTGGTGTTCGCGGTGATCGAGGAAAAGGAGTAGGCATGATAACGATGACCGAAGAGCAACGTAAATGGTGCGAGAATGAAAAATCTCCCACACATCCGGGAGATTCGGTTGAAATTTGGGAAAGCGGTCGATTCAAGGGCCGGGGTGTTGCAATCGTTGTAGCCGGCGACATGGTGGCGGTCGGATTTGCCGATGGGCATATATTCTGTTACCCGCGGATACAGGTAACCAGCGACGAAAGTTTACTGTGGGCGGGAAAACCGATGACGCCGGCGCCGGCATTTGAACCACGGCCTAGCGATTGTAATCAACATAAGGAGAAGGAGAAAGTATGAAAACCAAAGAGATAAGACTGAACGGCAAGAAGTATGTCCTGACCCTGGAGGAAATTCACAAGATCAATCTGATCCGCCGGGGTCTGCGGTTGCAGGAGAAGATGGACCCTCTGAAAAACGAGTTAAAGGAGATCAAGGACGAACTCGGCGGCCTGGCGGTGGCGCGCAATGGCGTTGGACGCATGGTTCGTCTTGACGGAATAATCGTCGAGGCGATAGTAACCTGGAAAAAGGAAATCACCCTGGACCCGGAGAAAACGGCGGAGCTCAAAGCCAAACTCGGAGCCCGGGAATTCAATCTCTTTTTTGAAGAGCGGACCGATTACAAACCGACCAAGGAATTGAACCTGCTGACCAAAACCAAAGACCACAAGGAAGATGAGAAAAAGCTCGCGATCATCAACGCGCTTAAAATCAAACAAAACGGTCCGTACGTCGAACTGAAGCATACGGATTCACCGAAATAACCGCATGGACCAGTCGAAGGACGCGCCGGTCGAGATTCCGGTCCGGATAACCAAGGCCATTGAAGTGGAATGGAAATGTCCGGAATGCCACGAGGACCGGGTGAGTCTTAAAATTTCATTGCCGGCGCGCTTCCCGGTCCAATGCATGAAGTGCGGTAAAACCTTTACGGGGGTACGGTAATGAGAATCGCTATTTATCGGGCATATACCTTGGACAATATCGATTTTGACGAGGAAGAGGAAGACGATGAATTTTTACTTAATTTATAGGGGAGGATTAAATGAGCAAAACGGTAAGGTATAAATTTATTCACTTCGAGCCCAACGCCGGGAAATTTGATATCGTGAACACTAAAACCGGCGACATTCTTGGTTTCATTGACTGGTACGATCCGTGGCGATGTTGGTGTTTGCATACCTTTGAGGGTGTTGCTTTTAGCGCATCGTGCCTGCGGAGCATCTGCGATTTTATAAAGCAGCGTCCAACAAAAAAATAGCGAGGTGGCGGCATGAGCAAGCAATTAGAAAAAAGCGAAGTGGTTCAGCGGGTGGCGGAGAACGAAGCCCTGATCGCCCTGGGAGCCAAGCAGAATTTTGAATCCATCCTGAATATCAGCATGGGTCTCAGGGGCATGAAAGACCTGGCAACCGAGGTTGGCTGGAAAGTTTTGGGTTATGAAAACATGGAAGATTACACAACCCAGAGATGGGGTATGAGTGAACGAAATGCTTGGAGATATTTAGCGGTAGCCGAGAAATTGCCAAAAGGGTTACTGACATCATGTCAGAAATCAGCCAAAGCTAATCTGGGACGTCTTTTAGCCCTCCTACCAAATGACACGGAGGGCTTTAATTTGACGGCAGCTCAGGTCGAAGACTTGATGATCCTACCCCCAGACGATTTCAAGAAACAACTCGTTAAATTGACCGGCTATGACCGGAAACGGGACGGCGGCCGCGGACCCTCGGATCTCGACCGTCCGAACGTCTCCCGTGATCGGTACCGGGACCAGCAGGGGAAGATCCTCCTGCTCAAGGAAAAGCTTGATACGATGGAAGAAGAGAAGGACGAGCTGGTCGACCAACTCGAAAAGCTGGAGGCAACCGTCGGCGACCTGAAAAAAGTCACGTCGCCGGACAAGGATAAAAACGAGCTGATCGGAGAAAATAAACAGTTGGTGCTTCGGGTGGCCGAGATGGAAAAGCTCTTGTTCGCCCACCAAAGACTGACGCTCAAGGGCCAGTTCGGAATTGACCATGCCATGACGGCGATCACGGACTGCGCGGCGATTTTCAGCAAGATCGGTTCAATCGAATTATCGACTCACGAACAGTGGGTCGAATTCCGCGCCTATACGGATACGATCCGCCGGCTCCTGGAGGATTGCGAAGAGCGGGTGGCGGCGACAATGGCGGAGAAGGGACTGCAGCCGAAGGATTACGAGGAATGGCACGAAGGGTCATTCCGGTATCACATGGACAAGGCGACCGAAAGAATGCGTCAGGATTACGCCGATAAAACGGCTGCGGAGACCGATGCATTATTCGAGAGGATGAAGGCGGAGCGCAAGGTGAAGCGGGAAGCGGAAAAGAAGAAGGCTGCTGAAAAATAATCCAATGAAGATCCCTCAAGAAAATCTGCGGGAAATCTCCAACAGTCCTTTTAAAAAGGATCGGACGCAACTGATCCGGCAGACGAGCATCGCCTACAAGGTGAGCGCGGCGACGGTTTACCGCGCCCTGCAAAAATATGAGCGCCGACCGAAGACGGTCCGCCTGACGGATGCCGATAAAGCGGCGGCGCAAAAGGTGCTGGTCTTAAAATATAAGAGCCGGGGCCTGAAGCACCAAAGGATCTCGACCGAGATGGCGATCGCGGAAGTCCGGCTGCGCGAGATGATCGCCGGCCGCGAACCGGGGAAAAAAATCAACCGGGCCCGGGTCGATGAGATCGCGCGGACCCTGGGGGTCGACGAAAGGCACCTGCGCATGGCCCGCCCGTGCGTTCGTCTGACTACGCCGGGCCCGAATACGTGGGGCCAGGCGGACTTTACGGTGGCGCAATGCTTTTACCTGAAAAACATGCGCGTGCATTTCCGCAACCTCAAGTATCATTCCAAAAAAGAGCCGAAGCAGAAGATCATCCTGGGCACGTACGTGGAAATGTTTTCGACCGCGAAATACTGGTTTGCGTTCGAGGCCCTGGGCGAGAACACGTTGATCGCGACCGACTTCCTGTACCGGGCGTTCGAAAAGAAAGGCGCGGATTTCCCGATGCACGGCCTGCCCTGGAACCTGTACGTGGACCAGGGCTCGCCGTTCAAATCCGGGCATTTCCGGGCGCTCCTGGCGCGGCTCGGCATCGAACTGCACTTGCACATGCCGGGTAACGCGCGCGCCACCGGCATGGCGGAAAAAAGCGTTCAGCAGACCCAGAAACTGGAAGGATTGATCCGAACCCGGATTAACGAACGGGACTGGCCTTCTCTGGACGATTTTAACCGCTGGCTTTTCGAATTTTCCGTCGACGAGAACAACAAGAAGCGCCGGGGCGACGTCAAGACCCGGTTCGAAAAGTGGCTGGAGATCCATCCTGAAGACCTGCGCAGCTGCCCGCCGCGCGAGATCTTTATGAACCTGACCGCGGCGCACGAGACACAGCGGCGCGTCCATCCGGAACTATGTATCTATCACGGCGGCAAGCCGTACTGGGTGGGTGTGTCGGATCTATGCGGCGAGCAGGTGGACGTGTTTATCAACGTCGACGGCCGGGTCTGGATCCATCATCCGTTCGTCGGCTACATGGGTCCGCTCGAGGAAGGCGTCAAAGCAAACGTGATGGGCCAGGACTTCGAGCGGCCGCAGAAGACGTTCTGGGAAAAGGAAAAGGACGAACTGCAGCGGATCATCGACGACGAGGGAATCAGTAAAACTCCCGGCCAGTATTACAGCCGGCAGTCCGACAAGGTGCACCCGGAGCCGGTGAGTGTAGACCAGGTGAAGGCGCAGGGCGGGGCGCCAGCCGCAGACCAAAAACTAACCATCACCGAGGCGAAAATGAAAATCAGCCAGGAGATCGGAATTCCCCTGGGGCAGCTGCCGGAGTCCACGCAATCTCTTATTCAAGAGGTTCTAACATCCCAGGCGTCGGAGACGGATGGCACTGTTCCAGGGGATATCGTCCGGGAAGTCTGCGCCCGGATCAAGGAAATAATGTTTGTGGAAGAGGAGTTCCCGGGCGACACGCCGGGGGATTTAGACGGGGCGCTTTAGCCCCGGAAAGGTGGCAACCTTATGTTTCGAGTAACTTATCCGGAAAAAATGTTCGAGACGAAAGCCCTGCGGCAGATCGCGCAGGCGTGCGAGCGCGCGGTCATGCACCCGGGATCGATCACGGCGATCATCGGCGAAGTCGGCGTCGGCAAGTCGACCGCGGTCTATAACGCGATGGGCACGATCGAGGAGGCCGGCGTCCACGTGATCTGGATCAGCCAGCCGGAAAAGGAACTGCTGCGGGTCGGCGGGATCATGGCCGTGATCATCCGGCACTTCGGGGAGGACCCGCGGCGGTACATCGAGGCGCGGACCGAGCAGCTGCGCCGGATACTGGGCGTTAAGACCCAGGAGGACAAGCCGATCTGCGTGATGATCGACGAAGCGCACGCCCTGGGCCGGGAAACGCTCCGGGCGCTGAAGCGGGTGCTGGAGCTGGGCTTCGGCCGCCGGATGGGGCTGCTTTCGATCATCCTCGTAGCCCAACCGGAGCTGTACGAGAAACTGCGGACCGTGCCGGAGATCAATTTGCGTACCCGGAAGATCGAAATGCCACGCTTCACGGACAGCGAGGCGGAGCATTACTGCGAGTGGGTGGCCGGCTGGGAGGACGTCAAGATCGATCCGCCGGCGGTCAGGATCATCTGCCGGAAACTCCACAATCCGCTGCGGATCGCGTCGATCATTTCCCAGTTGGCCGAGATCTGTGAAAGCGTGGGCGAGAAAAAAATCACGGCCGAGATGTGCAAGGAAATCTGGACTAAGAATATCCGGACCCAGATGGATCAGTACGGGATCACCCACAAGGAACTGGCCGACGCGGCCGGTTATTCCCGGAGCGCGGTGACGATGATGCTGGCCGGCCAGTATCCCGGCAAGCCGAACGAATTTAAATTGAACGAGGCGCTGGAAGACCTGGTGGCGCAGCGCGCCGGAAAGGGGGCATAGCATGGGCCGGCATAGAAGACCTGGACGACCGCGAATCCATCCCTTAAAGCGGGGGCGGCCGCGGAAATCAAAAATTACCGATATCCGGGAACGAGTCGACGGGATTGAAAATGAAATTAAGCAGGCGCGGGGGGATTGTCGGGACAAGAAGAGGAAAATAGTCACGTTCCCTGGCGCAGAGATGCCGGCGGATCTTATTAAGAATCTGGATGATGTCGACGTCGCGCTCGAATTGCTGCGGGTCAAGATCGCCAAATTCGAACGGCCGGGGAACGGATCCGATCGGGTTGCGCTCATTAACCATACGCGGGATGCGATCAACCACGCGGCGAATATGGTGAAGGCGGTGATCAACTGCGCGCAGGAGGGCCGATGAAAAAATTTTGGCCGGTTCTCAACGTTCTTTTTCTTTTGGCGGGGATCGGATATTTCGCGGTGCGGACGTACCAGATCACGGCATGGATCCGGCGTGAGCTGCAGATCGAGAAAAAGAAGATGGTCGACGAGTTCGACAGCGATCTCAAAAAGATCGGGGTCGTGAATACCGGCGCGGTGAATGAAACCAATCTCTACATCATCCGGACGCTGATCTGGAACAGCCGGATCGGGCTAAACTTAAAAACCGGAGAGAATAGCCGAAGTCGGGAGGAATTGAAGCGATCCATCGAACATGAAGTCGGCCGCAAAGTTGGGAACTGGGAACTGATCCTGGATGGGGATTAAAGGAGGATTAATGGATCGCGACACGATGCGTAAAAAAATCAATAATATTTTGGCATCCAGTGCAGAACCGATCCAGGCCCGGTATATCGCCGAAGCCCTGGGAATCAGCGAGCGGGAGGTCCGGCGCCTGGTGCGGGAATTGATCGGCCGGGGCGTGATGATCGCTTCGACGATGGAGCGTCCGTACGGGTATTTCCTACCCCGGACACCTCAAGAGATCCAGCGTTATGTGCGACAATTGAAATCGCGGATGGCCAAGATCGCGGAGCGGCTGCACGATTTTGACCGGGCGACCGCGACCAAGATTCAGGGGATTCTTTTCCCGGATCGGGTGGCATAAAGAATGAACGCGAGTCCGGGACAAATCCGCAAGATCTGGGCTACTGCGCATCAACTCGGATTCGACAGCGAAATGCTGCATTACGTACTTAAGCATAACTTAAATTTGGATAACATCAGCCGTCTCTCACGCGCGGACGCCCGTAAGTTCATCGACCTGCTCATCCACATCGCCGGCGAAGACCGGCCCGGATACCGGGCGAGTGAAAAGATCGACCAGGCCATGCGGGAAGAAGGAATGACGCTCGGCTGCACGCCGGCGCAGCGCGACAAGATCGGCTGGCTGATTCGGGATGCGGGTTGGAACGAAGACCGGGTGAAAGGGTACTTAGTATCGCAGAAGATCGAGCGGATCGAGGAGTTGTCCCGGACCCTGGCCAGTAATTTTATTGAGTATCTGAAAAGTGAAAAAAGGAGGGTTAAATGCACGGGAAAGTCAGCATAGACGTATTGATAGCCGTCAGTGCTCTTATGTTCGGTCTCGGCGGCGCGGTCGGCATGTTTATCGTCGCCTGCTTCGCAGTGAGAAATTACAACCGCGGGTATAAGGACGGGCATCGCGACAGCGAAATGGAAAAAATCCAAGCGGGCGATATCCTGGAGAGCGCCGATCATGCGGGTTAAGGAATACCTGACGTTTGACGAGACGGCCCGGCAGTTCGGGATCTGCAAGGGAACGCTTTCCAAGTGGGCGAAGAAAGGCCTGCTCTATCCCATTACCTCCATCGACGTCGTCACCCGGAAACGGATCAAATTCCTCCGGCGCGACGACGTCCGATTCCTGCTTCGGCTTTACAACCGGCTGCCGTATTATCGCCGGAACAGCCACTACATCCTGCCGCTTTTCCGGCAGGCCGTGGAGCGTAACCATAATGGCCGGAACTGATTTAAAATTCCTAACTGAAAAAAGTTACCGCGACCTGCGACGCGTCCTGGCCGATACGCGACGCCGAATGCTGGAAAAGATCACAGAACTGCCGGCCGCCGAAACGAAAAAACTTAAATGGATGCGCAGCGCGGTGGCAGAGGTCGACCGGCTGATCGACGGCGAGCGCAAGCGGCTGCCGTCGGGCAAGCTTCTGGTCACGGTCCCGCCGCTCGCCAAGCAGATGCTGGAAACGCTGCCGCTCGTGAGAATCTTTGAAACGGGTGTCCGGGACGGTATGGATCAGCTGGGGATCTACCGGCAATTTCCGCTCATCGACAAGCCGGCGCTGGCGTTCGTCCAGGATTATACCTACGATCAAATCACGGGCTTGGGCGAAGACGTGCGCCAGATGATCAAGTCGCAGATCCGGCTCGGGATCATCCAGGGCGAAGGCGTACCGGAACTCGCCAAGCGGCTGGTCAATGAGGGGTTACCCAAGGGCGTATTCGACAAGGTAACAGAACGGGCGGATATGATCGCGCGGACCGAGTTGGCCCGGGCGCATACCGAGGGTCGCCGGGCGTATTACAACCAGGCCGGCGTGGAGTGGGTCCGGGTGATCGGCAAGAATCCCGGCTGCCCGATCTGCGGTCCGCACATCGGCAACGTCTATAACATCAAGGACGCGCCGCGGATTCCGTTTCATCCGAACTGCGAATGCGATATCGAGGCGGTAATCGTGATCGGCCAGGAGATCATCGTAATTGGGAGCGAGATCTGGCGCCGTGATTATGCGCCGCGGGTGATTTAAAATGCATTTAATCCTTGACAACTTGGAAACACATCTTACAGTTTTATATAATGAGACAAGGATTGCGGACATTAAACTTAACCTGGGAGGACTTATGTAATCCCAAAATAACCCCCCTAAAGCACAAAGACCCGGCCGGTATCAATGACTCTCGGCCGGGTCCTTATTTTTGCAAGCAAAGGAGACTTAAATGAAGCGGATGATTTTTCTGGTCCTGGCATTGACGGTCCTGGGTGTGGCCGAAAGCGTAATCGACGCGCCGGGCGTGACCGCGCTCTGGAACGGTGATACCCTGAAAAAGAATACGACCCTGGTAAGCGGTACGATCTGGATCGGCCACTGGCCGTACCCGGGCATCACGGTCAAGACAACCAATCCGGCGGACTCCACGAACTACCGCGTTTATTTTTTGACCAAGAACGCGCTTAGCGATTCATTTTTCATGCCGTCCGATACCCTGGGTAACGAAGCCGGCAACACGATCTTCCGGCTGAGCGATACGCTGGCGCATTCATCCACGATTTTTCCGGTGGCGAACCGTTATCTGCGCGTCGTCATAAAATCCAGCGCGACCCTGCACGGCAACCGGGCCCGGCTCTGGGTCAAGTTATTCCTCTGGTCGATGTGGCAGCCGGATCTGCCGGATGATTAAGGAGCAAGCCATGAAACGACTAATCCTGATCATCGCGGCCCTGGTGATTGCAAATGCGGCGTTCGCGGCCGGGAGTTATACGCCGGCGCCGTTTGATTTCGGCAAGGTACAGCTGCCGAAAAGTAATAGCGGATCCTATATTTTCGATACAGTCACGGCGGATCAAGGATATTTCTTGATCATCGGATCCCGGGTGTATAAAGTGGACTCCGCATTTTTTCATAAACTCGCGGTGGATTCTATCGTTAGTTTTTCACCGCTCACGATCCTGAGCACGCAGATTAATCTCGGCGGCGGTGATGTGGTGGTCGAACAGGGACGGCGGATGAAGATTGATACCATTTTTCCGGCCAATGGGAAGACCGTGATCGGGACGGTCGGTGATACGGCGCAGTTCAATTCAGATCTGCAGAAATTCACGCACAAGACTTTGGTCGATTCCCTGGGATTTGCGAGCGCGGTGGATACGGTGTATTTTCGGATTTCCAACGACACGGTTTACATCGTTTCGAAAAAGGGATCCTATTTTTTGAACTTGGCACAGGCCAGCGTTTTATTCAAGCCTGGCTGGATGTTACTTGATCAGACTAAACCGGTAACCAACGATTCAACATCGAGTTCATTGGGATCTCTACCGGCACCATATGGCAAAGCCTATATTTGTTCAACTACCGTCGCAGGAAAGAATCCAAGTTTTATGATTTTTTCCGGTGCGGATACGAGTGGATTAAAACCCGGATCACTTATGGGTGATTGTTGGGGAACAGAAACCTTTGGTGGAACACGAATAATCGACACAACCGTTATCGTTGGCGTCACCGCGACGGATCGGTTTTCTCCAGCCTGGTACGGTGCGACCTTGCCGCTATTCCCGTTGACTGAGCGTGTAGCAGTTAACACTCTGTTTGTTTATTGCAACGTTCTTGATACTCTTAAGGGTCGAACTGAAGGCTACACCCACACAAGGAAAACCAAACCATGAGAAAACTCCTAATTCTCTTAATTCCGCTCCTGATTTTCGGTCAGGGTAAAGCGACACACGGGAGCAGTGAGTTATTTAAATCAACATCTTCCGTCATACAGGTTAATCATAACGCTGGTGTAGATTTAGATTCCGTAAGCTGGTCGTGGGAATGTTGGGCGAAATACACCAATCCTCCGGCGAACAGAGCGTTTAGTTTTAAAAGAGCAACTGGCGGGTTAGACCAAGGATTTATGAATTACGTTTTAACAAATGGTAAGATGAATTTTTTCGTACGAGACAGCAACGCGGTTGAAAATACAATTTCGAGTGTTAAATCTTGCGGAGATTCAAGGTGGCATCACTTTGTAATAACCGCTACCCGTGGAGATAGTTTAAGAGTATATATAGACACCGTTTACGATAGCAAAACCGCTTTTACTGTTGGTCGTATTGGTAATAATAGCGTATGGAAGTTTGGACAATATGAAGGGTATATGGATGAGATAAGATTTTATCGAAGAGCAATAACAAAAGCCGAAATAATTTATTCATTTATGAATTTACGACCAAAGAATACTGACTCATTAAAAATCTGGTTAAAATTAGATGAATATACTGGAACTTCTGTTGCTGATTCATCCGGGAACAGCAATAACGGATGGATTACATCCGGCATATGGTCTTTCGATACCCCCGTCATTTCCGGAAAGGAAAAATAGATGAAACGCTTATTGCTTGTCATTATACCGATTCTGATATGGGGGCATGGGAGCAGTTTGTATTTTGATGGAACAAATGACAATATTTCAAGTTTTAGTAATGTTGGTTTAGTTGGAATAAAAGATTTTTCAATCAATCTATGGGCAAAAATTCCTATTGGATGGACACAAAGCAATACAAAAAGAGTGTTCCTTCGAACAAGCGGAACGAATATGACAATAGGTGTTGGGATTTTTAATAATAAATATATGTGCCAAATAAGAGACAATACAGATGGCGTTGCTGTAACTTGCTCGACAAATACAATTATAGATAGTAGGTGGCATAATATAATTTTTGTTGTAGATAGAGATAATGCAACTGGAGAAAATCTTTATCTCGATGGTATATTGGTATGCACAGCTGATCCTACTGGAGAAAATAAAAACATAGACTCTACCGGAGTTGTTACTGTCATTGGTGGCGAAGCAACTCGATATATGAATGGTTGGATAGGGGGGGTTCAATTATACACAAGAACTCTAACTGCAACTGGAATAAGTTTTCTCTACAATCATCCCGAAAAAATCTACTCTACCGATTCTTTGAAACTCTGGCTACCGTTATCCGAATTTACCGGCACGGTCGCCGGAGACTCAAGCGGCAATGCAAATAACGGCACGATATCGGGTGCGACCTGGAACATCGATACGCCGGTAGCGATGGGGAAAACGAATCATGGGAGTTCTTTGAAGTTCGACGGATTAACTACTGCAATAAATTGTGGTGCAATGGATATGTTGGATGGTGCAAACGCCATGACTGCATTATGTTGGTTTAAATTTGATGCAGTTCCAGGATCGGGAACTTGTGAATTGATGGCTAACGATGATGTTGGTTCAAATAGACAATTTTATTTAAGATGGCAGTCAGTAAACAAATTCGAGATTAAAGTTTGGACAAACACATCGTCAGGAGCTTTAGTTGGACAAAACATTGTTTCCGGGAAGTGGTATATGGGTGCTTTAACTTATGATGGAATTAACATTAAACAATACGTTGATGGCGATAGCGTAAACGCAATACCACTAAGTGGAACGGTAATAACATCGGCGGGGAATTGTTATGTTGGTTCCAACAGCAATCCATCGAGCTATATGATTGGCTATATTAGCAACCCAATGATATTTAAAATTGCTTTAACGAGTGCTCAAATTAAAAGACTATATAATAATGTCAGACCGATGACAACGGATTCATTAAAACTTTGGTATAAGTTGAATGAATTTAATGGAGTTGTCGCTAGCGATAGTTCCGGTGTTGGCAACAATGGCACGATTTCCGGCGCGGTTTGGAGCATTGATCAACCATGATAATTTTAATTTCATTTTTATTAATCACCAACTGGGGCGGGTTTACAATGCCGGAAACATCCGGAGAGTTCGCGCATTTCTCGCTGCCGATGCTCACGACCGAATCGGTTTTTGAGACTGCGAAGATCCCGATCGATTACCTGTGGCCGAATATGCATCCGGCCAAGCGCTACGTGGCTGCCTTTTTAATCGCGAACGTATCCGACTTGATAATTTTCAATACCACATTAATCCGCCGGCATTATTCGACGCCGCGAGAAAACGACCTGGCGCGTAACGGCTGGGCGATCTATTCAGTTTTAAAACTCGCGGAATTCGGGATCCGCGTACCGCTCTGGAATCGGCGTCAGCAAAAAAAATTACAGGCGACGATGGAGAACAATACCCTGCGGATGAAATACCTGGAGTTACAAGACCGCATATACCTGGATTCATTGAGAAACGCGGAGGAGGAGAATTTATGATCGGACAACGGAAATGGTTGGTCTGCATGTTTTTCGGAATACTGGCCTTCGTCGGTTTTATTTTTACCGATCATTCGGTTACCGCCTATACGGCCTTGGGCGGAGCCCTGGTTGGTTTAGCCGGCTGGTATCATAACGCGAATGTTAAAGCCAAAAAAAGTAATCCGGGCGAAGGCACGGATATCCAACCCTAAGGAGGTTATTGTGGGAAAGGACGACATCAATATCAACTGCGACGGGGTCGATGAGTTGATCGCCCAAAGCGAAATGCTACTGGACATGACGAAAGCGAAACTCCGGGAAGTACGAAAAGCGGTCCGCGACCCGAAATTCTTGAAGAGCGCGATGCGGTCAAAGTATTTTGAGTTCAGCCGGAAAATCGACGAACTCCTGAAAGCGCAGATCGAACTCACCAAAAAGCTGGACAATGAGGATGACGGATAAGGTCGAGAACGGCAAAGCCAAGTGAGAACATAAAATTAAAGGTGGCCGACAATGACCGAGTTCCTGGATCTCTTAAAAACCGTCGGGCCGGCGCTGGCGATCGGGATCTGGCTGATCTGGCAATTATGGTTGGAGAACGGCCAGCAGGGTGTAAAGATCACGGAGCTCTACGAACGCTTGCTCGAGGGCGAAAAGCAGTACGCGCTGGATCTAATCCGGATCGTCACGGCCCAGTTCAAAAATGAAAAGAACGATTCCATTGCTGAGTCCTACATCGAGGTGCTCAAGCAGAAGGCGGATGATTTGAAACTTGAAATCGATCACATGAGGAAACCAAAATGAAGATCGCGATCAACATCGGGCATACGCCGACCGATCCGGGCGCCATCGACGGCATCGATGCCAAGACGAATGATTTCCGATACAGCCGGGAGGAAAGCGACAACAACCGCTTCGGCGGTTTCGTCTGCAGCCGGCTGCTCCAGGTGGGCTACGAGGTCAAGATTTTCGAGCAGGGCGTCGGCGAGCCGTTCAAGGCCCTGGGCAACCGGATCCTCGAGTGGCAGCCGGATCTCTTCTTTTCCCTGCACCGCAACGCCGTGTCGTCTAATAAGGCCCGGGGCTGGTCGGTCTGGTTCCATGACCCGTCCTGCGACAGCAAGAAACTCGCGCAAATGCTGGCCGAAGAATTAAAGACCGTCCCGGATATCCGACCGGATCCGGTTAATTGTATCCGGAGCGATTTCGAGATCTACCCGAAGACCGATAAATACCCGGGCGGTTTCGCCATTTTGATCAATACGAATCTTGTGCCCGGCTGTCTGTTCGAAGGCGGCTTCATTTCGAATCCCATGGACGAGCTGTGGTACGACAACGAGGTGATCCTGGACAACATGGCCAAGGCCCTGGTCCAGGCCGTCAATCATTGGGGATTCAGCCGATGAGCTATCCCGTCGACGTAAAAGAAAAAGCGTTTCAGCTGTACGTCCAGGGCGCGAGCTTCGACGAGATCCGGGAGGAGACGAAAGTTAATAAGAAGACGCTCCTGAAATGGAAGCGGAACGAAGGCTGGGAAGCCCGTCGGGACAAGATCCTCGAGGACGTGAAAGATCAGAACGATGAGAAAGCGGGCGAAATGCTGACCAAGATTTATGACTCAGCCGTGGACCTGCATAAGCAGGTGCTCGCGGAACTCAAGGAAGGCGGTATTTTCCGGACCAAGGAAGGCGCGGTCGCAGCCTACATGCAACTGACGAATCTGATCCTGAGGTTGCAACCGTCGAATAAGGAGCTCAAGGTCGGCGACGTCCTGGACAAGGTTTTAAAAGTGCTTTTCGATCATCCCAAAATCGGAATCGTCCTCGATAAATACAAGGACGAGATCGTGGCCACGATCAACAAGGAACTAAGCAAGCCGGAAGCGGAGCGTCGCGTTGCAGAACCGGCGGTGACCAAATGAGGACGACGAAGCGCGCGGAAAAGCAAGCCCTGTCGCAGCTCAAAGACGAATTACTGAAGCGCGACCAACTGGTGGATAAATACCAGGGCCGGCCGATAAAATTCCTGGAGCAATACGGTTACCGGTTCCCGGACAAGATCAAAGAATTATTCGAAGACATATTTTCCGAGAAAGTCCAGTACGCGGTGGTCAAATCCTGCCGCGCCGGCGGCAAGACGCAAATCGCCTCGGGTCTCGCGTTCTGTTTTTTCTTTTTCAAGCAGTGGAACGTCGGCGTGGTCGCCGGCTCCAAAGAGCAGGCGCTCCGGACCATCGAATACTGCCAGGACATATCCGGCGAGCCCGAGGTTGTGGATTACGTGCCGGAAGAGACGAAGACGATCATCAAGGGCAAGTGGGGCAACTGGATCAAGGCGTCGCCGGCATCGACCAAGGCGATCCGCGGCCTGCACGCCAAGGGCCGGGGCATGCTCTTGATCCTGGACGAGGAAGCGGAAATGGACGAAGCGATCGTCCGCTCCGCGCTTAAAGTGGCCAAAGACGCAAAGCCCTGTATCATCCTCCGACTGTCGACCTTTCACAAGATCTCCGGGACGTTCGCGGAGCTGGTGGACAACCATGAAAAATACGGCTACCGGCTTTACGGCTGGGACTCTTTCGACGTCGCGGAAAAATGCACGGAGGATTGCGCGACCTGCCTATCGGATTATTACGGCATCCGCCCGGACATCAAGGAACGGGAAAAAGAATTCGTTGCGTATTGCGGCGGCAAGGCGAAGAAAGGCAAGGGCTGGCTGCCGATATCGAACATCCGGCAGGCGTTTATCGAATCACCCCGGGAGTGGTTCGAAGTCGAGGATATGGGCATGCGGCCCAGCGGCGAGGGCATGGTCCTGCCGCTCGAGAAAGTCAAGCTGGCATTCGACAACGACGACATCGGAATCGATATTACCGCCAACCACTGGTTCGGAATCGACTGGGGCTTCAAGGGCATGACCGCGATTCATTCCTACCAGCAATTCGGCGACCTAATGCAGCTCATCGATGCGGCGGAGTTCACGGAGATCGCCCTGCCGCTCATCGTGGAATACCTGCGGGAGCAGAGTCTTATCCTGGGCGGAACGAACCGGGTCTATGCGGATTCCTCGCATCCTTTCGAAAACAATCATCTGAAGAACGAGGGTTTTGACGTGGATGAAGTAGTGTTCGGCGCATATAAGGAAACGGGTGCGGGCTGGTTGAGATTTCTGATGGAGCGGGAGCGGTATAAGGCACCGCGCCGTTTGACTCGGACCTTATCTCAAATGAGCAACTGGCGCCGGGGCAAGGAAGGCAAGATCGTGAAGAAAAATGATCACCATTGCGACGCGGCCTTGGCCGCGACCAAGTATCTGGAAGACAACCAAAGCGGGACCGTAAGTCTGGGCCCGCGGATGATCCCGAAAAAGGGCGCCGGCTTCATGGAATGGTGGAACCGGCTCCGGGGCCGGCAACCGGCCGGGATCGGGACGGAGAAATGACGCTAAAACCGGCCATTTTAAGGCGATTTAAGCCCTCCTGCCGATACTTACCGCTTAAAAACGACTTGACCAAAATTGACACGGTTTTGTGCGCAAACAGGGCGGGTATAACGGGCATCAGACATGCCCAAAACGAGGTGGCGCTATGAAAAAGGGTATTATTGCCCGGATTTTGGCCGGCGAGACCCTGGGCAAGGTCCGCCAGTCGATGGTCGATATCTGGAAGTATTTCAGCCCGAAAAGTAAGTCCCTGGACCAGTACGATTATGAGGCGTTGGAAAAAGCGTACCGGCAAAAACAGGGGATCCGGCCGGTGATCAATCTCTCGGCGTCGTTCCTGTTCGCCAACTGGTTCGAAGTCACATCCGAGGACGAAGACGCGCAGGAATATTTAAACGACTTTTGGAACCGGAACCGGCTCAGCCTTTTACAGGGCGGGATCGAGGGCGGGCTTTTCGGCAACACGTACCTGGCGTTCGAGTACGATCCGCCCGCCGATAAAAATCAAATGAAGATCCTGCATCCCGGTTCGGTCAAGCCGGTCTTCGATAAGGATAAGCCCTGGGTAATTATGGGTTACGCGATCAAAACCAAAATCGGTGACACGACGATCGAGGAATTGATTACCACCGAAAACTATACGATCCGGATCAACGGCCGGGAAACGGATCAGGGCGGGGAGAATCCTTACGGGATCCTCCCGATCGTGCATATTGCCGAGATCCGTTTTTCGGACGAGGTTTACGGCACCGGCGAAGTGGACGAGGCGCTCTACGACATGGCCGAGAAATATAAAACCGTGCTCGATAACGGCGTGGCGATCGAGGAATATCACGGCTCGCCGATCCCGATCTTCAAGGGCGTCAAGAATTTTACCGAGCTGCAGCAGAAACTGGAGGATGAAGAGAGCTGGAAACCGGGCATGGGATTATTTCTGCCGAACAAGGACTCGGATGTCAAGTTTTTGGAGTCCACCCGGTCCGTGGAGAACGCGGTCGAACTGCTGAAAAAGATTTTTTATAACTTCGTCATCCAATCCGAAACGCCGGAGTTCATGCTCGGCGTTCATATCCCCTCGAGCCAGGCGTCGACCAAGGAGCAGCGGGCGCCGGTCGAGCGCAAGACCGAGCGCCGGCGGCTGGTGTGGACCGAGGCGCTGCAGAAGGGAAACGAGATCCTGCTCCGGATGCGCGAATATCACGACGGCAAAAAGGCGACAACTTACGATACCACGATATCCTGGGGCGTGATTTTCGAAAAGGACAAGGCAGAAGATGCGGATGTCCTGGACAAGAAATCCAAAGCCGTGGCGGTGTTGAGTGAGCTGGGGATCATGTCCGTCGAGTCCGCGCGGAAAGCCTTGCCCGAAGTCATCGACGATCCGGACAAGGAGACCGAGCGGATCAAGAAGGAAAAAGCAGCCACGAAAAATTTGACCGAAGGAGGTTCAGCATGAGTTTAGCTTTCAAGGAAGCAATATTGGGGTTGGCCGATTCGGGATCGGTCGCGGATGCGTTGGTGATCACGGATATCACGAAACCGACCAATGCGCAGATCGCTTACGCGGCGAACATCCCTTATACGCCCAAGACTTCGACCTGCAACGAGATCAAGGTCAAGCGCGCCGCGGGCAAGGTGGATTTGAATTTCACCAACCTGGATGCCGTGGATCCGCACACGATCAAGTACGAGATCTGGGTGGACGGCGTCAAGGTGATCGACCGGTCCACCGGATTTGAGATCCTCCAGGGCGGAACCCTGGCCAAGTCCGAGCTTATTTACCAGGTGGATCCGGCGGACGCGGTTTTGAACGTCGCGGTTTACCTGTGGGCGGATGAGGCCAGCCAGATCCGGCTCGACGATCACCGGGTGTACGCGGGAATCGGCAGCGAGCAGGAAATCAAGTGCCTCGAGATCGAAAAGGAATACATGCAGGGGCTGTACATGCATTGCACGGTCGTCGGCATGGGCGCGGCCGATTACATCATCTACGCGCATTATTCCGGCGCCAAGATAACCAATGCCGCCACCCAGCTCGCCATTTCCCAGATGCTGCCCTACACCGACGTGGTCTTGAAGCCGTCGGCGGGTGAGTTCATTTACCTGGATGGGATCTCGCTCGTTTAAGGAGGAAAATATGAAACGATTATTCTGCGGCGAAATACTTAAAACACCCCCGAAGAAAATACTTGATGCCGAGACGCTTTTTTTCAGTGACGATGCGGAACTCTGCAGCGAGGAGATCCTAAAAGACATTAAGATCGATCCGGTCGTAGACGTCACAAAAATGATCGAGGGTGATCCGGCGCCGTTTTTCCCGACGATCAAGGCCATGCGAATCGGTGTTTCGGGAAACAAGAGGCGGTACAGCATGGAAAATCTGGAACAGGTAAAAAAGCAGCTGCCGCTTTATGGTTACCTGGGTCACATCAAGGAAAAAGATCGAGACAGCGAATTCCGGAATCCGGTGACGGTCTGGATCGGCGGCACGATCCACGGCGAATGGCTGTACCTGAAAGGCTACGTGCCGCCGGAAGAGGACAACCTGCGTAAGAAGATCGCCCTGTCGCTCAAGGTTGGAAAACCCATGCCGGTTTCGATTTTGGGTTTCATGCAGCTCAAACTGCAGGGCGAGGTTCATGATGTACTTAACATCCAAGCGCTTTCCGTGGACTGGGCGAACGATAAGATGGAAGGCATCCCGGGTGCCCAGGTCACTACAGTTAGCAGCGAACAAAAAAGTAACCAGGAGGATACAATGACAAGAGAGGAAATCATCGCCGCGCTTTCGCTTGCGGACATCAAGAAGGAGCGGCCGGATCTCGTTACAACCCTGCAATCCGAAATGCAGGAAAGCGACGAAGAGAAGAAAAACCGGGACGAGGAAAAAAAGAAGACCGAGACGCTCGAGAAGGAGAACGTCGATCTGAAAAAGAAGATCCTCGATACCCATCGGGTTGTGTTGCTCGCCGAGATCAAGGACGAGAACGTCCGGGCACTCGCGGACGGATTGCTCACGGGCGAGACGACCGAGAAACTGGACGAGAACTGGAAACTGGTCAAAGAGAAACTGGGCAAGATCGAAAAGCCGGGCATGCCGATCATCACGGGCGCCGCCGAAGGTAAAAAACCGGGGTCCGAATTCGTGAACGAGGATCTGCTGTAATCCCGGCAGAGCCAAGGCAAGGAGGCCAAAGTGGCTAAAAACCAAAAATACTGGGGATGGGTCGAAACCGTACCCTTTACGGCGTCCGCGGACCGCGCGGCCGGCGACCTGGTGCACGAAGGACTCGTCTACGGCGTAGTCGTGGATACTACACTCAGCGGCGCGGCGGGCATGTTGCACTATCGCGGCGGGTTCCAGCTGACCAAAAACGCCGCGACTGAGGTGCACGCGGTCGGCGATGTCGTCGAATTCGTAACCGGCGGCAAGGTCCAGAAACACGACGAAGGTGTGAAGATCGGCAAGGTTATCGAGGCGTCGGGCAACGGGACGACGACGGTGATCGTGGATCTCATGCCGGAGCTGTACTAAGATCCGTCCGAAGGCGGATGATCTCAAAAGCGATGGACAATTTAACCAGGAGATAACGATGAAAAAAATCTTTATTATGTTCCTCATGGTGATCGCGCTCCAGGTAGTTAGTGCGGACGTGCTCAGCGTGACGACACCTACCTACAATAAGTTCAGCGCGGTTCCGGGAACTACGATCTATTTTGACCGGAACCGGTTCAACGACCTGCACCAGGCGGATACGTTGATCTTTTCCAAAGCCCGGGGTTTCACCGTGGACGGGGAAAGCACAGCGGTTTTTATAACCGGAACGGCGACGGCCGGTTTCTTGACGGCCAGCGTGCTCGACGATTCGAGCGTGATCCTAACCACCACGGCAGTTACGGATACGAATAAATCCTACTGGTGGCAGATCATCGTGAGACGATAACAAGGAGACCAAGATGAGAATCTTTAAAAAAGGCATAATCCTCCGCGAGGTAATGGCGAAGCCGGAAAACCGGAAGATCGTCGGTGCGGCGATCACCAATTACCTGCGCTCGGGATTTTACGACAAGGAAGGCCGGCTTATTCCGCCCGGCGCCCGGGGCTTCGGCGCGGAGATGATCGCGAAGACGCCGGCGGATATGCTCAAGCGGCTGGTCGGGGAATACATCGCGGCCGGCGATATCACGGCCGGCGCCGCGGTCGGGATCCAACGCAAGGAGGTATTCTTCCCGGAAGTGCCGGCGGATACCCAGTGGATGCAGATTTTCCGCACGATTACGTCGGATAAGGCGGGCGAAACCTACGAACAGGCTTCCGCGGGTATCACCTTCACCCAATTGAAGCTAGGCGAGAAGCCGAAGCTCGGCACGATCACCCAGGCCGCGAGCTTCGTCCCGAACCTGAAATGGGGCGCGGCTTTCGGTATGCACCGCGAGTGGATCGAGGACAACGAGATCTGGAAGATCGAGGAAATAATCACCGAGGCGAAGATCGCACAATGGGATGCGCTCGCGACCTACATGTACGCATTGCTTACGGCCGCCGGCTGGTCCAACGTGAACTACGCCACATCCTGGATCAACTCGCTCAACCTGGCGTTCGCCGAACTCAAGAAAAAGAAAACGCTGCTACCGAACGTCACGCCGGTCGTGCTTTGCCCGGTCGAGAAACTCGCAGCGATCGTCCAGGCGGTCAAGGACGCACTGGTTGCCGGCGCCCGGGGCGAGCGGCTGACCATGGTCCCGGACATAATCGATTCCACCTACGTTGCGGACGGTGACAAGAAGGTGTACGTCCTGATCCCGAAACGCCGGTTCATCCACCAGGAGCGCGAGGCGTTCCGGACCGAAACCGAAAAGGACATCATGCTCGATGCCGAGGCGTACGCCTGGTATTACCGGGGCAACGGCGTGATCCTGTCCACGGATTACGGGATCAAGATCACGTTCAGTTAACGGGATGAAACGATGCTGATCGATCGGCTGCGGATCCGGCTCAGAAAGTTCGTTACGGCATTCGAAGCGCCGGAGCTGCAGGATTATATCGATTCGGCAAAGAATCAGTACGGGCTGGCAGAGGGCAAGGATGACGAGATAATCCTCAAACTTGCCCTCTGCTCCTGCTACCTGGCGCTGGCCACCGATACCGCGACCTATTTCAAATATACCCAGGGCACGGAAAGCGTGGACAAGTCCATGACCCCGAAAATGTTTATGGAATTATACCAGACGCTCTGGGATACGATCAAAGACCAGTTCGACGGGAAGCCGGTTCTGTTTCAGATTAAAAAAGTCGACCCGTCGGAAACGGAGGAAGAATGAACACCATAAAATGGATCAAGTGGATTGTAATGGCGGTAATCGGCATAATCGCCCTGGTCTGCATATTTTACCTGGCCGTGCTGCTGCGGGGTTGCAATAAGACCGTGAAGGCCGTGAAAAGCATCGGGCAGACTATCGAGCAGGTCGAGGATCACAACTGGGCGAAGCCGGAGAATCCGGAAGCGGCCCGGCCGGTAAAAGCGATCATCAAGCAAAGACTGATCGGCCAGGACGGGAAACCGCGCCTTGAGATCATCGTCCCGCCGTCCAATGACACGACCAAATTACTGATCCCGGGTGGCGAAGAGGTTTACGTCAAGCCGGAAAGCGCAAATGTCATCGTGACCCTAACCCGGCCGGCTTTGATCCGGATCTCGCCGACGTTGCATTTTACTGCGGTCAGCGATTTCAAAACGATCGGATTCGGATTTAAACTCCGGGTAATCGAGGTCTGGCGGTTCGGCGTCTGCGGTTATTACGTCAACAGCATGGGACCCGGTGCCGGCATCGATTTACGGATAATCTCGAACTTGTCCGTCGACGCGATTCAATTCATCAACCAGCGGGCCGTGGGGATCTCCATAAAATTATGATGATCAAAGACGACTTCGATTTCGTCAAGGCAAATTCGCAGGAGATCATCGAAGGCTCCGGCGAACTCATCACGCGCCGGCGGCTCAAAACGTCGGTGCCGCCGGAATCCTACGATTCCGATTTCGGCGAAGTCGTGAAGGAAGGCGAAAACGAATATCTGGTGCTGAATTTCCGGGGCAAGGTTTTTTGGAACGTCACGGAAAAAACTTTGCAGGAGATCTTCGGCGCCGGCAAGACCGCGGACGCGTATGTCCACGTCCCGGATGCGACTGACGTCCACGTCCAGGATATCCTGGTGATCCGGGGACTCGAGTATGAAGTCAAGGAAACGGTCGAGATGCCGCTGCGCGGGATGCGGGTGCTCAGGCTTTTGATCCGGAGCGCGCAATGAAAACGGTATTCGGTTTCGAGCGGGCCCAGGCATTTCTAAAGAAAATCGGTGACGATGCGGAGACGCGCATGGAGCGGGCTATGAAAAAGGCGACGCTCGTCGTGGAGACGGCCGCCAAGGAGAATATCCGGAACGGCCGCACCGATTGGCCGGCGCTTTCGCCGCTGACCCTGCTCCGGAAAAAAGATAACCGGATGCTGTGGGATAAAGGCACGCTCTTGTGGTCCATCCACAGCGAAGTTGAGGCAACGCGCGGGGTGATCGGCAGCGGCTTAAAATATGCGCCGGTGCATGAGTTCGGAACCACATCCGCCGGCGCGAACAATAATATTACGATTCCGGCGCGGTCATACCTGGAGCCGGCGGCGAATGAGAATCTCGATAAGATCCGCAGAGTGTTTTTGGCTGAGCTGAAGGCGGGAGCGTAAATGTTCGAAGCCGCCGAACGACAACTGAAGCGGGTAGTCGAAAGTGTCTTTCAATCTCCGATCGTGCCCATAACGATCGGTGTGCCGGATGCAGAGTGGAAAAAGAAATTTGGATATCCGCACGGTGCGGTAATGATCGGTTCGGCCAAGATCGAAGATTGGATCGAGGACGGCTGTCCGGAGACCGTGACCACGGACGGCGACAAACTGATCGTGGAAACCGCGGTCTGCGAAGCGCAAATGATTTTTAATTTTCACCTGGTGTCGACTTCCAAGGTCCAGCTCGAGCAGCTGGCTATAAGATTTATATCTCAAATTATGAAGATCAAATATTTCGGCGAGGACGAAGAATTTCATTTTACCGCCAACCCGGCCTTCCATGACGTGCTGCCGGATCCGGCGGGCGAACGAGTTTTTGAACGAATTTTTAGCCTGGAGGTTTCCGGGACCATGACCGACAAACTCGTGACCGGTCCGGGCACCGTAGAATACCAGGGCGAAGTTTCAACCAGTGCCACAGTTTTGAACCAAGGAGCGTGACCATGAGGGATTTAATCGACGTGAAGGTGAATCTGCCGGAATTCACTTTCCGGGACGATAAGGGTTATCACACGGTCGTCGGTTTCGGGAAAGTGCCGCGCGATAACATGGAAGTAAAGGAAGCGTTGCAAAAAGGATGGCTCGAGGAAGTAAAACCAGCCGAAGATCCGGGTGAAGGTAGACCCGCCTCGAGCGGCAAAAAGAGATAAGGAGGAATAATGCCACCTACTTTTGATCTACCCGATGTTTATTCCGAAGAAATCGCGCCGTCCGGAGCGCCGGTCCAGGGCGTGGGTACGGGGACCGTCGGCCTGGTCGGAAAATTCAAACAGGGCGATATCAACAAACCGATCCGGATCGGGACCTGGGAAGACCTGGTCCTGAATTTCGGCGGGCTCGCGATCGGCGGCGCAGCGTACGACGCAATGGCCGCGTTCAAAAATAAGTGCCCGGCCATGGTCGTCGTTCGCGTGAAAGGCACCCAGGCGACCAAGACGATCGTGGACCGGCAGACACCGACACCGGTGAATAAACTCAAGATCACCGCGCTCATCGATGGCGTCTGGGCGAATTATGCCGCGTCGCCCAAGGTCGGTATGCAGGCGATCGTCGCCGACGGATCGATCACGAATACCTTCAGGCTGACCGTGAAATTCTATTACTGGGAAAAGGGCGTTCAACTCGAACACATCGAATCCTGGGATAACCTTTCCATCGTATCGACCGCGGCGCGGTATTTCCCGACGATCATCAACGCCTCGAGCAATATGATCGTAGTCGAGGACCTGGCGCCGGCCAGTCAAACGCCGCCCGGGCACCTGCCGGTTGCCGGTACGAACGACATGGCAAGCGGCGCGGAACCGATTTACACCGGATCCGGGTCCAAGGAAGGCATCGATCTGCTGGAGCTGGACGACGATATCAATGTCGTCATCACGGATAAGGACGATTCGAACACGCGCAGTTTGCAGGTCGCGCATTGCCAGACGATGGCGGACCGGATCACGGTGCTCAACCCGTCGATCTTCATGACCGTCGCTGAGGTCAAGGTGCTCGGCGATGCGCTGGACGAGGACCGGGCCGTCCTGGCCTATCCTTGGCTGGTTGTATATGATCCGGTCATGCAGGTCGCGCGGTCGATGCGACCGGCTGGTTTCCGCGCCGGATTGCTGGCCCGGCTCGATCCGTACCTGTCGCCGTGCAATCACCAGGAATATACGGTGATCGGACTCGAGCGTCAGCTGTCGCGGGCGGACCTGGTCAGCCTGCAGAACTCGAAGATCTCGCCGACCTACATCTGGGGTACGCGCGGGATCCGGGTCCGCAACGGAACCAATCTCTCATCGAACGCAAACCTGAGCCAGGTCTACCGCCGCCGGATGACCGACTACGTAATGGAATCGGTCGAGGATTCGTTCGGCTGGGCCGTATCGCTGCCGATCACGCCGGAGAACCGGCAGGCGGTTCTGACCGGTCTGACCAGCTGGTTCCGGAACCTGCAGCTCGCGCAGTGGATCGAGGGTTTCTACGTCAAGTGCGACGAGGACAACAACCCGCCAGCTGTTCAGGCGGCGCGCAAGCTCATCGTCCGCTATGGCGTGAAACTGTTCAACGTCATGGACTACATCGACTTCCAGGCAGAAATCGGGCCGAACGTCATCGTGACGACGGAAGAATAAGGAAGGTGAATCATGCCTAAGAGAGCAATTGTTTCCAGGCAGGCCATGGCCCAGATCGTCGGGCCCAACGGACCGGTCGACGTCGGCAAGTGGGATGAGGTGACGAACAACCAGGAACTCGAAACGGTCGAGCACAAACCGATTGACGGCTCGACCGAATACCTGGTGGAAGGAGCAAAATACTCGGGATCTCTGAAGCGCGGTGAGTATGACGGCGTACTCGCGCAACTCGCATGGGATACGGCGCACCCGGGCATTGTGGATCCTCCCCGCCACATCCTGGTCGTCACCACGATCTATAACGACGGCACGGTGCAGGTGAAGATGTTTAAGGAAGTCCTGTTCCCGAAGCTGGGCGAATCGATCAGCCGGGGTAATTACGTTACCGAAGATCTGGACTGGGTGGCTGAGGACATGGAAATTCTGGCATAACCAGGGCCAGGGCGGTTCCGCCACAGGCGGGACCAGGCTTGAGGGGCTCCTTGCCACCAGGAGCCCCTCGGTCAAAGAAAGGAGATCACATGAAGGAAATCGAATTCAAACTGCCGAGCGGAAAAAAAGTCAAGATGCGGGAAATGACGGGCCTCGACCAGGTGACGACGATCCGGAAATTCATCGGTAAGTCCAATGATGAAAAAGATTTAAAGGTTTTCAACGACATCGCACTCTGCATCGTCGAGATCGAAGGCAAGCCCAAGCCCAAGGGATATGAGGATCTGCTCGACCTATCAAATAAGGATATGACCGCCCTGCTTATGGCCTACAACCAATTGAACATCCTGACGCCGAAGGAGATCGAGGACCTGAACGGTTTTTTCGGTTTCGGGCCGGGCTTAAACTCCTCGCTGAAGAATTCGGGTACAGCATAAAGGATATCCTGATGATGCCGATTGCGGAGCGTGAACTGATGGAAGAAGAACGGGCGGAAAAAATCCGGCAGCTCGAGGAGAAACGTAACCGATGAGAACCGCCTTTGAAGTCGGCGTCGTCCTGCTGGCCCGGGATATGTATTCGAAAGTCGTGGCAAAGGCCGAGCGGGATCTCGGTGCTTTAAGAAACGTCTCCCAGAAATCCGCCGATGAGTTCACCAAAAGTTTTAACCAGGCGAAAAAGATCGGAGCGATCGGGCTGGGAATTACTGCGGCCGGCGTTGCGATTACGAATTATATGAAGGGTGCCGTGGAACAAGCCGGCGAAACCGAATCGGCGATCAGTCGGGTATTGATCGACATGGGCGAATCGGCGAACGTCTCGAAGGAGATGATCAAGAAAGCTTTTTCCGAAATCAAAACGACCTGGGGCATGACCGACGGCGAAATATCGGATTCCATGCGCGCGGCCGGCGGCCGGTTTGGTGATTATGCGAAAGGGATTGAAGCGACCAGCATCGCGGCCGTCCTGGCGACCGCACGAAGTATCGATCTGGGATCGGCGACCAACATGTTGACGACGACGTTCATGCAGTTTAGCGATCGGATGGATAAAGGCCTCTCCGACGAAGAAAAGATGATCGGTACGGGTAACGTCCTATCCGAAGTAATGAAGCGGCTGGGCGGCAACTGGGAGGGTCTAAACCTATATCTGGGGTCAACTTCGATCAAGGCGAAAAGCGCCGGCCAGTCCATGGAGACGGTGCTGGCCACGGCCGCGATCCTGGGCAAGGATGCGGTAAAATTAAAAATGGGCGGCGCCGCCATGGATAATATCCTGGATACGATGACCAAACTCCGTAGCAAATCGCCGGGTCTGCTTTCCCTGATGCCGAACTTCCGAAAAAATAATGATTTTATCGTTTTCCTCGAGGACATGAAGGGCGCGATGGCGAAACTCGGAATCAAGGACACCCAGCAACAGTTGGCTTTCCTCTCCCGGTATTTCGGTTCGAGCGCCGACATGGTGCAATATTTTATTTCCAACCTCGAGGATCTGAAAACCCAGAAAAAAACCTTAACCGATTTAAGCGCCCAGACCGATAAGGGATCCCAAATTTTCAAGGATGCGAATGAGCAGACCAAAAACTGGGAAAAAAGCCAGGTGATATTGAATGCCCGATTGGGCGAACTCAAAGAAGCCCTGGCGACATCATTATTACCCTTGACGGAAGCATTCAGTAAGGCCTTGGGCGGCCTGGCAAAATGGTTATCGGAAAATAAACTGGCGGCCGGCATTCTGGGTGTGGCTGGCGCAATCATCGGCATCGGCGGCGCAATTGCGACGATCGCGGGGCCCATGGTAACTCTGCTCGGCGCATTTAAAATGTGGAGACTTCAAGCAGACCTGACAAGAATAGCACAGGCGGGATTGAACCGCGAAGCAATTTTGGGTGGCGCGCCGATCGGAAACATCAATTCGCAAATGAAAAATTTAACCGGTTCAACCTCCGGATTAGTTGGCATGCTTTCCAAGGTGGGTGTGGTTGCTACTGCCGCTTTTGCAGGCTGGGAGATCGGCACTCTGCTCCGACAGATCCCGGGGTTGGATGAAGCAGTACAGAAATTAATCGCACATCTCCAGGGTAAGGAATTTATCAGCGAGGAGCAGGAAAATAGTGTTTATTCAAGACTCGGCAATATCCGAGCCGAATTAAAAAAGGGTGTACAACTGCCAGAAGAGACGATAAAAAAATATATTGAGATCGAATCACGGATTGCAAAAAGTTATGGTCCGTTGAATGAGGATTTTATTGCGAAATTAGTACGCTCGGGGATATCCGAAGAACAGGCCCGTAAATACAGCGGGATAAAGATACCGTCGCCAGGTGTAATCAGCGGTGCCTCGAGCAGGAACGCAACACCGGCCATAATCAGCGGTGCTTCGGGTGGCAGTGCAACGCCGATACCCCAGCACCAAGCCGGGACGGCTCGCGTGAATAAAACCGGGCTGGCAATCGTGCATGAAGGCGAAGAGATCCGGAATAAGTCCATGGCCAGCCGCTCAAACGCTGAATCAAATATTAACCTGGGCGGGATTACAATCAATTTAATTTCAAGCGGCTCGACGATGACGGATGCGGAAAATATTGCCCGGCTGGTGATGGCCAAATTGGATCGCCGGTTAAAGGCCGAAGCGAGGCGGTTTTGAACGTTAAGATCGGAAGTACGTCTTTGAATCCACTGCCGGATAGTTTGACTGTGCAGTCGCCGCAGAAGATCGCGGAGATCGAATTGCCGCATACCCAGAATGCATTCCAGGATTTCGGACCCGGTCCGAAGCGGTTTTCCCTGGGCGGGATCCTCAGGGCATCAGACGGCGGGATCAAACTCGCGCTCGCTTTCGATGAGACGAAACGGAAAGGCGAAGAGATTATCTTTGCGATCGGCCAAGATGCTTCCTGGAAGGTTCGGATCCAGCAGTTTAATTTTGATCTCCTGCGTCGGGGCAATATCCGGTACACCATGGATCTGGTCGAAGTGTCCGAACCCGAACAATTTGTATTCATGCCGCAGCCGGAGATCTATGCGCCGGACCGGATGCAGGCTTGGATCGCCTTGATCAAACTCCAGGCGAAGGGATTCGAACTCCGGGGCGCGTTGGCTCAGGTCCATAATGCGATCTGGAAGCTCGAGGAAGGTCTGGCCAAGATAAAAAACATGATCCGGGATATCCGGGAACTGGCCGAATTGCCGGCCAACCAACTGAACCTCCTGAAATTCGAACTCGGGATTTGCCTTCTGCAGTGCGATATCATCAAACAGGAAGCGAAAAGAATTCTGGACGCGCCGCAGCGAAATTATTCCGCGGCCGAGGAAATGATCAAATACGTCTACCAGTACGTCCAGGCGATCGCCACGGAGGGCGGGGTGATGTACACGGCATGTCTGGCCGTGCCGAAGAAGGAGCAGACGTACACCGTGCGGGATGACGATACGCTGCAGGGGATCTCGGTAAAGTATTACAACACGCCGAACCGCTGGTCGGAGATCGCGGCCGCCAACGATATTCTGGACCCGACATTGATCGTAGTCGGCCAGGAACTGGAGATCCCGGTATGAACGATGACATCCGGATCCTGCTCGACGACAAGGAGATTACCCGGGTGCAGTCACTCCACCTCGGAAAAAATACCCGGGCCGAGGCAAATGATTTCAATTTTACGATTGAAAATGGCGGGGACCGTTATACCGATATTTTTTATCAGACTTCGGGCGAGCTGATCCAGGTGGAGATCATCGGGACGATCTGTTTCCGGGGTTTTGTCGATACGGCGGATTTCCCATACATTCCGCAGGAGATGATCACGGTCAGCGGCCGGGATTATACAGGACTCCTGATCGACCAGATTGTATCTTCAGAACTGGCAATATATTTTTCCGGCAAGACCGCTTCGCAGATCGTCGGGGTCATCGCGGATAAATACGGATTCAAAAAGGATCTCGAGGCAACTGCGAATACCTACCTGGAAGATAAATTATATGCGGGCGGCATGCCGGCCTGGGATGTGATCCGAAGCCTGGCCGAAAAAGAAGGCTTCGACGCCTACGTTACCAAGGATAAGGTGGTCGTTTTCAAAAAACGCGAGATCTCCTCGAATATCAAACGGGTATATTCACCGGATCCGAAATTGGGGATCGTACCCAGCCAGCTGGAAATTACCCAGGACAAAACTTTAACCCTGGCGCTTAAAGTCCAGGTGATTGGTTATGATCCTACCCAAAAATACCGGATCAGTTATATCGCGGCATCGAATAAATGCAACCGGGAAAACTATAAAATCATTACGGTGTGGGACGAAACGCTCAAAACCAAGAAGGAAGTGGCGGCCCGGGCGGAAGCTCTGCTCCGCCAGTATTCCAAAGAACTCACGACCGGATCACTTATCATTCCGGTGGATCCGGATCTCGAACCCGGCGACGGCATCGAGATTAAAGGAATCAAGCTGGCCGGTAAATTTTATGTGACCGACGTCGACATCGATTATGAAGTCCAAGGATTCCTGACGACGGTCAAATTCGCGAGCAAAGTTTTAACCGAGGCAAAGACGGTGGAAGCATGATCCGGGAAATTCAAGAACAAATCAATAAGGCACTGGCCAAGCTTCAGTTTTTCGCGGTTGGCAAGATAACCAAAGTCGACCTGCCGAATTACCTGGTGGCGGCAGAAATTTTGACGACCGGGATGAAGACAAACTGGTTAAGAATCGGGACCGCATATTCCGGCGCGGATTTCGGTTTGTGCATGGCGCCGAATATCGGCGACGAGATCCTGATTTGTTTTCCGACCGGCGATCCCGCCGGCCAGGGTATCGTGGTTAGCCGGCTATTCGGCAAGGATGCGCCGCCGGTCGCGACCGAAGAGGAAATCGTCCTCCATCATAAGAGCGGGACAAAAATCATCGTGCGTAAAAATGGTGCGGTGATTATCGAGACGCCGGATAAAATCCACCTGCTCGAGGAGAACGCATCCGATACCTGCCCGACCGCGCAGCGGATGACCCAGCGGTTAAACCAAATCGTTCAGGAAGTTAATGCCTTTGTCCAAGTTTTCAATACCCATACCCAGGTTGGCAATCTGGGGGCGCCGATACCTCCGCCGCCCGCGCCGGCGACTCCGCTCACTCAGGTCCAGAAAACGGAAATCGAGCAGGCAAATGTTCTTATACCATAAGGGGGAAAAATGGCTATGAACGGTGATGCGTTGGCAGCTCAATTACTCGCTGAGCTGGGAACGGTGCCGGCAGACGCGGAGAACAATATCCGGATCCTGTGCCGGGTGCTTGTGCAATACATACAGCAGAACGCCCAGGTGGCGCCGGGTATCACGGTGGTTGGTGCGTGTCCGGCTGGTGCGGTTAGCGGCTCGACAACAACGCCCGGGCAGGTCCTGTGAAATATCTCGGTTCGGATATCGGCTTGGATTCGGAAGGCGCGCTGGCTGTGGAGAACGGCGATATCGGAATCGTTGCGGGATTGGATGGATTGTCCGGGAATCTTCTGGACCGGGTTTTTTCAGGGATCGGCGAACTGATTATGCATCCGGATTTCGGCGCCGGATTGATGGATAAGGTGAGCCTGCCCTTATCCCAGGACCGGATCGATGACACGGTAGTAACCGTGAAACACGAACTGCTTAAGGATCCCCGGGTGGCAGAAGTGACTTACATCGAGGGCACGGCGGAAGGCCGGATATTTTATGTTTCGGCGGGGATCAAGACCGTGACCGGCCAGGTGATCGGCAACCTGGTTTTCCCGTTTGAACTGGAGATGGCATGAAATACGCAAGCGATATTTATCAGACCATCCGGAATAAATTTTTAACCCTGAACCAGGCAATTACAAACTTCAACGTGGGTTCGCGGATCCGTTCGCTTTTCGAAGCGGTCGCGCTCCCGATTGAGGAAATCTGGTTCCGCATCGATTCCATGTACCAAGGGCTTTTCGCGGCGACGGCCCGGACCGATGATCTGGATCTGCGGGCATTGGAACTCGGCGTCCAGCGTCGGGCCGCACAGAAGGCAACCGGCTACGTGCGCTTTTCCACGTGTTGAATGGGGAATGCTCCGATCATCCCAGTTGGGACGATCTGCTCAACAGAACCGGCGGTAGAACCAATTATTGAATTCCTGACCACTGAGGAAAAACAGATATCCGCCCAAACCGGTTACGTCGACGTGCTGGTCGAAGCAAAGACGGCGGGTGCGGACGGTAATCAAGAGGCGAATAAGGTTACGTACCTGCCGCAAGCGATCGCGCAGGTGGATACGATTATTAATTTGAATCCAATTACAGGTGGCGCCGATATTGAGGATGACGACAGTCTGCGTAAACGGCTGGTCCTGAGATGGTACGGGACGAGTTGGGGCGGGTGCGAAGAATCTTTTCGGTCGATGGCGCTCGAGGTGACGGGTGTCGCCGAAGCCCAGGCTATAGCTTGTTACCAGGGGCCGGGAACGGTCAAGGTTTTGATCTGGGCCCGGAACGAATCGGGGACGCTGGTTCCGGGTTCGGACAGCCTAGTGACGACGGTGCAGGATTATCTGGATGAGCGAAAACCGATCTGCACAAAAGTGCTGGTTGAAAAGCCGGCCGGGATCATCCAGGACGTGTTCATTTATCTCGAAGTGGAAACCGGTTATACCTTCTCGGTGATCAGTGAAAACGTCAAGGCGGCCGTAATGACTTTCTTTAGCGGTCTTGGGCTTAACGAAAATCTAATTGTCGCTCAGCTCTTGGCATCGATCATGGCTGTAACCGGAGTCAAGGATATAACGATCGGCAAACCGAAAAATAACGTAACCGGCTCGCCGTTGCAAACCATTTTACTCGGGCGCTGCATAATCCAATCCAAGTCAGGAGAGACGCAATATGCTGACTGGTAATCGCATCGAGCAATTCCTACCCGGCTTCTTGAAACGGGCATCAGGCGGAGTCCAGGATATCTGCCAGGCAATTGGTGAGTCCCTGGACCAAGCAATTACCGCCGCGCAATTATTGAAGGCCCAACTCATGGCTAACCGGCTTACCGGATTCGACGCGTATTATACATCAGCGCAACGCCCTGCGGACCTGAATCTAATCGGCGCCTCGCGTTTCGTTTTTAAACGAGACGAAGAGACCTGGGATGATTTTGAAACGCGGTTAAGATTTTTCCCGACTGACGTTCGCTGGTTCGGGACCCGGGCCGGGATCATCCAGGAGTTGGAGCGGACCGGCTTGACCGTGGATTCCATCGAGGAATTGAGAGATGAACGTAACCGGTTCGTCGTTTTAGCCTTGGCGGATCAATGCAGCATAACGGAGGACCAGTTGTCGCACGTTTTCGGTCTTGGGGATGAAGATCCGTACGTGCGCGGAGATCGGGGCTACGGGCTCGAGGACTGCGAAGATTTTATGTTTATCGTGCGGTTATCGGGCGCAAGTCCGTATGCCAAGCAGGATGTCAAATCGATTTTGAAGCAGGTTAAACCGCCTTATACAAAAGCATTCGTGTTTTTTCCGAATGAACAAGTGGCCGAGGAGGTTGTATGAAACATTTGGAACATTTTTCGGGTTTGAAACCTTCGAAGGAAGATTTTCATTTTGAGCGGGATGCTAAAGAAGCCGCGATCAAAGATCATATTTTGGATCTGACCGGTAACGCGATCGGCGGTTCCGGAATTTTAAAGGGAGTTAGTGACGAGATCCAAGTTTACATCGATGATCCGGCTCAGTTTTTAATTTGCAAGGTGAAGGCGGGTGCGGCGTATGTCCAGGGTGAGAAGGTTTTGATCTCTGCGGTCCAGACGGTCAATTTGACGGACGTCGAAACTGAAGCGAATATCATCTGGCTCAAATATAAACTGATCGATTCGAGCGATCCTAATGCGGTGCGGAATCACTACATCACAGGGCAGCCTTATACCGTATGGAAGGTGGATTCCTTTGAACTGGGCGCGACCAAAGAATCGCAATACATCCAGTCGATCAGTGAAATCAAACTGGCCCGGGTGGCGAAGGTATCCGGTCAGCTGGTAGTGACCAATGATTACCGGTTATATTTAAAATTCAATCCGGAATGCTGGCCTAATTATACCCCGGATTCGGACTTCTATGTGGGCGGTCCAGCCGGCACGGGAAGAAAAGTATTGGTCAAACAATTTGCGCCGCCGGTCCCGACCCGGTTAACGCTGTCAACCGGCTGGGATCAAATATATCGCAAGAACGGTGAAGCGGCCGGCTTGCTGAGCGTGCGGCCGGCTTATATCAAAATCATCTTCGGAGACCAGGGTTCAGGGAACGCTACGGGAAATACATTCGCCTGGGTTACAAACCGGATCGGTAACTGGACGACGAACGAATGGGCCAACTACTATTTAACCTGCTCCGACGGCAATTCATGGAAAGTCGTTTCCAATACATCCAATACGTTGACCCTCGAGGCGGCTGCCGTACCGGTGACCGGTATTTTCTGGTTGGGCCCGCTGGCCGCCGGTTATAAATTTATGTTGCAAATCTTGGATCCTACCGATGATACTGTTCAGGGAACGATAGAAGCAGAGGCATCCGCTGCGGAATCGCCGGTAAAGATGGAATATATCTGGCATGGTTTGACGCCGGATATTAAATATTCTATAAAGGTGGCCAGCCGGGGTGGTTGGTTCCAGGACGAGTGGTCGGCATTCTCCGCAGCACAAACGATCACGGCCGGCGGAACGAAAGTGATTCCTGATAATTGCGCGAGTACGGTCAAGGACGTAGTTGTTACAGCTGAGGATGATGGTGTTCGTATTTCCTGGGATATTGAGAATACATACGTCAACGACGTGGCTGGTTTGGAGATCGTGTGGACGGATGATGGGTCGGACCCAGATTTTGATACCCTCGGACATAAAAAAGTTTTTACGGATCGAAAAGCGATCGTCATTCCTTCGAAGCATTCGACGGACCTTACAAACATCACCGTTAAGGCGAAACTCCGGGCGGTGGATAAAGCGGGCCGGCATTGCGTAACGCCGATTTCGATTACCCCGACAATCGCGAAAAAATATCTCGGAAACATCGAAACATACATTACCGAATTAAAAACCGCGCGGGGTAGTGCTCCAACCTTGAATGATCGAATGAGCATAAGCATGGAGGCATCCGGAAAGAATAAGGCAATCATGGAAGCGGAAACGGAAATCGGCGATGCACGGGCCGGTTTTGCTACGATTGGTGAACGGATAACCAGTTTATCCTTATCAAACATCGATTGGGAATATACCAGAGTTGTCGCTAAGAATGGAACGGCTTATCAAACAATTCAAGCGGCGGTTAATAGCGTCCCGGATTATGCTTCGGGGGTTCCCAATAAATATGAGATATGGATAATGCCCGGAGTGTATGTGGAAAGAGTGTCAACCGTTGGCAAGGCATTTCTCATGTTCCGTAGTTTTGGTGCTGTTTTATACGGCAGCATTAATAATGATACGGCTCTTGGTGACTGGCAAAATATAATTTTGATGGAAGGGTTGCGGATTATTAATAGTTCGAGCGGTTATGACCCGTTCCATTATGCTGGCGCTCCTACAAATAAGAACGAGTATTTGGAGGTGAGAAATTGTGCTTTCATCAACAATTCAATTGCAGCGGGTGATAGAGCATTTTACACTCTCGGCCCTTCGAAACTATTAATCAAAAATTGTTATATGAGGGCCAGCGGTGATAATTCAACTGCTGAAATTGGTGTGGTGGTTGGCACCGGTAAATTTAAAATACTTAACTCGGAATTCCAGGCAGACAGCCCCAATGTAACCACCAAGGCAGTCATCACAAATGCTTCCGGTTGTGCTTATGCAAAAATACTACATTGCATCATGAGTGCTGCGAATTTAGCTCCGGCTATTCGTTCCAGCGGAACACTCATAAAAATGGCTCATAATTCTTATACTGTTGCGCCGGCAGGATCTGCGGGATATGACTACGGAGCACTGAACAATATAAGTAACGTCCTCTTCGATGCGGGTGATTTATTGGATTTTGATGAATGGACCTATACGATACCCACTCCATAGAGAGGTGATATTCCATGGGGATTGATAAAACCGTCAAAAGGCACGGAGGATATGCCGATCTTGGTCAGAGCACCATTGCGTTATGGCATCTTATAAAAAATCAATTTCCATTCATCGATTTTTTAAATAAGATGATTTCTCTGCAAGGCATACCGAGTATCCTTACCGGTAAAAATGCCGAGATTGTCGTTCAGGGTGAGGGTGAGGTGATTGGACAACGACGACAAATAAATTTTATCGCCGGGACCGGAATCCAGATCACCGTTGTGGACGATCCAACAAATAACCGAATAAATATTACGATCACGGCCACCGGCGGGATTATCCCCGATTAAGATGGAAATAGCCCCTATATTCCGAAACCAAATCATCCAGGGCAATGTTTTAACGGAACTCCGGCAACTGCCGAACGACAGCATCGACACCATCATCACCAGTCCGCCTTATTGGGGATTACGCAATTATGGTGAGCAAACCAAAGCCATATTTGACGGGACTCCGGACTGCGCGCATGAGTGGGCATTGAACTGCGATCATACCGGTATGTGCATGAAATGCAACGCGTGGTTCGGTCAATTGGGATTGGAACCAACACTGGAAATGTTCATCGATCACTTTATTCAAATCACCCTCGAATTACACCGCGTATTAAAACCAACCGGCGTGATGTTCTGGAATCATGGCGATGCTTACGCCTCCAATGGAATAAAACAATTTGAAAATAATAAATACGGAGGAAAATCGGGCACCTATTGCGGTCGTGCACGAACCCGGGAATACCCAGCCAAGTCAATGCTTTTACAAAATTATCGTTTGATTACCGATATGATCGATCGTCAGGATTGGGTTTTAAGAAACGTCATCATCTGGCATAAACCCAATCACATGCCATCGAGCATGAAAGACCGTTTTGCCAACGCTTACGATTCGGTTTTTATGGTCGTTAAAAACACGGAAACACAGTTCTATTTTAATGAAAAGACCATGGAGTCAGCGACCTTTAAACCCGAGGTATTAAAACGCAACCTTGATTGGAAATGGAGTAGATGTCCAAGGTGTGAAGGACGCGGAAAATTGGCCGGGAGGAAACGATCTATTGTATGCGCGAGATGCTCTGGTAACGGACGCATAAAGCGGTCATTTTGGCATGGCCTCGACTATTGGTTTGATCTGGACGCGGTGAGAATTCCGCATAGTCTATCGACCGTCAAACGTATTAAATATCCCCTGGCACCTTATGGTGATGGCGGAAAGGGTATTGGCTGTCGGATGGCCGGATCGATGAAATTAAATTTAGATCAAAAAATGATCGATTTGAATCCGGCCGGGAAAAACCCCGGCGATGTTTGGCTCATACCAACTCATGCTTTCCCTGGTAAACACTTTGCTACCTATCCCGAAAAACTTATCGAACCGATGATCAAAGCCGGATGCCCACTACAAATCTGCAACAAATGCGGGAAACCCAGAGTAAGAGTCTCAGAGGCCAAATACATTCATGCTGGGCAGAAGAATCCGTTAAGTAAGATGCTCAGTAAAGAGGCCCGGCGCAGCGGATCTTTCTCTGGGCCCTCAGCGATGAAATTTGGACGTGCATTTGGGCAACACTATACAAAGGGGTGGACTGATTGCGGATGTAACGCAGGATGGCATAAGGGCATCGTCCTGGACCCTTTTATGGGCAGTGGGACAACGGCCGTGGTGGCTCTGAAATTGGGGCGGGATTACCTGGGGATTGAGATTAACCCCGAGTACGTAAAGATGGCCAATGACCGGATTAATAGTCTCCAAATAAGCCAGGAGTTGGTCATTAAAACGGTAAAAAAGGCTGCTTAAATGACTGTCAACTTTTGGGGTCAAAAGCACTAAAATTGTGCAAAAAGTTGACACTTTTGACAATATTTTGACAGACTTAAAACTGACCAAATGACACGATCACAGTTTTAATTTTTCGCAATCAGCAACACTATTCTTTCTTGACATCTCCCTTTTTTTGGCTAATATATTTGGGTGAAGAAGACGGTTTTTTTATTCATTCTTTTGCTTTTTAATTGCGCGACCCTGGAGC
>Ga0315288_10000674_pt1 | contig 43288 bp, 36 predicted proteins | sample YL17G11_20_MG_FD_203454 | JGI IMG/M metagenome (GOLD analysis project Ga0315288, IMG submission 203454) | Sediment microbial communities from Yellowstone Lake, YNP, Wyoming, USA - YL17G11_20 | ecosystem: Environmental > Aquatic > Freshwater > Lake > Sediment | place: USA: Wyoming | collected... | reverse complement strand
CAATGTTGTCATTCCGGACTTGATCCGGAATCCAGCTTAAAAAGGCCTGGATTCCCACCTACGTGGGAACGGCGTCTGGATTCCCGCTCCCCACCTTCGTGGGGACAAGTTTACCCCTGCGGGAATGACAGTTCCAGGATTATTGTAAAGCCGTTATTGAGACGCAACGCTAGCTTTTTGTTTTATAAAGAAACGCGCATTCCTTCAACTCGCTCTTCCGGCCGTCGTGGACCGCGTATTTGGCTCCGCTCCACATGGTCGCGCCGCCGAACTCCCCTTTTTTGTTGAGGGCGAAGAAATTCAACCCGAAGCCGGGCCGGCCGTCGGCATTGACCAGCTTCAAGGCCTGCGGCCAGAGCTTCGCTTTCTCGGCGATCGCCTCCAAGGCTTTGAGACAGGCCTGCTCGGGCGACATCCCCTGGCCCATGAAGGCCACGACCTGGAAGCTGGCGCAGGTTCGGATATTGGCCTCGCCCAGACCGGTCGAGCCCGCCGCACCGACGGCGTTGTCCACGTACAGGCCGGCCCCGATGATCGGCGAATCGCCGACGCGGCCGGGGATCTTCCATGACAATCCGCTCGTCGTCGTGACGCCGGCGAGACGGCCTTGCGCGTCGATGGCGATGCAGTTGATCGTGCCGTGCGTCATCATGACCGGTTGGAGGTCCTCGGGCAGCTTCTTGATCTGGGCGGGGAGCCAATTGTCCCTGTCGGAGAGCGCCTCCTTCCAGCGCAGCCAGGCCTCGCGAGCCTTGTCCGTGAGGAGGTTCTCTTTCTTGAAGCCGTGGGCCAAGGCGAACTTGAGAGCCCCTTTGCCGACGAGGAGGCAGTGCGTGGTCCGCTCCATGACGAGCTTGGCGACCTTCGACGGATTCTTGATGTTCCGGATCGAGGCGACGGCGCCGGACGCGTGTGTCGGCCCGTACATGACCGAGGCGTCGAGCTCGACGACGCCGTCCTCGTTGGGCAGGCCGCCGTAGCCGACGGACATGTCGTTGGGATCGTCTTCGACGATGTTCACGCCGGCGACCACGGCCTCGAGTGGATCGCCGCCCTTGTTCAGGATCTCCATCGCTTTTTCGGCGGCGCGGAGGCCATTGCCGGACGATACGACGCGGAGGGCTCCCGAGACCGAGGGCGCGGCCTGGGCCGGTCCGGCCAGAAGGTCTCTACCCCGGCCCGAGAAGGTGGCGGCGCCGACGGTCACGCCGGTTTTGAGAAAATCGCGCCTGGAAAATCTTGAGTTCATGGAACCTCCTTGAAGCCTTCCGAATGAGTCCATCTAAAACTAACGCTTTTTTGCCGAATGATCAATAGGCTTCTCCGGGGCCGCGCCGGGGGTCAGGTCAACCCGCTCGCAGAGAATCCATACGGCGTCAAGGCCTATGGGGAACGCCTTGAGCGGCCGGTAGTCCCGGCCATGGATCGTCAGGGCTTCGATCTTTTCCGAACCCAGACGAAAGATCGTCCGGATCCTCCGAAGGTCCTCGAGAAAATAGCCGGGATTGACGTCCGTCCACGTCTTCGCCAGTGCCGGATCGCGCGGGTCCTCGAACGGCTCCCGGGCCGTCCGTCTCAGCCCGGCGACGGCCGGCTCGGTCAATCCGAACTTGTAGTCGAAAATCCTCTTTTTCGAATAATAGGCGACGGCGCCGATCCGGCCTGTGGCGATGACCGACTCCTCCGGCAGATGGTCGCGCATCCAGAGCGACGGTTCGATAAGCGACTCGCCGGTTAGGACATATCCGGGGTAATCTTCGAGCCGATCGGGCTGGAGGAAGAGAATGGTCCCGACGCAGCCGTTGGCGATGAACGCGGCGCCGAAGAGCCCGACCGCGACCGGGACGACCCGCCGCGACTTTGTCAAGAAGGCGAGCATCATTCGGATGAGATCGGCGAACCCGGTCAGAAAGACGAACATGGCGATCGGAACGTAGGGGGCGAAATATCGCCCCATGCCGGTCCAATCCGGCTTAGCGTAAAGTCCAAAAAAAAGACCGGTCGCCAAAGCGGCGGTCAGGAAAGAGCCGGTCTTTCTGTCCTTCTTCAGCGAGAGGCGCAGACCGTTGGCCCAGACGGGCAAGGCCAGCCAACCGAGGAAGGGAAAGGAGATATTGGTGTTCGTTCCTTTAATGAATCGAAGGACATTCTCGGCGATCACGCCCCAGGACGTGGATTTGGCGAAAAACGTGTTCGGCAGAACCAACCCGAAATAGGATTTCCGGGCCAGCGTCAGGAGGGTGATCAGGCTGGCAAAAAACAGGATCGACCAAGCGGACCTTTTCCAGCTCGCTCCGCTCGTCCCATTGTGAAACACCAGGAACAGGGGAAAGATCAGGATGCATTCGGGCCGCGCCAGGAAGAGGAACGCGCCGATCAAGGCTAAGGCCGGAAAAGAAGGTCGCTGTTCGGCCAGAACGAGCATCAGGATCAGGCCGAACCCGGCCAGCGGCGTCTCCATCCCGGACAAGGAAAAATAGGTGAAATCCAGATTTGCCGCGATCAGCAGAGGCAGGAGGAGGACGATGACGCGGTCCGTTTGAAGGGCGCGGGAGGCGAACCTAATGAGCATCGCCAGCGTCGCCAGGACCAGGATGAGCGAAAGGATCTTGGCCGCCACGGTGACCGGAACGATCCAGGCGAACGGCAGGAGGACCAGAAGCCAGCCGATGTTCGTCACGCCCTCGATCCTGTCGGGAGGATTGAAGACGAATCCATGTCCGTGAAGCGCGTTGTCAATATAGCGGAAGCCGATGAAGGCGTCGTCGACGAAAAATCCCCTCACGGCGAAGCCCAGGACAAGGATGGCGGCGAAGGCCAGGAAGAAAAACAGGACCTCTCTCCTGGACATGGTCATCCCGCCGCGCGGCGTTTCATGACTTCTTAAGCTTCAACACCTGGCCGGACAGCGCTCCGTTCCAATTCCCCTTTTCGAGGGTGAGCCGGCCGTTAATGAACAGATATTCCACTCCCCGGCTGTATTGGTGGGGATTCGAAATGGAGGTCGGTGTCTTGAGCGCGGCCTGGTCCAGGACGACGACGTCCGCTTTAAATCCTTCTTTGATCCAGCCGCGATCGTCCCATTTCATGATCTGGGCCGGCAATGATGTCTGGGAGCGGATGGCTTGGGACATGGTTATGACCGGCTTGTCCAGAGCATAAGCCTTGATCTTCCGAAGGAAGGTCGAATAAGACCGGATGTGGGTCAGGCCGATGCCGTAAGAGGGGGCCGTGCCGTCGCTTCCGGTGCCGACCCAGTCTTTTTTCATGATATATTCGATGTCGGGCTCGCCCATCTGGAACGGGATGCATTTGGCGCCCATCAGGTCGAGCTCGATGGCCGCGTCCTCGATGGATTTTCCTTTGAGCGCGGCGACCTCTTTGAGCGACTTTCCCTCGAGGTTCTTCTCGATGCAGATCCCGACGATGGTGTTCTCCGGGCCGAGGGCGTTGTCGATGGCCGCTCGGACCTCCTGCCGGATCTTCCGCCCCTCCTCCGGATCGGCCAGCCGTTTCAGAAACAGCTTCCGCTCGCGCATGTTCTCCGGGCCCTGGAAAGCGGCGATCTCGAACAGGAACGACGCCGCGAAATCCACCAGCCGCTTCCGCGGCAGGCCGTTGAGGAACTGGATCTGGTGCTGGGATAAAGGATAGAACGGGGTCACTTTCTTGTAAAACTCGATGAGCTCTGCGTCGCCGAGGTGGTCGAAGATCTTGGTTACGTCGGACGGCGTCAGACGGTCCACGGCCTCCCGTCCGTTCCAAACGGCTCGAGGGATCAGCGGCGAGTAGGGATACCCGTTCGTGAACGGGTAGGGATATTGGTCGGCGGTGATGGACAGTCCCCTGCCCCGGGCTTCCTCGATGACGGTGCTGGCTTCTTTCACTAGCCCCCAGTTCGCCTTGCCCATGACCTTGAAGTGCGAGATATGGGCCGGCAGGCCGGCTTTGTCGGAGATCTCGATCGCTTCGCGGACGGCGCTGAGAAGATTGTTGCGCTCGTTCCGGATATGGGTGTGATAGATCCCCCCGTAAGGGGCGACGACCTTGGCCAATTCGATGATCTCGGGGGTTTTGGCATAAGACCCCGGCAGATAGATCAGGCCCGTCGATAATCCATAGGCCCCCTGGTCCATGGCCTCTTTGACCAGGACCTTCATCCTTTCGAGCTCTTCCGGGGTCGGCTCCCGGTTCTCCATGCCCAGGACGATGTTCCGGACGGTCCCGTGGCCGACGAAGACCGCCGCGTTCGGGCCGATGCCCTCCTTCGTCCAGGTGCCGATCAGGTCCTCGGCTTTTTCGAAGATCGGCCAGGCGCTCGAACCGCATTGACCCACGACGACCGTGGTGACGCCCTGGGTCAGATAGTTCAGACAGGCCCTGTTCTCGGGAAAGTACATGCCGTCATCGACGTGGGTGTGAAGGTCGATGAAGCCGGGCGTGACGATGAGGCCTTGGGCCTCGATGACGCGGGCCGCCGGCCCCGGGATCGATTTGGCGACCTTGACGATCCGGTCTCCGTTGATGGCGACATCCATCTTCGCCGGCGCGGCCAGGGAGCCGTCATAGACGAGCCCGTTCTTGATCAGGATGTCGTATCCACCGGCCGTTTGACCCGACCCTGTCGCCGAATATCCGGCGAAGGCCAGCCAAAGCGCCAGCGCGCCGAAAAGCAGACGTCTCATCGTTTTCATTCTTCGCCTCCTCGCGGGGAAAATCCGCGTCTTTCGCGGGGATCTCCTCTCCGTCCTTTCTTTTATTTTTTCTTGTATTTTTCCAATAGCTCCGTGTATTTGTTCGAGAGGTCGCAATCCCTCCCGTCGACGTAGACCTTCTTGATGTTCGTCCGCGTCTCCAGGATGTCGCCGTCCGAGAGGACGATGTTGGCGGCTTTGCCTCGTTCGATGCTTCCCATCATCTTGTCCACCCCGAAGATCTCGGCCGGATAGATCGTGACTGCTTTGAGCGCTTCCCTCTTATCCAAGCCGAAGGCCGCGGCTTTGGCCGCGTGATAGGGCAGGTTCCAGGCTACGCTCGCGCTCGAGGACGAAAAAGCGATCTTGACCCCGGCCTTATTAAGCAGAACCGGATTCAGGTAGAGCTGGTCGTAGCCGTCTTCCCAGACCGGCGGCATATCGTAGGTCGAACCGATGATGACGGGAATGCTCGATTTCTTCAGCTCGTCGGCGACCTTCCAGCCCTGTTCAACGCCATAGAACATGGCCTTGAGGTTCTCGTCCTTGACGAATGCCAGCGCCGCCTTGATGTCCCTGTCCGAGTGGACGGAGATCATGACCGGGAGGTCGCCCTTGATCACCGGCAGCAGGAATTCCGAGGTCTCGTCGAGCCCGGGCAGCCCGACGGTCTGAGTCTTGGCCGCGAAGGCCTTCCGCTTTTCGTAAGAGCGGGCCTTGTTGAAAAGCTCCTTCAGCTCGGCGATGAGCCGGGTCGCGTCGGCCGCTCCCGCCCCGCCGCCCCGGCCCATCCCTCCGCCGAATCCTCCGCGGCCGCCCCGTATGGCCGGGAATTCGATCTGCATGGCGGCCGAGGCCTTGATGGCCATCTCCCGGTTGGTCCAGCCGTAGAGTTTGATCAGCGTGCTTTGACCCGAGATCAGGCCGCCCGAAGGAGCGACCAGGGCCGCGGTGATGCCGTTGGCTAAGCTAATGGGGATGTGCATGGAATCGGACCGCAGCGCTTCGATGGCCCGGACTTGGGGATTGATCCGGCCCGTCTCGCGGTTGTCCACCGTTTCGTTGACGCCGCTGATCTCCTGCAGGCCGAGGAGGCTGTAGCCGTCGATCATTCCGGGATAGGCGGTCAGACCCTTGGCCTCCACGACCTCGGCCCCGGCGGGAATGGCCACATCCCGGCCGACGGCCTCGATCTTTCCGTCCTTGATGATGATCGTCCCGGTCTCGATATCGTCGCCGACGACCGGAACGATCCTCGCCCCCTTGATGGCGATGACCTTGGCCGGCTTGGCCTGGGCGAAGATCAGTCCGGCCGTCAAACCCGCAACCAACAGGAAGAGGGTGATCCGCTTTCTCATGGCCGGCCTCCTTTTTTGGGAGCCTGGGCTTGTTTGGCCGCCTCCTCCCGTTCCTTGAGATATTGGGCCCGGTCGAAATACACGTCGCCCTCGATGATGGTCATGTCGCAGCGGGTGTAGGCGCTCATCGGGTGCTCGTTGAAGATGGCGATGTCGCCCTGCTTCCCGACCTCGAGACTGCCGACGATCTTGTCCACCCCGAGTTGGATGGCGGGGTTGATGGTGACGAGGCTCAGAGCCTCGGTCTCGTTCAGCCCGCCGAATTTCATCGTTTTGCCGGCGTCGTTGAACAGGCGCCGGATGCGTTCGGCGCTGTCCGAATTGATCGAGACGAGGACGCCCTTCTTCGCGCAATAGCCCGCGTCGTAGGCGATGCCTTCGGCCGCTTCCATCTTATAGGCCCAGCTGTCGGCGAAGACCGAGATGCCGATCTTGGCCGCGGCCAGCTCGTCGGCGATCTTATAGGCTTCCCAAGCGTGCTCGAGAGCCTGGATCTTGAAGCCGAACTCCTTGGCCAGGCCCATGAACTCGAGCGCCTCGGTGGCCTGGTAGTCGTGGCAGCGGGCGACCATCTTCCCGCGGAGGAGGTCGGCGAGGACCTCCATGCGCAGGTCCTTGCGCAGCGGGACGAGGATCTTGGGCGGAGTCTTAGACGTCTTCAATTTATTGTAGCGGTCCCATTCCTCCATGTAGACCCGGGCCTTGAGCATCTCGCGGCGGATGATGGCGTTGGTCCCCATTCGCGTCTGGGGATAGCGCGGCGGGGGTCCGCCGGGCAGGATCGTCCGGCTGGACTGCTTGACGTTCTCGCCCAGGGCGAACTTGAGCGTCCGTAGAGCTTCGTTCACGATCATGTCTTCGGACGGCTTGCCCCATTTCATCTTCAGGACGACGTTCGGGCCGCCGATCGGATTGGCGCTGCCGTGCATCGTATGGACCATGGTCACGCCGCCGCCGAGCGCGGTCAGAATGGCGGTGTCGTCGGCGTTCACGACCGTGCCCACGTCGGCCTCGGGGGTGATGGCCTCCGAGCCTTCGTTCGTCCCGTTCAGGGCGATATGGGTATGCGAATCGATGATACCGGGGATGACATATTTCCCTGTTGCGTCGATCACCTGCACCCCCGGCGGCGCTTGGATGTTCATTCCGATCTGCCTGATGATGCCGTCGAGGACGAGAATGTCCCCTTTCGCGATCACGCCCTTGGTCACGGTCAGAAGAGTCCCGTTCTTGATGAGAAGGCTGCCGCCGGCGGAAAAGGCCGGGAGCGAAGCGACGGCCAGGATGAGGGCCGCGATCCATAACCTCTTGAGTCGTGCGTTCATCGGCGTCCTCCTCAGAATTTCCACAAGACCCCGTCGACGAAGACCTTGTCGACCTGGGTCTTATCCTCGAACAGCTCGCCCTTGGTCAGGATGATGTTGGCGATCTTGCCGGTCTCGAGGCTTCCGAGCTGTTGGGCGAGACCCAGGAACAGGGCCGGCTGGATGGTCAGGGCTTTCAGCGCCTCGTCCTTGGGCAGACCGGCCTTGATCGCGGCCTGGACGTTTTTGATGGCCGTGGCGGCGTCGTTGAGGCCGAAGGTCGTCAGGGCGAACTTAAGGCCGGCTTTGGCCAGGTTGGCCGCATTGGCCGGATAGATCTCGGCCTCGGCCTTCTTCCTCAGGTCCTCACCTTGGCTGACGTATTTGCTGCCGTTCGGCGGCCGGAAATCGAGGGTCACAAGAAGCGGCAGGGCCGACTTTTTCAGGATGTCGGCGTCCCGCCAGGCTTCATTCACGTGCGTGAGCAGGGCATTGAGCTTGAACTCTTCGATGATCTTCAGGGCCCGCTTGATCTCTTCGTAATTGTTGCACTGGAAGACGACCGGCTTCCGGTCCTTGAGATACGGCCCGAGAGCTTCAAGGAACGGATCGAACTCGGGCCGTATCATGCCCTTGAGGTTCTTGGCATAGAGCGCCTGGACCGCGGCATAATGATCGGCGTCCAGGAACGATTGCCGGATATAGGCGATGGTTCCCATAAGGCTCGAGGGATACCCGCCCCGATTGGTCGTGAAATTGATGTGAAGGGCGGCCGGATTCTTCACGACCATGGGGCCGGGCTCTTCGCCGTTCAAGTTCACGATCACGCTCTGGCCTTGGAAGATCCCCCGGTTGGGAGCGACGAGAACGGTCGTGAATCCGGCCCTGAGAAGGCCGTCGAGCGTCGACTTCCTCGGCTTGAGGTTTTTAAAGGCAAAGAGCTCGGCGTACTGGGGGGATTGGGGCTGGGCGGCAGCGCCCGCCATAAGCTCGGCCGGGCTGGGTGCCGCTTCGCCCGCCGCCCGGGCCGGGGCCGCCGCTTCCTCGAGGAACAGATTCGTATGGGCCGAAATGAGCCCGGGATAGGCGATGAGGCCTTCGGCCTCGATGATCTCGGCGTCATCGGGGATGACCACTTTATCCGCCGCGCCGATGGCCTCGATCAACCCGTCGCGGATGATCAGCGTGCCCTTGTCGATCACCGGGCCGGTGACGGGAACGATCTTGGCGTTCCGGACGGCATAGGTCGGCCCGACGTCGAGCGGCGCGCTCCAGGATAAGGCGAAAATGATCAGGAAGACCGGAACAAGATAAGCCCATTGACGGACTCGCATGCGCCTCCTTTTCAAAGAGAGATAGGACACGTGCGGAATTACCGGGAATTCGCCCCGTGTTTCCGGATGAAAAAGGGTTTGGTGAGAGGGGATCGCCCCTTCCCTATGGATGGCGGGACGGCAGGCCGGAGTGGCTCGCATCGGATCGTTCTGATCGCTTGGAACGCGCGTCAGAACGTAATCTTATACAAACCGCGGGTGAAGTCAAAGCAAATTTAGGCCGTTCGGTTTCACCCCGATCGGTCCGTGCCCTCTACATATGGATCGAAATCGAGGTCCCGCTGCCCGAGCCGAAGCGGGGATTGACGACGTTGCTGTAGATCGAGCCGAAGCTGAAGCTGAGACCGACCGAAAAGAAGTAGTTGTACGTCGTCTCGAGCTGGCGGCGCTGGAGGAGGACCTCTTCGAGCGTCGCCTCGCCTTTCGTTAAGAAGATCTGATCATGGATTCTCGATCCGCCGCCGGAGAAATTGAAGTTGAGGCCCTTCCAGATCCGGACCGAAAGCTCACCGTTGAGCGAGAGGCGGTTCTTCTTGAGGTCGTAAAAATAATGGGACCCGTCGAGCGACGTGCTGATCGTCCCCCACGGCTGCTTGAGCTCCAGGGTGATATCCAACGATTCCCTCAAGTGACTCTCCTTCATTTTGTCGTAGATGGTCAGCTCGCGGTAGCGGCCGATATTGACGCCCACGGAATACATGATCCGCAATTGCCTCTTAGTCGATTCGGAATAGGGAAAGAGATCATATTCGACGGCCACCGATGGAGCGACGTTCAGCTTGATATTGGAGTAGGTGGAGGACGACATGCCCAGAGACGCTCCGACCGACCAATGATCGGAGATGCTTTTGACGACCAGGCCGTTGAAATTGAGGCTTTCCGAAGTGCTCTCATAATTGTAGTCCCCGACCGAAAAGGTGCTTTTTGAGGACGAGCCGCTGACCGAGAAGCGCAGCTTCCATTCAGGGGTGACCCGGCTGGCCGAGAAATTCCCGAAAATATCCCGCATCTTGTAGGATTGTTCGCCGTTGAGGAACGTATTGACGCTCAAGCTGAAGACCCAGAAATTCCAAGGATCGACGACCGCCGTCGGCTTGACCTGGTCCATGAAGGCCAGGTTGATCCGGCCGGCGATCGGCGTTTTGGAGACATAGCGCAGGAGGCCGAGCTTCAATAAGCGAGCGACCTCCGGCTTGGCCTCCTCCGTCGTCATGTTCGGAGGGACTGCATATTTCAAAACATCGTTGACCCCTACAAATTCCTTCTGGCCGGTCAAAGAGACCGAGAATTCTTCGCCGAGGTCCGTTTTGCGGGACGTGATCTCGACGAGGACCTGGGCCTCGGCCTCGGTCTGAACGTAATTGACGAAGGCGATCTCTTTTTGGAAAAAGGCCGGGTCCAAACTCGACCGGAGGAGGACCTTGGGAGCGCTCTGCTTCGGATCTCCGTTGGCGGCCCGCCCCCCCGTCTGGCCGAAGGCCTGGACCCTGGCGACTAGAATTCCCAGGGAAAAAATCACCAAGCAGATCAAAGCTTTTTTTATGGTCATGACGGCGTTCCATTTGTCTTGTGTCGGCCTATTGTTTTTAATATTTTTCAGCATGTCCGTTTTCCTCTAATTGATGATGATGCTCATGCCGCCCCCCGTGCTGCCGAAGCGCGGATTCACCACGTTGGTGTAGATCGAACCAAACGTGTAGCTCAGGCCGAACATGAAGAAATAGCTATAGCCGGTTTCCAATTGCCGCCGCCTGAGGATGATTTCTTCCAGGGAGGCTATGCCTTTGACCAGGGCCATCTGGTCGCGGATCCGCGAGCCGCCGCCCAGGACGAAGGCGTTCAGGCCTTTGAAGAGATTGAGCTGGACGGTGCCGAAGGCGTTCAGGTTGTTCTTGCTGAAATCGTGGAAATAATGGGATCCGCTGAGCGAGGCCGAAATGCTCCCCCATTTCTCCTTGATGTCGAGGGAGAGCGAAAGGGATTCGCCCCAAAGCGTTTCCCGGGTCTTGAGATAGATCGTCTCTTCCCGGTAGCGGACCGTTCGGAAGCCCATCTTGTAAAGGATCCGGAGCTGCCTGCGGGTGGACTGGGAATAGGGGAAAATGTTGTATTCGACGGCCGGGGCCGGGCTGAGGTCGAAGCGGATGTTGCCGTAGGTCGATGAGGAGGCGCTCAGGTATCCTCCGACGGACCAGTGCTCATCGAGGCTTTTGACCACGAGGCCGCTGAAACTGTAGCTTTCCTGATTGCTTTTAATAACCATGTCCCCGTATTCGAAGCGATTGTTGTCGTAGCTTGCGGACAGGCCCAGCTTGATCTTGATGTCCGGGGTAACGCGGTTAGCTGAGAAATTCCCTCCGAACGAACTGCTCTTGTACGATTTTTCGCCGTTGAAATAGCCTTTGCCGCTGAGGTTGAAGACCCACGAGTTCCACTTGTCCACGGCAGCCTGGGGCTTTTTCTCCTCGGTATATGAGACATTGATGCGGCCGGCAATCGGCGTCCGGGCGACATAAGTCATGAGGCCCATCTTGATGGATTTGACCAGGCCCTTCCGGACATCGTCGTCGGTGTCCGTCTGATTGGAGAAGTATTTGATGGTATCATCCAAGCCCGCGGACCCGTTCTGTCCGGAGAAATGGAGGGTGTATTCCCGTCCTCCGCTACCCGTGGATTGGGTCGTGATCAGGACGTGGACGTCCGCCTCTTTGCGGTCCCGGACATAGTTGACGAAGGTGATCTCGGTCTTGATATACTCGATATCGCACATGCCGCAATCGATATAGACCTTGGGCGCGCTCTTTTTCAAGGCTTCGATGTCCGTCTGGGCGGGCAGGACCTGGGCGACGGCGGTCCCCGTCGATAGGAACGCGAGACACATGATGCCGATGACGGCCGAGAGGGTGTTCTTCATCTCCAACTCCTCAGGAAATTGACGCCGGTGTAAATATATTTATCAAACGTCAACTCTTTAGCCTTGAGCCTACGAACTCACGCAGCCTTGACCGGGATTACAGCAAGATTTATGCCTAAGCTGCTTCTTGCCACTCTGGGTCGCCTTTATCATCCTCTAATACGTCACGATCCAGCGAAAAGTTACAATTTGTTTAAGTTGAAGGATCTCCTTCAGACCCGAAATTGCCGATAGAGTCTGTCATCGCGAGGAGCGGAGCGACGTGGCGATCCGACCCAACGGGTCGTCCTGAGCGAAGCGAAGGATCTCATATTACCTCGGACTTTCCTGATTAGATCCCTCAAAAGACTCGGGACGACTCTTCGAGTCGGATTGCCACGCTCCCTTCGGTCGCTCGCAACAATAAGAAAATTATCGACTTCCCATTTCTATCGGCAATTTTGGGTTCAGAGGCCGCCATTGTTCGAGTCGGATAGTTCATGTATCATAGCCCTCGATCGACGGACAGGCAGATGCATTACAGAATGGGTGTTCAAATCCTCGAAACGACGGTCGGCCTTGAATCCAACAGCCGAGCCCTTCTCCCCCGCTTCCCGCCCCCCATCGAGGTCCCCTCGCTCCTCACCGATTTCCGCGACGTGCGGGAGATCCCGGACCCGGTTCGCCCGGACGGCCGGATCGTCCTGGCCCGAACTCGGTCGGGCCGGGCCGAATATTCCTTGTCCGGACGGAAGGCGATCTTTCGCGGACCGCTCCTCGATCTAGAACGAAAAACCTCCGACATCCGCTTCAGTTTATGGGGCAACCAGGGCTTCCTTTACCGGTTCGTCCTGCATCTTCTAGAATCGAGACACGGCATCTTCAGCTTCCACGCGGCCGGGCTCTATGAAGAGCGGGCCGACCGCCTCTTCGTCGTGGCCGGGGGCGCCGGCAGCGGCAAAACGGTCTATCTTCTGAGCGGGCTGGCCAAAGGACTCTCGCTCTTCTCGACGGAAACCGTCCATTTCCGTTTCGAACCCGAGGGACTGACCTGGTTTAAAGGGTCCCTGGTCGACAACATCCGGCTCGGAACGCTCGTCCATGACTTTCCGGAATTTTGTCCCGCCGAATTGGCCGGGATCACAGGCGACGCCGTCTGGCGGAACAAGATCGCGCTCGACCTATCCGCCCGTCAGAGTTCGCGGGATACGCTCGTCCAGCCGAGCCTCGTCCTGGTCTTCCCCCATATCGAAGAAGGCCGGCCGGGATTTGTGGCTCATTCCATGGACGACCCGAACCTGGCCGCAAAAAGCGTCTTCGACAACCTGTCCCAGAAGATCGCCGAAACCGTCGTGCTTTATGACCGCCTTCCGGTCCCGGGCTTCGATAACGCGGCCCTCGCCGGAAAACGTCTGAAGGCATCCCAAGCGCTGATCAAGCACGGATCGGTCGAGCGGATCGCGGCCGTCCTCTCGAATCCGGCCGAATGCTGGGGAGATCTCATGAAATAGAACGGGGACATGCGCTCGAGTCCATGTCCCCGATTTCGAAAGGAGCTTCTCACATGACTCAGAAAGTAAAAAAAGCCGGAGAGTCCCGGTCCAAGGCCTGGGAAGGCGTCATCCAGATGCCTGTGCCCGGTCGGAGCCGGAAACCCAGGATGTCGGGGCTGACCATGGTCATCGATAAAAACGTCGGCCCGCGGCAGCTCGATGACCTGCTCGAGATCGCCTCGGATTATATCGACGTGATCAAATTGACCTTTGGAACGTCGGCCTTCTACGACGGAAAGCTGTTGCGGAAAAAAAACGAAACGATCACGGAGCGCGGGATCGAAGTGATGCCCGGCGGAACCTTCTTGGAGGTCGCAGTCTGGCAGGGCGTCATTGACGAATACCTGGACCGGGCCAAGAAGCTCGGCTTCTCGGCTATCGAAGTCTCCGATGGAACGATCGACATCGGCCTCCGGACGCGGGCCGACGTCATCAAAAGGAGCATCGATCGAGGCTTCAAAGTCATCACCGAGGTCGGGAAAAAGGACCCCCACGACGTCCTCCCCATCTCCCTGACCCATCGGCTCATCCGGGAGGACGTCGAGAACGGCGCGTTCAAGGTCATCATCGAGGCCCGAGAAGCCGGCAAAGGCGTCGGCATCTTCGACCAGGACGGCCGGACGCGGGTGGACGAAATGGAGAATATCATCGCCGGCGTCCCCGATCCCTCCGTCTTGATCTGGGAAGCGCCGCTCAAAAACCAGCAGCAGGACCTCATCCTGCGCTTCGGCCCGAACGTGAACCTCGGCAACATCCCGCCCGAGGAGATCCTGGCCTTGGAGGCTCTGCGGCAGGGGGTTCGCGGCGACACGCTGAAAAAGGCTTACCGGGACAGCCGGAAATAGGGATCGATCGTCATTCCAGTTCTTCGAGGAGCTGGATCTCGACGGTGTGAGGTCCTTCGGCGACATCGAATTTTATGGACCGGCCGCTGAAGATCCTCCTGGGCTGGTTGTCGATCAGAAGCTGGTATTTGCCCTTTTTGAGGAATTGGAGCTTCACCTTCCGGGAGGCGATGGACCTGATCTCGAACGAGACCTCGTTATCCGAATAGAGAAAATGGCGGACCACGGCCGCCCCGTCGATCGTGACGATCTTCTTCCCTTCCTCGCGGAGGACGATCTCTTTTTTGGAGGCCTCCACGTCGTAGCTCCGGCCCTGGATAGAGACCCGGGAGATCGTTCCCTTGCTGTCCGGCTGGATCATCCCGAAACGAAAGCCTTCCCAGGGTGTGAAATCCAGGTATTCCTCGACGGCGAGAAGAGCGAACAACGGTCCCCAGCTCTGGAACCTCTGGCCGGTGGCTTCGCCCGTCAGGGGGTGGAAATTCTCGGGGCAGAGCTGAAAATTCGTCCAGCTCCGCATGAAGAGCGTCGAGCTCTTTTTAGCGAACTCGGAGGCTAACCCGTCTTCCCCATAGGCTTTGAGCCCCTGGTAAACCAGATAGTTCGTCGGCGGACAGATCGTTCCGCGCCAGTATTGGCGGTCGGGATTCTTCGGATCGTTGAAAGCCGGATCGTCCTTCGAGATCGTCGGGACGACGTAATCGCCCCAGAACTCCTTGGGATTGCGCAAGTGCCGGAGCATGAGCTGGGCCCGGCGTTCGTCGGGGATCCGGGCTAAGAGCGGATAGAAATTGGAAGCCGCCTTGCGCGTCGAGAAACGGCCGTCCCAATGCCGGTCATAATAGAATCCTTCGCGCTGGTTCCAAAGATGGGCGTTGATGAGCTCTTTCATCTTCTCATATTCTACCAGGTAGACCTCGTCGTCGTCGCGACGGTTGAGGATGGCCGCCATCTGCGACAGGCACCAAGCGTCCAGCGCATAGAGGCAGTTGAGGTCGAGGCAGTTCATGGTCAGCGTGCCGGTCTCGGCGCTGTACGGCACGTCGTCCCAGTTCGGAAGGTCGTCCATGCCGGACTCCCATTTCGCCCGCGTTTCGCCGGGGGCGTCCATTTCCCAAGCGGGGGCTTTTTCGGCCACGAGCTCCCGGTCCGAGCCCCATTCAAGGAGCCCGTCGCCGTTGCCGTCGCGGCGGGCCTGGCCGTTGGGCTTTTTCGCTTTCCAGAACGCATGCCATTTTTTTAAATAAGGATAAGCGAGATTCAGGAGCTCCCGGTCCCCCGTTTTTTGGAACAGCTTGAGGACGACGTAGGCCCCGACCGGAGGTTGAGACCGGTCGGGCGTCCCGCCGAAACGGCTCCTCCAATTGGGAATGTTTCCGTTCGGATATTGCGTCTCGAGCACCGCCTTGACGGCGTCCGCGGCGAGCTTCGTGCTTTCCAGGGACAGCTCGAGGGCGTTGAAGAACGAATCCCAGGCGAAGATCTGCCAATGATCGGGTGAACCGTCGGGCTGGTTGAAGATCCAGCGCCGGCCGGCCGGCGTGTAGAGCCGATGGCTTCCCGCCTGGTAGAGAACCATCCAAGAAAGATTGTTGGTGATGGCCTCCGGAACACCTTTATAGAAGCCGTCGATCCGGACCCTTTTTTTGTTATAGCGGTCCTGTTCCTCGTCCAGGTCCGAATCGATCGTCTTCGTGTTCTGGTAGCGGTAGATGCGCTTTTTCAGATTGTCGGAGTCCTCGCCGACGCCGATGACGAAATAGACGCGGCGTTCATTGTCCTGGGAGAAGACGAGAGTCAGCTCCTCTCCCTCCGAAGACGCGGCGGCCTCTCCCTGACGGTGCGTCCACAACCGGCTGAAGACGGGCTTGGGCGATCGGGATTCCCCCTGGACCTGGCCGTCCGGGAGGACTCGATAACTCCCTTTGAAGTCCCAGGGAAAATATTGGACGAGCTGGATCTTGACGTTCTTCGGTCCCTGGACGCGGCCGATGACCGATCGCTCGTCTTTGCGCGACCATTCGAACGTCAGCGTGTCGGTTTCATCCGAGGGTTTGATCAGAATGGGCGTGTCCCCCTTTTGATTCGCCGGGAGGATGGGCAGGCCGAGGTCGAATTTGAGGCGCGCGTAGCGGCCGTCGGAGGCGTTCGGACCAACCTCCGAGACCATGTAAAAAAGGTCGTTGCCGTCGATGATCGTCCCGTCCTTTTCGATCCTGATCCGAAAACCGAAAGCGCTGTCCTTTTGGGGGATGAGGGCGAGGCCGCACCAGGCCCCTCCATCCAGAGATCCGACAAAAACGTCCTTCCAGGGATAGCCGATCTCGGCCCGGAGGACGACGTAGAGGCCGAAACTGATCGCGATAGAGAAGATCGCCAAGATCGGTTTTTTTCTGAAAGGTCTAAACATCTTTGAGGTCCAAATCTTCCCACCGGGTAATTTAAGACAAATCGAGGCCAAAAGCAACGGGGCAGCCCGGCCGGCGCCGACGATGGTGAACGCCGCGGCTCGTTCAGCGGGAGAGTCAGCGGAGGACGTCGAAGAGATATTTGCGGAAGGCCCAGCTGGCCAGACCATCCTCGAAAAGCCGGACCCGGGCGGGATCCGCTCCCGTTCTCCTCCATCCGGAAAGGACGGCCTCCGCGGCGCGGAAGAGCACGATCTCGATCCTGCCGATGAAAGGGATCAGCCCTTTCCCCCGGCCGTCGACGAGCTCGAGCGTGTTCAAGTATTTGTCGCTCAGAGGATCGCTGTAACAGCGGCGTTCCTTTTGTTTAACGGCGTCCCGGAGCGGCGCGGTGAAGCTCCCCCCGAGCTCGGTGGGCACGGCCCCGGCCTTGACCCAGAGCGGAAGGGCGATGCCGCAGACCGGCTCTCCGAGAATGCACCACATCGTCGCCAGGAGAGGATCTTCGCCGGGCCGGACCCCGTGAAAGACGGTGCAGCAAGCGGTCAGATAGCGGTTGATCGAGTTGGCGGTATACACGTAGCCCGAGGAATGATTGTTCTGGCTGCCCCGGTACGGGAGCGGATAGGGATCGATGGATTCGTTGGCCAGGTCGCGAGCGGCCTGCTCAAGAAGGAAGCGGTGATCGAGGATGTTCATCGCCGCGGCGCGGGTGAGAAGGTCCGTGGCCCGAGCGAAGCGGACGAACCCTCCGCCCTGCCCGGGCTTGCTGCCGGTCTGAGCGAAATTCGTCCGGACGATGAATCCCAGCGGGGCTTCATCGACGTCATATTTGGTGAAGGCCGTATTTCCCGTCTCGAAAATGGCCCCGTTCCCCTGGGCGTCGATGACCCCGAAATTCGCCTGGGTCTTCCGGCCGGACCCATTGGTCGCCCGGAGCAGGGCTTCGACGTCGTTCACCGAAGCGCATTCTTCCAAGACCTTCTTGATGAACTCTCCGTTCTCCGTAGCGGCCGTTCCTTCCATATCCTCGGACACGGAGTTGATGAAGGCCAGGCCGGCCGCGTTGATCCCGGCATAGACCTCATCATAGAAGCCGGCGTCAACGATGCCGAGAAAGGCATATTTTTTCCCGCTGAAATAGCGAACGAGGCTGTCCTGCCCTTCCACGTCGCGGTTCTTCCAGAGAAGAGGCCGGCCGTCGCGGGTCGCTTTGCCGCTGACGACGGCGAGCGTGCACGGCCAGGCCGAGGACGCCGCCACAATAAACATGGCCAATCCCCACCAGATCCGGCGGGTCGTAATCGTGAATTTCGAGACCGCCACGGTTCCCCTTTTCTAGAAGAAAAGCTTCAGCCCGAATTTTACAAAGACGGTCTTCAGGTTGATGACCATCGCTTCCTCGGAAGTGCCGAGACTCATGTCCTTGATGATCGTCTTGCCGGGCCCCTTCCGGACAAGATAGGAGACCTCACCGCAGAAACTCACCCAGCGGGTAAAGGGAATCCGCGCCCCGATGCCGAGATAATAGGCCGGACCGTTTTCGATCGTTTGGTTGATCTTGACCTCAGGGATGGAGATGACCGGACCGATCTTGAACTTCGTGAAGACGAAGGCGCCGCCGGCGAAAGCATAAGGAATGAAGAACCGGTTATTAAGGAAATCATATTGAAGACTGGCGATGATCGGCGAGACCGTGACCGTGCCGTCGCGGAGAATCCCCGGAACAGGCTTCGTCATGGTCTTCCAGTGAGAGAATTCGATCGAGATCCAGAAGCGCTCGGTGAGAGGATAGGCGAAACCAAAGCCGGTCTCAAGTCCTCCGCGGAGGTTCCCGGACTCATGGAAGGCATACCCCGCATGGCCGTGGATCACCGCGTTTCTCATCTGGCCGGACCCCGCGATCGGAACGAGGAGCGGAACGCACGCGAACCAAACGATACCGGCGAGCCTGCCCATAACGGCTCACATCTTCTTCGAATCCGCCGCTCCTGTCAACGGACTTGATGCAACCCGAAATTGCCGATAGAGCCTGTCATCGCGAGGAGCGAAGCGACGTGGTGATCTGACTCTTGTCATCACGAGGAGCGAAGCGACGTGGTGATATCCACAATAAAATTCTTGTCTTGGATATCGCCACGGCACCTGCGGTGCCTCGCAACGACAAGAAAATCAGCGACTTCCCATTTCTATCGGCAATTTCGGGATGCAATTCAGGACGAGCTGTGGTAGATTTAGAATCCCTGATAAAGGAGCGCACATGGACTTCATGCAATATTTCAAATCCCGGCAGGGCGAAATGATCGTCCTGCTCAAGGAGCTCGTCCAGAAGGAATCCCCGACCTCGGACAAAAAGGCGGTCGACGCCTGCGCGTCGTTTTTTGCCGAACAGCTGAAGAAGACCGGGGCCAAGATCACCCGTGTCCCGCAGAAAGCGACGGGCGACTTTTATCTGGCGGAATATCCCGGCAGGGCGGATCGAAATCTGGAAGGCCAGATTCTCGTGCTGACCCATATCGACACCGTCTGGCCGGTCGGCAAGATCGAGAAGATGCCGTTTTACATCTCCGGAGAGAAGGTCTTCGGACCAGGCGTCCTGGACATGAAGGCCGGTCTGGTTCTCACTTATTTCGCCCTCAAGACCTTGAACGAACTCAACCTCCGCCCGAAAAAGAAGATCGTCGTTTTCGTCAACTCCGCCGAGGAGACCGGCTGCGACGCGGCCCACGAGATGATCAAGACCCTGGCCCGGAAATCCGACACCGTCCTGTGCCTTGAACCCGCCCTGCCCGGCGGCGCGCTCAAGGTCCAGAGAAAGGGGCGTCTCGTCATCCGTCTCGAGGCTTTTGGGAAGGCCGCTCACGGCGGCACGCCGGACAAAGGCGTCAACGCCATCGAAGAGCTCCTGGCCCAGCTCCGCCGCGTCCAGAAGCTCAAGTCCAAGGACATCTCCGTCAATATCGGCCTCATCGGCGGCGGAGAAAAGGCCAATGTCGTGCCCGATAAAGCCTGGGCGGTCTGCGATATCCGGTTCTGGGACACGCCCCAGAAGGAAAAGGTCATCGGCTTCTTCCGGAAACTGGCTCCGACACTGCCCAATTCCAGGATCAAGTTCAGCGTGGACAGCCTGACCCCGCCCATGGAAAAAACAAAAGCGTCCGCGCGGCTTTTTCAGGAGGCCAAGGAGATCGGCGCCGGCCTCGGCCTGGCGCTCGAAGGCGGAAAAACGGGCGGCGGGTCGGACGCGTCCATCGCCGCCGGCCTGGGCATCGCCACGCTGGACGGCCTCGGTCCGGACGGCGACTGCCTCCACGCCGAACACGAGCATCTGCTCCTGCCGTCCCTCCCCCAACGGGCCGCCCTGCTCGTGTCGCTCCTGCGCCAGCTCGGATGAACGTGGAATCCCATCAGGTCTCGAACCATTCCCTGAAATAACACGGGGATCGACGACTTTCCATTTTCAGCGGCGATTTCAAGATGGGTTGACAGGTCGACGAATATTGTATTAATTTAAATCCGGAATTCATAAACATCTTCTCAAGGAGGCCTCATGATCAAAAAATATTACCTTCTCTCTCCCGGTCCTACTCCCGTTCCGGAGAACGTCCTGGCAGCGGCCGCCGAGCCGATCATCCATCACCGGACGCCGGAGTTCTCCAAGATCTTCATGGACGTGACCGAAGGCTTGAAATACGTCTTCGGCACGAAGGAGGACGCCTATATCCTCACCTCGTCGGGAACGGGGACGATGGAAGCGGCGGTCGTCAACACCTTGTCGCCCGGCGACAAAGCGCTGACGATCAACGCCGGTAAGTTCGGCGAGCGCTGGGGCAATATCTGCAAAGCCTACGGCATCCAGCACAAGGAGATCATCGTCGAATGGGGCGTCGATTACACGAAAGCACAGCTCGAGGCGGAGATGAAGGCCAATCCTGAGATCAAGGCCGTCTTCTGCCAGCTGTCCGAGACCTCCACGGGCGCCATTTTCGATGTCCAAGGCTTCGGGGAGGTCGTGGCCGGAACCAACGCCATCCTCGTCGTCGACGGCATTTCGGGGGCCGGCGTCATGCCCTGCCCGATGGACGAGTGGAAGATCGATATTTTCCTCTCCGGCTCCCAGAAGTCGTTCATGATCCCGCCCGGGCTGGCCTATATCGCTTTCAGCCAGAAGGCCTGGAAGCTTGTCGAAACGGCGAAATGCCCCAAGTTCTATTTCGACGCCAAGAAAGCCAGGAAGAACCTGTCCGACAAGACGACGCCCTGGACGCCCGGCATATCGCTGATCATCCAGCAGAAGAAAGCCATGGACATCATCGTCGGCATGGGGCTGGAGAAGCTCTTCCTGCATCACCGCGTCCTGGGCGAGGCCACGCGCGCGGGGGTCCAAGCCCTCGGGCTCGAACTCCTGGCCCAGAAGCCCGGCAATGTCCTGACCGCGGTCAAGACCCCGGCCGGCATCGAAGGCGGCAAGATCGTCAAGACCATGCAGTCCAAATACATGGCTTATATCGCCGGCGCCCAGGATCCGCACAAAGGGAAATTCTTCCGGATCGCCCATCTGGGCTACATGGGCGGCTTCGACATCATCACCGCCTTGACCGCGCTCGAAATGACGCTCGCCGACCTCGGCTATAAATTAGAAGCCGGCGCGTCGGTCAAAGCGGCCGAACCGATTTTGAGGGAGAACTGGGCATGAAAAAGATCCTGATCGCGGACTCTCTGGACAAGGAGGCCATGGAGCAGCTCAAGGCCGTTCCCGGCTTCGAGGTGACGGTCAAGACCGGCATGGACGAGGCGGAACTGGTCAAGACCATCCCCGGATTCAATGCCGTGGTCGTGCGGAGCGCGACGAAGATCACGAAACCCGTGGTCGACGCCTCGACGACCCTGGAGATCATCGTCCGGGCCGGCATCGGCCTGGACAACGTGGACGCGGCGGCGGCCAAGGCCAAGGGGATCAAGGTGGCCAATACGCCCGCGGCCACGACGGTCTCGGTCGCCGAGCACGCTTTCGGCCTCATGCTGGGCGCGGTCCGCCAGCACGGCCTGGCCAATTATACGATGAAACAGCACAAGTGGGAGAAGAAGGTCCTGCACGGCACGGAGCTCTATCAAAAAACTCTCGGCCTCATCGGCTGCGGCCGGATCGGCCTGGCCGTCGCCGAACGGGCGATCGCCTTCGGCATGGCCGTCGTCGGCTATGACGTCGTTCCATTCAAGACGGCGCTGGCTGTGAAACCGGTCTCGCTCGACGAGCTCCTGGCCCAGGCCGACATCATCTCCCTCCACGTTCCGAAGATGGAGAAGCCGATCCTCGGCGCGGCCGAGTTCGACAAGATGAAAAAGGGCGTGATCATCGTCAACGCCGCCCGCGGCGGCGTCGTCGACGAAAAAGCGCTGCTCGCCGGCCTGAATTCGGGCCAGGTCAAGGCGGCCGCGCTCGACGTCTTCGCCAAGGAACCGCCCGAGGACTGGACGCTCATCGACCATCCGAACGTCACCGCCGCGCCGCATATCGGCGCCCAGGCCGAAGAAGGCCAGAAGCGGGCCGGCCTGGAGGTCGTCAAGATCCTCAAGAACAGCCTCGTTTAAAATTCTTCGGGACCACATACGGTAGACGGACCGAGGTCCACATACCGGATGGGGTCCCGTTCTGATTACAAGCCGATAGATTTAGTAGTATTTTGACTCGTTTTTGACTACAATAATCCTTCGCTATCAGATCCATAGGGAGTGACGAAACGACGATGGTCTATTTGGATAACAACGCCACCACGCCCCTAGATCCCGCCGTCATCGACAAGATGACCTGGTTCCTCAAAGAACATTTCGGGAATCCGTCGTCCCTCTACCCGATCGGCCGCCAGGTCAAGGAGATGATCAACGAGGCCCGGGAACACGTGGCGATAGCCCTCGGCGCGAACAAATCCGAGATCTATTTCACCGGCTCGGGCACGGAGTCCGATAACCAGGCGATCCTGGGGGTCCTCGACGCTGTTCCCGATAAAAGGGAGTTCGTCACGTCGGCCATCGAACATCCCGCCGTTCAGGAGACGGCCCTCTATCTTGAGAAAAAAGGATACAAGATCACCTACGTCCCCGTCGACCGGGATGGTCTCATCGACCTCGACGTTCTCCGCGACGCCGTCACCCCTCAGACCGCGCTCATTTCGATCATGTTCGCCAGCAACGAGATCGGCACGATCCAGCCGATCGAAGAGGTCGTCCGTATCGCCCAGGACAAAGGCGTGCTCGTTCACACCGACGCCGTCCAAGCCTTCGGAAAGATCGATTTTCGGATCGAGCGTCTAGGCGTCGACCTCCTGTCCGTATCCTCGCACAAGATCTACGGCCCCAAGGGGGTCGGGGCGCTGTTCGTCAGGAAAGGCACGGCCCTCCTTCCTTTCCTCCACGGCGGCCACCAAGAGCGGGGTCTGCGGCCGGGGACTGAGAACTCCATCGGCATCGTCGGCTTCGGCGAAGCGGCCCGGATCCTCCCCGAGAAATTCGAGGCCGATCAGGCCCGCATCCGACACTTGGCCGACCGATTGAAGCGGGGGATCGAAACGAAGATCCCTAAGGTCCATCTGAACGGTCACCCCGAGCGACGGATCAAGAGCACTCTCAATTATTCGTTTCTCGGTCTCGAAGCCGAGGCCGTCCTCCTGTCCCTGGCCACCAAAGAGATCTATGTCTCGACCGGCTCGGCCTGCAGTTCGGAGTCGGAGGACGTCTCCCACGTCCTTCTGGCGATCGGGCTGCGTCCCGAGATCGCCCGGTCCACCGTCCGCATGTCGCTGGGGCGGTTCAATACGGATCAGGACATCGACATCGTTCTGAAGGAGCTGCCCGACATCGTCGAGAAGCTCCGCAGGATCTCGGCTTTTCATCCCGAGGATGACTAGAAAGGAATGACCATGGCCGCGGCATCGATCTACGACCTCATCAAATCGCGGACCGTTCTGTTCGACGGGGCCATGGGCACCGAGCTCATGAAACGGGGCCTCCCCCAGGGGGTTTGTCCCGAAGAATGGAATCTCTCGCGTCCGGAGGCGCTTAAAGAGATCCACCGGAGCTATTATGAGGCCGGGGCGGACGCCGTTTCGACCAACTCCTTCGGCGCCAACCGGATCAAGCTCGCCTCCCATGGGCTCGAAGATCGGTGTCATGAGCTCAACCTCGCCGCCGCCCGGCTTGCCGGGGAGGTCCGCCCCGCCGGCAAGTTCGTCATCGGCGATATCGGGCCGACGGGGAAATTCCTGAAACCCCAGGGCGAATACACGGAAGCCGCTTTCGAAGAGGCCTTTGCCGCCCAAGCCGAAGGCTTGGCCGCGGGTCCCGTGGATTTCTTCCTGATCGAGACCATGTTCGATCTTCGAGAAGCCCTTTGCGCCGTGCGCGGCATCCGGAGCGTTTCGGCCCTGCCCGTGTTCGTCTCGATGACCTTCGACAGAACCCGGCGAGGATTCTTCACCTTGATGGGCGACAGCGTCGCCCGGTGCGTCGAAGCCCTCGAAACGCTGGGCGTCCCCGTGATCGGAGCGAACTGCACATTGGCCGGCTCCGACCTCGCTGACTGCATCGGGGCCATGAGAGAAATGACCTCAAAGCCCCTGATCGCCCAGCCCAACGCCGGAAAGCCGGAGTTGACCGGGGGGGACGAGGTCGTCTATTCCCAATCCGTCGAGGATTTCGTCAAGGATGTGCCGAAGCTCATCGACAGCGGCGCCAACATCGTCGGCGGCTGCTGCGGGACGAATCCGGAGTATATCCGAAAGGCCGCCGCCGCGCTCAAGCGTCTTTGAGCTGGGCCCGATATCTCTTTCTCAGCTCCACAAAATAGCGCTGGGTGCCTTCGTTGGCGAAATCCGGATAGGTCCAGTCGAGCCGGCGGATCCCGGTTCGGGTGAACAGGAACTCCAGATGGCCATAGATCCCGTTCCGTAGGGGGATCCGGTGAGAGAAATTCTTGGCCGTGGCCATAATCAGGGCGGCCTGGGTGATATAGCCGGGATCCAAGTTGACGATGCGGCGATCTTCCCCGAATTCCCGTTGGATCTCCAGCTCGAGCGCGTTCGTCCGGATCTTAATCCCGCTCAGGCCGTTCGGATCGATCAGTCGATCGAAACTGAGGAATCCCCGCTTCAGGGCCTTCCCCATTTGGGGCTCGTAATACTCCGTCAGGTCGAAAGCGAAGCGGGGGCTGCGGCTGTCGACCGGCCCGTAGAGCTCGGCGAGCCTCTCCTCCGCTCTCCGGAAACACGCATCGTTCGACGAAATGATCCCGCAGATCAGTTTGACTGGGGGAAACGCTTTAATGTCCGCCATCTCCAGTTATTATATAAAAAAAACGAGATAAAAAAAGATCCTGAAACGTCCGGAGCGACCAGGGAGGGTTTAGCCTCTCTCCTGATCCATCGGCCCCCCTCTTCCTTTTTTCTGATTTGACCTTCCTCCGTTTCTTCCTTATAATTCGGAGGCCATGAAGTGGGTATATATCGAGGATATCGCCGCCTTCAAAGACCAGGAGGTCGAGGTCCGCGGTTGGGTCTATAACAAGCGTTCGAGCGGCAAGGTCCGCTTCATTCTCGTGCGCGACGGCACGGGCATCCTCCAGACGACGGTCTTCGGCGGGGACGAAAACCATCCCCTTTTCAAGACATTTGACGAGCTGACCCAGGAATCGTCGCTCATCGTCCGGGGCCGGGTGCGCGAGGACAAACGGGCCCCCGGCGGATTCGAGCTCGGCCTGCAGGACATCGAGATCCTTCAGATCGCCAAAGACTATCCGATCACCCCCAAGGAACACACCACGCCCTTCCTCATGGAGCACCGCCACCTCTGGCTTCGTTCGCGCAAACAGCACGCCGTCCTCCAAGTCCGGGTCGAAGTGATCAAAGCCATCCGGAACTTTTTCGACGACCGCAGCTTCCGCCTGATGGACACGCCCATCCTGACGCCGAGCGCCTGCGAGGGGACGACGACGCTCTTCGAGACGAAATACTTCGACCAGATGGCCTATCTCAGCCAAAGCGGACAGCTTTATAACGAGGCGACGGCCGCCGCCTTCGGCAAGGTCTATTGTTTCGGGCCGGCTTTCCGGGCCGAGAAGTCCAAGACGCGGCGCCATCTCATCGAGTTCTGGATGGTCGAGCCCGAAGTGGCCTTCGCCACCCTCGAGGACACGATCGAGCTCGGCCAGGACCTCCTGATGTTCATCATCGAACGGGTCCTCACCCATCGCCGCCGGGATCTCGAAGAGCTCGAGCGCGATCCGAAACCCCTCGAAGCGGTCACGACACCGTTCCCTCGGATCACGTACGACGCGATCGTCCCCAAGCTCCAGGAAAAGGGATCGGCGATCCGGTACGGGGACGATTTCGGAGCCCCCGAGGAATCGCTCATCTCGGAGCTGTCCACGAACCCGGTCTGCATCACTCACTTTCCAGCCAAGATCAAGGCTTTCTACATGCAGCCCGACAAGGATCGGCCCGACCTCGCCCTGGGCGTCGATTTCATGGCCCCCGAAAGCTACGGCGAGATCATCGGCGGCGGCCAAAGGATCCACGACCTGGATCTTCTCGAAAAGCGGATCCAAGAGCATCATCTGCCGCGCGAGGCATACGCCTGGTATCTCGATCTCCGCAAGTACGGCTCCGTTCCTCACGCCGGGTTCGGGCTGGGCGTCGAGCGGACCGTGTCCTGGATGTGCGGGATCAAGCATATCCGCGAGACCATCCCCTTCCCTCGCCTGCTCTACAGGATCTATCCCTGAGACCCGGAGCGATCGTGGAGAGCCCGCCGCCGCTCCGCTTCCGCCGCTGACATCATGAAGACCGTCTCCCTCATCACCTTCGGCTGCGCGAAGAACCTCGTCGACAGCGAGGTCATGGCCGGCTGCCTCCGCGAAGCGGGCTACGCTCTCGCCTCCGACCTTTCCACGTCCGACATCGTCATCCTGAACACGTGCGGGTTCATCGGACCGGCCAAGGACGAGGCCGTGGCGGCGATCGAGAACGCTCTCGCTTTGAAACGGAAAAAACCGTCGACGAGGGTCGTCGTCGCGGGCTGTTACACGGAGCGCTATGAGCCTGAACTCCGCAAGACGTATCCGCAGGTCGACGCCTGGGTCGGCGTCAAGGATTACGACCAGATCGTTTCGATCGTGGAGGGAAAAGACTTCCGCGCCTCGGACCGGACGTTTCTCCTGAGCCATAGGACGCCGCGAGCGCTGTCGACGCCCGCCTCCTGGGCTTATCTCAAGATCTCGGAGGGCTGCTCCCATCGATGCGCTTACTGTTCGATCCCCTTGATCAAAGGGACCTACCGGTCCCGGCCGATCTCTTCGATCCTGGAGGAAGTCCGGCGGCTCGCGGCCGCCGGCGTCAAGGAGATCAACTTGATCTCTCAGGACACGACCTATTTCGGACGGGACAAGAGCCGCTCCGGAAGCTTGGTCAGGTTGCTGCGCGAGATGACGAAGATCGGCGGGCTTGAGTGGATCCGCATTCTCTATGGTTATCCGGAAGAGATCACGAGCGATCTCCTCGAAGCCATGGGGGAGCCGAAGATCTGTCCCTATCTCGATATCCCCTTTCAACATGCCGCGCCCGCCCTCGTCCGCAAGATGAAACGGGCTATGGACGGAGATCGGGCCCTCAGGCTCCTCGAGCGGATCCGGAAAAATCTGCCCGGCGCCGCCGTCCGCACCTCGCTCATCGTCGGCTTTCCCGGCGAGGGCTTCGCGGAGTTCAGAGCCCTCCAAACCTTCGTCCGTGAGGCCGCTTTCGATCACCTCGGGGTCTTCACATACTCCCGGGAAGAAGGCACGGCGGCCTATCGCCTCGGGGACCCGATCGATGAACGCCTGAAACAAGAACGGCGGGAGGCGATCTTGAGGGCTCAAGCCGGGATCTCGGCCTCGAAACTCAAAGCCCACGTCGGCCGGACCCTGGACGTCCTCCTCGAAGGCGCCTGGAAGGATGATGGCCGGACGCTCGTCGGCCGGACCCGGTTTCAAGCGCCGGAAGTCGACGGCGTCGTGTTCGTCCGACCGCCCTCCCGATCGGACCTCCCCCTCGGCCCCATCCAAAAAGTTGAAATCACCGCTTCGGACGTATATGATTTACAAGGAAAAACAGTCGAATGAAATTCTTTGCCAAAACCTTTTCGACCTTCTTCGGCGCCGGATTTTTTCCGGTGGCCCCGGGCACCTTCGCCAGCCTCCTGACGGCGCTTCTCTATAAATATCTGCTCGACCGGTGGACCCTGACCTGGTTCGGAGCCCTGATCGTCCTGGTCTTTCTTTCCGGCGTGGCGACGGCCGGCGTTTATGCCAAGGAACTCGGGCGAAAGGACCCGCGCCCGATCGTCATCGACGAGGTCTGCGGCCAGCTGATCACTTACATCCTCGTTCCCGGGCTCTGGGTCAACGTGGCCGTCGGGTTCTTTCTCTTCCGAGTGTTCGACGTCATCAAGCCCTATCCGATCCGGAAGCTTGAGAATCTTCCACGAGGTTGGGGCATCATGGCCGATGATGTCCTGGCCGGCGTTTATTCGGCCGTCCTGCTTCAGGCGTATCTCCTCCTCAAATGAAGATCGAGATCCTGGCGGTCGGCTCCGAACTTCTGTCCCCCTTTTTTCAGGATACGAACTCGCTCTATCTGACCCGGCGGCTGAACGACCTCGGCCTGGACGTCACTCGGAAGACGGTCGTCGGCGATGATTTCGAGGAGCTGCGCGGTGCGATCCGAGCCGCCGCGGCCAGATCCGATCTCGTCCTGATCATGGGCGGGCTCGGTCCGACCGGTGACGACATCACCCGGGAGGCATGCGCCGAGGCCTTGGACCGGCCGCTCGTCTTCAAAGAGGACCTCCTTGTCCGGATCGAAGAGCGGTTCAAGCGTCGCGGCAAGGTCATGCCTCCTTCAAACAGAACCCAGGCCCACCTCCTCGAAGGGGCGGAGGCTCTTCAGAACGACAACGGCACCGCGCCCGGGCAGTGGCTGTTATATGGGAAAACGCGCCTGGCCTTGCTTCCCGGACCTCCGCGCGAGCTCAAGCCCATGTTCGAAGCGGCCGTCTGGCCGAAGCTCCAGGACTGGCGGAAGGGCGCCACGCAACGGCTGGCCTTCAAGATCACGGGCCTGACCGAATCCGAGGTCGAGGGCCGGATCGCCGACCTGTATCCGAAAATCCCGGAGCTGCGGCTGACGGTCCTGTCTTCACCGGGACAGATCGAGCTCCATCTGACCTCGTTCTCCGAAGAAGACGCCGGCGGCGCGGCGGCCGCCCTCGAAATCCTGGGCGGGGAGATCGGACGCCGCCTCGGCGACCATGTGTTTTCCTCGGCCGGAGAGGAGCTGGAGGAGGTGGTCGGCCGTCTCTTGGGCGAAGGCCGGCGGACCCTGGCCACGGCCGAATCCTGCACGGGGGGCCTCCTTGCCAGCCGCATCACCAATGTCTCGGGCAGTTCGGACTATTTTCTCGAAGGATTCATCACCTACAGCAACCGGGCGAAGAGCGCCAGGCTCGGTGTCTCCGAGGACCTCATCCTCGCTCGCGGGGCCGTCAGCCCCGAAGCGGCCCGGGCTATGGCCGAGGGCGTCCGGATCAAAAGCGGCGCCGATTACGGATTGGCCGTGACCGGGATCGCCGGCCCGACCGGGGGGACGCCGGAAAAACCGGTCGGCCTTGTCTACACGGCGCTGGCCTGGCACGGCGGCGAAGATATCCGGAGAAACCTCTTCCTGGGCGGGAGAGAACCGGTGAAATTCCAATCCACCCAAAAAGCCCTGGATATGCTCCGCCGCCGCCTGATCGGCGCGGGGACGATATGAACAAAGGACAGGACCATGCGGACCTTTATCGCCATCGATCTTGATCCCGGAATCAAACGAACCCTTTTGGACTTCCTTCGCCGGCTAAAAAAGCTGGCTCCGCGGAACGTCTCCTGGACCAGAGAGTCCGGGATGCACCTCACCCTCAAGTTCCTGGGCGAGGTCGATGAGGGCCGGGTCCCGATCGTCCAGACGCTCATGAACGACGTCGCGGCGGCGTCCCCGGCCTTCCCGCTGAAGCTCAAAGGGACGGGATTCTTCCCGCCGCAGGCGAAGGTCCCCCGCGTGCTGTGGATCGGCACGGAGGAGCAGCCGGCGATCCTCAACCTCGAAGAGAAACTGGTCTCCGGCTTGGAGCGCTTGGGATTCGCGCGCGAGGATCGGCCGTTCCGGCCTCATCTGACGCTCGGCCGCGTCAGACACGCCTCCGGCCTCGGAGAGGCGATCGCGGAACTGGAGAAGAACCGGGAGACGGCCTTCGGCGAGATGGTCGTGACCAGGATCACCCTGTTCAAGAGCGTCCTTAAATCGACCGGAGCCGAATATTCGGTTCTCGGCGAGGGCCCCCTGTCATGAAAATCGCCTTTGCCGTCCTCGCCTATCTTATCGGATCTTTCCCCTCGGGCTATTTGTTCTTCCGGGCCAGCGAGAAAAAGGACATCCGGAACTTCGGCAGCCACGCCACCGGGGCGACGAACGTCCTCAGGCTCAAAGGCTGGAGATACGCCCTGCCCGTGGCCTTCGTCGACATCCTCAAAGGCTTCCTGCCGGCCTTCCTGTCCCTGAAGATCTTCGGCGAGCCGAAACTGGCCGTCATCTGCGCTTCCTTGGCCGTGCTGGGTCATTGCTTTCCGGTCTATATCGGCTTTCGTGGTGGAAAAGGCGTGGCCACGGCGGCCGGAGCGATGTTCTCCATCGCTCTAAAACCGGCCCTCCTGAGCCTGGCCGTTTTCATCGCGACAGTGGCCTTGACCCGCTTCGTCTCTCTGGGATCGATCCTCGCCGCCTTGGTCTTCCCCCTCTTCATGCTTCTTTTCAAAATGCCGGCGGAACTGGTCGTCTTGAGTTTGCCCATCCTTTTGATTATCCTGATACGGCATGCCGAGAATATCCGGCGCCTCGTCGGGGGCACGGAGAGAAAATTCGGCAAAAAGGGCAAGATCGAGCCATGAACGCGAGCGTCATCGGCGGAGGAAGCTGGGGGTCCGCGTTCGCCCACCACCTAGGCCGGAATGGGATCAGGACGAAGCTCTGGATCCGCGAGCCCGATATCTTTGAAGCGGCCGTCCGGGAGAGGGAGAATCCGGTCTTTCTGTCGGGCTTCAAATTCCCGACGGAGGTCACGTTCCATCACGCCCTGGGGGACGCGGCCCGGTCCGCCGACATCATCTTTCTCGCCGTGCCTTCCCAGTTCTGCCGAAAGGTGCTTCTCCGGCTCGCTCCTTATCTCATCGCCGGCCAGTCGGTCGTCAGCTTGACCAAAGGCATCGAAAAAAAAACGCTTCTGCGGATGAGCGAGGTCATGGCCGAGGTCTTCGGCCCGCTCGCTTCGCCGCGGATCGGCGTCCTCTCCGGGCCGAGCTTTTCCAGGGAGGTTGCCCAGGGGCACCCGACGGCCCTCGTCCTGGCTTCCACGGATCTTCGCTGGGCCCGGAAGGCCCAGCATCTCCTCTCCAGCCCGGCGCTCCGGGTCTACACCAGCCGGGACCTCGTCGGCGTCGAGATCGCCGGCGCCCTGAAGAACGTCATCGCCATCGCCGCGGGAATCAATGATTCGCTCCAGTTCGGCGACAACGCGCGCGCCGCGCTGATGACCCGGGGGCTGGCCGAAATCACCCGCCTGGGCGTCAAGCTCGGGGCCAAAAAGGAGACCTTCCTCGGGCTGGCCGGCATCGGCGACCTCGTCCTCACCTGCACCGGCCGGCTCAGCCGCAACCGCCATGTCGGCGCGGAATTGGGCAAGGGCCGATCCCTGTCCAGCATCATCGCCGGCATGCGGATGGTGGCCGAAGGGATCGCCACGACGCTGTCGGCGCGGCGCCTGGCCTTCCGGGAGGGCGTCGAGATGCCCATCTTCGAACAGGTCTACCAGATCCTCTATCATAAAAAAGAACCGGGCAAAGCCCTGGCGGACCTGATGTCCAGAACGCTCAAGGGCGAATGAACGCGATCGAGGTCGAACATGAACAAGACAATCCAGCTCCTGACCGTCGGGATCATCCTTTGTTTGGCGGCCTGCGGGCCGTCGCAGAAGAAGCTGGCCGAGCAGAGGGAAAAGGACCCCCAATATCAATATGACAAGGCCGTGGTCTGCATGCAGTACGGATTGGCCGACGAGGCCCTCAAATACCTGAACGAGGCGATCCGGCTCGATCCGAACCACTACCTTTCATCCAACCTGTTGGGGCTGGCCTATATGTACAAAGCGAATCCGGCCGAGGCGGTCAAGGCCTTCGCGAACTGCCTGGCCATCAAACCGGACTTTTCCGAAGCGCAGAACAATCTCGGCACGGCCTACCAGGAGACCGGCCAGATCGACAAAGCCGAGGAGGCCTTCAAGAAGGCCTACGAGCTCGACCAGAATTACAACGCCAGCTTCAACCTGGCCCGGATCTATTACGACAAGAACAAGCTCGAACTGTCGCTCGAATACGTCCAAAAATCGCTCGACAGGTACGACCGCTCGATCCTGGCCTGGAACCTCAAGGGGCTCATCCTCGAGTCCAGGGACAAGATCGACGAGGCCATCGCCTGCTATAAACAGGCGCTGAAGATCCTGCCGGGCGAAGTGAACATCAGTTTCAACATGGGGGTGGCCTATTACAAAGCGGAGCGCTACGATAAGGCTAAAGAAATCATGGAAAAGATCCTGCCCTTGGCGAAGACCGAGGACCTGAGGACGAAGATCAACGAGATCCTGAAGCGGATCAAAGGCTGAGCGAAGGGAGTTTAGGTCCCCTCCTCCCACTCGGCCAGATACTTTTTCTGAGCGGCGGTCAGCGCATCGATCTTGATTCCCATCGTCGCCAGCTTCAGCCGGGCGATCTCCTTGTCGATGGCTTCGGGAACGGGATAGACCGTATTCTCCAGGTTCTTGGCGTTCGTGATGATGTGGACGCAGCTGAAGGCCTGATTGGCGAAGCTCATGTCCATGACCATGGCCGGATGGCCTTCCGCCGCGGCGAGGTTGATGAGCCGCCCCTCCCCCAACAGATAGATCTTCCGGCCGTCGGCCAGGGCGAATTCCTCGACGAACTCGCGGATCATTTTGCGCCCTTTGGCCAGCGAAGCTAACGCCGGGATATCGATCTCCACATTGAAATGGCCCGAGTTGGCGATGATCGCTCCATCTTTCATCTTCATGAAGTGGGACCGCCCGATGACGGTCTTGTTGCCCGTCACCGTGACGAAAACGTCGCCGATCTTGGCCGCTTCGGCCATGGGCAGGACATCGTAGCCGTCCATGACCGCTTCAATGGCTTTGAGGGGGTTGACCTCGGTGACGGTGACCCGGGCGCCGGCCCCCTGGGCGCGCATGGCCAGGCCGCGGCCGCACCAGCCGTAGCCGGCGATGACGAAGTTCAGCCCGGCCAGAAGGACGTTGGTCGCCCGGAGGATGCCGTCGAGCGTGCTTTGGCCCGTGCCGTAGCGATTGTCGAAGAAGTGCTTGGTCTGGGCGTCGTTGACGGCGATGATGGGATAGCGGAGGACGTGATGGCGAGCCATGCTCTTCAGCCGGATGACGCCGGTCGTCGTCTCCTCGGTTCCGCCGACGATATCCTTGAGCAGTTCCTTGCGTTTCGTGTGGATCGTGGTCACGAGGTCGGCGCCGTCGTCCATGGTCAGATGGGGCTTATGGTCCAGCGCGCTGTGGATGTGGCTGTAATAAGTCTTGTGGTCCTCGCCCTTAATCGAAAAGACGGGAATGCCGTGGTGCTTGACGAGCGACGCGGCCAGGTCGTCCTGGGTGCTGAGCGGATTCGAAGCCGTCAGCCGGACATCGGCCCCTCCGACCTTCAGGGTTTCCATGAGGTTCCCCGTTTCGGTCGTGACGTGGAGACAGGCGGCGATCCGGACCCCCTTGAGCGGCTTGTCCTTGGCGAAACGCTTCTTGATGGAGTCGAGCACAGGCATGAACCGCCCGGACCATTCCATGCGGAGCTTGCCCTTGTCGGCAAGCCCGAGATCCTTGACATCATGATCAACCATAGGTCCTCCTGATTTGAGTCCGGCGTCGGCCCGTCCTCGAGGTCAAAAAGTGAGGCTTAAATTAGCATAAACGAGCGGTCGTTGCAAGGGGGGCTCGCTCGAAGCGGGCGACCGCTCTCCTGGTCGCGGGTCTTATCGACAAGATCGGGAAACGGCTTCGCTCCCGACTCGGGTTTTTCACGCCGTTTCCTCCCCGTCCTTCTCGGCGGCGAAGACAAAAGTCGACGCGGCGACAGGGTTGGCCCCCGGCCCCCTGGGGAGCGGGAATCCAGCCCGTTCGTCCAGTAGCCTGGATCCCCGCCTCCGCGGGGATGACAAGAGGGACCGCGGGGATGATGGGAGGGACCACGGGGATGACAAGAGGGACCGCGGGGATGACAAGAAGGACCACGGGGATGACAAGTGGGACCACGGGGATGACAAGAGGGACCGCGGGGATGACAAGAGCATGGCGCTTTTTTACCGTCATTCCCTTTTTTCCCGTCATTCCCGCGGAGGCGGGAATCCAGACGTCGTTCCCGCGAAAGCGGGAATCCAGATTAAATAAACTGGATTCCGGATCAAGTCCGGAATGACAATATTGTAAAGTCATTGCTGATACACCACAATAGCACGCACCGTTTTCAGCTCGGGCGAGGGGAAGAAGATGCAGCGACGCTAAGGAGATATCGCCGCTGCGTTTCGGTTTTTTCGGCGGACGTTTCAAGGACGCGGCGGCAGGGTTGGCCCTAAGGCCCCCATAGCGGAGGGGGGGCCCATCGGCTTGGCCGATGGGGGGAACCGACGGGACTGGTTCCCCAGGGGGCCGGGGGCGACCCTGTCGCCGCGTCGATCTTAATCTTCGCCGCCGGAAAAACCGAACCATGCAGACGTCAATATTTCCACGGGGAGCGAGCTTCTTCCCCGAGCCTGCTTGAATTATTACACCGATTTAAATAAAGTGAAACGACGAGAATGACCGCGTATCTTCCCGGGAGGTGACCATTGACAACCGTTTACGGCTGTCCCGAATCGGAATTGTTCCATTATACCTGCCTGAGGACGGCGCGGCCGCCGTTGATCGACGGCCGCCTCGATGACGCCTGCTGGCAAACCGCCCCCCGGTCGCCCCGCTTCGTCGACCTCGTCACGGGAAAACCCGGTTTTCTCGATACGCGCTTGGCCGCGCTTTGGGACGAGCGGAATTTTTATGTCGCCTATTGGATCGAAGAGCCGGATGTCCGGGCCGTTCTCAAGGCTCGGGATTCCTTCATCTGGACCGAGAAAGACGCGGAGCTCTTCATCGCCGGGAAAGACGGCTATTATGAGTTCCAGATCAACGCTCTCGGCACGATTTATGAGGTCTTTTATATCTGGCAGGACGCTCACAAAAAAGGCGGTTTTTTCGACCGGCCGGAATTCGACCTGTATGAGCGCAAGGTCGATGTGATCGGCGGCTTCCAGGACGCGAGCCGCCACGGCCGCCACCCGCGCGGCAAACGCTGGGCTTTTATGGACTGGGACTTCCCGGGCTTGAAATGGGCGGTTCACGTCGATGGGACCCTGAATGACGACCGCGATATCGACCGGGGTTGGACGGTCGAGCTCGCCTTCCCCTGGGCCGGGATGGAATGCCTGGCCCAGGGCCGACCCCTTCCTCCGAGGGACGGCGACGTTTGGCGCATGGATTTCTCCAGGTTCGAAGCCTTGAACAGCGGCGGAGTCCGCGTTCAGCCGGATCCCGGTTGGGCCCTGAACAAGCACGGCCTCTATGACTCCCATATCCCGGAATGCTTCTCGTTCGTCCATTTCTCCGAAAAAACGGCCGATCCCTAGGCCGTTCCGTCCCCGTTCCGGATGACGGGGAGCGAGCGGAAGGCGGGAGCCGGCTTTTCATTTCTTGAGCAGATATGATATTTTAATGCGGGACGGCGGCTGTCCCGCTGTTTGAGGTCCATGTTCAACCACGGTCGAAGACGGACGAGGGTCGGAATTTCGCTGGGACTGGTCCTCGTCTTCGCCGCCCCCCTCCTCGGCCAATTCGGCCCGAGCTTTCCGTTGACCCATGCCCGGTTGAAGAACGGACTGAAAGTGATCCTTTCGGAGGATCCCTCGCTGCCCGTCGTGTCCGTCGCCGTCGCCTATAACGTCGGTTCGGTCCATGAACCCTTCGGGAAAGCAGGCCTGGCCACCATCATGGAGAACCTGATGTTCCGGGGTTCGGCCAACGTCGCTCCGTTCCAGCACTTCAATTTCATCAACCGCGTCGGGGGAGAGCTCAGCGCCTCCACCTCGGAGGATAGGACCATTTTCTACCAGACCGTGCCTTCGAACCAATTGGCCTTGGTGCTCTGGCTGGAATCCGATCGGATGAGATCCCTCGAGATCAATGAGGGAGCCTTCGAACGGGCCCGCATGGCCCTCTTGGACGACCTTCTCCAGAAAAAGTCCGAGCCCTACTACGACAGCCAGCTTTCGTTCGATCAGCTCATCTATTCGGATTTCCCCCACAGCCACCCCGTCCTGGGCACGGAAGAGAACGCCCGGAATCTGACGGTCGAGGACGCCCGGAATTTTTATACCGGCTATTATGCTCCTAACAACGCCGTTCTCTGCATCACCGGCAATTTCAACAAGCTGAGCGTGAGTGAGCTCGTCGCCCGCTATTTCGAAACCATTCCTCGTGGCAAGGACGTCAGCCAATCGTTCGAGCCGCCGGTCTATACGAGACAGCCGGTCATCAAAACGTTCCAGGATGTCCTGGCTTCAGCCCCCGCTTTTCATCTGGGTTTCCGCATCGCCCCTCCCTTTTCCAACGATTTTTACACGCTGTCCATCGTCGATTACATCCTTTTCCGAGGCCGGAGTTCGCGCCTGACCCGGAGACTCTTGGGCCGCGACAACAAGATCGCCTACCAGGCCGCCGGGGGCATCGAAAAGAGGAAAGACCGGGCCATCTACAGGATCTTCTGCGTCGTCAACAACATGGCCATGGCGGAACGCTGCCAGGAGGCCATCTTCGCTGAGCTCGACAGGTTGAAACGGACGGTTCTTTCCGAGCCGGATCTCGTCCGCACCAAGACGATGTTCAAGCGGGATTATCTCGAACGGCTGTCCTCGTCGATGGAGAGGGCCCTCTTTCTCTGCGAGTCTTTCCTGTCCCTCAGGAATTTTGATGACGTGCCGCTCGAACTGGACAAGTATATGAAGGTCACGGCCAACGATATCGTCGGAATCCTCAACCGTTATTTTACGGCGGACAACAGCATCATCCTGAATGTGAAGACGAAATGAAGAAGATCCAACTCCGCTTCGCCGTCTGGGTCGTCCTTTCGGGGATGTCCGTTTTTCCTCAACAGGAGAGATTCCGCAGGTCCCCGCCGCCCCCTGAGCCGCTGCAGGAGCTGAAGCTCCCCCGGATCGAACGGGCCGTCTTGAGCAATCAGTTGAACGTGTCCATCGTCACCCGGGAGAACGCGCCGTTCTCCAGCCTCCAGCTGATCGTCTTCGCCGGAGAGAGCCTCTCGCCGAATGTTCCGGCGGGGACGGCCACGTTTGTCGCCAGCCTTCTCGGCCGGGGAACGCTCGTCCGGTCCGTTTTAGACGTCGAGGAGTTCCTGGACTCCATTGGCGGGGCTTTTTCGATCTCGGTGGGCCAAGATCATATCCTGCTGACGTTTCATTTCATGGAAGAATATCTCGATCCGGCGCTCGGCTTCCTCAGCCAGGTCCTTCTGCAGCCGAACTTCACCCGGACCGAGATCGATTACGCCAAGTTCACGACGACGTACGACCTCGTGGCCAAGGAAAAGGATCCCGATTTCGTGTCCCGACGACATCTGGCCCGGATGTTGTTCCAGAACCACCCGTATGAAAAATTCGCCTTTTCCAGCGATGCGATCAAGGCCTGGAACCAGACTAGCCTGGCCGACTTCTTCGACCGCTTTTACCGTCCCAATAACGCCCGGATCATCTTTGCCAGCAGTCTCAGCTTGAACGCAGCGACCCGCAAAATCAGTCAATACTTGAACCTCTGGCAGCCGCGCGATCTTCCGCCGATCGCCCTGCCGCCGCTCAAGGTCCCCGAAAAAGAGCGGATCTGCCTCGTTGACGTGCCCCAGTCCCGGGAGTGTATGGCCTATGTGGGGACGGTCTTTCCGAACCCGGGAAATCCCGAGCGGTTCGACCTGGCCGTCCTGAACCAGGTTCTGGGCGGAACGCCGACCTCCCGGCTGTTCATGAATCTTCGGGAATCCAAAGCGTTCGCGAACTTCGCCTACAGCGAAGCCGAATTTTACAGGGCCGGAGGGCTCTTTCTCGTTCGGGCCAAGGTCCGGCCCGAAGCCATCGCTCCGGCCCTTCAAGAGATCCGGAAAGAGATCAGGACCTTGACCAAGGAGCCCGTTTCCTCCCTTGAGATCGAGCAGGCCAAGTCCTATCTCATTTTCAATTTTCCGCTCCGGATCGAACGATACGACGAGTTCTCCCGGAGGATGGCCGATAACCAGGCGCGGAACGACGGCGAGGAGTTCTGGAGCCGCTATTACGAACAGGTCATGCTCGTCAACGCCGACCGCGTCTTCGCTACGGCCCAGAAGCTCCTCGGCCAGCCGCTCATCCTCGTCATCGCCGGGGACAAGTCCGTCCTCAGCGAACGCCTGACGGACCTTGAAACGTACGACGTGTTCGACGCCAAAGGCCAATTCCAGTACACCGTGACCAAGGACAAAAAAGGAGCCGCCCATGAAGCTCGTTGAGTGCGTTCCGAATTTCAGCGAAGGCCGGGATAAGGACAAGATCCAGGCGATCGCCCGGGAGATCGAATCGACTCCCGGGGTGAAGCTGCTGGACGTGGATCCGGGGGAATCGACCAACAGGACCGTGGTGACGTTCATCGGCTCTCCCGAGGCCGTTGGCGAAGCGGCCTTTCGGGCAATCAAGAAAGCGGCCGAAGTCATCGATATGCGCCGGCATAAAGGGGCTCACAGCCGCATCGGGGCGACCGATGTTTGCCCCTTCGTTCCCGTCTCCGGCGTGGCCATGGCCGATTGCGTCGCATTGGCTAGGGACCTCGGCCGCCGCGTCGCCGACGAGCTCGGGATTCCCGTCTATTTCTACGAAGAGGCCGCGACGAGGCCGGACCGGCGAAATCTGGCCGCGATCCGGAGCGGCGAATATGAGGGACTTCCCGATAAAATGAAAGACCCGGAGTGGGCGCCCGACTGCGGAGGGGCCGTCTTTAACGCCCGATCCGGCGCGACGGTCATCGGCGCCCGGGAATTCCTGATCGCGTACAACATCAACCTCAATACCCGGGACCGCAAGCTGGCCGGCGAGATCGCCCTGAACATCCGCGAGAGCGGGCGGGTCCAGCGCGACGCCGACGGCGAGATCGTCCGTGACGCGGCCGGGAACTCGATCAAGTTCCCCGGGAAATTCGAGCACGTCAAGGCCGTGGGCTGGTATATCGAGGATTACAGGATCGCCCAGATCTCGATCAATTTCACGAATTACAAGATCACGCCGATCCAGGCCGTTTTCGACGAGGTCGTCCTGCAGGCCCTTAGGCTGGGGCTCCGGGTCACCGGCAGCGAGCTCGTCGGACTGATCCCGAAAGAGGCGCTGCTGTCCGCCGGCCGTCACTACCTTGAGAATCAGGGCAAGAGCCCCGGCGTCCCGGACGACGAACTCGTCCGGACGGCCGTCCTGTCCCTCGGGCTGAGCGACGTCGTCCCGTTCGACCCGAAAAAGAAGATCATCGAGCATCAATTCGAGGAGCGGGCGAACCTTCTCGTTGGGAAAAGCCTCCGCGCTTTCGCCGACGAACTGTCCATGGACAGCCCCGCCCCCGGCGGCGGCAGCGTCGCGGCCCTGTGCGGCGCTTTATCCGCCGGTCTGTCGTCGATGGTCGCCAACCTGACGGTCGGCAAGAAAGGCTATGAGAAGGCGTTTCCGGAGATGAAGAAAACGGCCGTCCGCGCCCAGCGCTTGAAGGATGAATACTTGGGTCAGGTGGACCGGGACACGGACGCGTTCAATCGGGTGATGGACGCCGTCCGACTCCCGAAAACGACCGAGGATCAGAGGAGGGAACGGGACGCGGCGGTCGAATCGGCGACGAAGGAAGCAACGCTTGTTCCTTACCAGGTCCTTGAGAACTCCGTCGAGCTCTTGACCTTAGCCAAGAAAGCGGCCCAGAAGGGAAATCGCCCTTCGATGAGCGACGCCGGCGTGGCCGCCCTTGCCGCCCGGACGGCCGCCGAGGGAGCCTACTACAACGTCCGGATCAATCTCCCCGGGATCCAGGACGAGGCGTTCCGGTCGGGGATCAAAAGGAAGGCCGCGGCGCTCCGGCGGAAAGCCTGCCGGCTCGCCGAAGAGATCGATCGGTTCGTCGAAAAAGAATTCAACAAGAGATGATCAGGGCCGCTTCTTCCGCCACAGGAAGACTGCGGCGAACAGGACGAACCCGACCAGGACGATCATTCCCGAAACCGGCAGATCCAGGTGAAAGGCCAGGATGAGTCCGGCCACGACCGATAGGACGGCGGCGAGACAGGAGAGAAGGAGGGCCGCTTTGAAGCTCGTGGCCAATTGAAGACCGGCCGCTGCGGGGATCACGATCAGAGCGGAGACCAGCAGGATCCCCACCACCTTCATTCCCAGCACGATCGTGACCGAAGTCAGGACCGTGATCAGGGTATCAAGACGCCTGACGCGGACGCCGGAAACCTTGGCCGCTTCCCGGTCGAACGTCAGATACATGAAGGGACGGTAATTGCCGACGACAAGAAGGACGACCGCGGCCGCCAAGGCCACCGACAACCCGACCTCGACGGGTTCGATGGCCAGGATCTCGCCGAACAGATAGTTTAAGAGAGAGACGCTGAAGTTCCCGGACAGGGTCGCCAGGATGATGCCCAAGGCCATCCCGACGCTGCTGACGATGGCGATGGCCGTGTCCCCGTGAAGACCGGCGCTCTCCTTGAGCTTCATGATCCCCAGCGAAGCGAACACGGAAAAGACAAGGGCGACGACGAGCGGCATCATCTGAAGAACGAGGCCAAGGGCCACCCCGGCGAAGGCGATGTGGGACAGGCCATGTCCGATCATGGCGTCTTTGCGCAAGAGAAGAAAGACGCCGAGCACCGCGCAGGCCAGGGCGATGAAGAGACCCGCCAGCAGGGCCCGTTGGAGGAAACCGTACGTGAACAACGCTTCCATCGTCGGTTCCGTATCTAATGCTGATGGGAGATGAGGTGGTGCCCCCCGGCCAACATGTCCTTGAGGGTGTCCGAGCGGCAGAATTCCGCGTGGCTGCCGTGATACACCAGCCTCTCGTTCAGGCAGGCGACCCGGGTGATGTGGCGGTCCACGATTCCGATATCGTGAGTGATCAGGACGATGGTGATGCCTTCCTCCTTGACCAGGCGGTCGAGGAGTTCATAGAAATGACCTTGCATTTCCGCGTCCACTCCCGTGGTCGGTTCGTCGAGGAAGAGGATCCGGGGCCGGTTGACGATGGCCCGGGCGATGAAGATCCGCTGCTGCTGGCCTCCGGACAAGCGGCCGATCCGCCGGTTCTTGAATTCGTCCATACCGACGACCTGAAGGGCGTGCCGGACGGCCGTCTCTTCCTTATGCCGCGCCTCGCGGCTTCCCGGCCGCGGGGTCCGAAGGGCCATCGCCACGACCTCTCGAGCGGAGGCGGGAAACAGCGGATCGAAATGCGTCGCCTTTTGGGGCACATATCCGATCGACGGCCGGTCGGCGAAGTCCTCGAGGCGTTGACCCCCGATGAGAACCCGGCCGCGCTCAGGCTTCAACAGGCCGAGGATGATCTTCAACAGCGTCGTCTTGCCGGACCCGTTGGGACCGATGATCGCCAGGAAATCGCCCGGATGGATGCGGAACGTGACGTCGCGGAGGACGATCAGGGAGCCGAAGCTGAACGAAACGTTCTCGACCGAGATCAGAGCGGGGACCTCAGCGGCAGGACAATCCATGCTTGAAGCTCTCCAGGTTCGATTCCATCAGGTCGATGAAGGTCACCCCGGCCGCCATCTGGGCCTTGGTCAGGTTGTGGCCCGGATTGATGAGGCGGATGTCGGCGCCGATCTCTCCGGCGATGAGCCGGGCCATCTTGTCGCTGACGCCCGGTTCGAAGAAAATCGTCCGGATGTTCCTTTTCTTGGCCTCGGCCATGATCCCGGCCAGCTCCTTCGGGGTCGGCGCCGCGTCGGGGCTCAGGCCGTAGACGGCGACTTGTTCAAGCCCGTAGCGGCGGGCGAAATGGCCGAAGGCCTCGTGGCCCCCGAAGATGAACGTCTTTTGAAGGCAGGACCCGAAGGCCAGGCGGCATTGATCATCCAGCCGGCGGAGCCTCTCTTTGTACCGGGCGGCATTCCGTTCGAAAAGCCCGGCGTTCTCCGGATCGAGGGTTTGAAAGAGATCCCGGAGACGATCGATGAGGACCAGATCCAAGCCGAAATCGAGCCAGATATGGGGATCGAGGGTGGCGGAGGTGGTCTTATGAACACCCTCCGATCCCGGTGCATTGGATTGGAGCTCCCGGCCGACCTCGAAGATTTTCAAGCCCGGACGGGCCGCACCCTTTAAAATATCGTTGGCCCACGGTTCCAGGCCCGGTCCGATATAGATGAACAGATCATAGGAGGCCAGTTTCCGGATGTCGCTGACCTTGGGCTGCCAGGTATGGACTTCGGCCCCTGGCGGAAGGAGGAGAGCCACGTTTCCCCTTTCCCCGGCCGTCTCCCGGGCGAATTCCATGAGCGGAAAGACCGTCGTCAGGATCCGGATTCGGGGCTTCTCTGGGGAGGCGGCGGAGAGGAAGGCTTGTGCGCAGATGACCGCCAGGAGAACAAAGAGGCTAAGAACGGCCGCCGGGTTCTTTTTCATGGATGATGGCTATGGGCTGAAGCGCAAGGGCATTTTAAAGAAAGAGATCAAGAAAATCAACTGGACGCGCTTGTTGAGCTAGGCTAAGCTTGAACGCCAGCGCTATTTGTGGCATGATTTTTTCACGATACGACCGTCTCATGGAGGCTTAATGAACATGTCCAATGCTTTGTCCGGATTGAAACCCGCTCTTCTTTGGAAACACTTCGAACAGATCCTAAGGATCCCGCATTGCTCGGGCTGCGAAAAAGGCCTGGCCGATTATATCGGCGCCCAGGCCAAGAGCCTGGGTCTGTCCTGGAAAAAGGACAAGCCCGGAAACGTCATCGTCCGCCAACCCGCTTCGTCCGGCCACGAGAACGCCGGGACGCTCATTTTCCAGGGCCATCTGGACATGGTCTGCGAAAAGAACTCCGACATCAAACACGATTTCGACAAGGACCCCATCGAGGCCGAGATCAAGGACGGCTGGGTCCATGCGCGCGGCACCACCCTCGGAGCGGACAACGGCATCGGCGTCGCCGCCTGCCTGGCCGTCATGGAGGACGCTTCGCTCGTCCACGGGCCGCTGGAATTCCTGTTCACCGTGGACGAAGAGACCGGTTTGAACGGAGTCCGCGGCCTGGAGCCGGGGGCCCTGAAAGGGAAGACTCTGATCAATCTCGACAGCGAAGAGGAAGGGACGTTCACCATCGGCTGCGCCGGCGGGGCCGAGTCCGAGATCACCTTCCCGATCAAAAGAAAGAAATCCCGGTTGAAGACGGCTTATCGCCTGAAGATCGGCGGCCTACGCGGCGGCCACTCGGGCCTCGATATCAATCAAGGCCGGGCCAACGCCCTAAAATTAATGGCCCGGATCCTCTGGCAGGCCGGCCTCAAGTTCCCCCTGGAACTCATCCGGATCGAGGGCGGCAACAAGCATAACGCCATCCCCCGCGAAGCCTGGGCGGACT
>Ga0315288_10000672_pt1 | contig 43322 bp, 52 predicted proteins | sample YL17G11_20_MG_FD_203454 | JGI IMG/M metagenome (GOLD analysis project Ga0315288, IMG submission 203454) | Sediment microbial communities from Yellowstone Lake, YNP, Wyoming, USA - YL17G11_20 | ecosystem: Environmental > Aquatic > Freshwater > Lake > Sediment | place: USA: Wyoming | collected... | reverse complement strand
GGAAGACCGAAGACGTACTGGCCGAAATCGGCGTCGTCATGGACGATGAGACTGGGAAGTTGCACCTCCCGAGCGTGGATGAAATTCAAGCGAAGCAGACTCGGCCATACAAGGACTTCCCTCCGCAGCAGACACAGGAACTTATGGCCTCCGTAGGCCCTGAGATGTTCCGGCGCGAGGCGATCCGCAAGTACGAGGGTCCGGTATCCTCATTCGTATTCCTGGGGGACTTCTATCCAGAGCCAGAGTTCGAAAGTCTGCACAGTGCGGCCTGGATAATCCTGGAAGCGATGCGCGATGTGGAATGGCTGGCCTACTTTGCCAAGCAAAAGTATTCCGATCCCCGCGACCCCCAGGCCCCAGAGCGACCGATATTCGACACCAAGCGCTTGCAGGAACTCCTCGATGGCGTTTCGTACTCTACCACTTCGGCTGCTAAGGACGAGGATCTGAAGGCCCAACTGCGGTCGGCAATCTTCAAGACCGAACCGTTGGTGGACGTGAAACTCCTCCCGGTCAAACGGTTCAAGATTACCAGCGAGTACGTCTTCAAAGACGGCTGGCCGCACGTGCGTTGGATCGGGAACGACAAGCACCTCCTGAACTACACGGAGAGTGACAAGGACGACGGGTACATGCCGTTGCCGTGGGACCTCAACGGTCGCTACAACCTCTCGTCATTCACACCGATTCCAGACCTTTTGTGGGGTGTGGGGGATTCCTCGCCACGCATCCTGCGGCATCTTATGCGTTTGCATAATGTTACTGTAGCGCAACGTACCGATTTAGTTACTGCGGCCTTGATGCCGCTCGTGCCCATCCGTGAGGGTGCGGACATCCCGGAGCAGATTCAGAACCGGGGGTGTATGCGGGTCTTTCGCGTAAAAACGCCGGGCGACATTGGTACACCCATAACAGTTCAAGTTCCGCGTGAGGCTTGGGAGTCGGAAAAAGCCATCCTTATGCAGATGCAGAACGCTGAACCCTCCCTCAATTCCTTCGGCGTGGAAAGTCAGGCGGTTCCAGGAGCCTCTCAGGTGGCGACACTCGGGATGCTCCAACAAAGAGCTGGTGAGGCACTGTCGGCTGACGAACTTGAGCGCCTGAACGAATCTCTGGCTGAGGAAACGACCATCAAGTTGCTCATGGCGCAGCAGGGGCTTTCCTCGATCCCTGAGATTCCCCCGCAGTTCATGGGGTCGGCCAAGCCGCCGCAGCCGGGCCCAGGGGAGTCGGTCACGACGCTGGCGAGTGGTGCTCCAGGGGAACGTGCGGCAGTGACGATAAAGGACCCGCTGGAACTCCAGGAAGACCTAGAGGTCATCCCAGAACTGGGAAGCACGTTGGCGCTGGACGACGAACTCAAAAGGGCAAGCGCCGAGAAACTCTACCTCGTAGCGAGTGCCGACCCAGTGCTCTGGAACAAACGGGAGGCTGCACAGCAGTTGGCCAACACCTTCCGGGCGAGAGACGCCGAGAAACTGCTGAATCCAGAAATGCCGCCAGCACCGCGAGTCCCGGAGACGCGGGTAAGCATTTCGCTGGCCATCAAGTGGGAGGAGTTGCCGGCTGACGTACAGAATGAAATCCTGGGGAAGACCGGGCTCAGCCCGAGCACGGATCTTGCGGCTCGGGACGCCCTAAAGAGCGTGGAAAGACTGAACCAAGCGGCGAAGGCCGCTCAGGAATTGACCGAACCGAGTGTGCCTGCCTCCGAAGCGAAGGGAGGACAGGGTGCTGGTTAAAGCGTTCGCAGGACTGAATTGGTTGAGCATCGAGAAGGGATACAACGACTGGTCGCGGACTGTCGAGATTCTTTCGATTACGACCCACGTTGACCGAGAGGGAATGATGCAGTTGCTCGCAGTTTACAGGGAGCAGGGACCCGGCAATCCGGCCAGGGTGAACTGAGGAGTTGCTAGGAATGAAACTTCGCGCCATTGCGTTACTTGCCGCCCTCCTCTGGGCTTCATCGGCCTGGGCCACTACCGTGACCGGGACGATGAAGGACATTCAGGGCAGTCTCCTTTCGGGAACGGGTGACTACGCCACTTTCCAGTTGATGAATTTCGGGTCGAACGTGCCGAAGCTGACGGGCACGGGCATCCTGCTCAGCAAGGTACCTTTCAGGGTCACGCCAGCACAGTTGCAGGCTGGGGTCACGATTCAGGGCAACTATCTGATCACACCAGCGGGAACGTTCTACCGGGTGGCGTTCTTCCAGTCGGGAGAACCCTTTCGGAGCGCTGACTATCGCCTCTGCGTAGTGACAAGCAACGCTTGCTCGGCTGATGTCGCGTCCCTCAACCTAGACTCGGCCACGCCGCTCACGACTACGCCGGTGGTTGCGCCGCCCACAGGCGACAGTACCTACCTGCGGCTGGATGCGGGAAACAGCAGCAACTTGGCTGGAAGGCTTTTGGGGCCTGTCTGCCGTGCCGACTTGATGTCAGGTGCGGACGGTGGCGCGAAGATTGCTGCCTGCATTGCGGTCTTATCCATCACGGGCGGCACCGTGAACGCTGTCGGGATGGAAGGGGCGCAGACGATTCCCAGCGATGTTTTTACGGCAGCAACGAAGAACGTCAGGATACTTTGGGGAGCAGGCACCTATTCTTTTGGGGCAAACACGACCTTCCCCGCAAATATAGAGCATATGTTCGGCGTTGGCTCAATCTTTGCTGTTCCAAACGGGATAACGGTAACAATCAACGGCCCTCTATCCGCTCCAGTAGCGCAGATATTCTCGCTGGCAGGTACAGGCCAAGTTGTATTTGGGCATGGTGCGGTGAAAGAGGTTTATCCTCAATGGTGGGGAGCAAGGGCTGATGGGGTGACCGACGATAGCGCAGCCGTCCAAGCCGCCATTAACTCGAACTACTTTGCTGGCGCTTCTAATTCGGGTGGCCGTGTTTACTTTCCAGCGGGGATTTACCTTCTAAATTCTCAGATCGATGTCACAGATTTCCAGCTTGGAATATCTCTAGTCGGGCCACGATCGACTAGCCTGACCGGAGTATTAGAAAAGCAGAGAGGCGCCAATCTGCGCGGAAATCATGTCGGCATCATGTTCGACTTCACTGGCTCAAGACTTGTCACACTAGAGAACCTGTTTATTGATAATGGTGCAAGCATCCCCTCTGTAGGCCTGCTTTTTGCGCGATCAACTACCAATACGTTTGCGGACTTCAACACCCTCCGGCAGGTTTACCTATTTCTTGCTTCGCGCCCGGCAGCGAACGGCGGGAACGGAACTGTGGCTCTCTATAACCGGGCCGCTGAAATCTTTTCCGTCGAGCATTCCATGTTTGGGGCTGACAATCCGGCGGTGATAACAAGTAGTGCTACGTTCGGCGTAGCCAGCGCGTTTAAAACGATTGGCGGCTCAAGCTCGACGAGCTTTATGACGTTTGATGAAAACTGCTCTTTTGCTGTGGCCACTAACGGCATAGGCAACGCCCTATTCCTTAGTATGGTGCGGAACCTCCATTTTAACAATTCAAGCTTCTACAGAAACACCGGCGGAACAAACAATTTTGCCCTGCGCATTTATCAGTCAGACAATGTATTGGTCTCGGGGCAGATTGAGGTGTTTCCCCGGTTGCTGGACTTGAGCGGCTTGAACCACAACATCAAGCTAGAAACATCAATTGTAAGTGATGTAGGAAGCACCATCTATTTTTCGACGGCTGGCGCAGCTCTGTATCGAGGATTGGTAAATGTCCTACCAATATCCGGTAGTGTTGTCCAAAACCTCTTTTCTATGTTGGGCGAGACGGCAGCCGTAACGGGGTGCACGGTTCATCTATACAACAATCAGGCGTTTGGCACGATTTCAGAAGCAGGGCAAAATTACCTAATCGGGGACGTGACGGCTGGCGTAACACTTGATAGTAAGACCACGTACGTAAAGCGCCTCTCAGCCAAGGCAGCAACGGCTCTCGCCGCAGGCGACTTCGCCCTCTCTGGTGGATGGGGCAGCACTGCCAGTGTTGGAACCGTGCGCGGAACTGACCAGTTCTTCTCGTTTGTTATTACCTCGGCGGGGACAGGTCAGGGAGCCAGTCCCACTATAACGCTCACCTACCACGATGGGACGTGGACCACAGCGCCGCCTGTTACGTGCAACCGTCAGGATTTCGCCAGCCAACCAACGGTGACTTTCAGCACGAATGACACCAGCGCCACGGCACTCGTCCTGACATTCAACGGCACTCCGGTGGCGGCAGAATCGTTCAAACTAGCCTGCCACGTCGGGGGCATCTGATGGCTTGGATACGCAACCTCATGGTCAACGATGTCGGCGACCCGGAAGCGATAGTCGCCGTGACCGTCTGCCGGAAGATCACCGTGGGCGAGGAGCGGGCCGTCGCGGATTACCCGACGACTGACTTCAGGGTCCGCAAGGGGGCAATGAACACCGAGGGAACCGTACTCCTCGCTGGGTTGAGTTACACCTTCGAGAGTTCGCCAGGAAGGTTTTTCCAGCCGGGGGACGTCGTGGGGTGGGTCGAGACTCTCTCCGGCACTTCGGATTTCTATCAGGATGAATCTTGATGAAAGTAACCCCTCAAGGTCTGTTGCGTCAGTGGTTGGAAAGCCAGGGATGCCCACGTCTGGCCCGGAGCAAATCCGAAGTGGACGAGGTTGAGGTCGAAAAGCTGAAGAGGCGAGGGCGCATTGCCCACCCGGACTACGACGATGACACGCTGACAGCCTGGGCGATTTACTCGGTGCTGACGCACAACGCGGCGGGTCGGGAGCGGAAATTGGCTCGTAGGCGTCTTTGGTTCTGGCGTCTCGTCCTGGCGGGGGCGGTTCTGGTTGTTGGACTTCTTGCCTGCGTTCACGCCTTCGGGCAGACACCACACGATCCCTTATTCCTGGAAATCCGGGACGAGGGCACGCGGGTTAAAGTCTGGCTCGCTGGCGTGGCGCCGGTGAATTTCGTCGGCTCTAACGTGATGTGCGGTTGGAACCGCACCACGAAAGCGGTTGATTGCTCTGTCACGGGCGGAGGGGCCGCGAACTGGTCAAACGAGGAAGGTCCGGCAGGGCAAATCAACGGCGTGAATGTAACGTTCACGCTGGCTCATGCGCCTTCACCGGCGGCAAGTCTGCAATTGGTACTTAATGGCCAGGTGCTTCGGTCTGGCGCGGCGAATGATTTTAGCCTTTCGGGTTCTACCATCACCTTCAACTATCCGCCGCCAGCGGGAAGCAGTCTGCTTTGCTGGTATCAAACGGCTGGAACAAGTTGGTCGAACGAGGAAGGACCGACGGGGGAAATCAACGGGGCGAATACAACCTTCACCCTGGCCTATGTGCCCTCACCCCCAGCCAGTCTGAGGCTGGTACTCAATGGCGTGACCCTGCGGTCGGGCGTGGCAAATGACTTCACGGTTTCGGGGAATACCATCAGCTTTAACTATCCGCCGACGGCGGGTAGCGGGTTGATTGCGTGGTACGAATTCTTGTAGGAGGTTGGAAATGCAGTTTCGAGACATTCGAGGAAAGACGATGTACGGGGCCTGGGGGCGAAAGGCGAGCCTTCCCTCTGCCCTGCTGTATGCCGCGCTGATTGCCTTTGGGTACCTGAACATTGCGGCAGTCACCCAAATTGACCTCACCACGCAGGTGAAGGGCATCTTGCCGTACGGCAGCGGCGGCACGGGGCAGAGTTCGCTCTCTGCTGGCGTACTCCGCTCCAGTGGTTCGGCAATGAGTTCGGGGGAACTTTCCGGGGATGCCACGACCTCGGGATCGAACGTGGTGACCGTGGTCAAAGTGAACGGCACAAGCGTACCGACCAACGCCGCAGCCGATACGGTGATACTAACAACCGCGTCAGCCACCGGGAGTTGGGGCGCCGTTCCCTCTTGCTCCAGCGGCACGCAGGCCTTGACCTACAACACCACGAGTCACGCCTTCGGTTGCGTCGGCATCCTGAGTGGAACCTTTGTAGATAATGTGGCTCCCACCGGGACGATCAACGGGACCAATGACACCTTCACGCTGGCCAACGCGCCGAGTCCCGCCGGGTCACTCTCACTCTATAAGAACGGCCAGTTGATGATTGCGGGAGGTGCGGACTACACGCTGACCAGCCTCACTATCGTCTATGTGGCGGGCGCGATCCCGAAGACGGGGGACGTTCATAAGGCGTCGTATCGGTACTAGCCAGGGCGTGACTATGGGCAGACTCAAGTCCTATCTCGGTGTGTTGGGCATTCTGTTTCTAGCCTGGGCGTTGACCTTGCAGGGGGAGACCAAGCTCAACCTGGACAATCAGGTCAAGAGTACCCTGCCTATCGAGCAGTTCGCCGTGGCGAACAAGACCATCACCAAGACCATCAACATATTCTTGCCGACCACGGCGGACACCAACAAGATTCAACTCTACTGGCCTACAGCCGTGACGTTGCAGCGTGTGGCGTGCTCGACCGACGTTGCCAGCAGCACGGTCTCGATTCAGTTCGACGAGCGTGCGGAGGCCACGCCGAACACGGCAGGGACGAACAGCCTTACGACCACGCTGGTATGCGATACGGACTCCCAGACCACGACCTCGTTCAGCGACGCGATTATCGCGGCAGACGTGCCGCACAACCTCCAAATCACGGCGATGGCGAACACCCCGACGGTGGTGAGGATTCATGTCAAAGCGCAGATCAATTAGCTTCGGTGCGGTGCTTGTTGGGTTAGCCCTCCTAATTGGATGCGGGTCGGGTTGGGCCGCAGCGACTTTCAAGGCGGCGGGGACATTCACGACTGGTTCGAGCGCAATCACCCCGCCCTATCCTGGCGCGCCGAACGATCCAGTAGCCAATGACATCGCCATTCTGGTCGTCGAATCCGAGAACCAGGCAATTTCGCTTACCACGGCAAATGGCTTTGTCGAGCTCGGTGCCCAAGCAAACAAGGCAGCGGGTACAGCGGCGGTTAATCCCGCCTCGCGCCTTGCAGTCTATTGGAAACGCTGTGCCGGTGGCGATACCGCCCCCGTCGTCGCAGCCCCAGGGAACCATGCGACCGCCCGAATCTATCTTTTCTCAGGGTGCATAACTTCGGGAGACCCCTGGAATGTGTATGCGGAGGGAAACGATGGCGCAGCCGACGACCTCACCGGCGTAATTCCCGGAGCGACGACGACAGTTGCGGATTGCCTCGTCTTTGTGATTTCCACCTCAAGCTACAACGCCACGAGCACGGCACAGTTTGCGAGTTGGACCAATGGTGACTTGGGGAGCCTCACAGAACGAGGCGACAACACCCACACTATCGGGTTGGGCGGCGGACACGGTTCGGCGACCGGCACGAAGGCTTCGGCTGGGGCCTACGGCAATACGACCGTCACACTGGCGCAGACCTCTTATAAGGGCGCGATGTCGATTGCACTCATACCGGCGCCACCTCCGGCCCGCAGTAATGTGGTGGTGATTCAATAACCACTGAGGAAAAACCAATGATTTCGAGAATGCGGTACGTTCTACTTCTCGCTGGCCTTCTGGCGGGCCTTCTACTCAGGCCGCAGGGCCTTCGCGGAGACTACATTGACTCCAACGGGCTGAGGGTCACGAACGCTGGGCTGATCGTGGTGATGCTGAGCACAGACCCCGACTACGATCCCGCTCAGACCATCCGAAACTCTCGGGGGTTTCTGACGACCTTCGACGGGAAGCTGGTGATAGACGGAACCAGTCTTCCGTGGTTCGGCAGTTCGCCAGCGGCCTTAATCGTCACGAAGGCGGCGGGTGATGACCCGACGACCAACAACTGCGTGAAGTGGGTGGCGGGCGGTGGGATAGGAGACGGGGGAGCGGCCTGCGGGGCGATCAGCGGCTCGGGGACCACCAACTACCTGCCGAAGTTTACGGGAGCGACGACTCTGGGCGATTCGCTGCTTTCCGATGATGGGACGACCCTGACCTACGCCGGGACTGGCGGAATAAGCGTGGCAAGTTTGACGGCTACGAGCGAAAAACCATCTAGCATCACTCCCGCAGCACTCCCCGGTTCCCCAGTAGCAGGCGATTGGGGGATTCTGGCGGGAAGTCCCGACCTGTTCTGGTTTTTCAATGACACAGCCGTTCAGTATGCCCTCACCAAGCCAGTTGACCTTTATGGCAGTTCTCCCGCAGCCCTACTTGTAACCAAGGCAGCGGGTGCGGACCCGACCACAGACCACTGCGCAAAATGGGTTGCTGGTGGGCAATTGGATACTGCAGGCGCGGCCTGCGGTGGAACAGGCGCATCCACCGCTGACACCTTCATAACCATTTCGCATGATGCCGACTTGACGGCAGAAAGAATCATAACCGCAGGTCAGGGGATTGCCGTGGCTGACGGCGGGGCCAATTCAACTCTTACCGTGTCGATGGAATGCGACATGCTTGATACGACCTGCCTCAAGCTCGATGAGGAATTTCCTTCACCAACCAACACCACAACATACGCCGGAGTGATGGGAACACTCGGTTGGTCGCCGATGGCTATTGGAGCAAACGGAGTTTTTGCCAATTTAGCCAGCGTGATACCCAACCTGGGTGTCTTCCGCATGACCACTGCTGCCGTCACCGCGCAGGGATCATCTCTTAGCCTCGCGGGGAGTTCTAGCAACGTCGCCTTCGGGGCGCTCGGCAACACTACGCTTGCCTGGAACAGCGTTTGGATATTCCGCATGAATGGCACAGCCAACGTGACCACCAATACGAGTTTCTACGTTGGCTACACGACGGCGGCACCTAACGCCGTGCCCGCAGAGTTCATCGGTCTTCGGTATGATACCAACTTGGGTACTCCTGATGCCGCTTTCCACGTAGGATGCATCACAGGTGGTTCCGCCACAGACAGCGTGACGACCTATACCGTGGACACTGGTTGGCACAAAATCAAGATTCGCGGGACTGGTGTAGCGGGAACCATCGGATTTACTTTTGATGCCAATAGCGAGGTCACTGTGGCTACTGGGTGCCCGACGGGTGGTCTCACCGCCGGGACTGTGCTCATCAACCGCGACACGACAACTCCAACCAAGGATGTCTGGCTGGATAAGTTCGCCTTTAAGATTACAGGAATGACTCGATGAAAATCGGCCGCCTACTCGCATTCTTGCTGCTTGCCTGCCTAACTGCTCAGGCGCAGACGACCTACTTGCACGTCACCTTCGACTCTGGGACGTTCAGCGAGTGGGATAGTTGGTACGACGCCTCAGGCTGTGCGGTTCCCGGTATCAACCTGAACGTCAGTGCCAGTCCAGCCTACTCCGGGGCCTACTCCGGGGCAGTCAGATATTCAGTGTGCGGAGTCCAGACCCCGCCTGCTGGCACGCTAGGATCAACTGGCACCTCGACCTATTTGGCGCGGACCTATTACGTCACCTACACCTATGTGTCTACCGCTTGCCGGAACACTTGGTCGGGGCACCAGACCTATCCCTCTGCGGAACAGAGCGTCAATGTCGGTGCGAATCAATTGCTCAATATAACTACTCCAGCAGCCCAGATTGCCATCGACCGCTACATGGTCTACGCAGGAACGGTTTCGGGCACACGATACCTGCAAACCACAACCCCAGCGACAGTAGGAGTGGACTGGACTGAACCCGATGCCTGTCCTGGCGGGCATACCTGCATCGCAGGAACGGGTCTGGTGAACGACACCGTGACGACGCCGACCACTAGCGATGCCTGCCCACATGACGTAAATCACAGCGGTGGCGGTGGCTACTGGACTCATACCGAAGCCATGCCCGGCTTGGAGCATGTTTTCTATCGCGGCTTCCTTCTAATGCACAAGAACGACGCCGGTTCGGACGATGGGCACTGGCAAGGCTGCGGCAAGTTGACTTACTTCAAAAGTTCCGATAGTTCAAAGTGGCACACCTTGTCCTGCGCCGCAACCACCGGAACATATCCAGGCAATACTTGGTTTGCACTCTTCATCGGCAACACCAACGCCCCCGGCGGCGGGGAGCCTTATACTCTTGATACTCAAACAACCAGGGCGCCTTATGCCTGCCAAGCCTCCCTCTTGTCAACATGCAGCAGCACTCATTATCACTGGCTCTATGACAATTGGTACTACGTTGAATTAGAGACCAAACCCAACACCGTCACTCCGTCTTATATTCGTGATGGTGAGATTAGACTTTGGGTGCAGTGTATGAGTGGGTATGGGAACACCTGCACTCCCGATTCCGGGCCGGTCGAAGTCGCCGAAATAATCAACGCTAACATACGCGGGACCGATACGACGGCACTTACCAGTTTTGAGTTTGGTCGCCAGATTGATGAGGGCATGTACCCACTCGATGTGACCAAATACTGGGACGAGATCGTGATGGCCGATCATTTTATCGGTTCGTCCTTGTCCGCCGCTTCGCCCACTCCAGTGAGTTTGACTTTCAATAATTGCACCGTCCCCGGTCCCTGCGTTGATTCTCCCCGAATTGTGACCCTGACAAACCAAGGCACCGAGACACTGAACATTACAAGCATCAACGTCACAGGAACCAACGCCGCCGACTTCCCCAAGACAACCACCTGCGGTTCTACTTTGGCACCGGCAGCGTCCTGCACGGTGAGCGTCAGCTTCACACCTAGTGCAACGGGAGCACGAACCGCCAATCTGGTTTTCACCGATGATGCGGCTGATAGTCCACAAACCGTTCTACTCTCGGGAACCGGCACAGCGGGGAGTGCTCCAGTGGTTAGTCTTTCGTCTTCTGGCTTGGACTTTGACGCACGGGTGGTGGGCACCACAAGTCCAACGCAAATGATCGTGCTCTACAACTCGGGCGATGCCGTGCTGAACATCACGAGCATTGTGGCCTCTACAACTTCCGCGCCGACCAGTCCCGGAGATTTCGCCATCGACTCCACCACCTGCGGGGCCACCTTGGCGGCAGCAGCGAGTTGCGTGGTGAATGTCTCGTTCACCCCGGTAGCAGGCGGGAGTCGCACCGGGCGAATCAGATTCACAACCGACGCAGCAACCTCGCCCGATGATGTTTCAACTAGCGGCACAGGCCAGATTGTCTTGACCCTGCGGGGCGGGACGTTTCGGATAAGCAAACCAGATTGAGGCGGGCCGAGGAAGCCATGAGGCGGGCACTAGAAGTCGTGAAGGTGATCTTGGCGGGCATCCTCATGCTCACCGCACTATTTCTCCTTTTCTGCGGAGCGGCAAGCGACAAGGCGAGGAGGCCGGACCCCGAGAAGATCACCGGGACAGTGAGTGCGGCACTGGCGGAGGCCTTTGCCGAATACAACCAGCGGTACTTCGGTGACCGATTGCCGCACGGCACCGTAGTGGGTTGGAGTGCGGACCTGGCCGACGAACCCGCAGTGGCCATCTTCGATCCCGCCACCGGTCAGTACGTGATATTCATCAACGACCGTCTGCGCTGGTCGCCGGAACTGGCGCGGCTGATGCTCTTGCATGAGATGGTTCACGTCGATCGCTGGAACTACACCGATGACGATGACCCCCGGTTTCAGGCTGCGATGTTGCGCCTTGCAAAATCCGGGGCATTCGAGGGACTCTGGTAGCCGAACATGGCACTGACACTGGCCCAGCACGGTGCTCTCCAAGCACTTCTGAGCAATGATGAACTGGTCGCCGCCCTGCAAGCGGTACTGTGCGAGGAAGAGGACGAATGGCGGTCCCGCATGGTCGCCGAAAGCGAGACCGACGATCCCAAATTTCTCCGCGTCCTTCGGTGGGGCGCCAAATCCGCGACCTACGCCTCCTTGTTGGAAGTTCTGCGCGAATATGCACGTCGCGCGCCATCCCCATAGTGCGACCTGAGAGCAAATTCTTCCGTGTGCGCGTTGATCTGCCTGGCCTGCCCAAGGCGGCGCGGCGGCACCAGTTCTCCAACCTTGCGGCTCTGGACATGCCCGACGCCGTTCGGCAAGCCGTGCGGAAGGTGTTCACGAACGCGGCCCACGGGTTCCGGCCGATGGAGATGGTAATCCGGGTGAGGAGGTTGCAAACGAGCGAAGAGATGGGCGGCGAGTTACGGTACGGACCCAGTCCGCGGGAGAGGTTGGAGAGTATGGCAACCCCCGAACCTCTTTGTGAGGGTTAATGAGCAAGAGAATCGCAGTTGTCTACCCTGCTGGCATAATGAGTGCTTGGGATGTTGCGGACGGGATACCTCGCACTCTGAAGCGTATGGGATACGAAGTTCTCGACCTGCCCCGTGGTCGGTGGGGGCAACCTGCGGCGAGGGTGGCCGACCTGAACGAATGCGACCTAATTATCGTGAGCGGTGCGGAGCATGTCCTTGCGAAGGACCGCTTCGGGTTCTGGGATGAGGTAAGCCGAGAGGACTGGCTGACCAAGGTCAAGGCACCGAAAGCGGCTTGGTATCACGAATCGTTTACCCGCGAGGATGAGAACACGGACTTTGCTGCCCTGCGTCCGCTCCTGGACTTTCACTTCTTCCCGGCGGTTCAGGATGCGGAGACCTACTGCCAGCCGCACTTCGGAGTCCCCGACCGATGCCACTATCTGCCGTTCGGGGCGGACACAGAGATTTTCAAGCCGAACCTGTGCCCGCAGTGCCGCAACGGACCCCCGGCTTCGGACTGCATTACCTGCTTGGGCGTCGGAACCCTGCCGTCAGGCAAGGACATTGACATCGGCTTTATCGGGTCGCTCTATGGGCCGAGATTGACTTACCTGGACAGGTTGCGCCCACACCTGAAAGGCGTCTCGCTCCTGTGCGGCAACGTTGCGGTGCAGGACATCGAAGGCCCGTCGCCGGAGGAAACCGCGCTGAGGCTGGCGGCTAACTACCGGCGAATCAAGGTGTTTCTCAACCTGCCGTCCCTTAGCCAGCTTTTGGTGACGAAGGCAGTTGAGGTAATGGCCTGTGGAACCTTCTTGCTCCAGCCAGCGCTTGGGGCGGCGGCGGGCAAGAACATGGAGCTTTTTGCCCATACGAGGCACCTCGTCTATTACCGGCACACGAATTTGGGCTTCCTCGCACAGATTCTGAGGGAGTTCATGGAGCGTGACCTGGATCGAGAGGTCATAGCTGCGGCGGGGTGCAAGGAAGTCAGGGAGAAACACTCGTTGCGCCTGCGACTTGAGGAACTACTCCGAAAGGTAGGAATAGGGCAATGAGAATCTATGTCCTTGAGGCATACCACGACAACGATGTCGGGATTTACACGACTCTGAAGAAGGCCTTGGCGGTACAGGAGGAGAATCGGCAGTGTGAGGTGGTCGAAAAGAAGGATTGGGTCGATGGTGAGTTTCTCGATACGGGATTAGTCGTCCTCTGGTGGAGTTGCGAGAACTGCGGGTTCAGGGAGAGGTCTGACAGGCGCGAGCCGATCTTCGGCAAACATGGACTCCGGTATGGCCCATATTTCTGCTCGGAGGCGTGCCAACAGGAAACGGAGGAGTTCTACGCTTCAGGCAAGAGGGGTGTTCACGGGATGACCACGCGGCAAGTCAAGGAAGAGTACCCTGACGGAACGGACGGCGTGCCAGGGCTTGCTGCGAGCACTGAGACCGTTCAACGGGGCATCATGGCGCAGTTCGAGACGGCCCCTCCATTACTAGGAGGTCCCATAGGATGCCCTGGTATCACGAGACCAGGGGGTGTAGGCGCGTCGGAACCGCCCGAGACGGGCCAAAGCACGGAAATCGGGGCTGACCCGTCTGGCGAGGCAGCGGCGACCTCCGAGGGGACGGGCAGGGGGGAGTAAATGGAAGAACTGAACGCGAACGACCGTTGGCTTGGAACCGGCAAGCGGTTCTGGGAGATCTGCGACAGCAAAGCGGGCGGCAACCTTGCGGAGCTGATGCGAATGTTTGCGGTCGGCGAACTGGATCGTGAGGAACAGGACGTCGTCCTGCGGTTTCATTGCTCGGCTGCCCAGGTGGGCGTGGAAGTTGCGTTGGTTGCTCAGATACGAAGGCTGGCTGACTTAATGGAGAACGCGGCCTCCGAGGGGACGGATGGGAAGAAGAAATGAAGACTGCCCTAGTCGTCGGAGCTGCCGGTTTCATAGGCCGACACCTGGTTCCGAAACTGGAGGCCGTGGGGTACGCTGTGACTGGCGTTGACCCCTGCCGCTTTACGTGTGCCGTGACGGCGACATTCGAAGAGTGGCTCGATTCTCGGCGGGCGTTTGAGCGATTGCATGGCATTGAGGTTCCCACCTTTGACTTGGTCGTCCACCTCGGCGCCAACATTCTCGACATCTCGAAGCGCATGGCTGGCGGACTCGACAAGTTCGCCGACATCGGCCTCGATTTCGCGGTCTGCCAGTACGTTGCGGAGCATCCACCCCGAGAATGCTTCATCTACCCCAGTTCGTGTGCCACCGACAATCCCGAAGACCCCTACGCCTGGGTGAAACTGACTGGCGAGCGGTTCTGCCAGGAACTGCACAAGGCGGGTATCCCCACGGTCATATTAAGGCCGTTCTCCGGGTACGCTTCCGACCAGGCGGATTCCTACCCGTTCCCTGCCCTGCTGAAGCGCGCCATACGACATGAGCATCCGCTGACCGTCTGGGGGTCGCTCGAAACCGTCCGAGACTGGATTCATATCGACGACCTGACGGACGCTTTTGTGTGGGCCATCGAGAACGCGCCGCGAGGCATCCCCATCGACATCGGAACGGGGGTCGGAACGAGTTTCTACGAACTCGCCACCATGATGGTGGATGAAGTCGGTTACAAACCGATGATTGTGGCTGACACGTCGAAGCCCGCATCGTCTCCACGCAGGGTTGCCGACACAACCCTAGCAAGGGCGCACGGATTCGAGGCCAGGATAACGCTGGCTGAGGGGATACGCCGTGCCGTCGAGGAGGCCCATGCGAAGACTCGTTGAAAGGACGCCAGGGGAGTACCTCCGGTCGCACGGGTGGAAACCCGTTCAGGGAACACGGTGAAATATGCGTGGAATGTACCGGTTTACTCGCGTTACGGAACCGCCAGGCGGAGCTGCGACCTTTAGGGTTGCGTTCTGTGTCCGGTGTCAGGAAGCCCTCGTTACCGACCACTGGGCCGGAGAACACAGACTCACCTATACGGCCACATGCCGATGTCCGTGGCGGAGGAAGAAACGTGAAAAGACTCGTTGAAAGGACGCCACCGGAGTGCTTCCAGCTCCATGCCCGGAAGCCGGGGCGGGTTTACGAGGATGACCCTTGGCACGCCCGCCGGATCGAGAAGACCCGCGAGGCTGTGATTGTGGCCTTGCTCGATATGAACAAAACTCCGGTCCATAGGTGGGGCAAGATCGTCGAACTCGGCTGCGGAACCGCCGACATTTCAGGGTTTTTCTCGTGGGCGCATTACGTTCTGGGCCTTGAAGCGTCGCCCACCGCTGCCATTGCCGCAGCCAAGCGGTATCCGTGGATGAATGTCGAGGTTGTAGACGTGCAGGAAGCCGTCCCGCTGCCATGCGACATCGTGATATTGACCGAAATCCTGGAGCACGTAGCCGACCCGATGTTGCTGGCAGAGAAGTGGCTGACGGTTTCGGCCTATTCGGTCCTTTCGTGCCCCATCGACGGGGACTTGCCCAAGGACGTATCGGCTGGAGAGCACTGCTGGTCCATTTCCGAGACCGACTGGTCGGAGTTCTTCGAACGAGGGCAGCATGAGGTCATCCGCAAGGAAATTCTGAGTTTGCCCGACTACACCATCGCCATCGGGGTCGGGAGGCGGGTATAGGGGTGCTGAGACTCAAGGACCGCACCGCAGCGGAGAGTCTGGCCTTCCATGTGGCCAATCGACCCTCGCCTCGCTTTGTCGAAACCAGTCAGCAGGGCCGCATCCTACTCACCCGGCGCGTGCTAGGTACGTTGTTGGCCGACCTGAATCGAAGATGCAAAATCATCGAACCCGGATGCGGGAGGGCGGATATTTCGGGGTGGTTTTCGGCGGACCATGACGTTATCGGCTACGAATGCGGCCTGGAAGCCGTCGCTGGCGCCAAGTCCGACTGGCCGCAGATGGACGTGCGCATTGGGGATGCTCAGACAGTGGAACCCGAGGATTGCGATGTGGTGATTCTCACTGAGTTTCTTGAACATATTGCAGACCCGTTGGGGATGGTCAAGAGGTGGTTGCCGAAGGCCAGATACTCGGTGATTTCCTCCCCGCTGGAGGGTGACCGCGGCGAATTCCAGGAATCGGGACATATCTGGTCGTTTGACCGCGAGGATTTTGATGCCTTTTTCGACCGAGGCGGGCACGAACTGATTGAATGGTTTGACTTCGAGATGTCGATTTACAAGATGTTCTTGGGACTGGGGAAAAGGCGGTCGGGATGACCGGCTGCGGGCGAAAGATCGGGCCATATGACTGCTGCACGGTAGTCTGCGGCGATTGCTTGGAACTGATGAAGGCGCTGCCGGATGGGTGCGTGGATGCGGTGATTACCGATCCGCCGTATGGGAGTGGGTTGGCAATTGATTTCGCTGATAGGTTTAAGACAAAGGCCGGAAAGTGGTGGAATAAATCAGACCGATCTGGACAGCACCGCCATGTTCCGATTGTTGGTGATGATTCCCCATTCGATCCAACTCCGGTTCTACAGGTCAGTTCGAAGGCAAAAGTTCTATGGGGGGCAAATTGGTATGCCAGCCGTCTTCCAGATCGCGGGGGATGGTGGGTTTGGGATAAGCGAAATGGAAGGCGGGATGTTTCAGAGGCAGACTGGCCGATGAGTGAAGCGGAGTTGGCCTGGACCGACATCGGCAAGGGCGTAAGAGTTTTCCGTCATACCTGGTTCGGCCTGATAAGAGATAGTGAACGGGGTGCGTTCCACCATCCGACGCAGAAACCAGTCGAATTGATGATGTGGTGTGTTGAGCAGGCGAAGTTTCCAGAAACCATCCTTGACCCCTTCCTTGGCTCGGGCACGACGGCGGTGGCGGCGAAGAAGTTGGGGCGGCATTTCCTCGGTTTTGAGATCGAACAGAAATACGTGGACATCGCCAATGAACGCATTGCACTGGTCGAGGCACAACGGAACCTGTTCGAGCGGAGACTGGAACAGCCAGAAGTCGAAACGAAAGGAGGTGTGAGCCAATGACACGCCGAGACAAAATTATTGTCACCCTCATCTATGTCGGTACCGCCCTGCTTCTGGCGGCGTATGTTTGGTCGCAGGTCCTGGTAGATCGCGCCCTCCGACATTAGGGTGCACCAGCCCCCGCCGATTTGACACCCCCCCAAGCCTAACTGTCACGCTGACTTCGGTGGCTCTCCAACCTCCGGGGAGTCGCCGAGGAGTTGAGCATGGCAGAAACGCCCGGAACCACCCCGAGCGACATTGAGCGGTCGATGGTTACGACGCTTATCCCCACGGAGACCCCCTCCGAGACGGGAAAGGCGGAAGGTTCTACCGAAGAAGTCGAACAAGTCACGGCGGCAGAGGGAACTCAAAAAATCGACGCAGGCCCCTCCCCAACCGAGGCCACCGAGACAGAAGCGACTCCGGGGGAGCCAGCAGCGAAGGGCAAAAAGACTCTCGGATACGACGAACTGCTGCCACTGGAACAGGGCGAGGAGTATCCCGATGAACTGTATGCCATCGCGGCGCGGAAGTGGAAGATCGACCCCAAACTTCTGGAAGACGAGTCCGTGCGCGGACTCATACGGGACAAGATCAATTCGGACATCGAAATCAAGCGGCAACGGTTGGAAGGGCAAGCGCGTGAAGAGCGAGAACCAGGGAAGACTGCCGAGGAACCACCCTCGACTGAAACCCCCGGTCGCACGCTGACGCAAACCTTCGAGGAAGCCGGGTCGTTCGTCGAGCCGATGCTGACGAGCGATGGTGCAGCGATTTACGCTGCGAAGATGGGCGAAGCGTGGCAGCAGCACCAGGAGGCCGTCGAGTCTGGCGACCCGAAAGCCCTGGAAAAAGCGCAACGCAACGTCACCAAGGTCGAGATGCAACTGTTGGCGATGGGCCTTCAGACGATGCTCCCGGCCATGATCCCGGGCCTGCTCGACAACTACGTTGCTGGACGGCAAGCGGAGGCAGACGAATCCACCCGAGTCTATAGCAAGGCCCGGGAACTCGTCGTGCAAGATCCGGCCTTCGCCGAGGTGAACGAACTCTACGACAAGGGCGAATTCCGCAAGTTGCTTGAGGAACTCCCCGACCTCTTGGAGATGCGTTTCACCAAGGATGGGAAGCCGCTTCCACCGCTCGAAAATGCCGTGGCACAGTACAAGTACGCCGTCCGATTGATCCGTGGCAGAAACCGCCAATCCCCCGGAGACTCATTCCAGAAGGGCATCGAAGCCCGCAAAAAGCAAGAGGAAAAGGATCGGCAAATGGCGGGCGTGGGCAAGGGGTTGGGACAAGGCCGCACAGCGTCGGGAAAGTTCACCCCGGCAGGTCTGAGCGACGACGAGCACCAGCAGAAGGTGATCGACTCCTGGAACCGAGAACACCCGTTCTCGGGTAGCGCGCCGCCGAAGTAGACCGTGCTGGGTGAACACGGAGAAATCAGATGGCAAACGTAGTGGTTGCACGGTCCACCTACCAGGCCATCACAGGTGAGGGAATCCAGGTAAGGGAAATCGGAGACCGTATTGCCCTCCTGGACAGGGATGTAACCCCTCTACTCGTGATGTCCATCAACGCCAAGCGCAAGAAACCCTCCAAGAGTCCCCGCATCGAGCAGATTGAAGACGATGTGCGTGGTCTGTGGGACTACCACGCCAGCAATGCGACCATCAGTTCGGTCGCCACGGGCATCCTGGTCAGCGACGGGACGCTGTTTGCCGTGGGCGACTTGGTGGCCGTCCAGAAAGCGAATTCCAGTTCCGCAGCCGAGGAAATCGTCCGCGTGACGGCAATCAGTTCCAACACTCTGACCGTTACCCGTAGCATCGGTGGTGCCGGGCAGGACAGCATCAATGTCGGTCAGGCACTCCGCATCATCGGTTCGGCCTTCGCGGAAGGGGCGGCTCTGGGCTCTGTCCGTTCGACCACCAAGAGCACCATCACCTCCTACACGCAGATTTTCCGTGAGCCGATTCAGATCACCGGCACTATGCAGGCCACGGAAGTCTACGGCGAGCCGGACGAGGAATACCAGATTGCCAAGGCCCAGATCGAGCTGAAGAAGCAGATCGAGGCTGCGGGACTCTGGGGCAGGGCTTCGGAAAGTCTTGCGGCTCCTGCGAGCGTGCGCACCACGATGGGGTTCAAGTCGCGCGTCAGCACGAACGTCAACGACATGGCGACGACTGCCACCCTGACGAAGTGGAACACCGTGTCGGAGACTGCCTTCCGGTACAGCCAGCACCGCAAGTTGCTCATTGCTGCGCCGGCAGTCCATTCAGGGATCAACTACTTCGCGCAGAACGCCCTGAAGACTGAAGTGGAAAGCACCGTCTTTGGTGTCAACATCAAGCGGTTCATGTTGCCGCACGGCGAGTTGCTCCTGGCTCCGAACTGGCTGATGGAGGCGGGGGTTGCGTCACAGGCCGGGTACAACGATGAGTTCTACATCATCGACCTGGAAGCTGTGACTCTCTTCTACCTCAACGGCAACGGCGTCAACCGTGACGTGGCGCTCTACAGGGACGTGGTCAAGGCTGGGGCGGACGCCACCACCCACGAAGTCCGGGGCGAACTCGCGTGGATCGTCGTGAACGAGAAGAAGCATAGCAGAGGTTTTAATTGCTCTGCTTATGCGTGAAACGGCGTTGCCACGGTACGCGTGAACCTCCGATTTGTGAGACCTCGCGGCTCGGGAACATCGGTCGGAGGGCGATTCCAACGCCCTCCGGCCTTTCCTGGCCCTTGAGGTCACGGGAGTCTTATGGGTACTCGCAGAAAGTGGAAATGCACGACGTGCGATGAAGAGTTTTTGACTGGCCAGTGGTTCGGGTGTTGTGGCGAGGAAGGCCGGAAACACTCGGTGGCACCGAAAAAGTATTGGTCGGCGGATAGTCTGGGGCTGGTGATTCACTGGAAGACCGACCAAACGGTCCCTGCCGCCGAGGGCAAGGGTGCGGTTATCCGCATCCCCGGCGCCCACGCCAGTTTCCTCGCCGGTCGCTATACCTCGACGGATGCAGAGGAGCAGGAAACTCTCGACCGCAATCCGTCGCTCTGCACCGAAGATGAATTCGTTGCCAAACGCCTGTCTCCAGAAATCCGGGCTCAACGGGCGACCACGAAAGTGACCGAGATGCAGACGCTCCTCGATGAGCAGCAAGCGGAACTGGTAAAGCTGAGGGCGGAAAAGGCGAGTTCGGCGGGAGATGCCGGTGGCGGAGAAAAGTCACCGAACCGAAAGCGCTGAGGCTGTTCCTCGGTGTCGTCAGTGCGGCAGGGAAATGGTTCTCGGCGGTGAGGCACCCCTGTGCCCTCGGGGGTGCTTCATCACCGATACCCGTTCCAGCGCACATGTCTACACGGGCAAGATTTTGTGGCTCGGCAGCGAGGTCTACGGGAAAAAGAGGTTGCTTTCTGACGAACTCAGGGCCGACACCGAGGCCGATATGGTAGGGAAGGGTTAGATGGCCGTAGTCGACGTGCTTTGTCCCCAGTACAAAATGCCTCACCCGGCCATGTGGGAAGCCACGAACCGGATGATGGAATTTTCCGCGTGTAAGTGCGCATTCCGGGCCATTCAGACCGCACATCTCTCGAAGGGTCGCGTCGATCCAAGGGAAATCCACCATCCAGCCGAATGTCCCAAGGGCAAGCATGACGTCTTCATGCCTCCCCGCCTTTCGTCTTGCGTGATTCACTGGACCAGGAATGTTCTTTTGGAACAGCGGCGACCGAACTGCGACTATGTTTTGTTCATGGATGACGACATCGTCCCCGAGCCGGATTATCTCGACCGACTTCTAGCGCACAAAAAGGACATCGTCGGCGGACTCTGCACGCAGCGTCAGGACCCACCCAGGCCGACGATTCGGCAGTGGATGGAGGAAACCCAGAACTACGGGGCGCTGATCGAGTGGCCGCACGGAGGTCTTATCGAGGTGGACGCGATAGGGACTGGGTTTCTGCTTCTCAGCCGAAGGGTGATTGAAGACGTTGCCCGCGCCTACCACCCCAAGGAATACGCCAAAGACGGAAGAGGGTGGTGGTTTCGATTCAAATGGGGACCACTGGGCGGCGAGTTTGGAGAGGATATTTCGTTTTCGTGGAAGGCCCAGCGCATCGGGTTTCAGATCTACTGCGACACTTCAGTGACGCCGGGGCATGTCGGGGATTACCCATACTCAATCAAGGACTTCTTCGAGCACCAAAAAGCCTACATCGAAGGGGTCGTCGGATTAACCGAAGAGGCGAAAGCCGTTCGAACTCTGAAAGCGACGGGGGCGTAGAGTTGGCCTACACGAAGCAACAGATTATTGACCTCGCTACCGAACTCGCCGAAGGGCGTGGGATTAAGTTGAATCTCAAGGCCTGGCTAGACCTAGAAATCTCTCAGATCATCCAGGAGAAGCGGTACTGGTGGCGCCGCAAGGTGGCGACGGTGGACTCCGTGGTGGGGACGTCCGAGTACGACCTGTCGAAGGCTGGCTTGGACGAAGCAGATGACCTTGAGCAAATCATCTCAGTGTACCGACTGAATGCGGACGGCAGTGCGGACAAACTCTACTTCGAGGGTGACGAAGACAACGTCCAGGCATTTCTGGCTGACACCACGCAGGGGGAACCGAGTGTGTACTTCCCCTATCCTGGAGCACCGCTAACCCTGTGCCTGAAGATGAATCCCGACGCGGTGGCAACTTACCAGATAACGTACTGGGCGGGATTCAACATCCACGGCGATGTCTCGGACGATGAAATCCCCCTCATCCCACCGACATACCACAACGTCCCACTCTTGGCCCTGATCCGGCGGGTTTACCTACACCTGTTTGGCCAGAAGGATTCTCGATTTGTGGTGGCCGACAGGGACTTCGAGCGCGCCTTGGAGAGGTTAAAGGCGTTTAACTCGCCATCTCAGGAGGCTGTGACTGAACTTCGCACATCTGACTCCGATGCGACTGTGAGGAGTACGAACTGATGGAGGCCGTTTTCGTTCATCAGGACCATCTGCACACGAACGTTGTTCCGGTCCGCAAGCACCATCCCGAGGCCTACCGGTTTGGAGGTCGAGGAATGGGATGCGGGTCCGGGGCATGGCCGAAATCGTACTGGCTGAAGTTCCACACGGATGGGTTCCACGAGTTCTTTGTCGAGGTCTGCGACCGCGAACTGGTCATAAGCGATGAACTGGCTCAGACATTTCCGCTGGTAGCCGAGGCGGTCGGGATGGATGCGACACCAGTTCCGAGTGCGCCGAGTTGAGGTCTAAGTGCCTACGGGCAGAACTGTAGAGCAATTCGCTTTTTCTGGGGTTGACTCGCGGTCGAATCCGCTGGCCATGCCACCGGGTAAGTGTCTCCGGTCGGTCAATTGGGTCAGGGCGGAAGCCGGGTACCTGAAACTGAGACATGGGTATTCGAACGTCACGATGTCAACCGTCAGCGCAGTCTCGATTCACTCCGCCGTAGCGGTCCAGCAGTTGAAGACCTCGCTCTGGGAGCGAAGGATTCTGTTCGGCCAGGGGAACGCCGTCAAGGCACTCGAACTTGGGGCGGTCGGGACCGTCACCGGCATCACAACAATGCCGTCAACCTTGTCGTGGGGGTCATTTCTCCTCGACAACCTGTTTTTCTGGGGCACGGGATGGTCTAGCGTGAAGTCCTTTGACGGAACCACCGCTAGGTTCGCGGGCCTGGGTGCGCCGGCAGCGGCCTCCTGCTCCTCTGTTTCGGTGTCGGAAAGTACTGCGGCAACCGGAACCTGGAGCGGCACCACGCTCTCTGGATTTCAGTTCTACATGGCGTGGTATCGCCCGCAGACGGGAGAGGTTGGCAACCGCACGGCGATTGGAAGCCGACTGACAATTCCAAGTACCAGTACACAGTCGGTGGTGGTATTGACCGGCCTTCCCGACCCCGCAGGCGACAGCGAGGTGGTCAAACTCCTTGGCAGGACCCCGGACGGGGGCGAGGTGCCCTACGCCCTGGTTACAAGTACGGGAAGTTGGGTTGTTGCCGGTAACACCGCAACCGTGGCGACAATCAACCTTTGGGACGTGGATTATATGTCGGAACTGCCGACGCGGAATATCGTCCCCCCGAGCTACCTGCAAAAGTTCGCAGTGGCGCTGGGAAGGGTTTATGCGGTTGGCGACCCGGAGGCCGACTCTAGTTGTCTGGGAAAAGTCTTCTACAGCGAGTCGGAGTCGGATATCGAGCAAGGCGCCTTCGTAGGCAGACCGGTCTCCTGCTGGCCAGCCAACAACTGTCGGTATTTTCCCACGGGTGAGCATCCGCGCGGCGTTCACGGGGTCGAAAACGAGGCGTGGGTTTTCACGCGGAACCATCTCGGCATCTTGAGTGAACTGGGAACCGTCTATGCCGGAGATGGACAGTCGCACCCGGACTGGCGCGCGATCTTTCCCGAGGGACTTGCGGGCCAACGGGCCTTTGCCATGACAAGGTACGGACCGTTCTGGGTCAACGCAGACAAGCAGATCGTCACGATGGGGCCTGCGGGACCGGTTCCAGTAAGCGGTGAGCACGAAGCCGCCTTGCTGGGCAAGATTGCCGATTCGGCCATCGAGGACATCGAGGTGGCGTGGCACCTCGATCCATCCAAACACATTGACCGACTGTACGTGAAGGCTACGGACGACGACGGCGCCCCAGTGGTTGTAGTTCACGACTTCGGAATCGGGGGTCAGGGATACGAGTATGAGTACTCAGGCATGACGCCGACCGTCTTGGTTCGCGGTTGCCAAGGGATGCTCTCCGCCCTTGATGTGAACGACGTGGCGCGGCTGTGGGCAGGAAATGAGGCCGGTCGGATAGTTCGCCTCGAAGAGGGCGACTCCGACAACGGCGCAACGTACAGCGCCGACGCTGTGGCGCGGGTCAATCTCGGGCCGGGGGAACCCCTGTTTTCCTCGATAGGGTTTACGGGCGACAGCAACGTGGTCATAACGGCATCTCGCCGACTCGATCTGGACCTGACCGATTTGAACGCAGTCGCGCCGTGTGCAGTAACGGAGATCGACAAGGACGCTGGCGAGTACAGAGCCAGGATCGAGGAGGGTGGTCAGTTCATGCTATTGAGGCTTCAACTGACAAGCCACCATGCCGACGGAACTCTGGATGACGGCGAAACTCCCGGCTTGCCGGTAAATCTCTATGGCCGGGTTTATGCCGTGCGACCGGAATTTGGGATGGGGGCATTGTCGTGATTGTCAATTCGTGGCAGAAGGAAACTGGAGTCGGACACGGACCCGTCGTACTTTTCCGGGGGATTCCTGCGCCACCGCGAAACCTGCGGTGTTCGTCCGGCACGATGGAAGTTCTGGTCACCTGGAACGCGCCACCGCACCTACTGGGCGTGGATGGATTCAGGGTTTACCAAACGACCGAGAACAACCTCGTGTGGAGTACTAAAGATCGAACCGTTCGTCAGACCAGGATAAAGATGCCAGCGAACACGACGGACAATTTCTTCGTGAGTTCGGTAAGTGAGTTTGGGCGTGAGTCGGCCAAAATCCCAGTACAAGGGAGTTCCGATACCAATAAGTACGTCCTAACTGGAACGTCGGGTGAGACCGGCGGAACTGGCGCATCAGGTGGGGCCGAGTGGAGCCAAGAACCAGGCGGCGGTCGAGCGAGAAGGCGGTAATGAGCACAGCGATTGTCCCAGTGCAATTCAAGGCGGACGGGCAACCAGCAAATTCGACACTCTATGCGGCCGTCGCGGAATTCTGCCGACGGGAGTTCAAGAAAGTCCCCCCGCTGGACAAGTTGGGCAAGTTGTGGGCTGCGATTGAATATCCACCAGAGGGGCCAGCCTTCGAGGTTGTGGGAGTCGGCGGAATGCTCCAGCAGGTGGATATTCCCCTGTTTCACACCACTTCGGAAAGGGCCACACTCGAACTTTACAGAAGGATGGCGGCCTACCTAGTCGATACCGCGGGGCCGGGCGTGGCCACGTTCGTGTTTGTAGACCCCGCCAAGGAACCCGGCTGGAAACTGTTTCTGGACAGAATCGGAGCCAAGCCAGCGAACCGATGGGTTCTGAGGTGCGGAACGGAATTGGAGGAATGACATGTGCGGCGGCGGTGGTGACGATCCACGAACGAACTACGGCGGAGTCGAACGGACGACAGCAGCTCTTACGGAACAGGAAGCGAAGAGGAGGGAGGAAGCCTTCGGCGCCGCCAGCCCCTTCTTCAAGAGTCGGATGGCAGGAGGTCTGCCCTATCGGTCGGAACTCCTCGACTTCTCTGGGGGCACCCTGGCGCGTTCGGCGGCACCATTGCGGGCCTCACTCTTCCGGCGGAACGCGATGGGTGGCGGCAACCCCAACGATCCCGCGTTTATGCAGACCCTTGCGGACTTCAACGCGAAATTGGCACGAGGCTTCGATGACAGGACGTACAACGTCCTGATGATGGACGAGGCGACACGACAGGCAGCGGCCCAGTCAATGGCCAACATCGCCGGAGGGTCGAACCCGGCACAACTTCTGTCAATTTGGCAAAATTACGTGTCTAACAAGTAGGGGGGGGAAAGATGTGCTGGCAAGCGGTATTGTTAGGAGTCCAAATCGCGGCCTCCGGGACGCAGGCGGCGAAGAACACGGGTCTGTTCGGCCAACCTGAAGAAGCGTCAAAGACCACGCCTGATGTATCGGCACCTGGACCGCTCTTTCCCAACCCAGGCAACTTCACGGACTTCTTGATGCGCCAAGGGGCGGTGGGTGCGAATCCGTTTTCTGGCGCTTGGGCCTCAGGCGGATTCGGAGGTGAGTGAGATGGGCGGATTCGGAGGTATGAGCGGATTCGTTGGTGACCAAATGGCAGGAGTCCCAAACTGGCTCTTGCTGGCGGCACACCCAGAGTTGGCTAAGATGATGGGCCTTGGAGGGATGCTAGGTTCGGCACCACCGTCCTCTGGGGGAGTTCCAGGAGTGCCCGCAGAACCGACCCTACCATTGCCTGGAGGGGTTGGCGGAGTGGCAGGGAAAGCGTCTGCGGCTGGAACGGCAGGAGCCGATGGCGGAGGCTACAGAAAGGTCGAACCTACGCGGACCGAGTGGGAAGACCTCTACCGGAGACTAACAGAGCCAAAGCCCCAGCCCACTCGCCTTCAGTCGTTCGCAGCCCTCGCAGCGCCGGTCCTCCAGGCCATGGGAGCAGCGTTCGCTGGCCCGCGCCGGGGGCATAGATTTGGTCAGCCCTTCCTGGGCGCGGCGCTTGCAGGGGGCGGTGGGGTCTTGCAGACTCTCGCGGGACGCCCGCAGGCCAAGTGGGAGCAAGGCCTGGAACAGGCAGGCCGAGAATACGCTGCGCGGGTTGGCATTGCCAAGGCCACCACGCCAACTGCCAAGGAAGAGACCCTCTACGACGTATTCGACAAGATGAGGCGCGAGTCGGTCAAGGCCACCGCAGCGCAGATTCAGGCGGAGCCTGAGAGATACACCCTGGTCCCGCCGAAGCCGGGGGCGGAGCAAGCACCCCATACCCAGACCTTCAACGTGGGCGGCCAGGATGTGCCCCACCAGTGGAACGCAGAGACGAAAACCTGGGAACCGATCAGCATCACGGTCCCGCCAGGACCAGAACTCAATCCGGCCACTACCGGAGCAAATCAATTCTGGCTCCCCGAGGCCATGAAGCCCGAGGCGGCGGGCAAGTTCGTCGTTCATCCGTCTGTGCCGACAAAAGTTCGGGCGCTGGCGCCGAAGGGGAAGGTGACGGAGAAATTCGAGACTCTGGACCAGCGGTATTCCGCAGCCGTCGAGAGTGGAGACCTAGTGGGCCAGGCGACGATCCTGAAGGCCATGCGGAAGAAGGCTGTGGCGACGCACATTTCGGAACCCAAGGGACCAACGGCCCGCGAGGAGACCGACCAGCGCGAGGCTGAGGCATTCGATACGGCGGGTCTGTTGATTCAGCAGGTAGATCCGAAGGTCGCGGTTTCGGGCGATCCGCTGGAGATATACAAGGCGGCCACCAAGTCCCTCTACCAACGCGCTTCAGGGGCCGGTGTTTCGGCGAGAACCAAAGCCTCCCTGCCTCTGGTTGAGTCTGCACTCTACCGGCAACTCCAGATGAGATACCGGGACTCTCCCCAGGTGGCGGCCATGAAGAAACTTTTCGAGACTCAGACCGGGGCGACCGCGCCGACGGAGGAGTGACGTGGCCGAACGGAGGACCCTAGCGGAGGAACTTGGGCTTGCGGTTGCCCCTGTGCAGCCGACAGCACTGGCGAAGGAACTGGGTCTGACACCAGCAATTCCGGGCGCTGCTCTTCCCTCCTTGGTTCCTGCACATCCGGCCGCGGTGGCCCCTGGTCTGCCCGGATTGCCGCCTCTGCAACTTCCCCCCGGCCACGTTCCCGCTGCCGTCGTCCCGCCCACTGCCGAAGATTTGACCCCGCTGGGGCTTCCGGCCCCACTACCGCCATCGCCGGTGTCTCGTCCCGAACAACGACCGGTCTCCCCGACTTTTGCAACGGCTAGGATTCCTGCGATGCCGCCAGCGGAGCCTCTGCCGCCAGTCCTTGCTGCGCCACCACCGGTAACTGCACCGGCGGCCCAGGCACCACGCAAGCCGCAGGGCATTCCGTCCTTGGTCGGCGCGAAGTACGGTGCTGGCAAACCCTTCGTAACGGGTCAAGAACTAACCGCTGAGACCGAGGCTGGTCGCAAAGCGGTATTCGACGGTCTCATCTCGCCAGAGAAGATAACGCAGTTCCTGGCCGGAGGAAGAACGCCGAAGGAGATACAAGAAGAACTTGCCAACCCCAACATCCGCAAGAACCGGACGGAGGCGTTTCTACTTGGCGCTGCCGAAAGCGGCGGGAGGGTCCTGTCAGGATTCACGTCGCCGTTCAATCTTGCTTTGATGGCGGCGGGTTACGGCGTCGCCAAGGCCTTCAAGACTGCGACTGAATCCCTAACGGCTGCAAAGGCGGCTGTGGCGGACTACTCAGCGTTGAGGGCGGCGGGTGCATCGTCAGCCACCCTCCTTCCAGCCTACCAGAAGGCCGTTATCGCCTACGAGGCCGCCAAGATGGCCCACAACACCGCACAGGCAGCACGGATTGCCTCTGGCGCCGTCGGAGCAGGATTTGTAGGCGAAGGAACCAAGAACTTCACAGAGGCCAAGAACCTTGAGGGGAAACTGGCTGCCGCCTCCCAGGTACTCTTCGGTGCGGCGGGTGTGGCCGGGGCCGCGATGGGTCCAAGACCGAAGTTCGTCACGACCGAACCGCCAGCGTTCAGGCCAGCCAGAGAGTTGCCTACCGCTCCGCAACGTGCCCTGCCGGCGCCGACTGAACCTGTGGCGCAACCCGGAGTTGCCCCGACTCCCGTGCCCGTACCTCAAGTGGGTGCGGTCGTCCCCAAACCGGTTACGGCAGAAGCCCCACCGGCTCCGAAAGTTGAACCACCCCCAGGCGTTCAAGGCAAAGTCGTTGCCATTGACGCACACACAAAACTGCCAATCGTGGATACCGGAGAACGTCGTCTCGACCGTGGCCTTCGCATGGAAGTCCAAGAACACATGCGCCTGTCGGGAGAGAAGAATCCCCAAGCGGCGTTGCAGGACATTCTGGAGGCACGGGCGGAAAAGGTTCGCGCTCAAGGAACCCCAGTACCAGGGGTCGCGCCTACGGCTCCGGTCGTCCCCGAAGCCGCCGCGCCGAAACCGACACTGCCCGAACCCGCGAAGGCCCCAGAGAAGGCCGCTGTCGTCCAAGGCCGGGGAATTCGCCAGATAGTCGAAGGTGCGGGCGGTAAGTACAAAGGAATCCAAGAGGCAGTCGGGGATGCCCCGGCGCTGGTCCTGTTCAACGAACCCTCGATTGGCAGCACCTTAGCCGTGCCACTGGAAGGGGTGACAGAGGCAAGAGTCAAGGAACGGTTGGCGGAATTCGCGCGCAAGCAGGCACCCCCCGCACTGGAGAAACCGCCAGTTGCCGAAGTGGGAAAACCGCAACCTGGCGGCAAAGAAGTCTGGCAGATGACGCCGGAGGAGCGTACCGCAGAGGTCAAAACGCTGCGTGCGGAAAACCGAGCGGTTCTCGCCACCCCACTCATGTCCGAAGGTGGAATTTCTCCCTGGCAAGTCGGCCAGATGGGTAAGCAGCAACGTGCGACTTGGGAAAAGAATACGATGCGGAGGATGGACATCGAATCCCGAATCCGCACATTGGAATCCGATGAGAGAATCGCCCAGGCCAAGGCAAGGGCCGAGGCCAAGAGCACCGAAGACCGAGGTAGAACCCCGTATATTTGGAGGAGAGACGAGTGGGTTGCCAAGGCCATTGCCGAGAAACCCCAGTCGCTGTCGCATCTGACGGATAAGCAGTTTGCGAAATTCGAGGGTAACCGCCATGCCAAAAGCATCGCCTGGGCGGTGAAGAATGGCAAACCTGTCCCCCCCGAAGTCCTGAAGGATTACCCCGACCTTGCAGCGAAGTACAGCGTGGGGGCGGAGCCGGAAAAACGACACCCTGCGACTCCAGAAGCCAGGGAAACAACGGCCGCCCCCGCGCTAGTCCCGCCAGAAGCCACTGTGGCGAAACCACCAGCCCCAACTGCGGCGACAGAACCCCGACCGGACTTCGCGCATGAGCAGGAACTTCGGCGAATCCAGACCTTGCCGCGTGTACGAGCCCAAGTCGAAGACCTACTGGCGAAGGTGAACAAATCGGTTGGGACGAAGCGACTCAACGCCGTCGAGGAATTGCGGAACGCCGTCCTGGAGGGCAGAGAACTTCAGGCACGCATTGAAAAATACGAGGCTGACCCCTCCCAGCGACCCGTACTGACCGAGGAAGAGCGCGATGCCCTGAAGGCGAAGGTGCGCACACTCTCCGAACCGCAGGTCATTGAGGCAGGGTCGGATTACGTCGCGGGTGGCCGTGCGGCGGTCCCGACCGAGGGCATTCTTCCCCCTTCGAAGGGGTTGGCACCCCCACCTTCGAAGGTCCCGGCACGACCGATTCATCCGTCCGTCCGTGCGGTCGGTCCGAGGAAGATTGACGACTCGGCCCTCCACAATGCGGTAAGAGAGAAGAAGTCCACAATCCCAATCCTGGTGGATTCGCTTGCCAAGGGCGGTGAACTTTACTCAACCGACCTTGAGGTATGGGCCAAGACGAAGACCGATCTGGCGGACGGAATGTACCAGCGGGTCGGAAACGACTTGCAACCTGATCCAGGTCAGAAGGCCGACCAGTTTCCAGTGTGGCCGGAACTGAAGGAGAAAAAGCCAGCCGCCGTCCTGAACGACCCTGACATCCTGCGTGCAGCACAGAGTCACATATCGAAAGGGGTATCACGGTACGAACTCAACGGCGCACTGATAAAGGCAGAGGGCGGAAAAGTCACCATCGCGGCCACGGACGGCCATCGGCTGATTGCCAAGACGGTAGAATCGCCGGGTGCGGCTGACTTTCGGGTTCTTGTGCCCGCGAAAGCCCTTGGTATCGTCGGTACTCACGCGAAAGGAAATCCAGTCAGCATCTCGGTCGGTACCGGCGGCGGTGATGAGTCCCCGAAGATCATCTTCCGCTTTGGCGGCGCGGAGGTCATAAGCAGGAACCTCAGTGGGACTTTCCCGAACTATGAGGCGGTGTTGCCTCGGGAGGCGTCCGAGGTGTACGCCGTCAACAGGGCCGAATTGGCACAGGCACTCAAGACATTGGTGCTATTTGCTGACCCGCGCAGTCCTGGAGTCATCATTGAACCGTCCAAGGACAGCTGGCGGCTCACGACCGGCGACAAGGACAGGAAAATCAGTAAGACAGTCGAAATTCCGGTCAGGACTTCCCCTGGAGGCAGTCTAAGGCGAGAGAACATCGGCGTGGTTATGTCGCTGAGGCCAGACGCAGCCCACGACTATCTGGATCGAGAGAAGGCGGCTCCTCTGACCGAGGGATACTTCGTTCTCAACGCGAAGTACCTCCTCGACGCAACGGCATCCGGCAAGACGAGTGACTTGTATCTGGGGATGCCGAAGGCGGGTTCCCAAGCATTCACCTACACAGACGACAACCCGGTCGTCGGGCCAGTGGGGAAGGTCGAACTGGTCGCAAGGACGCACCCTGCGGCACGACCCATCCACCCGTCCGTGTCTAGAGCCAAGCGATTACCGCCAAAAAGACGGAGGCTGGCAGCGCCCCAAAACATCTCCGATTTCGATCCGAGTAGAGATGTTGTCATCCGGCGGGGCGACCGCACCTTCGTAGTGGACAAAAGGGGCGAGCACGCTGAAGTAGAAGTTCAATCCGATGTCTTGACGCCAGAATTCCGGGAGAACATTGCAAAACTAAACCCCCAGCAACGTTCAAGGATGGCGGAAGAAGTCAGGGGAAGTCGTTATCTATCGAGTGAAGGTAGGGCAGAGCGTTTGGCCTTGCTGGAGGAGCTGGAAGGGAAAGTCCCGCCACTGGCACCCATCCCTCCCGGCCCTGGTGCAATGACCGCAGGGGCAGTGGGGGAGGCTTATCAGGGGACGCCCCTAGAGCAACTCGGCCAAAGAGTAAGAGAGATAAGGGAGGCGGGGCCAGGGCCGGTGACACCCTCCGCCACGGCGGCCAAACTGCCTCCGCCGGTTGGCGAGGCTCCACCCCCGCCTACTACGCCGGTTGCTGCCGCGACCGCCTTTGACGAAGCGAAGGCAATGGCAAGCAAGATTTGGGAGTGGTACAAAAACGGGTATACGGTAACGGACTTCAAGAGGGCCATCAGAAAATTCTCAGGGGCAGAATACAGGAGTTCCCTGGCTGCCGATGAATTTGCCGAACAGATGAAGCGGGCGGTGCCCGACCCACTCAGGCAGGAAGCGATACTTAACTGGATTGAAGCCGAAGGTGATGAGGCTGTCCTCCGCCAGCGTGCGGTTGCATCGGCCCCGGATGTTCGAGCTGGGTACGAAGCGGCACTGACGCTGACTGGGCAGGAAAGGACTTACGCCCGACAGGCGGAGGGGTACTACTCGGATCAACTGGAAAGGGGCCAGGAGGCCGGAATCCTGGAGGAGGGCGTTAAGGCCTATGCAACTCACCTCTGGAACCGACCCAATGCGGTCGGCAAGGCGCTGGCGTCGGAATTCGTCGAAGGAAGGTTGCAACCCAACTTCAAGTTCGCCAAGCGGCGAGTTTTCGCCAGCGACTTTGAAGGTGAGCAGGCTGGATTCAGAAGTCCAAACAAGAGTTTCGCCTACCGGATTTTGGTGTACAACGCTTCATTCGAGAAGTCCCTGTACTCGCGTGCCTTGATTAAGTCACTCTTGAAGGGAAAGGCCAAGGACGGTCGGCCCCTAGCCGCCGTGTCGGGCAAAGGCGTGCCGATAACGGAACCGCCAGAGGCCCAACTGGTGAAGCCGCACGCGAAACCAGAGGAAATCAGAGACTACAAGGAAATTCCGCATCCAGCGTTGAGGAAGTGGAAGTGGGTTGGGAAGGACGTGATGGGCAGACCGACCTACCTCCAAGGCGATGTCGTCATTCACCCCGAGGCCTACACGAAACTCAGAAACATCCTGGGGAAGTCAGCGATCCGAGAGTGGCAGGTTGGTGGATACCGGCCCGGACGAGCCATCATGCGGTTCAGTTCCGAAATGAAGCAAGTCCTTCTCTCGTTCGCCACCTTCCATCAGGTTACGATTGGGGTTCACGGACTGGAACATCGGGCCAATGCCTTCAATCCCATCCACATCGACCTGACGCAATCCGACCAGGCGGCCTTGGTTGACGCAGGATGGGGTGGAGCGGGCGGCCAGGACTGGCGCGAGCAGTTTATGGAGGGTGTTGCTTCGGGCGGACTCCTACACAAAGTTCCCCTGATTGGACCCGTCCTCCATTGGTACACGCGGCAGCTTTTCGGCAACCGGGGATATGTCCGGCGAGTAGGGATGACGATGGCCCTGCACGCGCTGCGGAGGAACCGTCAGCGATACGCAGACACGGAGACCGAGGAGCAAATTCTCTGGCGGACGGCGGACCAGAGCAACGCAGCCTTCGGGATGCTGAACTATACCGTTCTGGGCCGCAACAAGACCCTCCAAGACATCTTTAGGCTCCTCTGCCTGGCACCGAACTTCACCGAGTCCCGTGCGAGGTTCGTAGGGCAAGCTCTCAGGCCGGGGGGCCAGGAACAATTGGTCGCACTCCTGGGCGGAGCGGTTGTGCTCTACACGATTGCCCGGCTACTGTCCAAGCTGGCGGACGACGACTGGCACTGGGACCGTCGCTTCAACACGGTGATCAGAGGTCACGAGTACTCGTTCCGGTCTATCCAAGGCGACATTTATCACCTTTACGACGACCCACGCGGATTTCTCTACAACAGGATGAATCCGACGTACCTCCGACCCGTAGTCGAAGCCCTCAGCGGGAGGGACAGGTTCGGGAAGAAGCGCGGGTTTATGCGCCAGTTCCAGGACTGGCTGGTGGGCCAGTCGCCGATCCCGATTCAGGGATTTCTCAATCCATCGCGCGACTACGGCATCCTGCAATCCGCCCTTCAGGCGATTGGAGCCTACGAACGGAAGTTCCGCACGCGGGCGGAGCGGCTGGCACGCGAGAAGGTCTACGAAACCCTCCCGCTTTCCGAGCAGACTAGGGAGCAGGAGGCCAAGGGCCGACTGATGGCCGGTCTCGTGGAAAACGTCAGGGCGGGAGAACGACCGACGGCAGAGATTCGCCAAAAGGCTGGCAATCTGTCGCCCGCCGAAATGCAGACCATTCTCCGGCGTGGGAGTTCGACGCAACTTGCGGAGGACTTCAAGCGACTACCCATCAAGGAAGCCGCCGAGGTCTGGATTGCGGCAGATGCCAAGGAACGGAGAACGCTTCGTCCCCTGTTTCTGGAAAAGGCGACCAATGCGATAAAGAAAGCCGCACCATCAGAGGTAGCCGAGATAACGGATATCGTCAGGGCGGCGCTGGGAGAGACCGTCACGCCTGCCGTTCCGTTTGCAGGTCTCTACCGACAAGTCAGGAAGTTCTGGCATCCAGGGGTCGCCCCGACAAAACCAACCAGTCCAGCCGTAGCGGCGGCTCGCCCCTGATTTGACACAGGTGCAGGGCAAGCGACTATGATTGAACCGTGGCAACTCCCTCACCAACAACCCCCCACGATTGCGACTCGGGACTCGATTGGCTGGGGCTTTCGGCTAGGCAGGGATACCAGTTTGGCCTCCTCCCACTGGTTATCTGGCTGGAGGCTAGAAATCAACCCTACGAGGCAATGGTCGCCGTCGGATGGGTGGTTCGTAACCGCGTGGAGAGTCCGAAATGGTGGGGATGGGACTTTCCATCGGTCATATTGGAGCACTACAGCGGGACCTATCAGTTCTCCTCGTTCGACGAGGACGACCCAAACTCAGAGAAATTTCCAAAGGGACACGAACCGGCGTGGGCGGAATGCCTGCGGGCGGCTGCGGCGGTCTTCACGCGGTCGGTTCAGGACCCGACGGGTGCAGCCACGCACTACCACGACCACACGATACGACCACCGGGTTGGACCAAGGGCATGACCAAGACCGCTGAGATCGGAGCGTTTTCGTTCTACAAATGACATGTGCCGCCAAACCGTTTTCGTTGCCGGCCCGACTCCCCCGACGGTTGTGGGTCTGGAACTGCGACTCTCGGGCGGGACGGACGGGAGATGCCGCGACAAACGCTCCCAGACACGGCATCAGGCGGCACCAAGAATCACATGCTAATTGGGTTCATCGGTCGGGCGAGGGCTGGTAAGACCACGGCGACGGAAGCCATAGGAGCTAGGTGCCGTGAACGTCGCCTGACCTGTGCCATCTACGACATCGGGGAAATCGTCCGGCAGAGAGCTGTCAAACTCGGGGTTCTCCCAGACAAGTCACGGGAATCCTTGAGCCCCGCTGACCTTTCAACCCTCATCTCGTTCGGTGCGGTGGGTCGGCGGGACGGGATATTCCTGGGCGAACTAGAGGCTCGGCTCGAACACGAACGGCCCCAGGTCGCACTCGTCCCGAACATCCGATTTCGGGATGAACTTCACTGGTGCCGGAGTCGCGCCGGGATTATCGTCCGTGTTCAACGCCGGAACCCAGATGGAAGTCCCTTTATCTCCCTTGACCGAGATCCTAACGACCCCTCGGAATCCTCACTTTGGAACGCGGTGCCAGACTTCATCCTCGACAATGTAGACGCACGACTCCTCCGCCGTCAGGCTGCGACCCTTTTTGACTACCTCCGGGAAAGAGGCGAACTTGGCTGCAAAGAAAGGACTCAAATTCCAGGGAAAGCCGGTGGAATTGGCGTCACTCCTGGGGGTTGAAGGGCGACTGGTTGCGACGCTGGAGGCGTTGCCAGAGGATGAAGTTTTCACCTACGGCGACATCGCGGACCGAAGCAAAATCAATCCCGACACCCTTCAGAATGCCGCACGGAAGCCACGGTTCGGGAAGTTCCGATACCGACTTGGTCGCCGCACGTTCTGGGGGCGTCCGGTGGCCATCGCCGAACTGAGAAGGAGGACTCGTGGCGACAATTGACCAAGTCGTGGCCACTGAGAAAGGTGATCCAGTAGCCGACGAAAGGTTACTGGCCACACTTCGGAGCATTCGAGCCAAGAGAAAGAGGGTGGCCAGAATCTACCGACCGCAACCGGAGACAGGATTTCCCGAACTTTTTGTGGATGTGCCGGACTCCTGGCCGCATGTTGACCTAGCGCCACTGTATGACGTTCACCTGGGCCACAGGAAGCACCTGGACCAGATGTTCGCCAAGCATACCGCCTGGATGTTGAGGAATCCGTATCTCCTGACATTCGACGGCGGCGACCTCATCGAGAACGCCAACAAGTTCTCCGTTGGGTCCGGCGTTTACGAGCAGGATTTCACACCTGATAACCAGATCGTCGGTGCATTGTCCGTCGCGGCCCGACTTTGGCACAAGATGCTCTTCAAGCTCCCCGGCAATCACGAACATCGAACCATGAAGGACATGGGGGTGGACATCGGTCGGTGGATAGCCGTGATGGAGGAGGTTCCCTACTTTGCCGATTTCTGTTTTTGTACAATCCGCTTTCGGGGAAACAACTTCCGTTTGGCCGCGCACCACGGGGTAGGAGCGGCAACGACGGCCGGCGCCCAGAGGATGGCGGCACGGAAGACCTTGCCTTGGGCCAAGGCCGACATCATCTGGACTGGCCACCAGCACGCCCCGCTGATCGACCCTGTCTACCAGACGGACTATGACCAGAAGACGGGGAGGATTTTCGAACGGGATGGAATCGTGGTGATTTCGCCTTCCTACCTGGGATACTTTGAGACCTACGCGGCCCGGAAGATGATGGTGCCTGGCATTCCGGGTCTGCACCTGCTAACCCTCCAACCGGACGGTCGCATAGACGCCAACGTCCATGCAAGGGGCAGACGACTCTAGTGTGCTGCCAGCGTGCGAGTATTTGCCGCCTGTGTCCACTTCCGCCACCATCCGAGGTCACGGATTGCCGGTCGGTCAGACTACGAAAGCCCAGTCAAATTGCGGATTTCATTGACCCTTAAAGGTTTGGAGCGGGGGACGGGGATCGAACCCGCGACGTCCAGCTTGGGAAGCTGGCATTACACACGGAACCCGCGTTTTCAGCGACTTAGACCGCCACGGCGCGCCGAGTGTGCGAAATCAGCGGCAAGAGTCGGGGATTGTCAACCGTATCCTCGGCAATTGTCAACCACAGAGACCTGATTGTCAACCGCAGGGCGGAACGCCTGGGGCGCGTGGCCGTTCATTGCTGAGCAAGGAGTTTAGACCTTACAGCAACCGAGCAAGGAGGATTTTCACCGGCAACCCGTCGATTAGCCGTTCCAACCGCCTTCGCTCCTCAGCGGCCAGCATCCCCACGACCACGCGTCCCGGCGTTGCGACAGCCTGCTCAGGGTTCCAATCTACTCCGCAGACGAAGCCAAGTCAAGTCCAGAAACCAGGCGTCGCGCCCGCTCCTGGAGTTCCTGCACATAGGGACTGTAGTGACGTTCGACCACATACGTGGTAATCCCGAGTAGCTTTCCCACGTCGTAAACGGAAGCGCCCTGTTCGAGGAGACGCACGGCGAATGTATCGCGCCAGCGGTGGGAGTGCGCCCCCTGGACCCCAGCGCGTTTCCAGAGACGCCGTAGGATAGCGTCGAGCGTCTGAGGCAACGTGCGGGCGCCGGTGGAGGTGGGAAAGACGAACAGACTGGCTTGCTGGACGGCGCTCAAAGACTTGAGGTGTTCACGAAGCGCGGACAGAAGCCGTGGGTGGACGGGGATGGAGACGACCTTACCGCGCTTTTCGGTGCGGCGGATGATGAGGCTAGAGTCTAGGTGCAGGTCGGATTTCAAGAGGCCGCAGATGTCCCCGATGCGGAATCCGGTAAGAAGAAAGGTCAAGATGATGGCCGGGAGATCGGGGCGGGCGCGGGCGTGCGACGCAGTGAGCATCCGACTGATCTCGGCTTGGCTGAACGGCTGAGTATTCCGCGGTCGGCTACCGAGACCCTTGGAGTCCACTGGGTTCGAGTCCAGGAGACGGGACTTGACCGCGAAGGTAAAGACCCCGTGAAGAATGCGGAGATCGGATTTTAGACCCTCGGGTCCGAGGCCGGGATCGAGCGACCGCTGGCGAACGTAGTCGGCGATTACCAGAGTTGTGATTGTTCCGACCGACCGACTGGCCAGGAATTTGCCGAATCGGTCGCAGACGAACTCGTACTTGTGAAGGCTGGAGGGTCGGAGTCGCGGGCGGACGGAAGAAAGGAAGTCCCTGGCGAAGGTGGGCCAGGGTAGTGGTCGGACACGCTGGCCGGACCAGAGTTCCCGTTCGATGTCGAGCAACCGGTGGACAGCCTCGGACCGGAACTGAGTATCGAGCGACCGGCGGACTTCCTTGCCGCGCACCGATCCCCGGCACCAGAAAATCCTTCCTCTCTTATAAAGCGCCATCATTTCTAATGCGTAGTTGCAACTTTCACTTAAAAGTTGCCCCTCAACCCAGTCCTCACTTTTTCTCAACAGCCACGGCGACAACGGGATAGGGTGATCCTTGGACCGGGTACCGGAGCCACCCCTGCACCCGTTGGCCCGTTGTGACGCTGATCTGAACGCTGGTATTCACGCACCTTCCCTGGTTGTCGAACTCGCACGAAAGGGCGGAATCGACCCCGTTGACGGAGATTGTGATGGTCGCCCCGGTGGCGGTCAGGACTGGTTCGGACACCGCGTAGAGATTCTGCACCGTCCCCGAGGAGGGCATCGGGACCCCCAAGGGACCGAGTAGTCCGAGTGGACTCGGATTCTGAGTGGTTCCATACCCGTATAGAATGGCACCACTTCCAGGCGTCGCGGAGAATCCGACATCATTCTTGCCAGAGTCGCTGAGATTCGCACCGCCGCACGCAAACAGTAATGCAACGGCACCGACAAACACCGAGATTCTGGTTTTCATTTGGGTTCCTCCTGTTCAGTCGCGGGATCGGCGCACCCAGACCGCACTATACCACCTCTGGTGACGACGAAGGCGAAACCTGCGGCACAGGTCCAGGCCGTCATTGCCAGCGCCACGCGCCCGAAGTCAACCTTGTTGGCCGCCCGACATTCGATTAGGCCCCGCATTGTAGCCGGACGGTTCCAGACGAACCCCCAACCGCAGTCGAGCGCGAGGCGGGGTTCTCCCACCGTGGCACGTTTCGGAACCCAGAGGCAGAGGAACAGGAGACCGGCGAGGTAGACGCACACGACGCATTTGGTGACGGGTCTCATCTGACCCTGACCTTCTCGATGTTTCCGCCCTCCCGCCTGGGTTTAATTGGCTTGACGGATCGCTGGTTCGACGGCATTGCGTCCGTCGTGGCGGTGGTGGCGATTCCGAGTCTTTCCAGCAGGGGTCGAGACCGGGGACCAAGGGCACAAATGAGCCGAGCGAAAATCTCTATCTGCGGTTGGTTCCTTGCCTGCTCCCAATTGCGGAGTGTACCGATATTGATGCCCGAACGCAGGGAGAATTCCCACTGCGAGAGGCCCATCTCTTTCCTCGCATTTTTCAAAAAGTCTGCAAACCACACAAAATAAGCCAAATAAAGTACTTGCCTTTCTGTACGCGACTCCTGTACACTTGCTCGCGTATGTCAGACAAACACCAGACAAAGAAGCCTAGCACGGACACCCGAAAAGTCAAGGCCGTCAAATTCGTCGTCCGAATCCCCCAGGAATACCAGGACGGAATGCGTAAGGTCGCCGGAAAAAACCTTTCGCTCGGTGCGGTTGCACGGATGGCGATTGAGGCGCACCTGGAGAAGCACGGCGCCCTTGGGGGGCGGTAGTCGGAGGTGTGCGTTGGTCGCAGGTGACCCAGTGATGACGCCGAAGGAAGCAGCGGAGATATGCCGGTGCCATCCCCGGACGTTGAAGCGGTGGATAAAGGCGAAAGGGTACAACTTCCGCAGGGTGAGTATGGGGCGCTACAAGGAACTGATTCCCGCCTGGATGGTGGAGCGGTTCGTGGCCGAAAGGTCGCCGCAACCGTCGCGGCACCTGGGGTGAAGACCGTGATGATGGGCAAGAAGATAAAACGGATCTGGCTGCGAGTGGACGAAGTCCTCTTCCGGGACACCCTGAAAGCGGCGGAACAGGACATGAGGCCGATTTGGTGCGAGTTGCGCTGGCTCGTCATGCTGGGATTGTCGGCGCGACGAAGACTCTTTGGCAAGGAAAATCCTGGCAAAAGGCGGCAAGCACTGTCAACGGCGGGGTGAGACAGGCGGGAGGGGCAACATGCGAGTTCAGCAAATGGGAACGAAGGAAGTCATCGCGGATGGACAGCCGGTTACGGTGCGCGTGTTTGAATCACGGGAGTCGGCTGCTATCCGGCGGGGGCGCAAGGCCGCTATCGCACAGCCAAATACCGATGCTCAGTGGGAGGAGCGCATGGAGGCTATGGCGGAATACGCGCATGTAACCGGCCACAGCCCGTTATCTGAACCCCACGGAGGAAACGAGTTCGACAACTGGTAATCGGGAAAAGGCGGCAAGTGCTGTCCGCAGCGGGATGAAACGGGAGGCCTTCGAAGATGGAAATGCCCAACAAGGAAGTCATTCGCGACAGGATTCTGTATTACCTGGCGCTCATCTATCCCCAGTCGGCCACCTTGCCCCTCCTGCAAGGTGAGCTCGACCTGTTCGGCTACCCCGTGCCGGTGAATGAACTGGAGTCCCATCTCGGCTACCTGGTCGTAAAGGAACTAGTCTCACGAGAGGAACACGTTAGACGGCACCAGCACGAGAAGTACGCGCCGGTCCGCAAGGTCAGCTTGGTGAAGATCACCGCCAAGGGAATTGACTACTGCGACGGGCGGTTGCCCGCCGATGAAGGCATCTATCTGCCGCCAAGGCAATGATGCCGGGAGTGACCTATGCCCAACGGAAACGGCAAGGCTTTCAGGGTGAAGGATGAGACGGGCAGAACCACCGCGTTGGTTTGCTTGGTCTGCCCTGCGGAGAAGGCGGCGGTTGTAAACCGGGTGCATCTGGTGCCCGAGGACACGACGGTTTCGACCTACCGAAAGATGACCCACGAAATGGAACGTCACCTGGCATGGCACGAAGAGCAATTTCTCCAGGACGCGGTGCCGCATAGCTATGGTTTGTGGGAACCCCTGCTGAGATACACCGATCCAGCGCGGACAATATTCGGAAATCAAGAATGATTTTACGAATTTACTTTCGCATTATCAATCGGCTGGCGTTGTGGATTCTACGAAGGACATCTGGGTGGCGGTGTACGGGTTGCGACTCGCGCGGCCGTGTCGCCAATGATGATCGTGTAACTAGTAGAGATTACTGGGAAGCAATACAGCGCCAGCACGATTCCATGAACCCGGGGGGACCAAAGTGTGATGTTTATTCCTCGGTCCGCAACCAGGGCTAGATGTGGTGAGGAGGAGAGCATGGAAAGAATTGCCGTAATTAAATCGGTGGTCGGCGTCTGCCACATGCAGGTGTGCGCGGAACAGAACGCGACCGACGAGGAAATCCTTGCGGTCTGCAACCGGGAGAATCCCAGCGGCACGAGCAACGGATGGAGCCGCGTAATTCGAGAGGGCAAACCGCCCTCGGCCGTTTGGCCGACGGAGAGGTTGCTTCCTGTTGCGTGCGGCAAGTACCCGGACCGAAAGCATTTCATTGTGTCTTGCTGAGGAGGCAGGGATGAGTAGCTTCCTGGAAGTGATGGGCGAACTCAAGGCGGCACTGGATGAGCACGACCGGCTGACTGAGAGGGTTCAGGTGGATGCTGAAGAGGTCCGGGACCGACTAGAGATTGCGGCTGCGGCCGAACGAGATCAAAAAGCAGGCCGAAGACCTTTCGCGTGTGAGTCGAAACCTCGGTGTCTGGACGACCCCCGAATCGAGGAGGCCGACATTCGCAATCGCCTCCCAGACCCGATGGAAGAAGTGGAAGAGAACCACACGGCAGATGCACTTGAAGTTTCTGACCCCCGTGCGCCGTCTCCGCCAAGCACGATCCAAGGTGGGGGCGGTATCGGAGGTAGTTAGAGTCGCGGGCAGTTCGTCGAAATGACGGACTGGACCGTGCGCCTAAACCGTCCCCGGTTTGTCCCTGCCGGGGGCGGCGCAGGGGGGTTAGATGGAACGGTTCGACAACGAGTGGTGGGCAGTACTGAGGTTCCGCCAGAACGAACGCGAGGAAAGGCACTGGACCCGGGTTGCCGCGATACGGTTGGCAGTCCTCGTGGCGGCCATAGGGGTGATGGTTCTGTTCGCCTGGATTCTGTCGCTGGTGAGGTGACACATGGCAGACTTGAGCAAGGCTACGCCGAGACCATGGTGGATTGATGTGCAGGACACAGCAATCGGTCATGTGTACCATATCAAACCTACCGGCGCGGTGTTGTACGTTGATAACCAGCACTTGCCGAGAGACGCGGAAAACGAACCTTGCAAAGTTGCGTTAGCTACCGCAACCCTTATGGTAAAAAGCGCGAACGACCACGACCGCCTGAAGCGGGCCGAGAAACTGGCGGGGGAGTTAGCGAACGACATCAAGCTTGCAGCATTTCCGCCTGGACATGAGGGCGACCCCTTGCATTTCAACTCGTTGCAAATTGACAGGTTGCTTGCCAAAGTCCATGAACTTCAGGCGGAGATAGGGAAGGGGGCAGCATGAAATTCTATAAGGTGCTTAACTCTGACGGTTCGTGTTTCTGGGGAGGAAGGGGCAAGTGGTTTCTGCCCAGGGGTAAGCGACCGGGCAAATGGATGCCGCTTATTGAGGGAACGTTGTCGGCCTGCTCCAACGGCTATCACGTCCTGACTCTTGAACAACTCTCGGGGTGGCTTGGCCCCTCGATCTTTGAGGTGGAAGTCAAGGGCGATGGAATCCCGCAACCGGACAAGCATGTCTATCCCCAGGCTCGCTTAATTCGCAAACTGGACAAGTGGAATGACCGTGCAGCGCGGATTTACGCCTGTGACTGTGCGGAACACGTTTTGGGGCTTTTCGAGAAGGGATATCCGGCAGATAAGCGGCCCCGGAAGGCGATTGAAACGGCGCGACTATTTGCAGAAGGAAAAGCCAGCAAGCAAGATTTGGACGCCGCAGAGGCCGCCGCATGGGCCGCAAGGGTCGCCGCAAGGGACGCCGCATGGGCCGCAAGGGCCGCCGCAGAGGCCGCCGCAGAGGCCGCCGCATGGGACGCCGCAGGGGCCGCCGCAGGGGACGCCGCATGGGCCGCAAGGGCCGCCGCATGGGCCGCCGCAAGGGACGCCGCATGGGCCGCAAGGGCCGCCGCAGAGGCCGCCGCAGAGGCCGCCGCATGGGACGCCGCAGGGGCCGCCGCAGGGGACGCCGCATGGGCCGCAAGGGTCGCCGCATGGGACGCCGCAGGGGCCGCCGCAGAGGCCGCCGCATGGGACGCCGCAGGGGCCGCCGCAGGGGCCGCCGCATGGGCCGCAAGGGTCGCCGCATGGGACGCCGCAGGGGCCGCCGCATGGGACGCCGCAGGGGCCGCAAGGGCCGCCGCATGGGCCGCCGCAGGGGCCGCCGCGAGAGTTTGGCAGACTGCTTTGTTGAAGAAGGTTTTAGGAATATAGGGAAGGGGGCAGCATGAAATTCTATAAGGTGCTTAACTCTGACGGTTCGTGTTTCTGGGGAGGAAGGGGCAAGTGGTTTCTGCCCAGGGGTAAGCGACCGGGCAAATGGATGCCGCTTATTGA
>Ga0315288_10000671_pt1 | contig 43369 bp, 42 predicted proteins | sample YL17G11_20_MG_FD_203454 | JGI IMG/M metagenome (GOLD analysis project Ga0315288, IMG submission 203454) | Sediment microbial communities from Yellowstone Lake, YNP, Wyoming, USA - YL17G11_20 | ecosystem: Environmental > Aquatic > Freshwater > Lake > Sediment | place: USA: Wyoming | collected... | reverse complement strand
TCCAGCCGCTCCTATAACTGAGAGGCTGGGAGGGTTCAGCTCGGTATCTCACGATTGAAATTCAGATAGATTTTTTCATTTTCCGCGCGATTTGCGCAGAATTTCAATCGTGAGATATTAATCTGCCGTCCCTCCTCCATCCACGACCAGATTGGCTCCCGTCATATAGGTAGAATCCTCCGATGCCAGAAAGAGGGCGGCTTTGGCGATCTCTTCGGGAGTGCCCATCCGGCCCATCGGGCGTTGAGCAATAGCCTGCGCGTGGTATTCGTCCCAGGTCAGCCCTTGCATCCTGGCATCCTCATCGAGCATAGGCGTTTTCACATCGCCGGGACTGAGGCAGTTTACGCGGATACCCTGGGCGGCATGATCAATGGCCATAGCCTTGGTCATCAGAACGACACCGCCTTTGGCGGCGCAGTAAGAAACCGCGTTCTTTCCACCCACGATGCCCCATCCGGAGCTGACGTTGATTATCACACCGCTTCCCTGCTCGATCATCGAAGGCAAGACAGACTTGGACATCAAGAACATTCCTTTGAGGTTGATATCAATGGTGAGATCCCATTCCTCTTCCGAGCAGCCAAGAGCATCGTTAGGAAAAAAGATGCCGGCATTATTGAACAGAATGTCCACCCGGCCAAATGCCTTGAGCGCAGTCTCCACCGTTTTTCGGCATTCATCGGGAAACCGAACATCCGCAACTGCGAAGACGGCTTGTCCACCGGCCTTAGTGATCTTTGCGACAACCTCCCGACTTCTTTTTTCATTGCGTCCTGTAATGCATACCCGGGCCCCTTCCCTGGAAAAAAGTTCGGCTGTTGCTTCTCCGATCCCGGAGTTACCTCCGGTTATAATCGCTGCTTTACCTGCTAATTTCATTGCTTTCTCCTTTACGCAAAGTGTCAGCCATTGTGAGACAAATGGAGGTGTTTCCGATGCTGACTTTTCGCATAGTCGTCTAATTCTCCGGTAATGTTCCCGGCGGGCGACTAAGGCCCTTATCTGAAGTTCTTTGCGCCGGCGCAGAATTCCTTCTCGGCGGCCGAAATAGACGTCATCGGGCGTGGCATTCGTGAGCGCCATGCCACAGGCGGGTAAACCTCGCCACAGGCGGGTAAACCTCGTGATAGCGCTCCGCGTTGTAGCAGTGAACAAAGAGGTGGACAGCTTCCCCTGGCCGCCTCCGTAATAGTTCACAGTTGATGAGAGTACGGTCATTCTGAGCAAGTGATTCGGCGCAGCCTGAATCACGCCGCGAAGAATCTCATCACATTTACCGGTGAGATTCTTCGCGGCCTTCGCCACAATTATGTGGCAAAGGCGCTCAGAATGACGTTCTACTCGCTATTTGTGAACTGTTGCCGGTTTCTCCTTTTTCTTGACAATCCCTGGGCGGGCTGGTAGAATCCGCGACGGCTATGAAACTTCCCAGTGTGCGAAAAATGGCGATGTGTTGGCTGGTTACAGGGCTGGGGCTGGGCTTGCTGCTTGGCCTGGCCGGTTGCGGCCGCAAGCAGGTTCAGCCGATGCCGCTGACGCCGCGGCCGAAGCCTCCGGTGGCGGCGGCGCCGGCGCTGCCGACGGCGCAGGAAGTGGAAACCGCGAAGGGTGTGGTAACAGGCTACCTGCAGGCGCTATACGATCAGAAATATGAGGAGGCCTATAACCTTCTCACCGCGGAATCGCAGAAACGGCATCCCTTGCAGGCCTTCACGAAAGAGGCCAAAGGCACGCAGGTGCTGTATGACCTGAAGGGCATTAAGGCGGAGGGTGTGAAAGCGGGGGAAGTGAAGGTAACCGTGCCCTTGCAACAGGAAGAGGAACCCGGAACCAAGGGATTTAGCGTATTGAAAGAGCAGGGGAAGTGGAAGGTGGCGTATATTTCCGGGAAGCCGTTTTTTCCGTATGCGGAATGAGGCCACAAAACACGTTGAGCGTTGAACGTTCAGCGTTGAGCGGAGGGAGGCTGGGGCTAGGAGCTAGTATTCTGCCAGAGTGATTCTGAAGTGCTGTAAGAGAGTTGGGGGCGGGCTTCTGTAAAGCCCGCCCGCCACAAGTCGTTGGCGGGTCGCCTAAGAAGGGTGGCGACCGGCGGGGTTCATGCCTCGAATTCCTCGGCATCCCGAGTAACACCGAGGGACGAAACCCCGCCCCCACTAGCGAATCTTCAGAATCTTTGTGGTGGACTACTAGGGGCGAGAGGCCAGAGAGTTAGAACGATAATATTACAAAGTGAGTTAGCTAGATTATGAAAATCATACTTTTGGAAGAATTGGACAAATTGGGACAAGCGGGGGCGGTGGTGGAGGCGGCGGGCGGATATGCGCGCAATTTCCTTTTTCCGAACGGGCTGGCGCTGCCGGCGACGGCGGGGAATATGAAAAACCTTGAGCAGACGCGGGCGCAGATTGCGAAAAAGCAGAATCGCCTGCAGTCCGAAGCCGAGGCTTTGGCGAAACAACTTGGGGCCGTTCAGTTGACCATGACGGCGCGGGCGGGAGAAGAGGGACGGCTGCATGGCAGCATCACCTCGCACGATGTTGCCGCGGCGCTGGCGGCGAAAGGCTTCGAGATAGACCGGCGCAAGCTGCACCTGGAGGAAGCGATCAAGGTTTTGGGCGCACACACGGTCAAGATAAAGCTGAATCCGAAGGTCGAGGCGACGGTAACCGTGGAAGTGGTGGCGGAGCCGGAAGGCTGATATCAAGGTAAAAGGGGGAAAGCGTCTATCGTCTATAGTCTATAGTCGAGGATTCGGAGTCGAGGGTCAAGACGGGGGGCTTGGGGCGAGGGATTAGAGTAAAGCGCAAGAAGATCCATAGTCCATAGTCTATCGTCTATCGTCCAGAGTCGAGGATTCGGGGTCGAGGGTCAAGACGGGGGGCTTGGGGCGAGGGATTAGGGTAAAGCGCAAGAAGATCCCATAGTCCATAGTCCATCGTCTATCGTCCAGAGTCGAGGATTCGGGGTCGAGGGTAAAGACAGCGGGCCAGGGGCAAGGGATTAGAGCAAAGCGTTAAAAGCTCCCCCAAGCCAATTCTGGTTTTTACTTTTACCTTTTTACTTTTTACTTCACAAATTATTCCTCTTCGAGGTCTGCGTATGGAATCCGGTGGTCTCATTTCAAAGATGCCCCCCCACAGCCTGGATGCCGAGATGGCCACATTGGGCGCCATGATGCTGGAGCGCGAGGCCATTGCGCGGGTGGTGGATGTGCTCGAACCGAACGATTTTTACCGCGAGATAAACCGCTGGATCTTCGATGCCATCTGTTCGCTTTTCAATGAAGGCGAGCCGGTGGATTTGGTAACCTTGGGGGACCGGCTGAAGGCGCGCGGGCAATTGGAGCAAATCGGGGGGACGGCCTATCTTTCGGGATTGCTGGAGGCCGCGCCGACGGCGGCGGCGGCTTCCTATTATGCCAAGATCGTGCGGGAAAAATCCACGCTCCGCCAGTTGATCCACGCCGCGGGCGAGATCACCAAACAGGCCTACGATGCGGGCGATGCCAATGTGGAAGAGGTGGTTGACGAATGCGAGCGGCGCATCTTTTCCGTGGGCGAACGCTCCATCTCCAGCAGCTTTCTGCCCCTGGGGACGCTGCTTTCCGAGGCCTTCGAAAAAATTGACGAAATCCAGCGCACCCATTCGCCGGGCACCGGCGTGCATACCGGCTACACGGATTTGGATGCGCTGACCTCGGGCTTGCAGCCCTCGGATTTGGTAATCATCGCCGCGCGGCCTTCTATGGGCAAGACCGCACTGGCGCTTAATATCGCGCGCAATGTTGCGGTAAAGGAAAACCTGACCGTCGCGGTCTTCAGTTTGGAAATGGCGAAGGAGCAGGTGGCCCTGCGCTTCCTCTGTTCTGAGGCGAGAGTGGACCAGCAGGCGATGCGCCAGGGCTATGTGGCTGATGATGGGATGCAGCGCATCACGCGCGCCGCGGAGACGCTCTATAAGGCGCCGATTTACATTGACGATACTCCCACCATGACCGTGCTGGAGATTCGCGGCAAAGCGCGCAGATTGAAAGCGGAAAGAGGAGTGGGATTAATCATTTTGGATTATCTGCAACTGGTGCATGGGTATGGCCGCTCGGAAAACCGCAATCAGGAGATTTCGCAGGTAGCGAGAAGTCTGAAAGCTCTGGCGCGGGAATTGACTGTGCCGGTAATCGCATTGTCGCAGTTGAGCCGCGCCGTGGAGGCGCGCTCGCCCCGCCGTCCCCAATTGTCCGATTTGCGGGAATCGGGCTCCATCGAGCAGGAAGCCGATGTCGTGGCTTTTATTTATCGCCCGGCCTATTACGGAGAAGAAGAACTGCGCCGCGCGGATTATTTATCCACCGACCAATATGTGACGGAGCTCATCGTTGCCAAACAACGCAACGGGCCGGTGGATACCGTGAGATTGGAATGGAACGGCAATTATGTGCGCTTTGAAAATCTCGCCGAAGGGGTGCAGGCGCCGGAAGGCGAAATGTAGATACCGTCTCAGAGTCTCAGTGTCTTAGGGTCGCAGAGTCGCAAAATCAATCAGGGCGGGTGAAGGGGCAAAGAGATGATACCGTGGGATAAAGTGTCAGGCGGGTTTTGTATCATCGTGGGATTGTCGCTGATTGTGGGCTTTCTCAGGCAGTTTCGCGAGCGGGGTTATGTGGGCTGGCTGGGTCTGTGTTTTATGGCGCTGGCGGGGGCGGCTTTTATTTCCTCCAGAATGCATGAGGCCATGAGGTTGCAGCAAAAAGCGCTGGCCGCGGCCGCCATGCAGCAACGCAATATCGTTATGGCCGTCGCGGGCATACTCTTTGTTATTTCATTCATTTCGGCGGTCCAGCAAACCCGGCAGAGAATCGCCGACATCAAGCGCCGCCAGGAGAGCATCGAAGAGCAGATGCTGGCGATGCTCGAAGTGGAACGAGAGAAGCATAAGAAGGACGGAAAGAGTTCTTAGTTCAGAGTTCAGAGTTCAGAGCGGTCTATTTTGCATTATTGTAGTATTGTAACCAAAGCTGGTAACTGGTAATTCCCGACTGTAAACTGATGACTTTCAACTCTGAACTCTCAACTCTCAACTATTACTCACATTCACTCAGGATACCTTAATGAAAATACTAGTGATTGGTTCGGGTGGCAGGGAGCATACGCTGGTTTGGAAGCTGGCGCAAAGCCCGCGCGTCGAGGAGCTTTGGTGCAGTCCGGGCAATGCGGGCATTGGGAAACTGGCGCAGTTGGCGGACTTAAGGGACAACAATATTGCCGGCCTGTTGGCTTTCGCGGAACAGCTGAAGATAGATTTAACGGTTGTCGGGCCGGAAGCGCCGCTATCCATGGGAATCGTTGACGCCTTTCGCGCGGAAGGGCTGCGCATCTTCGGGCCTGATAAGAATGCCGCGGAGATCGAATCCAGCAAGATATTTTCCAAGCGATTGATGAAGAAATATGACATTCCCACCGCGCGCTTCGAGGAATTCGACAACGCGCCGGAGGCGCTGGCGTATGTGCGCGGCGCGACTTTCCCCCTCTGGATCAAGGCCGACGGTTTGGCCGCAGGCAAGGGCGCCATTGTCGCGCGCAGCAAAGAGGAAGCCGAAAAAATCGTGAATACCATCATGGTGGATCATGCCTTCGGACCGGCGGGGCAGCGCATCATCATCGAGGAGGAAATGCACGGGCAGGAGGCCACGGTGATGGCCTTTGCGGCCGGGACGGATTATTTTCCGATGCCGCCTGCGCAAGACCACAAGCCCATCTTCGATGGCGACCAGGGGCCTAATACCGGCGGCATGGGGTGTTATTCGCCCGTGCCGGCAATGACCCCGCAGCTCGAACAAACAGCACAAGAGAAGATTATCGGGCCGATATTGAAAGCGATGGCTGCGGAAGGCCGGCCTTATTACGGCATTCTCTATACGGGCTTGATGTTGACCGAGGAGGGCCTGAAGGTAGTGGAATTCAACTGCCGCTTTGGAGATCCGGAGGCGGAGGTTATCCTGCCGCGCTTGGAAAGCGACCTGGTGGATTTGCTGGAACCCATAGCGAATGGCAAGATTTGTGATGCGCCGCGCTGGAGCAGCCGCGCCGCCACCTGTGTGGTGATGGCCTCGGGCGGCTATCCCGACAAATATGAAAAAGGTAAATTGATTTCCGGTCTGGAAGAGGCCGGCAAAATTGATGATGCGATTGTCTTTCATGCCGCCACTCTGAAAATGCAGGACGGCTTCCATACCAACGGCGGCCGTGTGCTGAGTGTAACCGGCCTGGGTGATACATTGGAAGAATCCGTAAAGAAAGCTTATGAGGCGGTGGAGAAGATAAGTTGGGAGGGCGCGCACTATCGTCGTGATATAGCTTCAAAAGCTATATCACGACGATAGTCGTTGAGCGTGGTGCGTTGAGCGTTGAGCGTAGGGAGCAGAGTCGTTGAGCGTTAAGCGATAGGGGAAAGAGCAGACTGTGGAGAGTAAAGCAAGCAGGGAAATTAGGAGCTTTGAGGACTTGGATGCGTGGAAGCTTGGTTTTGAAATTGCCAAGAAGATTTATACAATTACAGAAAGCTTCCCCACCAGTGAGCGCTACAACCTTACCAGCCAACTACGCCGCTCGGCCAGCTCCATTCCGGCGAACATCGCAGAAGGCTTCGGGAGGCATACCCCCAAAGATTATTTGCAGTTTCTGATATATGCGCGAGGTTCAATAGCAGAAACGCAGAGTCATATCCGCCTTTCATTCGAACTTAAGCTATTGGAAAATGATGATGAAAAAGCGATAATAGCTCTCTGCGAAAGAGCAAGACAAACACTACAAGGATTAATCCGATATGTTCGCAGTAAAACAGGATTGTCCTATGATAACCTGATTTCTGAAGGATTAATAGAATATAACGCGAACGTTTTAGGCAACAACGAATTGCATGATACTATTGATGATCTATGATCCAATAAACTATAGTTCGGCCATTTTTATAAACTCACTACATCTTGAATAACAGCTCAGTGCCAATCCACAATATATTGTGTGGGCTTGAGGCAAAATGAGTTGGAAATAGCCCAAAAATGAAAAATGGCCGAACTAAAGCTAATAAAATGAAGTAATGATTTTACGCTCAACGCTCAACGTTCAACGCACAACGATTCTTCTGGAATGGAGAGAGGCAATTGATGAAGAAATCTATCAAGAGAGAGAATGCCCCCATGGTCTCCATAGTCATGGGCAGCGAGTCCGACAAGGCCGTGATGAAGGACGCGGTCGGCGTTCTGAAAGAGGCCGGGATTGCATGTGAAGTGCTGGTGATGTCGGCGCATCGGACGCCGGACAAGGTGGCGGAGTTCGCCAAGAATGCAAAAAAGCGCGGCATTAAGGTGATTATCGCGGGCGCGGGATTGGCTGCGGCCTTGCCGGGAATGATCGCCGCCTATACCGAATTGCCGGTCATTGGCGTGCCCATTGCCACCGGCACTTTGGGCGGCCTGGACGCATTATTATCTATTTCCCAAATGCCCAAAGGCGTGCCCGTCGCCGCCGTGGGGGTCAATAACGCGAAAAATGCGGGGCTGCTGGCAATTCGCATATTGTCAAATTAAGCCGCAGTTTGGAAACAGAAATATTCGGCCACAGATAGGCGCAGATACCCGCAGATTCAGAAATATATAATCTTGGTCCAAGTGCATGCGTGAGATCTGTGGCCAATAAGAGGGGTTAATATGAAGAATTATGCCGATGATAATTCCGGGCGGGATGAATTAACAGGTAAGATTATCGGCGTATTTTATGATGTTTATAACGAGTTGGGTACGGGTTTCCTCGAATCGGTATATCTGAACGCGATGGCGCTGGCGCTAGTGCAGGCGGGGCTAAAGGTGGCAAAGGAAAGTCCGGTTACAGTCTATTTTCGTAGTGAGATTGTGGGGGAATTTCGCGCTGATCTGATAGTTGAGCAGCAGGTAATATGCGAATTGAAAGCGGCCGCGGGGCTGGAGCCGGCACATGAAGCGCAATTACTGCATTATCTGGCTGCCACAGAGATAGAGAAGGGATTGCTCTTCAATTTCGGGCCGGAGCCGCAGTTTCAACGCTACATTTATTCGAATTCAAGAAAGAGAAATCTGGCCACAGATAGACACAGATGATCGCAGATTTAATGATTAAGCTGTTTCTGATCTGCGCGCATCTGTGAAGATCTGTGGCCAAATAAAATTGTGTCAAACAATCATGCGGATTATTCTGAAATCTCTGAAGTCTATGATGCCGCGCGGACGACTGACCGGCCGCATGTTGCGTGGTGGGTGGACAAGTTAGCGCAGGAGGGGGATTTGGGGCCGGGGAAGAAGTTGTTGGATTTGGGCTGCGGGACGGGGCGCTGGGCGCTGCTGCTGGCGGAGCAGACGGGCTGCGAGGTGGGGGGGGTGGATAATTCGCCGGAGATGCTGGCCCAGGCGCGGGCGAAGGATAAAACAGGGCGGATTACCTGGCTGGAGGGCGATGTTTACCGGCCGCCGGTGGAAAAACAGAGTTTCGATGCCGCGCTGATGTCGCTGATGCTGCATCATCTGGAAGATCCTTATGTGGCCTACCGGGCAGCCTATGTGGCCTTGCGGCCGGGGGGAGTTTTGCTGATTCGGCAGAGTACGCTCGACCAGATTATTGATGATCCCGGGCACCGGTTCTTTCCCGAAGCGGTAACGATTGATTTGAAGCGGACGCCGTTGCCGATAGAGGTAGGGAACCTGCTGGCGAAAGCCGGATTTACCGATATCACATCCGAATCGGTGCGCATGAGAACCCACAATTCGCCGCAGGACTGGATCGTTGAAGTCGAACCGCGCGTGTGCTCGGTGCTGCGCATGATTTCCATCGAAGCCCACGCCCGCGGCCTGGAAAAACTGCGGGAATATATTGAAACCCACCCGGATGATCCCTGGCTAGTGGAAGAAAGCATGACGTTGTTTGTGGCCAAAAGGCCGGGATGAAAAGACGTTGAGCGTTCAGCGTGGAACGTTGAGCGTTGGGGAGGACTGGGTATCGCATTTGGGCAAAGGTGAAAGACAGAGATAATGCCAATCCGCGCTATCATATTCGACCTTGATTTCACGCTGCTGGATTCCTCAGAGGCAGTTATTCAGTGCGCGCGGTTTGGGTTTGCGGCCGCGGGTTTGGCGCCGCCTGCGGATGAATTAATTGTGCGGCAGATAGGCATGTCTTTTCAGGAATTTGCCGCGAGACATGCCGGTGAAAAGGCCGCGCAGGTCATTGCTGCATTTCGTGAGGAATCCCACCGACTGGAGTGGCTGGAATCTACCAGCCTTCTACCCAATGCAGTTGCGACGCTCGAACAATTGCGGAAAGCCGGCTTTTTGCTGGGGCTGGCGACGCAGAAATCAATGCCCGCGCTGGAGGCGATTGTTAAATATCATGATCTGGGTGGATTTTTTCAAGCCCTGGTGTCCGGCGATTGCACGTCGGCGAGGAAGCCCAAGCCGGAGCCGCTGCTGGAGTGCGCGCGGCTGTTGGGAGTAGCACCCTCGTCTGCGGTTTATGTGGGGGATCATCCTTATGACATCCTGGCGGCGCAGGCGGCCACGATGAAGGTGGCGGCATTAGCAACCGGACCGACCAGCAGGGAGGAATTGGCCGCATTGGAGCCGGATTGGGTGCTGGAATCCTTGGGGGAAGTGTCGGCATTGGCAGAAGCTTTGAAATAGCTTGGCTTTGGTGCAAACTTTTCCTTGTAGGGCGGAGCGCTCCTGCGCCCGCCGTAAATCCGGCTGGCGTGGGAACGCCAGCCCTACAGCAATTCCGTCTTTACAACTGAGTGCTATGTAAATTCTTTTATCAACATCGTAACCTGTTCTGATTCCGTTATTTGTGTGTTTTCATCTATCTGCAAAGTGTAAGAATCTTCCAAGCTGCCTTGCCCCCAATCCACATAGCCAAGTCTTTCGTATAGTCGCTTCGCTCGAAGATTCTTAATCCCGACACAAATGCCGGCGCTTTTAAGGCCTTTTGCTTTGATAATCTCTTCGGCTGTGGCTATCAAGCATGTGCCGATGCCCTGGTTTTGAAATTCCGGGATAACGGAAAGCGCGTTAAGCTCGGGACAGCCATTGGCATATTGCGCGGCGGCCTTGTTATTCAGCCAGCAGTGGCCGTCCCAAATGATATACAGGTGCCCGACAGGTTTACTGCCTGACCAGGCAATGAGATACAGGCTCTTGCCTTCGGTTTGCCGCTCGAATCTATACTTGTGGAAAGTGGAAATTCCCGGCGAAGGGATGGTTTCTTCCAGTTTTCCTAGGTCTGTTATTTCACAAATGCGGATAATAATCGTTTCGTTAGCCATAAGTTAATTTTAGCAAGATTAGCACAATTTAAGCAAAGAAATGCTTACTGGGGCAATTTGCCATTGAAGCTATTCGCTTTCTGAAGTAAAATACACATGCACTGCGATTAGACAGTAGTGGGAGGAGCGTTGCCATGGAACGTCATTATCACTTCAAGTTGGTAATTGAACCTTGCGAAGAAGGTGGATTTTTCGGCCGGTGTCCCGCGCTTGACGGCTGTTTTGTGCAGGGCGAGACATACGAGGAAACTATCTCGGAGCTAAAGGCCGCGGTTGATGCTTTTATAGAGGACATGTTGGAGAAGGGCGAGACAATCCCAGAGGATGAGGTTGTTGTCGAGGTGTATGATAAGGCCGTAGCCGCATGAGTCCTCACTTTCCAGCGGTAACTGCCAATCAAGTAGTTCGCGTCTTACGCTCTTGTGGGTTCACCTGCGAAAGACAGGCAGGAACTAGCCACGCGGTCTGGTATAGAAGGGCAGATAAACGACGCGTCGTTATACCAATGCATGCAAATAAAATCATAAAGCGCAAAACTCTAAGTTCCATCCTTCAAAAGATTGGCATAACAACAGACGAATTCCAGATAATATTGAAACGGAAGCATCCATGATTGACAGATATTCTTATCCCGAAATGAAATCCATCTGGGAGGCGGAGAACCGCTATCAGAAGTGGCTGGAGGTGGAACTGCTGGTGGCGGAGGGGCTGGCGGAGATCGGCGAGGTGCCGAAGAAGGCCGCCAAGGCGCTGAGGAAGAATGCCAAATTCGAGGTCAGGCGCATTCTTGAAATCGAAGGCGATGTCCCCGGCTATGAGCCCAAGCCCGGCGAGGAAGTCGTAAAGCACGACCTGATCGCTTTCCTGAAAGCGGTGATGGAGCACCTGGGCGAGGAGAAGCGCTTCCTGCATTTGGGCGTGACTTCTTATGATATCGAGGATACCGCGCTGAGCCTGCTGTTGCGGGAATCGGCGGAATTGATTGAAAAAGATGTGCTGGCGCTGAATGAAGCGATTCGCAAAAAAGCGAAAGAGCACAAGTGGACGCCGATGATCGGCCGCACCCATGGGATTCACGGAGAGCCGATTACCTTGGGCTTGAAATTGGTGGTGTGGCTGGCGGAGATGGAGCGCAATCTGGAGCGGCTGCGGCAGGCGAAGGAGAGCGTTTCCGCGGCGAAGGTCTCCGGCGCGGTGGGAACTTATGCGAATATTGACCCGCGCGTGGAGGAGTATGTCTGTAAAAAGTTGAAGCTTGCGCCGGCGAAGGCGGCGACCCAGGTGTTGCAGCGAGACCGGCATGCGCATTATATAACTGCGCTGGCGATCTTGGCGGGCAGCCTGGAGCAATTTGCCACGGAGATACGCCACTTGCAGCGCACCGAAGTATTGGAGTTGGAAGAGCAGTTTGCCGCGGGGCAGCGAGGTTCGTCGGCGATGCCCCACAAGCGCAATCCCATTACCTGTGAGCGCATAACCGGCCTGGCGCGGCTGGTGCGGTCGTATGTTACGCCCGCGCTGGAAAATATGGCGTTGTGGCACGAGCGGGATATCTGCCATTCCAGCGTCGAGCGCGTAATTTTGCCGGACGCCAGCATATTGACGGATTATATGCTGAGAAAATTCACCGATGTGGTGAAAAAGCTGACGGTCTATCCGGAACGGATGAAGCTAAATCTGGATTTGATGAAGGGGCTGGTGAATTCCGAACCGGTGATGCTGGCGATGGTGCGCAAGGGGCTGGACAAAGACACGGCCTATAAGCTGGTGCAGTCGCGGGCGATGCGGGTGTGGCAAGAGCGCATCGCCTTTTACGATTTGCTGAAGAACGACCCTGAGATTCGGAAATGGCTGAATGCGAAAGAGCTGGCGGCGTGTTTCGATGTGAAACATCATTTCCGCAATCTGGAAAAGATCTTCGAGCGATTTGGGATATAAAAACATATCACCGCAAAGGCGCAAAGGACGCAGAGAAAAATAACAAAATTCACCACAAAGTCCCAAAGACACGAAGACACAAAGAACTGCAGGGGGATTTTAAGGCAATTACTTTAAAGAGTCTTTGCGTTTTCTTTGCGTTCATTGCGACTTTGCGGTTAATTTGGAGAAAACAATGGCTAAAGCAAAGATACACATAACATTAAAGAAGACGATTATGGATGCGCAGGGGCAGACGGTGCAGAATGCGTTGCACAGCCTGGGTTACAAGGAGGTTGAGGGCCTGCGCATTGGGAAGTATTTGGAGATGGAATTGGACGGCGGCGATGCGGCGTCCCTGAAGACGCGCGTGGAGGAGATGTGCGCCAAGCTGCTGGCGAATCCGATTATTGAAGAATATAAGGTTGTTATTGAATAGGATGCAACGATGAAATTCGGCGTAGTGGTATTTCCGGGTGCGAATTGCGATGCGGATGCCTTTCATGCGGTGCGGGATGCGCTGGGCAAGCCGGTGGAATATATCTGGCACGAGCAGAAAGATGTGGCCGGGTTCGATTGCATCATTCTGCCGGGCGGATTTACCTATGGGGATTATCTGCGCTCCGGCGCGGTGGCGCGGTTTGCGCCTGTGATGGAGGCGGTCTCGCAATTCGCCAAGGCCGGCGGGCTGGTAATCGGCATCTGCAATGGCTTCCAGATTCTATTGGAGGCGGGATTATTGCCGGGGGCGATGCTGCGCAATCGCTCGCAGAAGTTCCGCTGCGCCCATCAATATATCCGCCTCGAACAGACCGACACGCCCTTTACCAATGCCGGGGAAAATGGACAGGTGTTGGACATTCCTATCGCGCACGGCGAGGGCAATTACTATTGCGATGCGGCCGCCCTGGCACAGTTGGAGCGGGAACGTCGCATTATCTTCCGCTATTGCGACGCCGCGGGAAATATCACCGATGAAGCCAATCCTAATGGCTCCATCGCCAATATTGCGGGCATCTGCAACGCAGGCCGCAATGTGCTGGGGATGATGCCTCACCCGGAACGCTGCTCGGACCCGATTCTGGGCTGGAGCGACGGGCGAGTGGTGTTTGAGAGCATTATCCTTGCTCTTGAAAAGAAGCTAACGATAAAGGCGTAGTGCTGCAATCCTACCTGCTTACGTTACATCTACTGCAACTGGCTATAGCTTGTGAGGTCAAAAATGAGCGCATATTCCACCCTTTGTGAAATTCTGTTTGTATTTCTGCCATTTTGCCTTTTAGCCTTACCGGTCGAAGGCGCTGAGAAAGCCATCGAATTCTATGTCTCTCCGGCCGGCCATGACGGTTGGTCCGGCAAAAAGAAAGCGCCCAATAAAGCGAAGACGGACGGGCCTTTTGCGACCATCACGCGGGCGCGGGATGCGATTCGCAGCCTTGGCTCGCGTGCCAGATCGAGCGCGCCGATAAAAGTCATTATTCGCGGCGGCGTATATCAGCTTACAGAGCCCATTGTTTTTCTACCGGAGGATTCCGGCGCGCCTGAGCGCCCTGTTACCTATCAAGCCTATGCCGGTGAAACTCCGGTCATCAGCGGAGGGCGCGAGATCGCCGGTTGGACACGAGCGGAAAATGGAATCTGGAAAGCGCAGGTTCCAGGAGCAAACGACGGCCACTGGATTTTCAATCAACTATTTGTTGATAATACGCGCGCCCAACGCGCCCGGCTGCCGAAGAGCGGCTTTTACGATGTTGATGGGGGAGTTTCCAAAGACGAAAAATCGCAGTTCAAATATCACGCAAATGATATTGACCCGGCCTGGGCGAGTGCGGGAGATGTCGAGATCATCATATTATATGTCTGGTCGGAATGCCGCATGCCTATCGTGGCGGTTGATCCCGCAGCCAAGCTGGTAACGCTGGCGGGCAGGAGCTCTTTGTTTATTTTCTCAGGCACTCCGCGCTATTGGGTGGAAAATGCGCCCGGCTCACTAAGCCTTCCGGGGGAGTGGTATTTGGATCGTCAAAATGGAGTGGTTTCCTACCTTCCGCTTCCCGGCCAGGATATGACCCAAGCGCAAGTTATTGCCCCTGCGCTGAAGCAGTTGGTGCTTTTCGAAGGAGACGCCAAAGCAAAAGCACCGGTCGGCAATATCCAGCTTATCGGCCTCACATTTGAGCATACCGATTGGGAACTGCCCAAGACGGGCTATGTGGATAGGCAGGCGGCCTATGATATTCCCGCCGCGATTGAGGCGAATGGGGCGACGGCCATCACTATTGAGAAATGCACCTTCACCCATCTGGGCAATTATGCCATTGCCTTTGGCAAGGGATGCAAGCATAACCTTATCCGCGCCAATGAAATAACCGATGTTGGCGCCGGCGGCATAAAAATCGGTGAGCCGGCGATCAGGGAAGCGGAAGCCGAGCAAACCGGAGATAATAAGGTTACGGATAATCATATTCACGAGATAGGTATCGTTTATCCGGCTGCGGTCGGCGTTTGGGTGGGCCAAAGCGGCGGCAATACTATCTCCCACAATCATATTCACGACACCAATTACACCGGCATCTCGGTAGGCTGGACCTGGGGATATGGGCCGACAAATGCGCATTCCAACATCATTGAATACAACCATGTGCATGACATCGGACGCGGAATATTGAGCGATATGGGAGGCATTTATACTTTGGGCAGACAGCCCGGAACCATTATTCGCAACAATCTTTTTCATGACATTACATCTTATGGCTATGGCGGCTGGGGCATTTACCCGGATGAGGGCAGCAGCGACATCTTGATAGAGAATAACATTGTCTATAACTGCAAGAGCGCCGGGTTCCATCAACATTACGGCAAGGAAAATATCATTCGCAATAATATCTTTGCCTTCGCAAAAGAATGCCAGCTTCGTCGCACCCGAATGGAGCCGCATCTCAGCTTTACCTTCCAGCATAATATCGTCTTTTGGAAAGAGGGGCCGTTGCTGGGAAGCAATTGGTCGGACGAACAATATAGACTTGATTATAACCTGTATTTCGAGGCCTCCGGCGCGCCGGTGAAATTTGGCGAGTTAAGCTTGGCGGAATGGCAGCAACGCGGACAGGACAAACATTCTTTGATTGCCGATCCCCTTTTCATCGCGCCGGACAAATATGATTTCCGACTCAAGCCTGGTTCGCCGGCCTTCAAGTTGGGATTCAAGCCGATTGACATAAGCAAAGTGGGCCCCAGCCGGCGCAAGTAGTCCAGTTAGAGAGTAAATAACCTAATTTCTGCTGTTCGCAAAATTTATTTTGCCGAGCCGCTTTTCGCTTCATGGGAGCACGAATTGCCTTTTGCAGTTACAAGAAAGTAGGCAGTTATCCGAGATTTTTGGTTAAAATATGAACAAATAGTGGAATAGCTATTATAATGCCGTTTGACAAACTCCCCATATTCTGTTAGTCTAATTGCATGGTTCTCATGTCCGGGCTATTGTGCCGCGGGCAAATTTGGCCTTGAAAGGCGATGAGAATGCAATCCAGAGCAAGTCACCTTGTCTGCTAGTTGGATGCAACGACGACCTGGCTTCCTCTAGTTTGATGAGGTTACGAAAATATTCACTCAGTTTGAGCTTTCCCCCGAGCTTCTTCGGGCCATCCGGCGAATCGGTTTCAGAGTACCGACCCCTATTCAGCAGGAAGTAATCCCTATTGCGTTGGCGGGCAATGATGTTATTGCCACCGCGGAAACCGGCAGCGGCAAGACCGCCGCCTTCCTCCTGCCTGTTATTCAGCATTTGCGGAACGGCAAAAGCGGCCGCACCCGCGCGCTGATTCTGTCGCCCACGCGTGAGATCGCGGCGCAGACTACGGAACAGGCGGTGCAACTTACCCAGGGCACGTCCCTCAAGACGGTGGCCATCTATGGCGGCGTCAATATGGAACGCCAGCGGCAGGCGCTCAAGGCCAACTACGATATCGTGGTCGCCACGCCCGGCCGCTTGCTCGATCATTGCCGGCGCGGCGCGGCGCGGCTCGAAGCCGTAGAAGTGCTGGTAATAGACGAGGCCGACCGCATGATGGACATGGGATTTATTCCCGACCTGCGCCGCATTCTGGCCCTGCTGCCTAAACAGCGCCAGTCTATGCTCTTTTCCGCTACCATGCCGATTTCATTAATGGAGTTGGCCTACAAAGAAATTTTACGCAACCCGAATCATATCGAGGTTGGCTCCCCTTCCGCGCCTCCCACGACCATGTCGCAATCGGTCTATATGGTTACGGTGGCGCAAAAGACGGACTTGCTGCTCAGGCTGCTGGAGAAAGACGCCCTGGAGAGCGTGATGGTCTTCGTCCGCACCCGGCGTCGGGCTGATTCGATAGCCAAACGACTCCAGCGGGAAAATATGAAGGCCACCTGCATTCACGGGGACCGCACCCAGAAGGAACGCGAAAAAGCGCTGAAGAGCTTCCAGCAGCGCGCCGTGCGGGTGCTGGTGGCGACAGATGTGGCCGCGCGGGGCCTGCATGTGGAGGGCGTAACCCATGTCATTAACTATGATATCCCGCCTATGCCGGCGGAATATCTCAACCGGATAGGCCGCACCGCGCGCGCCGGCGCCTCGGGGGAAGCCCTGACGCTGGCCAGTCGAGAAGATGCCGACAGTTTGGCCGGCATTGAACGCACCCTCGGAAAGCGGCTGCCCCGCGTGGAAATCATGGGGCTGACTGAGGCCGAATTGCCCAGCATTGCTGCCTTACCGGCGAGCCGGCGTTCCCGCATTCGCGGCACCCGCCGGCCCATGGGTCGAGGTAGTCGCAGATAAAATGAGATTTTTGAAATAAGTGTCGCTTCCATTGCACCGCGGCCTGGCACGCGGCAGAGGGGCTGACACTTCAGTCGCCTGGAGCGACTGTCGAGCGGAGCCAGGCCGCAGTATCAAGGAGGCCAAAAATGGCCAGTAAGAGTCTGTATGTAGGGAATCTGAGCTACTCCATAACGGAGAGCAAACTGCGGGAACTGTTCGCAGCGTACGAGCCCACGGAAGTCCGCATGATTGCGGACAAGGGTTTCGGCTTTGTGGACGTTGCCGCAGAGAAAGCGGCGGATGCCATCGCCGCGATGAACGGCAAGGAAGTAGAAGGCCGTGTTCTAACCGTCAATGAGGCGCGCCCGCGTGGCGAGCGCACCGGTGGCGGTGGTGGCCGCGGCGGCGGTGGCGGCGGTTACGGCGGTGGTGGCGGCGGCGGACGCCGCTGGTAAACCAGCTGGAATAACAGCTTGATTGTCCGCTGTTAGCGCAGAATGTGCCTGCCCGGCTGCTGAGAGCAATCTCTTTAGCCGGGTGGGCTGTCTGCGGTTTCGTCTTGTAAGCTCACCTCATCTCGAGGCAATTGCAAAATTCCCCGTGCAATTAATTTCGCCTGCTCCAGCACAAGCTTTCTATCTGTGTCAGCAATCTTAAAGGAGGCGCCCGATGGATAATCAGGATTACACAACGGCGGTAATCGGCGGCATCAGGCTCTTTCTCTTCGGCTTCAAGGAAACTCCCGCGGCGCCGTTCGTTTTTGTAACCCACGGCCGCGGGGGCAAGGCCGAGCATATCTTCGACTACTGCCGCGATCTGGTCAAAGCGGGGCTGGCGGCCATCGCCATCGAGCAGCGCAATCATGGAGAACGGCTGCTTGATCCGGCCGCGAATGAAGGCTGGAGCCGCCATCATGCCGCGGATCTATATGCCAACTTCCTGGGCACGGCAATGGATATTTCACTGCTGCTGGACTTTATTCCCGCGCGGCTGGGAATCCCGATTGGGCGCGTAGGCATGACCGGCATCTCGCTGGGCGGGCACGCAACCCTCATGGCGATGCGCCTGGATTCGCGCATCACGGCGGGAGCGGCCATTATAGGAGGCGGCGACTATCGCCGGCTGATGGCCCTGCGCGCCGCGGAAAATCAATGCCCGCCGGAACAATTCGGCGAATATTTCAATGCCGACTTGGAGAAGACCGTATTGAAATATGACCCGATCCATTATCCGGAGGTGTTCGCCGACCGTCCCTTGCTGATGTTGAACGGCGGGGCCGACCGGCTGGTGCAGCCGGAGTGTAATGAAAGATTCGCGCGCGCCCTGCGCAGCCATTATCGCCATCCGGAAAGACTCAAACTCAGTATCTATCCGGAAACCGGTCATGAGACTCCGCCTGCAATGATGGCCGAGGCGGTTGCATGGCTGAAACACTGGCTGCTTTCTGAAAAAGACCCTTTTGCCGCGTAATTTGCAGCATTCGACAACATGCCGCAGACTATCTACAATTGACTTCATTCCACCTCACAGGTATTATTTTACATATCCATGATTCCGCCGCGCGGGGTTGGCGACTGCCGGCGCGGAAAGAGGCAGGCCTATGGCAAAAATAACGCTTTATGACACAACCTTGCGCGATGGCGCGCAAACGGAGGGGATGTCGCTCTCCGTTGAGGACAAGGTCAAGATAGCCAAGCGGCTCATCGAGATGGAGATCCCCTATATCGAGGGCGGCTGGCCCGCGCCGCAGAACCGCACCGATATTGAATTCTTCCGCCGCATGGCGAAGGAATCGCTTGGCAAGAGCAAGCTGGTGGTTTTCGGCTCAACGCGGCGGGCGGACACACCGGTGGAGAAAGACACGGTCCTCAGCAGCCTGCTGGAGGTCTCTCCCACGGCGGTGGCGCTGGTGGGCAAGACCTGGGATTTGCATGTAAAAGAAGCGCTTAAGACGACGCTGGCAAAAAATCTGCTGATGATCGCGGATACGGTGGCCTTCTGCAAGGCCAAAGGCCTTGAGGTCATTTTCGATGCGGAGCATTTTTTCGACGGCTATAACGCGAACGGCGAATATGCTTTGGAGTGCTTGAAAGCCGCGGAGAAGGCCGGCGCGGATATAATCTGTCTGTGCGACACCAACGGCGGCTCCCTGCCGGAACAGGTTCAAAAGGCGGCGAAGGCGGTGCAAAAGGCGGTTAAATGCACCATCGGCATTCACGCGCATAACGACGGCGGGCTGGCGGTGGCCAATAGCCTGGCCGCGGTGGCCGTGGGAGTGCGACACGTGCAGGTTACCATGAACGGGTATGGAGAACGTTGCGGCAACGCCGATCTTTGCGCGGTGGCGGCCAACTTGCAGGTAAAGATGGGCATGAATTGCCTGTCTCCCACCTCGCTGGCGCACCTCTATGAGAATGCGCATTATATTGCTGAGATCGCCAACATGGCGCCCTTTGACCGGCAGCCCTTTGTAGGGCGCAGCGCCTTTGCGCACAAGGCGGGTTACCATCTGGATGCCGTGATGAAACGTCCGGAGACCTATGAGCATATCATGCCGGAGGCGGTCGGCAACCAGCGCCGCCTGCTGGTGTCGGATCAGGCGGGCGGCGCGGCGGTGGTGTATAAAGCGCGGGGTTTGGATATTGACCTCACCAAACGCTCGCCGCAAACCGAACAGATTTTGCAGAGACTGAAGGATTTGGAGCACGAGGGCTATCAATTTGAAGGGGCGGAGGCCTCGTTCGAACTCATGCTGAGAAAAAGCATGGGCCTGCATAAAAGCAAATTCGAATTGGATTCCTACCGCGTGCTGGCGGAGAAACGCAGAGACGAAAGAATCATTTCCGAGGCCGTGCTGAGAGTGGTGGTGGACGGCGAGGAATCCTATATGGCGGCGGAGGGCGGCGGCCCGGTGCATGCGCTTGACACCGCGCTGCGCAAGGCGCTGCAAAAATTTTATCCCGGATTGGAAGAAGTCAAGCTGACCGACTTCAAAGTCCGCGTGGTCAATGCCGCCGCGGGCACGGCCGCCAAAGTGCGGGTATTGGTGGAATCGAGCGATGGCACGGATTCCTGGAGCACCGTAGGAGTGCACGAGAATATCATAGAGGCCTCCTGGCAGGCGCTCTCCGACGGCGTGGAGTATGGGCTGTTAAGGCAGGAGTTGGCGAAAGAGCAAGGGACGGAACCGAAAGCCTAGGGACGTTAATCTGCGATTCGGCCTATTTAGGCACCCAGGTTGACATCCACCAGTTCCAGGCGGAGGCGGAGGCTTTCCAGATGGGATCGGGGATTACCATGAGGGCGAAGGCGGTAACCACCATGAAGGGGCCGAAGGGGATGTAGTCAACACGTTTTCTGAGGCGGCTGATGATTAGGACCACTCCCAGGGCTGCTCCCGCCAGCACCGCCAGGCCGAAGGAGAGCAGGGCGAGCTCCGGTCCCAGCAGCGCGCCGATGGCGCCGGCGAGCTTCATGTCGCCTCCCCCCATGCCTTCTTTGCGGAAGAGCAGGCGACTGAACAGCTCTATGCCCACAAACACCGCTACTCCCAAAATTGCGCCGGCAAGAAAGGTCGGGAAAGGGAAGCTGATTTCGGTTCCGGGGATGGGGATGCGGAGCAGCGCGTCGGCGAGGCCGCCGCCTAATCCGAAGAATTCGCCTCCGGCTTTGATCAATGCGGCCGCGGTGGCCGCGATAACCAGCTCATCGGGTATGATCATGTGTTCGAGGTCAATGAAGAAGATGGCGATGAGGCAGGCCGTGAAGATGAGATAGGCGGGCAAATTCCACACATATTTTGGGTCCAAAAACCACGCCCACCAGACAGCCGCAAAGCAGAGACCGGTCAGCAGTTCGACCAGGAAATAGCGCCAGGAGATTTTCACCTTGCATTGGCGGCAGCGGCCTTTGAGCAGCAGAAAGGAGAAGAGCGGGATATTTTCCCACCAGCTCAGACGATGCCCGCATTTGGGGCAATGGGAAGGAGGCAGCACAATGGATTCCTCCCTGGGCATGCGCCAGATGCAGACATTCAGGAACGACCCGATCACCAGGCCGAGCAGCAAAGCGAAGATATAGCCGATAATTAGCATTTGCAGACCACTAAATCAAATATGTCTTCGCCCCGACCAAGTCGGGGCGAAGATAAAACATCCCCTATGCGGGCGAACATTTTCAGTTGAGACCAGGGCCGGCAAGATTGCCTGAAATTACCCGCCTTCGCCGCTGCCGGTGCCGGCATCGCTTCCGGAAAGCCCTTGTATAGCGCTAACCAGCGGCATAAACATGGAAATGACAATAAAGCCGACGATGAAACCCAGCAGAACGATCATGATAGGTTCCAAAGCGGCGGCCAAGCTCTGCAAGGTGGCGTCAACTTCGGCCTCATAGAAATCGGCCACCTTCTCCAGCATCTGGTCAAGCGAACCCGTTTCCTCTCCAATGCTGATCATCTGCACAACCATGGGAGGGAAGAGGCCGGAACGATCCAGAGGGTCGCCGATGGGTTCTCCTTCTCGGATGGCGGCGCGGGCGCCCATGACGGCATCGGCGACAATCTCATTGTCCAGCGCGCCAGCCACGATTTCCATGGCGCTGAGGATGGAAACGCCGCTGCTCATCAGCGTGGACATGGTGCGGGAGAAGCGCGCCAGCGCAATTTTGTGGTTGAGCTTGCCGAACACCGGCGCCTTTAGTTTCAGCCAGTCATAGTGGCGCTTGCCTATCTTGGTGGCTTTATATTTGCTGAAGACGAAGAAAAACGCGATGGTGCCCACGATGCAGAGATGCCACTTGGTGGTCAGCAGGTTGGAAAAGGAGATCAGGAACTGCGTGGACCCGGGCAATTCCTTGATGCCCAGTTCTTTGAACACCCTGATGAATTCAGGCAAAATAAAAGTAACCAGGCCGATAACCACGGCCATGGCAAAGATCAGGACCAATACGGGGTAGGTCATGGCGGACTTGACTTTGCGGCGCAGCTTTTGATCTTCCTCAAGGAATTGGGCCAGACGACTCAAGGTTTCATCGAGAACGCCGCCCATCTCGCCGGCTTTAATAAGGCCGACAAACAGGTTGGAGAAGACTTTGGGCCAGCGGCTAAGCGACTTCCAAAGGGATTCCCCGCCCTCGATATTCGTTTGAATATCTCGTATGATTTGCTGCAAGGCCACAGAGGGAGACTGCTCCTCCAAGACAGTCAAGGAGCGAATGATGGAGACGCCGGCATTCATCATGGTGGCAAATTGGCGGCAAAAGATTGACAGGTCGCGTCCTTTCACCCGCATGAAAATAGAGCTTAAACCGGTGGACCCTTTAGGCGCCTCGTCAGCCCTGGCTGTCTCCTGCGTTTGCCCCTTGGCGGGAGAGATGCTCTGCACCATTAAGTGACGCTCGCGCAAGCGCCGCACCAAGACCTGTTCGCTCTCCGCCTCCGATACGCCGCTGGTAATTTTACCTACCTCATCCCGTACCACGTAGTTAAAGGTTGGCATGTCCCGCACTCCTTCCTTATGTTTCTGTCAGGTTGATATTATACATCATTACTGGCCGGTTCGCGTAAAGACCATCTTCTTAAGCTCTTCAACATTCATCGCCCTGGCCACCGCCATTTCGTAGGTGATCAATCCTCGCAGATACAGATCCCGCAGCGCCTGATCCATGCTCTGCATGCCGAGGTGGGCGCTGGTTTGGATAACCGATGAAATTTGATGCGCCTTTGCCTCCCGGACAAGATTGCGAATAGCCGGGGAGGCCATCATGATTTCCACGGCAGGAACCCGGCCTTCTCGGCCGGCGCGGGGCAGCAACTGCTGGGATACCACCGCCTCTAGATTATTGGAAAGCATGACACGAATCTGCTCCTGCTGTCCCGGAGGAAAGACATCCACGACGCGGTCCACCGTCTGCGCGGCATTGTTGGTATGAACCGTGGCGAAGACCAAGTGGCCGGTTTCGGCGGCCGTGATGGCCAGCGCCATAGTTTCAGGATCCCGCATCTCTCCCACCAGCAGCACGTCGGGATCTTCGCGCAGTGCGGAGCGCAGCGCGGCCGGGAAGGATTTGGTATCCATGCCTAATTCGCGCTGATTGATGATGCACTTGCCATGCGTGTGCAAATACTCGATGGGATCCTCAATGGTAATGATATGGACCGATCTCTCATGGTTGATCTGACCTATCATCGCCGCTAAAGTGGTGGATTTGCCGCTGCCGGTAGGCCCGGTTACCAATACCAGCCCCCGCGGTTTTCGGCCGATTTCTTCCAGAATGGGGGGAAGACCCAGCTCGCGAACAGTGGGAATTTGAGCATTGATAAGTCGAAAGGCGGCGGCAATATTTCCCTTGTCTCGAAAGATATTTACGCGGAAGCGAGCGATATCGGCAAGCTGATAGGAGCAGTCGAGCTCATAGGTCGTTTCAAATATGCGAATCTGTTCATCGGTCAAGATGGCATAGACCATGGCCTGGAGTATATTGGGCTGGACAATCTCATAAGTGCTGGATAGGAGTTCTCCATCAATGCGAATTACCGGAGGCACGCCGACGGCAAGGTGAAGATCGGAGGCCTTTTTCTCGGCAACAAGGTAGAGCAGATCATCCAGATGAATTCCTTCCAGAGATATGGAGGCGCTCATGGAGGAAAGGGTGGGGATCTCCTCGGCGGCCGTCGGGCGGCTTTTCACAGGATCTTGGTTGCGTATTTCTTCTGACATATTGACTCCAAATTATCTTGCGCGCATTTCAAAACCGATGGCGCGCGGATTTTCAGTCTATTTATATAACTACCCTTTTACATCGAAGTTTTATACTTGTTTCTAAATAAATTATAACTCCCGAAGCCTTGCTTCGATACTGATTTACTATGCCCCGGAAGCGCCCCGGCTGTCAACCTGGCGCTGCTCTTGGCGGCAAGCCGGCTTGTGCAGCCATAAGACAAGCCCTGCAATAGTCGTGCCAAGAGAAGCTTTGCACAACTACCGGCGTAATCCATTTTTCCGGCCGCAAACTTACCTCCCCGGCCCCTCACTCGCCGGCCGTGAATACTACGCGCATCACTTCTTCAATCGTGGTGATGCCTTCCGTCACTTTGGCGATACCGTCCTCTTTAAGGGTCTTCATGCCGGCCGCCCGGGCGGCCGCCCGCAGTTCGCTTAGGGGCACCCGTTTCACAATCAGGTCGCGAATTTCGTTGTTCATCATCATCAGCTCATAGATACCGATACGTCCGCTATAGCCGGTATGGTGGCAACTTCCACATCCTCGCCCCCGGTAGAATGTAACATCATTATTGCTGCTCAAAATGCCCAGCCGGGCAAGGGCTTCCACCGGCGGCTTGTAGGTCTCTTTGCACTCTTTGCAGATTCTGCGAGCCAGACGCTGCGCAAGTGTGCCGATTAATGAAGCCGAAACAAGAAATGGATCAATGCCCATATCAACCAGACGGGTTACGGAGGTAGGAGCATCATTCGTATGCAGAGTGGATAAGACAAGATGACCGGTAAGCGACGCTTGAATAGCCGTCTCCGCCGTTTCCAGGTCGCGGATTTCTCCAACCATGATGATATCCGGGTCTTGACGAAGGAAGGCGCGCATCGCGGAGGCAAAAGTCATGCCCGCCTTGCGATTTACCAATACCTGATTCACCCCTGGAATCACATACTCCACCGGATCCTCAACGGTTAGGATATTAATTTCCGGAGTAACCAACTTGTTAAGCACCGCGCACTGGGTAGTGCTCTTTCCTGCTCCGGTAGGTCCGGTGGACAGGAAAATGCCGTTTGGCTGGGTAATGATGAGCTCCAGGTTGGCCTGGGTATCCGGGAAGAATCCCAATTGCTCCAAACCGCGCAAGACCGAGCCCTGTTCCAGCAAGCGCATTACGCATTTTTCGCCGAAGATGGTAGGAACGGTGGAAACGCGGATATCGAAATCCCGCCCTTCATGCCGCACGCGAATATGCCCGTCTTGAGGTATGCGACGTTCCGCGATATTCAATTCGGACATGATTTTGACGCGGGAGATCAGCGCGGGGTGCAAAAATTGTGGCACCGCCATCTGCTGCTGCAGAATACCGTCAATGCGGTAGCGGATACGCACCTGCCGACGCTCGGGTTCGATATGTATGTCTGAAGCGCGCTGCTGAATGGCGCCGCTGAGCAGAACGTTAATAAGACGAATGATGGGAGCATCATTGGGATCAACGGAAGTGGTGTCACCTTCCTCCTCCCGCGCGAGGCCCATACCTTCAACCGGAGAAAGCTGACTGTCGAAGCCAAGTTCGGTGAGGGCTTGCTGCATGGCCGCGTCGCCCGCCGCCGACGACGAAGACTGGCCGTCCGTGCCCTTTAGCAGGGTTGCCAAATCCTCCTTGGAGGCCAGAACGGGTTCTATATCACAGCCGGTAGTTAGCTTGATGTCATCCAAAACGAAAACATCTGTGGGATCGGCCATAGCCACGACCAGCCGGTTGTTGGGCTTGCGCCTAAGGGGGAAAACATTGTGGCGAACTGCATAGCTCTGAGGAATCATTCTGGCAGCCTCAGAGTCTATGGGCGTTTCTTCGAGATTCAGATATTCTAAGCCTAATTGGGCTGCAACAGCACGGTCAACCTCTTGCTGCGTGGTATAATCCAGATCAACGAGGATGCTCCCAATTCGTGCAGAAGGAGTATTCTTCTGCACATTCAGGGCTTCATCTAACTGCTCCTGGCGGATCTTTCCACTTTCGAGCAAGATTTGGCCGATTGGCCTGCGCGGTCCGTGAGCCGTGGCCATTCAATTACCTCTCGGAAGTAGCTTTTGCTCTTCTGCGCAAAAAAAAGGAAGGCATTAGTGCTCTTTCGCCCACGAGACCCTCATTATTATACCACAAGTAGTATTGCGCTGGCAATTGCATAATTGTCTTTGCTTGTGAAAATAAATTATTATTCGGGTGCGCAACAAACTGCCGCCTTCCAATCTCATAGCCGTAGCCATAGGACATTATTATATTATGCGCCTTTAGCCGTGCCTGTTCCATCACCTTTGCCGGTGCCTCCTGTCGGTCCAAAGAGAAAAAGCTTCAGCTCCTGGCCAAATCCGCATTTTCGCCCCATTTATGGCGCGAAAATCCTCTTCCGTTGCCTCAATGAGCAAACGGATTTTTGCCTTCCCGTAAATTATATCCATATTTATTTGGCTACAGGAGCATCTCGCGGCGGCGCTAGAATTCCACCTGGTAATCTTTCCCTTTTTGCCGCCAGCCGCGCAAAAGCCGCTTTTCCACCTGCCTGAGCGCCCTGGTAGCGAAGAAATCCCGGTTGCTTAACGGTCTCACCAAAAAAGTCATCATGCCAAGACGATTGCCTCCCCAAATATCCATGAAAACCTGGTCCCCCACCACGGCGGCCTGCTGCGGAGAAGCGCGCAGCAGCCAGACGGCCCGCTTCAGGGTTCCAATACGAGGCTTTCCCGCGCCGGCAAGATAGCAGGCGCCCAGGATTTCCGCAATCCGTCTGACCCGGGGCTTGCACCTGGCATTTGTGCAGATACACATGGCCAGCCCGAGTTTTCGGCAGGCCCGCGCCCACGCCAGCACTTCCGGGCGCAAATATTCCCGATTCCAGTCAACCACGGTGTTGTCGAGATCGAGAATGAGAGCTCTGAGGCCTCGCTCCCAGAGCCTTTGCGGAGAGATATTCCAGACCGCCTCCACCATCACCGTGGGTTCGAGTTTCGCTCCCAAGCGCATTTCCTAACCTCGTTTTAAGGTATTTTCCACTAATTTATGAATGAAATGCGCCTGCAGAACGTTGGATTTCCCCGCGCTATTTCATAAACCCTCAATCCCTGAGAGGTTATGAAATCGCTCCATCTGATAGATTGATTATGAAATCGCTTTATCACTCAACGACGTGCTGACCGCCGCCCATGGTTGCACCTTCGATATGTATGCTAACCGGTATCTTCTCGCCGACGACGATGTCTTTTAGTATAACTTCACCCTTGCCAATAACTTCATCTCCCTGATAGGCCTTAATGCGCACTTCATCATTTGGCAGATAATTATGCAGGTATCCTGCGATCTCCTCGATCGCATCTCTTAACGCCTGTTGCGCTCTAATTTTTACTTCATCGTTGCCGGCCTGGGTTTGCAGTGAAGCCGCAACCTGGAATTTCAAGGTGATTCGGTTTTCAAAATCAATATTGCTTGCCAAGCCGTCATTCACGCATTTCATATTCTGCAATGTGGCGAGGAATTGCTCGTCGGCGCTGGTCTTCTGCCAGAACAAATTACGCCCGTCTCCCATCCACCACAATACGCCCGCCACCAGCGCGGCTATCACCACCACCCACATGATGGTCCGCCAGGTTCGACTGGCGACCTCGCTGGCCTCCTTGGTTTCCGTGGCGCGCACCGTGCCCATGGAAAAATTTTCCAGCCCAAGTCCGCCGCTGGTTTCCGGTTCCGCTGCCGCATCGCCCGCCTGTGTCTTCTCTTCAGCCATCAAATGCCACTCCCATTATCCAAGCGCCATTGCAATAGGCTTGGAGGTATCCTCAAGCCTATCTGTCAGCAGGCTATTTTGTCAAGAGGGAAAACCTCATTGACCGCAGACAAGAAAGTGAACTCGGGGAAATTTTTGGCCGCAGATGCGCGCTGATCGGGCAGATCAGGCTTAACCTACCGCAGGTTTGAAACCAGCGGTAGGCTTTGTTTTGTGTTCCGCTGAATGGCTATGCCTAAAGGCCGCCATGTCCCTAAGCCTTCGGCCGGGATGGCGGTTCGCCGCAGGCGAACTTAGCCAGCGGTCGCAAAGCGACCTGGCCACGCTGAACGCTCAACGCTCAACAAATTCGCATTTATCTTAAATGCGAATTTGTTTGGCGGCGCATGATGAAGACGAGGGGAATAACCACGATCATGGCGACGCCCAGAATCCAGAAGCAATCAATAAAAGCCATGGCGGTGGCCTGGCGGATCACCTGACCGTAGGCAAGACCCAACACCTCTCTCTGCGCGGCCAGGTGGGGCTGGCCCGCGGCCACGAGCTTTCCAATCCCCGCCCGCGCCATCTCCACATATTGCGGATCATAAGGCGAAACATGTTCGACCAGCCGCGCCTGGTGGAATTGTGCGCGCCGCGCCAGCAGTGTGGTTACCATGGCGATGCCGAAGCTTCCGCCGAGATTGCGCATCAGGTTGAAAGTGCCCGTGGCATTGCCGGTCTGCTCGCGGGGTATGAAAGAAAATGTTACCGTCGCCAGCGGCACAAAGAGGAAGGCCAAGCCGATTCCCATGACGATACGGGGATAAATCGCCTCCCACATGCTGATATTTAAATTGTAGTGGGACATCATAAACATGGATATCGCCAGCATGGAAAGACCGAAGATTACCATATAGCGCGCGTCCCGCCGGCCTACCATATAGCCCACTAAGGGCATACAGATAAGTGTGCCCAAGCCTCCCGGAGACATGGCGAGGCCGCTTTGCAGGGCCGAATAGCCCAGCAGATTTTGCAGAAAGAGCGGCAGCAATACCAGGCTGCTGTAAAGCGCTGTGCCCAGACAAAAGATAAGGGTAACGCCGGGCGCATAGTTGCGGGCGCGGAAGATGCTCAAATCGAGAATCGGCTGTTTGTTGCGCAGCTCCCAAATCACCAGCAAGACCAGGCAGACCGCGGCGACCAGGGCGAGCTGAACAATCCAGGCCGTTGAAAACCAGTCATTGCGTTCGCCCTTATCGAGCACAATCTGAAGTGAACCGATGCCGACGGCCAGCAGCCCCAGGCCGAAATAATCCACCTTTCCTACTCCGCGGGGAAGGTAAGGCGGGTCAACGACATTCATCGAAGTCAGTGTCAGCGAAAGCAGGCCGACCGGGACATTGATGAAGAAGATCCAGCGCCAACTATAGCTGTCGGTGAGCCAGCCGCCGAGCGTGGGGCCGACTATCGGCGCAAAAATTACGCCGATGCCGAAAATCGCCATACCCATGCCGCGCTTGCGCACCGGAAAGGTCTCCCAGAGAATCGCCTGGGAAATGGGCTGCAGCGCGCCCCCCGCCAGGCCCTGCACAATGCGAAAGAATACCAGCCACATGAGCGATGGCGCGAAGCCGCAGATGAGCGAGGCGATGGAGAAAGCCGCCACACAGGTCATGTAGAAGCGCTTGCGGCCAAAGACCCGGCTGAGCCAGCCGGTGGCCGGCAGCACGATGGCATTGGAAACAAGATAGGAGGTAACGACCCAGGTGGATTCATCCAGGCCCGCGGAAAGATTGCCGGCGATATGCGGCAGCGAGACATTGACCACCGTGGTGTCAAGCACCTCCATGAAGGTGGCAAGCATGACCGAGAGCGCCACCACCGCCGGCACCGCCGCGGGACTCCAACCTTCTTCATATGTGGCGGTGTTTGAGCCTTGCAAGTTAGCCTTCCTTATGCTTTACCATATGAATTTCATAGTCTCATCAGTTACTGCATTGCGGTAAAGAGTGAGAATATCTATTGAGGCTCGTATTAAGCGTCAAGTTGTGGAAGCTAAGGCTTCCACAATTAAGGCGAAAGCTAACAGGGAAGGGATAAAGTCCCTTCCCTGTCGGCTAACATAGAAATCCGAGCCTAACTGCGCCAGCCAAATCTCGGCAAAATGACTTTATCACAAGCCTGCTAAGGCTTTCGCACTCCACGTCACACCTCGTTTTGTGGCAGCATTTCGTGTATTGAGCATGTGTTACATGGAGTGCGGCAGCCATAGCTGCCGCTTTTCTAAGCGGAAGCCTTAGCTTCCGCACGATAAATTCTATAATGATGAAAGAATCCTTCACCCTATCTTAATCCCATCGTGAATTGCGCTGCCGATACAAATCCTTACCTGCTTTGCCCGCCGTTCACCTTCACCCTGGCAACGACATTCATCCCTACTCTTGGCAAAACGCCACTGGGGAACGGTTCGTCGAAGACAATCTTGACAGGTATGCGCTGCACTACTTTTACAAAATTGCCGGTGGCATTTTCCGGCGGCAGGAGGCTGAACTTTGCGCCGGTGGCCGCGCCGATGCTGTCAATGCGTCCCCGCAAGCTCCGCCCGGAATAGGTATCAATATAGATTTGCGCCTTTTGGCCGACCCGCAGGTGCGCAATCTCCGTTTCTTTGAAATTCGCCACCGCCCACACATTATTCAGCGGCACAATAGACATAAGGAGCTGGCCGGGCTGCACGTATTGTCCGGGCTCGGCGCTCTTCTGGCTGACAATACCCTCCACCGGTGCGGCTATTTTGGCGTAAGAAAGTTGCAGCTTGGCATTTGCCACTTCCGCAAGGGCTTGGCGAAGGCGCGCCGACGCGGCCTTGTCCTGGGATTTGCTGATGGCGATTTGCTGGGGCGCGGTGGAAGCGCCGGAAAGGCGGGCACGCGCTTCAGAGAGCGCGGTCTGCGCTGATTTCACTCCGCTTTGCGCCTGTCTCAAAGTTGCCTGGGCCGCGGCGGCGCGCGAAATCGCCTGCTTCAATCCCGATGCTGCGGAGGCTTTGCGCGATTTTGCCTGCTGCAAGGCGGCCTTCGCCGATTTTACCTGTTCCCGCGCCGCCTTGTAGGCCGATTGCGCGCTGACATTGCCCGCATCCATCGCCTCCAATTGCTCTTTCGGTATGGCGCCATTGGCATATAGCTCCTGGAAACGTTTGGCGTCATTCGCGGTCTTCTGCGCCTGCGCGGCCGTGGAGAGGACATTCGCCTCGGCCGCCTGCACCCCGGCCCGGGCCGCATCAATCGCCGAGGTTGCGGTTTCCACATCGCTCCTTGCGCCGGCCACACCATCTTGCGCGGCCTGGGCGCCGGCGCCGGCGGCCGCCGCCTGCGCCTCAGCCGCCCCGATACCGCTCTCCGCCGCGGCCACGCCGGCATCGGCCTGCTGCTGACCGGCAACCGAAGTGCGCTCAACCATAGTAACCGAGGTGGAAGCGGCCGACGATTGCGCCATTTGCAGCGCCAGGTTCGCCTCCGCGCTCTTCAACTTTGTCTCAAGATCACGGGCATCGAGTTGCACCAGCAGCTCGCCGGCAGAGACCGGCTGGTTTTCCTTCACGGCAATTTTGTCAACATAGCCGCTCACCCTGGAGCTGATCGGCACTAGATTGCCCTGAATCTGCGCATCATCCGTCGAAACCCAGCCGCGGTTGATGAACCAATAGACAAGAATCACCACTACAATCGCCAGCACAATAACAACGGGGATCAACTTGCGCTTGCCGTTCTTCTTCACCTGTTCCACAGCCTGCGTGTTACTCAATTTGGGGTCTCCTAAACTGCCGAATATCAATGGGATAGTATAACTATAAATGGGCAAAGGTTAAAAGCGCGAATTCAGCTTGTATGTAAGATTCTACGCAAGGGCTGGATTCGTCCTGCCTTATTGGAGGACAAAAAGCAAAACTTCCCGCAAGTTTGCATCCCTCGAATTCCTCGGGACAAGACTCGCGGGAAGTGGGGATTGCTGTGCAACACGAGATCCTTCGCTAATCCCTCGACTGCCGCTCGGGGTAAACGCTCAGGATGACGGTTTGGCAAAATGCTCCCGGCCGTCAGTCTGAGCTTGCGAAGAATCTTGAAGCAATTGTGAAAATGCCTTGGCTAAATTTCCTCCCCCATTTTTCCGAATTCCCTTGACGACTCGATTTGTTCGTGTTACGTTTTTATGAAAGGTGTTACCGTAATGTTCTCGCGGATGAAGAGCCTCCCGCAGGTTTGAAACCCCTCGAATTCCTCGGGACAGGCCAGCGGGAGGGCTACGGTTCGCGGGTGGTTGGAGAATCTATGGCAAAGGTCATTCGTTTCGGAGTTTCGCTGCCGCAGGAATTGGTGAAGGTCTTCGATGCGCGCATCAAGAGCAAGGGCTATCGGACGCGGTCGGAGGCCATTCGGGATGTGATGCGCGACTATCTGGTGAGCGGCGAATGGGAGGGCGGCCGCGGCGCGGTGGTGGGGACGGTAACCATTGTCTATGACCACGACACGCGGGAACTGAGCCACGCGCTGACGGAGATACAGCACAAATTCCATGATGCCATCTCCTGCACAACCCATGTCCATTTGGATGAGCACAACTGCCTGGAGGTGATTGTCGTCAAGGGTTCGGGCAAGCAAGTGCAGGCCATCGCCGACCGGCTGATAAGCACAAAGGGAGTAAAACATGGAAAACTGGTCTGTACGACGACCGGTCACGGTTTAAGGTGAAATGCCGAAAACTGATTTTTCACCACAAAGGCACAAAGACACAAGGGAATTCCTTAAGGCGTTTCATGCTTCAAAAATTCTTTGCAGTTCTTCGTGACTTAGTGTCTTAGTGGTGAAATGGATTTTTGCAAGGCACATTCCCTATGGAAATTTGGGTTGCTGGCCAGGGGACACTGCGACTTTGCGGTTAATACCCAAAGGAGTTAGTTGATGAATGATTCGAGTAAGGCAGCGCTGTTGGCGGTAATTTCCGCAGTTATGTTATTGGCGATAGGCAGCTTTCCGGCGTTCGGATGTTACAGCGGCCTGATGTTGATCCCGACGGCGGAGACGGTGGGCGCGAATCAATACAGCCTGGATGCGGAGCTCGACGGCCCCTATCCCACGCTTAGAGAAGATGCCCGCATTCTCAATACCGAGTTCGGAATAGGAGAGCGTTTTGAGGCGGGAGTTGATTTTGATTTGAGTAAAGACGCCGCCACCCGCCTCCTGTTGAATGCAAAGTATATGCTTTTCCAGGACGCGGCAACGCGCCCGGCGCTGGCGGTCGGCTTTTGCAATATAGGACGGCATGTCAGGACCATTCCCTATCTGGTCGCCACGCATGATTTCAAACCAGTGCGCGGGCATTTGGGGATGATTCGCATCGAAGACGAAGACAGTTGGTTTATCGGGGCGGATCGGGAAATTGCGCCGAAACTAACCCTGATGGCGGATTATACGAGTGGAAAGAGCAACTTTTCTTCCCTGGGCATTTGCTATGAATTTTCCGAAAACCTGGGCATTTCCGCGGGAATCCTATTCCCTAACTCAAGCCGCGAAGAACGGGGTTTCACTGTTTCTTTGGCCTATGCAGGAGCCTACAAGAAAACCGCCGAATAACATAGCATGCATATTCCGGATGGATATCTGGGACCACAGACCTGCGGGGCGGCCTATGCCGTGATGCTGCCGGCATGGGCGATTGCGGCGCGCCGCTTGCGGGGAAGTTTGAAGGGCGAACGCGCGCCGCTGCTGGGCCTGGCCGCCGCCTTCAGCTTTGTGGTGATGATGCTCAATATCCCCTGGGCCGGCACTACCGGTCATGCCACCGGCGCCGCGCTGATTGCCATTTTGCTGGGGCCGGAGATAGCGCTGGTCGCGGTTTCGGTAGCCCTCGCAATTCAAGCGTTATTGTTCGGCGACGGCGGCGTTTCCACCTTTGCCGCAAATTGTTTCAACATGGCGCTGGTGATGCCCTTGGTCGCCAGCGGCGTCTTTGCGCTGCTGGCGGGAAATTCCCCAAAAGGCTCCCGCCGCCGCTTCATTGCCGCCATTGTTGCCGCCTATATCAGCCTGAATGTCGCCGCGCTCTGCACCGCAGTCATGTACGGCATCCAGCCTTTAATCGCGCATGATGCCGCCGGACGGCCGCTCTATTCCCCCTATTCCCTGCAAACCGCGCTCTGGGCAATCATGAGCCTGCATTTATTAATCTTCGGATTTGCCGAAGGCGCGGTAACCGGCCTTGCACTGCGCTATTTCGAGGAGATTCCGCAGGCCTGGAATCCGGCTTTTCAATCTGTATCAAACGATTCGCAAGTTCTCCCCGCGCAAAGCCGCGCCTTCTATCTGCGCTGGTGGAAAATCGTAATCTTACTGGTGCTGCTCTCGCCCCTGGGCTTGCTTATCCCTGCCTGGCTGGGCGCGGGGACGGCCTGGGGGGAATGGAGCGCCCAGGAACTCGCGCGCATGACCGGCCATCTGCCAAAAGGTATGGCGGCCCTGGCGGAAAAATGGAAAGCGCCGCTGCCCGGCTACACGTTTCCGCATGGTGCATCGGCCGGAGGGCAGGTGTTGGCATATATCATTTCGGCCGCTATCGGCGCAGGCCTGCTCTTCGGCCTCAGTTGGGCGCTGGGAAAGTGGCTGGGGCGCGAGCGAAAACGGACCGCCTTGCGCCAGAGCCTGGCAAAGACGCAGGAGGCTTTTGTCGGCTTTGCGCGGGAGGCGATCTTCGCCGAACACTGGGCGCGTTCAAAACATCTATTGCAGTCGCTGGAGGTAAGAGCAAAGCTGATATGTTTGGCGGCCGCGCTCCTTGCCATCAGCCTGCTGCAACATCCCTTTTATATCGCGCTGATGGCCGGCGCGGCGCTTGGGCTGGCGTTGAATTCGCGCCTCGGCTTGCGCGGTTTGAAACATCCCTTGTGGTGGGCGGGGCCGCTGTTGGCGATGATCATTGCTTTGCCGGTAATCTTCAATCCCTTGAATCCGGGCAAAGCACTAATCACATTTTCGCACCAGCCTTTCTTTGCCATAACGCTGCCGGGCGTGGAGGTGGCCGGAAGATTGGTCTTGCGCGTAACCGCCTCAGTCTGGTGGGTGGGCGCATTATTATTGAGCAGCCGCTGGGACCAGGTGCTGGCGGCGCTGCGCAGTCTGAAAGTTCCCGCGCTCTTCATTTTTGCGCTGGCCATGGCCCATCGCTATCTATTTTTGCTGGTCCGGCTGGGCGAAAAAAGTCTCTATGCGCGCCGCAGTCGCACCATTTTAGCGGCTTCGGCGGCCACGGAGCGGGCCTTGATAGGAACAAAGGTCGCCAATCTCTTTCGTCATTCCCTGGCGCTGTCCACGCAGGCGCACTCGGCGATGATCGCGCGCGGCTTCACCGGCGAATTTCGCACCCTCGGCGAAGCGCGCTTCACAGCCAAGGATGCGTTTTGGTCGGCGGCAGTAATTTTATTTTGCACCGCAATTTTGTATTTAGATCATTTTCTTAAAGGATGAAGGATGAATTATGAAGGATGAAGGCTTGCCTGCCGAAGGCAGGATACATTACATCTTTTCCGTTGATAATATCAGCTACTCCTATCCCGAAGGGCAGTGCGCGCTGGATGGCATTACCTTCTCCATCGCGGCGGGCGAAAGCGTCGTGCTTTTGGGCGCGAATGCCTGCGGCAAATCCTCCTTGCTGCAAGTTTTGGATGGCTTGATTTTTCCTAATTCGGGAAGCATCTCGGCCTTTGGCGAGCCGCTGACTCAGCAAAGGCTGCAGGCAGCAGCTTTTTCGCAGCAATTCAGGCGCAAGGTCGGACTGGTGTTTCAAGAGGCCGAGGCCCAGCTATTTTGCCCGACGGTAAAAGATGAGATTGCTTTCGGCCCACTGCAACTCGGCATGACCCAACCGCAGGTGCTGGCGCGCGTGGAAGAGATGTTGAAGTTGAGCGGCCTGAGCGACAGTGGAGACCGCGCGCCCTATAATCTCAGCGGCGGCGAGAAAAAAAAGGTAGCCCTCGCCTGCGTATTGGCCGTGGAGCCGGAGGTGCTGCTGCTCGACGAACCCACCGGCGGCCTCGACCCGCGTTCCCAGACCTGGCTGATTGAGACGCTATTGCAGTTGCGCGAGGCGGGCAAGACTTTGATTACAGCTACCCATGATTTGAGTATTGTGGAGGAGATTGCCGATCGCGTGCTGGTGATGGGAGAGGACCATAAATTGTGGGCGGAAGGAACGCCGCAAAAAATCCTCGACGATCTCGATCTGCTGCTGGCAGTGAATCTGATTCACGAGCACGACCATGCCCACGGCGAATTGCGCCACAAACATCCCCATGCGCATTTCATGCCGCACGAACATGAACACTAATGACAAATAACTTCACCACAAAGGCACAAAGGCACGAAGAAAACCACAGGTTATTTATTTTGTGTCTATGTGTCTTCGTGTCCTGCCGAAGGCAGGTAAACTTTGTGGTTCATTTGGTATAATATAATGGAAAGGGAGGAATATAGATGACTGCTTCCTCATTACATCCTAAATACCCCATGCTTTTTTCGCCGTTGCCATTGGGCGCGGTAACCTTGAAAAATCGCATCGTCATGCCGCCCATGGCGACGGCGATGGGAGTTGACACCGAGCGGGCGCGCGCCTTTTATGGGACGCGGGCAAAGGGCGGCGTTGGCATGATTATTCTCGAAGGCACACTCGTGGATCATTTCCGCGCTCCTGAATTCTGCAAAGCCGTGGCGCGGCTGGCGGAGGCGATTCACGCCCAGGGGGCGGCGGCGGTGATGCAATTGTATAAGGGCAGTCAATTCAATGGAGAAGAAGTGGCGGTTTCCGCGATTGACAAGATCCGCGCGATAACCACGGACGAAGCGGCCTCCATCCCTATTGCCTTTGGCGAGGCCGCCGCGGCCTGCGAGCAGGCCGGGTTCGATGGCGTGGAAATCCACGGCGCCCACGGATTCTTTTTCAATCAGTTCTTCTCGCCCCGCTTCAACCGCCGCGAAGACCGCTATGGCGGCAATCTGCTGAAACGCATGTGCCTGGGGATAGAGACCGTGGCGGCAATCCGCCAGACGGTAAAGCCGGCCTTCCTGGTCATGTATCGCCACACCGCCGCGGAGTATGTGGAAGACGGCTACGATTTGCAGGAAACCCTCGACTTCATTCCCGAACTGGAGAAATCGGGTTTGAATGTGATTGATATTTCGCCTTCCACCGCGCCGGAGCCGGCGCCCCACGCCGGACTTGCAGCCTTGGTGAAGGCGGTGGCAAAAATTCCGGTCATCGCCGTGGGCGGCATGAATGTTCCCAATGTCGCGGAGGCGACTTTGCGGGAGGGCAAGGCGAATTTGGTGGCCATCGGGCGGGGCTTGATCGCCGACCCCGAATGGCCCAATAAAGTCAGGGAAGGACGGGAGGCGGAAATAACTTGCTGCCTCCAGGATAATGAAAAATGCTTCGGCAATCTGGGCAAGGGCGTGCCCATCTCCTGCACGCAAAACCCGCGCGCCGGCTTCGAGTTTCATGAGGAATAGGGAAACACAGTAACCGCAAAGTCGCGGAGGGCGCAGAGGGGACGCAAAGAAAAATGAAAGGGCGGCGTGAAAGCCGCCCCAATTTTAAGTCTTTGTGACTTTGTGCCTTCGTGGTGAAGAATCAGTTTTGACTGCCGCCCGCTCTTTCCGCTTTTTCTGGATCGCCTTGACATCCGGCAGCACGGCCTCGGCCCTGCGTAATTTTTCTACCCAGGAGAGGTCCACCTGCTTTTTCTGCCAGGCCGCTTGACGCTTTAGAAGCTTTTTAATTTCACTCATTAAGAAACCTCTGCTGGAAGCGTTGCCAGGCATCATTGAACCCGTATTTTTCGGCAAGCTTCTCAATTTTCGCGCGGGTAACGTGTTTCGAATCCAGCAACGCGAGAATTCGGGCAAAGTCCTTTTTTCTTCCCACACTCAAAGCAATAACCGCGAGGTAATCGGCCTTGACAACTCGAAATGATGCTCCCTCGAAATCTGCTGCCTCTGCTTTTTCTAAGGCATCCTTAAGGAGTGCGCCATGTATAGGAATAAATTGAACCGGCCATGCGCCCACCTGAATTGCTTCGCCTTTTGGAGCATATCCGCTTTTCCTGCAAAAATCATAAATTGGTCTGAGAACATCCAGACGCTCCGGCGCAGGCACCGCGATAAGCACATCAAAGTCTAGAGTAGCAACTGCCTCCGTATAGCGCATTTGCGCTATTGCCCCAAAAAGCGCGTAGTCTTTGATGACTCCACTGGCACGCATACGATTCAACAATTCGGCAATCTCTTTCATTGAATTCAACTTGTGCTAGCAGGATTATACCACATGCCACGCCATGCCCTGTTATTTATCCGGCGCTTTCCAATAATCCTTCAACCATCCCGCGGCTTTGTCCGTATAATCCGGCAATTTCTTTGCCTGCGCGCGCTCAAAGATGAATTCCACGCCGTGGTCGGCGCCGGCTTCTTCCAGCGCGGATTTAACCTCATCTTGCAGCGCCGCCCAGAGCCGGGCGCGGGCGCCCCGCAGGTTGGTAAGCTTTTCCAGCAGCGCTTTGTGCGAGCCGCTGACCACGGCCTGCGCCTGCGCATGCTGCTGCTTGAGTTGTCGCGCAAGATTATTTTTCCGCGGCGCGGGCGGCAAAGCTCCCCCGGCCGGCTTGCTTTCTTTCATGCTGCCTTGCAGACTTGACGCGGCGGCGCTGAATTCAACCTCCATCTTAACGCGGTGCTCGGCGAGAATCGCCTCGTCTTCGGATTTCAGTTGCGCCTCGTAATTTGCCAGCACTTGTTCCAGCTTCAGCATCTTCTCCCCGCGCAAGTTCGCCAGCATTTCCTTATATTTATTTCTCACTGCCGCAACCGCGGCATCCTGTTTTGCCTCAGTCTCCTTCAGTTCACTTTGCAGGCTCGTGCGCTCTTTTTCGGAAAGGTTCTTCCCCTTTAAATTTACCTGAAGATTAAAAAGTAAAACGCGGTATTGCTCGAAGACTTTCTGCTCTTCCTGTCTTTGCGGCTCATGCAGGCGCGCCTGCTCGGTCTTCATCTCCTGCTCCAAGGCCGGCAGCATGTCCTTGCGCCGTTGCGCCAATTTGCGGGCGCGCGTATCGGCAAGCTCCTGACCGAGCGATTCCAAATGAGTCGCCGCCGCCGCCTGCGCACGCGTGAGAAATGAGCGCGCTTGTTCCGCGGCCGGCGGGTTAAGCGGTGCAAGCGGTCCGCCGCGAGCGGTATCGGCCGTTGGCAGCGCTATCGGCGGGGGCGGAAGAATGGGCTGCAACTGCTCCTTCACCCCGGCCAAATCCGCCGTCGCCTTGAATTCGCCGTCCAATTGCTTCAAAGCTTGGATGCCGGGATGCAGCGCAAGCAAACGGCTGGTATCAACATAGGCGCGCACCGGCGCAGACTGGCGAGGAAAAAGGCCGCAGCCACAGACTGAAGTGAAAAGTAAAACTAAAGCTAGACCGCGAATAACGAGGCGAATTTGCTGGCTTTCTCCTGAAAATATCTTAATGGATATCATTACCCTTTGGTAGGGGCGACCCCATGTGGTCGCCGTAACAGTTCACAGATAGTAAGCAGAACGTCATTCTGAGCGCCTCCGCCACATAATTGTGGCGGAGGCCGCGAAGAATCTCTACCATAATTACTTGCAGATTTGGCTAAGCCCGCTCTTGGCGGGCCGCTGGCTAGGCCGCAGGCCGCCATCCCGGTCTGCCTAAGGCAGACTTAGGGACATCCCGGCCCCAATGGGGCTTAGGGACTTCTCTGCGTGATTCAGATAGTACTGAATTGCTTGCTCGGCATTACTGCATTCTCATCAATTGTGAACTAGTAATGGTCGCCCCTCTCATTGGGCAGCCACACCAGGCTGCCCCTACAAATAATTATTGGAACAAGTATATATAAGATTCCATGCAGAGAAGCATTACTCCTCTGCATGGATCGGGCTTTAATCTGCGCCCATCTGTGGCTGCTTGCAGTTTCCCCGTTATATCTTGAAGTCTACCACCGCGGAGACGCCCACTCCCTTCATCCGCTCCGGGCTGCCGGAAACAGTTTTGCGGCTGACCGGCACAATCCCCGTGGCGCGAAAAGAGCCGGCGGGGATCTCTATCTGCACCACCGCCTGCGTCTTTTGCACGGCGGAAGGAACGCCCACTACCTGCGCCGCTCCGATATAGCCGCCCTTGCCGATGGAAAGGATGGGCACAACCTTGGTGGCGCCCATGGCCTGCGCGCCGCGCTCACCCAAAGCCTTGTTGATGAAGTTATTGATGGGCTTCTTGTATTGGTCGACCAGAAACGCGACGCCGCCCACCTTCAGAATACTGCCAAAGAGATTCGCCTGCACCGCGCTGATACCGGCTACCATAATTAAAAGCCCGCTCGCGACGGAAATCAATATTTTTGTTCTTCTTTTCATTTTCGCCTTCCTTCCCCTAGCGCTCTTCCGCTAAACATTGGATGGATAAAGTTTTTCCGGTGTTTCTTTCTTCTTTCATCTTTCCTCTAGCCTCTGTGCTCTGCCGCAAAGGAATCCAGCATGAATTCATCAGATCTTGGGCGGCAGAGCACTAGAACCGCACGATCTTCAGGTCGCCGGTCGCCCACACGCTGACTCCCTGGATGCGATTGAGCTTTACTACATCATAGGAGTCAATCGGTACATAAGCCTTGATGCGAGCCGCGCCCTTGAACTGCAGCTCCAGTTGGGCCACCGCCTTGACTTTATCAACCTGGATTTCGGGGCCGGCGACTTGCGCCGCGCCGATGCGCACTCCCTGATTGCCCACATCCAGTATCGGCACCCATTTCGTCTTGGCGCCCTCCCAGTCGGAATAGTAATTCCCATCGGGATCAAACCTCAAAGTAGAAGCGATATTGTCCTTCCACTCGTTCGCCAGTTCTTTTGCGGTCGAGTTATTGGCGTTTGCATCCTCCGCAGTCGCAATGGCGATAAGCTGCCCTTCAACATACACGCCCTCGCCTCCCTCGGTTGACTTAACCTCAAACTTTTTCGGTTTGGGCTTGGCTTTGAGCGCGGCCTTCAAATTATCCGCGGCCCTATCCGCGCGCTCTTTGGGGCTGCGGCCGTTATAGCCCACCTCAAAAGAGATCACCGCATCCCCGCCGATCAAAACCTGACCGACGTTCGTGCCTTTTACATCAATCTGGCGTGAGCTAACCTTCGCCGCCAGCACTATCTGCACCGCCACCAGCAAAGCTAACACCAGCGCCCCGGCAAAAGCAATTTTCCATCTTCTCGTCATGGGACCTCCTTTTTGTAATGGATTCAGCGTCAATACATTGCGAAACAGTTCCCAATTGAGAGTTCTCAGCGTCCCAAATTCGGCAATATTATGAATTAAGCAAAAGCGCTGTTACTTTTCTCATAACTGAGAACTGAGAACTGGCAACTGATAACTCTGAACTGTCTCTATATTACCACTTGTATTTCACATAGACACATCAAAAAGGTACAAGTTTCCGCCAATGGCAGGGTCGGTGTGGGAAAATAGTAGGGGCAGCCCCATGTGGCTGCCCTTTATAAGGAGGGCGATCACCCTTCGGCGCTGCTCAGGACAAGCACGGGGTCGCCCCTACCAAAAATATGGTTCGCGCTCCGGCGGATAAATGTATCTCAGCATTAATCTGTGCCCGGAAATGTAACATCGCGAACAAAATGACTTGCCTATTCAGCACATTTTAAGGTACAATGTATTAGATAAGGTGCAGGATGGTAGAAAGCCTACAATCGCCGAAAATTCCGCTTATCTTCTTCCGGACATCGTCTGGAAGTGAACCGGTGCGGGAATGGCTGAAAGGCTTGCCGGAGGTAGAGCGCCAGGCCATAGGCACGGACTTGTTGCGAGCTCAGTGGCGCTGGCCGGTAGGTATGCCGCTTTGTCGCCCGATGGGAACCGGGCTATGGGAAGTCCGCACAGACCTGCCGACAAGACGGACCGCGCGTGTGCTGCTCTGCCTTTATCGCGAACACCTTGTCGCGTTGCACGGATTCATTAAGAAAGCGCGCACGACGCCGCCGGAGGATCTGGCCTTAGCGCGGAAGCGCAAGCAGGAGTTAGCACAATGAGTAAGAAACACATGGGTTCGAGCATTGACGATTTCCTCAAAGATGAGGGTATCTTTGAAGAAGCGCAAACCCAGGCGGTCAAGGAAGTTATTGCCTGGCAGTTGGCTGAAGCGATGAGGCAAAAGGGCATCTCCAAGAACAAGATGGCTCTGCTGCTTAAGACCAGCCGCACTCAGGTTGACCGCCTCCTTGACGCCCGCAACGATATCACCCTGTCAAGCCTGCAGCGCGCCGCGGCCGTCGTGGGACGCCGGGTAATGATTGATTTGGTGTAGTGTTACATCACACCTTGCAGATTAAAACCGATGCCATAAGAGAGGGCGCTTGCTTCCGTGCAATCCCCCATTAAGAAATATAATTCGCGTCCTTTATTTAACGGCTGCCTTTCAATTCCGCCAGCTTTTTTATGATGATATCAACGATGACATCTATCGGTAAGCTGCCGTCAATGACAAGGTCTGAATCCGGTTTTGTAGTGTTTAGCATACCAAGATATAACTTCCTTCCGCGCGCAAGGTATTGATTTATATCAGCGCATATTTTATCTGAAGTTTCCTGAGAAAAATCTCTTAAGATGCGTCTTGCCAGGGCAATATCTAAGGGCGTATCAATAAATATTGCATAATCAATGAACTTGGCTATTTGTTGTTGTTTGTAGGCAAATGGATAATCCATTACAATGAAGTCAATAGGTCGCTGTTTTTTAGATAACAACGCATTTATCTGATCAGCTAAGGGCTGCAGGTTCCATAAACTTAAGTCCGCGCCGGCTTCCGCCCATTCACAAATATCATCTATGCCACTTTCCGCGTCATAATCACAATCGTCAAAATACAGGAATTCGGCATTTAGTAATTTGTCCTGCAGCATTTTGGTTATGGTCGTTTTGCCGCCGCCAGATACCGCCGCAATAGCTATCACCAATGGCTTTGTTTTCATGATCAATTGCCATACCTTGATTGATATACTGACGCTTAGATAATTCGCCGCGATTTCTAAAAAGAGGGTTCGCACCCTCGCCAAAATAACTATATCGTTGGGGCATTTTGTAGAAGATACGCTTCGGCTTCTTTATTCCACAAGCCATTTGTCTTTTCAATCTGCTTTGCTAATTGCGCAAACAGCGGATCGGTCTTTCCTTTATCTGCAAAATCGCTGATAGCTGTCAACTCCAACTTTATGTCATTATAGATCAGCTTCTTCCCTCCCGGGAGGTCCGGTAAGTTTGCTATGGCATCGGCAACGCAGTTCAATCCTCCAATGTGAGTAATAAGGACTTGCGGATTCATGATACCGGCCTCGACCATCCTCAGATAATCAATCATGTCCTGTGTAGTTCCGCCGCTTAATCCGACCATATGCGTGTATTTATAGTGGATATTGTAGAAATTGATTTCAGCTTTAAACCTGTTGTCATACGGCCCCGCAAATAAGTTCATGCAGCCATCATAGGCCAACACCTCATCGCCCAATTCTACAAGCTCGCGCACTGCGGCATAAAGAAAAATATCGTCAAATCCATTATGCTCACTGGCCTTTAACAAAAGCTCCTTCTGCTCGCTTGCGGACATCCCTGAAACGTTTAGATATTCAAGTTCGACGCCATTTTCTTTTGCCATTTCCACCGGCACGATCGAGGCGGCCCGGTCGAGTTTTTCCTGAAAGACATCAACCACTACGATCTTGCGCGGCTTGGTCT
>Ga0315288_10000669_pt1 | contig 43392 bp, 43 predicted proteins | sample YL17G11_20_MG_FD_203454 | JGI IMG/M metagenome (GOLD analysis project Ga0315288, IMG submission 203454) | Sediment microbial communities from Yellowstone Lake, YNP, Wyoming, USA - YL17G11_20 | ecosystem: Environmental > Aquatic > Freshwater > Lake > Sediment | place: USA: Wyoming | collected... | reverse complement strand
CGCCCCTGCACGTAAAGGGCAATAACGGTTTTTTCGATGGTCACAGGACTTCACCCCTGGTGTCCTTTGCCCCCCCACGCTAACCCTCCCCCTCGGAGGGGGGAGGGGAGGGTGGGGGTGATGTTTTTAATGTCTTTTTTGCAATGTTTAGGTAAACATAGTTGCTTTGATTCTTTTATTCTTGGTGAACTCTGTGTCCTCTGTGGCAAAGAGTCTTTTAGGTTCCCAGGTACGCTTCCACGACGCGCCTGTCTCTCTGCATATCCTCCGGCCGGCCTTCCCCTATTTTTGAACCGTGGTGGAGGACGATCAGCCGGTCGGAGATGCCCATGACCAGATGCATGTTATGTTCCACCAGAATGATCGTCTGGCCTTTTTCCTTCAGCCGGATGATCAGGTCGCCCATGGCTTCTGTTTCCCGGATGTTCAGGCCGGCCACCGGCTCATCCAGCAGGAGGAGTTCCGGATCGCCGGACATAGCCCGGGAATTTTCCAGGCGTTTTTGCTCGGCCACGGAGATGTGCGCGGCCAAATAACCGGCTTTGGGCAGGAGACCGAAAAAATCGAGGAGGCTTTCGGCCTTTTCCCGGATCTTCTTCTCCTCTCTCCTCTCGCCCGGGAGATGAAGCGCTCCTCCAAGAAATCCGGATTTTGTCCGTCCATGCATCCCGACCATGACGTTTTCCAGGACGGTCATATTCACGAAGAGCTGAGCCTGCTGGAACGTGCGGTTAATCCCCAGGGCGGCGATCTGGAAAGACTTCAACCGGGAGATGGGGCTCCCGCGAAAAAGGATTTCCCCGGAATCGGCAGAGTAGACCCCGGTGATAGCATTCAGGAGGGTGGTTTTCCCAGCTCCATTTGGCCCGATGATGGAAACGATCTGGTGTGGGGAAATGGAGAAAGAAAGGCCATTCAAGGCTTCCAGTCCCCCAAACCGCAGGGTGATTTCCCGAGTCTCCAGGATCGTTTGGTCTCCTTTCAGGACGGTCTCCGGCATCATATCCCCTTTTTTAAAGGTAGCGGCCCGCGCGAGTCCAATGGGCCATCCGTCGTTTTCTTTCTGAGGGCTTCTGCGATTCCCGGAAAGAGCCCCTGGGGAAAGAATATCAGGACAACCATGAGAATGAGTCCGTATATGAGGACATTGTATTCCTTGACCGCGTGCAGAGCTTCCGGGAGGATGGTCAGTAAAACCGCTCCGAATACGGACCCCCAGAGCGACCCGATCCCGCCGACCAAGACCATGGTGACGACCTGAATGGAGTAAAAGATGCTGAAGGTGCCCGGGCTGATGAAGGTAAGGTAATGAGCATAGAGGCTTCCCGCCAGAGAACCCAGGGCGGCGCTGATGAAAAAGATCTTGACCTTGTAGGTCTGGGTATCGATTCCCGCGCACCGGGCGGCAATTTCATTATGGCTCAGCGCGGCCATGGCCCGTCCGACCCGCGAATGGGTCAGGTTCAGAGAGAGAAGGAGAGTCCCGATGGAGACCGCCCACAAGAGATAATAGATTTTCCGGTCTGAGTCGAAGGCCAACGTCCCGATCTTAAGACGGGGAATCCCCGCGAAACCCGAAGGCCCACCGGTCACCGAATCAAGCTGGATCATGACGATATAAATAATGACGTTGAAGCCGAGAGTGGCCATGACCAGGTAATGCCCTTCCAGCTTCAGGGTGGGAATGCCGATGGCGTAGGCTACCATTCCGGTGATGATCATGGCCATGACCATCGTTGGCCAGAGGGGGAAGCCATAGGTAGTGGTGCAGATGGCCGAAAGATAAGCCCCCAGGCCAAAGAAGGCGGCGTGGCCGAGAGAGATCTGCCCGGCGTAGCCCATGAGCAGGTTGAGGCCGATGATGACGATGATATTCAAAGCCGCCACGTTGAGGACCATCAAATGGTAGTTGTTCTGTAAGAGGGCCGGCATCGAAAAAATGATTCCGGCATAGATGAGCAGGTATATTTTATTTTTCGTCCCCATGGCTTGTACTCAGACCCGCCTCAGCCTTCCTTGGCCCAGAATTCCATTGGGTTTAAAAAAAAGAACCGTCAGCAGAATCAAAAATGCCAGAGCATCCTTGTATTCTGAAGAGATGAGTCCGGCGGCCAGCGACTCCAATACTCCCAGGAGAAGCCCCCCGACGACGGCCCCGGGCATGGAGCCGTATCCTCCCAGGATGGCGGCGGAAAAACCCTTCAGGCCCAGCATAATCCCCACGTCGTACGAGGTGGTGGTGATGGGGGTGAGAATAATTCCGGCCACAGCCCCCAGCGCTCCGCTAAGCGTGAAAGAGAGAAGAATCAGGCGAACGACCGGGATTCCGGTCAGCACGGCCGATCTGCGGCTGGCGGCCACTGCGCGCATGGCTTTTCCGGTCAAGGTCCCCTGGAAGAAATAGTTTAAGGCCAAGACCACAGAAACTGTGATCCCGAAGATCCAGATGCTCTGGGGCATGACTGCGGCTCCCCAGAAAACGAGGGGTGCTTCTCCAGAAAAAGGGGGAAGGGTCATGGGGTTTTTCCCCCAGAGGATCATGGAAAGGCCTTTGATGAAAATGGAAGCGCCGACGGTGATCATGACCAGGATGAGGATATCCTTGGACTTGGCCCGGCGGATGGGTCCCTGCTCCAGAAGCAGGCCCACTGCAGCCACGGAGAAGGTGGTCAGGAAAAAAGCCGGGAGCAGGGGAATATTTAAAAAACTGTAGAAGGTAATCATGAACATCCCCCCGAGCATGACAAACTCTCCCTGGGCAAAGTTGACGATTCCGGTGGCGTTATGAATGAGGGAGAAGCCGATGGCGATCAGGGCGTAAGTGGACCCCGTGGTCAGGCCCGTGAGGAGGAATTGAAAAATTTGAAGGGAAAGGCTCATCCGGGCCTCTGGGAAGAAGGAAAGGAATAACCGAGTTTCAGGGCTTTGAGGTTGGCCTCCCGGAAACGCTCGGGGGATATTCTTCCGGTCACCGACTCCGTCAATGGATAATCGCAGAATAATTTGTTGTGTTGGAGGGTAAACCCCAGGAGGACTAGATTCGCCATGAGCGGAGAGCCGATTCCGGCCGCCAAACCCGTGGCGTCGATGAAGGGGTGGGAGCCCGATGATGGGGAGTTGAGAAAGAGCGCACCATCTTTGGATAAGAGATGGAAGAAGGTTTCCATGGAACCTTCATCCAGAACCAGCATCAAATCGGCCTGGCCGCTGCCGATCAGAGGGCCCCGGAAGGGCCCGACTTTCAGGGTAGAAATTACCGACCCGCCCCGCATGGCCATCCCGTGGGTTTCCGAGGCGATCACCTCCTGCCCCAAATCCAGGGCACATTCGGTAAGAATCCGGGTGAGGAACAGAACTCCCTGTCCCCCTCTTCCGGTGATGGCCATCTGCATTTTCATAGAAGAACCTTTTCCCCTTTCGGATTTTGTAGGGGCGTGATTTATCACGCCGGAATTGGGCGCAATGAATTGCGCCCCTACAGGGCCCCTTGAATCCTGGTCCCCTCGGACCCCTTCGTTTTGATCGCTTCCTGCGGACAGACCTGGGCGCATACGCCGCATCCTGAGCAAATATTCTGATCGATCTTGGCCATACCGGACTGCGGGTCCGGGCCGATGGCCGGGCATTCGAAGTCGCGGAAGCAGATTTCGCAAGCCACACAGTCCCCGGTGACTTCCATGCAGTACACCTTCTGCTTTTTGCTTGCACCGGGACTCATCAGGCAGGGGTGCCGGGCGATGATTACAGACACTCCTCCGTTTTCCGAGCGGGTGGCTTCATGCGCTTCCTTGATCGCCTTGGTCATCTCCTCAAGCTCGTATGGGTCGATGACCTTGATGTTCTGCACTCCGCTGGCATGGACCAGGTCCTCTATAGCTACAGCCTTCCCCTGCCGGCCGTCCGCCAAGCGTTCCAGCGCGGGCGTAGGTTGGTCGCCCGTCATAGCTGTGGTGGAATTATCCAGAATAAGTAAGACGAATCTTGCCCCATTGTGTACAGCATTGATCAAGGCCGGAACCCCGGCGTGGTAGAAAGTGGAATCGCCGATGGTGGCCGCAATCGGTGGAATTTCTCCTTTTATCCGAAAGGCATGGTAAAGGCCGGCGGCTTGGCTGATGCCTGCCCCCATGCAAAGGACTGTGTCTACTGCGCCGAGGTTCAACCCCAGCGTGTAACAGCCGATGTCACTCGGGTAGATTCCATCCGGAAGAGCCTGACGGAGGGCATAGAAAGCTGCGCGGTGAGGGCATCCGGGGCAGAGCGTGGGCCGCCTGGGTTTACCGGAAGGAAGGGGCTTCTTCTCTCCGGGAATTTGGGCGAAGGTCCTGATGCTTTCAAGCAGGACATCCGGAACGAGTTCTCCCTGGGGCGGGATCGAGCCATCCATTCGGCCCTTGATGCGGTTGCGCATGGCCAGTTGCATCTCGATCACCGGGTAGGTTTCTTCTATAATGAGGATATCCTGAAATGGACTGATCTCGTCGAGAATGGCCTTGGCCCTCAGAGGGTAAGGCATTTTTACCTGGTAGAGGGCGATCTGGTTCTCCAGGTTGAGTTCTTTGATGAGGTCGTAGGTATGGGCCAGAGCAACCCCGGATGAAATGATGCATTGCCGGGCGCTTTTGTTCCCCAGAACTCTTAGGAAAGAACCTTTCCCGTATTTTTCCGTGATGGCCTCGATCTTCTGATTTAATTTAAGGTGCAGGGTAAAACGATATCTCGGGGTGGCGGCCCATCGCTGAGGATCTTTGGGGAAGCCGGAAGGCAAAACCGGGCTGGGAATCTCTCCCAGAAGGATGCCCTGCCTGGAATGGCAGACCCGGGTGGTGGGCCGGACCATCACCGGGATCTCGAACTCCTCAGAAATCTGGTAGGCGGCCCCGATCATCTCTTTGGCCTCCTGAGGAGTGGAAGGATCCAGGGCCGGAATCTTGGCCATCATGGCCATCATCCGGCTGTCCTGCTCGGTCTGTGAGCTGTGGGGGCCGGGGTCATCGGCAGAAATAACCAGGAAGCCCCCTTTGACGCCGGTATAGGCTGAACTCATCAGGGGATCGCAGGCCACGTTCAGACCCACCTGCTTCATGCTGACGGCCGAGCGGCCTCCGGCATAGCTGACGGCGAGGGCGGTTTCAAAAGCCACCTTCTCGTTGATGGACCACTCACCTATTGCCGGGCTGTTTTCGGCTTTGGCCATCTGGAGGAAGGTGGAAAGAATTTCTGAAGCCGGCGTCCCGGGGTAGGAGGCCGCAAAAGAACAGCCGTTCTCCAGAAGTCCCCTGGCGATGGCCTCATTTCCTAAAAGTATGCGCTTCAATTTTTTCCTCCTGAAAAACCGTTCACCGCAGAGCCCGCAGAGAACGCAGAAAGAATAATCAAATCAAAAATGATGATCTCGTAAAAAGTCGGGAAAGCCGTCACTCCTGCGAAAGCAGTCCCGCCTTCGGCGGGATGGATTCCCGCTTTCGCGGGAATGACGAAAAATGTGGCCCAAAGGACTTTTTAAGAATCCATCAAAAATCAGCAATTCGAAATTAATGTCCCATCTTATGAATTAATTTTGCGTCTTGATTTTATTCATCTCTGCGCTCTCTGCGTACTCAGCGGTGAAAGACCTTTAAAAAAAAAGCCGTGGACCCTGCTGAAGCTGCCCACGGCTTAAAAATCCTATATATGTCATTCCGGCCGGTCTAAGGGCAGACTTCTCCTCCTTTCTCATTCCACCACCACCAGCCCCAGAATGTTAACTGCTTCTTGTTCATTAAGCCTTTCCTTCCGTAAGAATAACTTCTTTTACTATACCCTGAAACCCTTGTCAAGGAATTTTTTGCGGGAGACCATCAGTTGACCACCTTCACTTTTGTTTTTGACTAATAAGTCCATAGGGATTGGCCGGGTCGACAAGCCTCAAGTCAGGTCTCCCGCAGTGGGCTCAGGAAGGAGGCCAAGGGGTGATCTTGAGGAGGCTGACCGAACCGGGTGCTAGCTGGCGGCTGACCGAAAGGACAAATTTCAGAAGCTCTTTGGGGGGACAAAAAGGAGGGACTTTTTTACCGGTATTTCAGAATGGTCCAAAGGGCCCGCCACCCATCCTTCCAGGTAATTTTTTTCCCCTCGGCATAAGTGCGGCCCGAATAGCTGATCCCTACTTCAAAAACCCTGGCACCCATTCGGGCCACCTTGGCTGTGATCTCCGGCTCGAACCCGAAGCGGTTCTCCTCGACCTGAATCTTCCGGATGATCTCCCCCCGGAACACTTTGTAGCAGGTCATCATGTCTGTCAAGTTCAGATTGGTGAACATGTCGGAGAGAATGGTGATGACCTTGTTGCCGACATAGTGCCAGAAGAAGAGAACCCGTTTCGACTCCCCGCCCGCGAATCGGGACCCGAAAACAACATCCGCCTTTCCTTCCAGAATCGGCTCTAAAAGCCTGGGGTAATCCCGCGGGTCGTATTCCAAATCTGCATCCTGGACCAAAACGATGTCTCCAGTTGTTTGGGCAATGGCTGTGCGGAGGGCAGCTCCTTTCCCTCGATTGCGGTCGTGGAAAAATACCTTGCACGAACCGCTTCTGGCGTAATCCTGCAGAATCTCCCGCGTACCGTCCGTGGAAAAATCATCTACGATGATGATCTCTTCCGTAAGCGTTCCCGGCAACGGAGCTGCCCGAACGCGGGCGATGAGCTCCCGAATCGTGGTCCTTTCATTAAAGGCTGGAATTACTACGGATAGACTCTTTATGGAGGCTTCTTGTTTCGGGTTAATGGGAGATTCCTCGTGCTGGCTAACTGCCCGTGTTCCGGTCATATCATAAATTGCGGATTTAGGAATTGCGAATTATTTTCTCAATCCCTGGATTCATCCATTCCTGCATCTCCAAATCCATCCACTCGCCAATTCCTCCGTTCCTAAACCCGCAATCCGGGATCCGAAGTCAAAATTTTCTTACAGCCTATAGGCTTTTTTAGCCAGGCGATAGGCTGTGTCCTGAATCATTTCCCGGGCGTCTTCCATATCGACGATCCCCCTGACAACAAGACCGGCAATCCAGCTGGCATCCACTCTCCGGGAAAGGTCATGTCTGGCGGGGATGGACGGAAAGGCCCGGGTGTCATCGTTGAAACCAGCCGTATTGTTGAGTCCGGCTGTCTCCGTCGTTTCCAGCCGATAGCGCATCATCCCGTTGATGCTGTCGAAGAACCACCAGGGTGGGCCCAGTTTCATTGCCGGGTAGTGTCCGGCGAATGGAGCCAGGTCCCTCGAATAAGCGGACTCGTCGAGGGTAAAGACGATCAAGGTGAAATGCGGATGGTTCCCGTATTTGTTGAGCAAGGGCTTCAAATTCCGGGTGTACTCTGTGGGAATCGGAATATCGCCTCCCCTATCGGGGCCGAATTGGTCGAAGATGAGAGGATTGTGGTTGCGGTAGGAGCCCGGGTGAAGCTGCATTACCAAACCGTCCTCGACACCCATCCGAGCACTTTCCATGAGCATATGGGCTGTGAAACGCGTGGCATCCTCCTCAGTGGCCTGGCCTTTCAGGGCCTTCTGGAAGATGGTCTCGGCCTCTTTCGGTGAAAGTTCCTCGGTATAGGGGGTCAGGGCGGCATGGTCTGTGGCCTTTGCGCCCATGCTTTTAAAGAAAGCGCGCCGATTTTCCAGCGCGGCGACGAATTTGGCGTAAGAATCCACCGTGATCCCGCTTAAATCGGTCAAGACATTTATGTTAGCCTGCCAGCCAGTTGTGAAAATATTCACCAGCGCATCTGGCCTGAAGGTTGGAAGAATTCGGCCTTTCCATCCTGAATCCTTGATGGCCTGGTGGTGACGCAAAGGATCGGTTGCCGCATCGGTCGTGCAAAGCGCCCCTATGTTGAATCGTTCAAAGAGGGCACGAGGGCGAAATCCGGGCTTGGCCAGCTGGGCTTCAATCTGGTTGTAAATCTTCTGGGCTGTCTTGCCGCTTAACTTATCTTCAACCCCAAATACGGAGTGCAGTTCCTCTGTCAACCAGATTCCGCTCGGCGTTCCTCGAAAGAGGGAAAAATTTTCCGCAAAAATTTGCCATACCTTGCGGTGGTCTTGCTCAACCGGACCTCCATCCAGCCTCGGAACTCCGAGGGACTCCATCGAGATGCCCTGGGAGTATAACATCCGGAGCACATAGTGATCCGGGAGGATTAATAATTCTGTGGGAGTGCCGAAAGAGGTGTCTTCTTTGGCAAACAGTTTTGGGTCTACGTGCCCGTGGGGGCAGAGGAGCGGAAGGGCCGAGACGCTTTCGTAGAGCTCCCGGGCGATTCGGCGTTGTTTTGGGTTTGGGTCAAAGTACCGATCTGGGTCCAGCTTCATTTTCATTTTGCCCTCTTTATCTTAAAGACACCTGAGCCTGAAATCCCTGCCCCTCATGCCTTTTCATAACCCCAGAAGCTGGCGGGCATTCTCCCGAAAAATGAGCTGTTTTTCCTTTTCCCGCAAGGGAAGATCTTGGAACCATCGGATCTGGGGAGCGGGGTCCGTGGTAGAGGGGTAATCGGTGGCCAAGAGGACTTTGTCTGCCCCATGGTCTCTGATGATCTCAACTACCCTACCTGGGTCCAGGCTTTGGATATTCGGCCCCCAGCAGGTATCGATATAAAAATCTCTGCCGATAATCCACTTCCTGGCCTCATCGAGCATGAAGAGGCCGCCGAAGTGAGCGGCCACGATCGTAAGAGGCGGGAAGCGCTCCTTGAGATGGGCAATATCCTGAGGGCTAGTCCCGGGAGGATGGGAAGGGTTTACAGGGTCCTTCCCTACATGGAAATAAGCGATCATCCCAGCTTCAGCCATCGCCTCATAGATGGGAAAAAGGTTTTCATCTCGGGCCCGGATGGGCTGAAAGGCCGAATGGAATTTTATTCCCTTAACCCCTTTTTCCCGAATTCTTCTTACCTCTCCTACCGGGTCCTTCATATTCGGGAGAATAGTGCCGAAGCTGAAAATGGTCCGGTTGTCCATGATCTCAATGAGGAAGTTATTCGCTGGGACCACTATTTCGGGCCTTTCCGCCAAACAGAAGGTGACGACCGCCTCGATTCCACATCTTTTCATGTAGGCCTTTAAATCCTTCAGGGTGAAGTCTCCTGAAAGCTGGAGGTGATCGCCCACTTCGGCCTGGAATTTTTGAGCAACCTTGGGGGCAATTTTATCCGGGAAAACATGGGTATGGGTGTCGATCATATAAATCCTTTCGCTATGGTTTGAAGTTGTGATTGAGCTGGACGTCAATTAAAATTGGTTCCTGCTGGCTCGGGCCACGGGCGAGAGCCGCTTTCCCCTCCTGAATTCCTTCGCACCGCTTTCCCCCCATTCGAGTCAGGCGCTGGACCGACTTCTTCCTCTTCTCCGCGTCTGTCCGGCACAGCTTCTTGACGGGGAAGTAAATCCTTACCATCAGACGAATGGGCTTTCCCGAAGGGCCCGCAGGACGATAGTAAACCGAAAGGGGGCCGGAAACGCTATCCCCATCGATCAGGCGGCGGGCCCGCCAGAACTCATGATCCGGATTTTAATAATCCGCAATCTTGACCTCAAACATGGGGGGTTGCCCTTCGCGGAAGAGGATGGACATTTGCAGCGCTTATACCACAAAGGACTCCTTCGGACAACCCCCCTTTAAGCAAATTTCTTCAACTTTCAAAGAACAGATTCAATTCGTCACTTGCTTGACCCTTGACTATTTACATGGGAGATATTTATAATTTTGGGGTGGGAAGTATCCCCAACATGTTTATCATAACATCCGGGCTCAGATGATCTATTAACAAATTCTCATTCCGTCAACTTCAGGAAATGAATTTTGATGGTATTTCCCCGTTCTCAATAATGGAGCGTACCCCTGTGCTGGGACAGATCAGATTATCATCAATGACGATCTCTTACGTTGACAAACCTAGGTCCACGAGGCTGAACTGGAAAGCCTTTATGGGGTACCCGTGAAAGAACAAAGAGCCAAGCGCGTTCGGGAAAGGAAATTCAAGAGGATTTTTGTCCGTTTTGGCCTGGAAGCCCCACAGTTCATGGCACCTGCAATTCAAATTTCCACTCAGGGATTGTTCATCTCCACGAGCCACCCTGTTTACCTCCCGGGGACCAACTTGAGTATCGAGATATCGACTCCGAGCGGTTCCTATAAGGTGGCGGCCATCGTCCGTCATGCCAAAAGGCTACCCCGAAGGCAGCTTCAACAGGAGCGTTCTGGAATGGGGGTAGAGTTCATTAACCTACCCCAAGAGTTACGGGAATACCTGGCCTCGCTATAACGAGGGAGCGCCGCAAACAACCATTGCATTAAGGAAATTGCCGAAGCCTTCTACACCGAGCTGCCGGAAATGCTTTCATTTCCAATTCTCAGATAATGAACCGCCTCATAGGAATGGTGTGCATCCCAAAGACCAACCTTGTTGAGTCCCCTAAGATTCGGCGGGAGTCAACCCCTGCAGGGGTTTTGACTCTTCCGGAAAGAAGAGATAAAATTTCAGGATGAAGTTCGTCGCGGACCGGACACTGGGAAAATTGGCCAAGAAGCTCCGGGTGCTGGGGTTTGACGCGGTATACTGGAAAGGAGGAAAGCTTGACGAGGCAGCGAAGGCTGCTGCCGCCGAAGGCCGGGTGCTTCTGACCCGCAGCCGGCGAATCCAGGGAGAAGCCGAAGGTCTACAAGTTGTGGTTGTGGAGGCGAATGACCCCAAGGAGCAAATCCATCAGGTGCTTTCTACGCTCAAACTCCAGCCAGGTGCAGAGCAATTTTTTTCCCGCTGCCTGATGTGTAACGAGGCGCTGGCCCCCGTTGCCAAGGAGGGGGTGGAGGGAAAAGTCCCGGATTTTATCTATCGCTCCTATGACTCTTTTCACATCTGCCCGCGGTGTCATCGGCTTTATTGGCCCGGGACCCATTTCCAGAGGATGAAAAAAGAGATGGCCGATACGGTTGGAGAATAAATCCAGGTTCCCTTTGAATTTCTTCTCTTGTCGCCCCGGTGGAAGGGCAAGCTTGGCGATCACTTCCTCCCCCGGGCTGGAGGGCGCTTTGAGCGGCCAACAAGGCAGTTGTTCTTTCATTACCCGGAGCCGAACGTTTGCCATTTCAGGAAGTCCACAGACCATTTTCCATTCTCATTCTGCGGAGAGAAAGTGGGAGGATAGAAGGAAGTCTCATGCCGCCGACTTGCCTGCGCAAAGCGTCTCTCCGCCCGGTTCTGGAGAATCAGGTGAATTCATGAACGAAAATGAAAAAATGAAGGGAGGCATGGAAAACCATAGATTGACAGAGGCCTTTTTTATGATTAGCTTAAAAAGGGATGGAAGTGTTTATTAAAGGAGGGAGAACGTATGGCACTATGGGACACCGTCAAAAAGGGAGCAGAGGAAGGCCTGGAAGCCCTGAAAGAAGGCGTGACCGTCTTCATGGCCGAGGCCGGGAAGCAGAGCAAAATATTGAAGAAGAAAGTGGAGCTTTCCTCGGTTCAGAATGACGTGCGCAAAGCTTTCACCCATTTGGGAAGTAAGGTGTATGACATCCATACGCAGGGCGAGCAAGAGGTTTTCGGAAAAACAGAAGTCAAGGATTTCATCACCCAGATTGATGGCTTTAAAGCAAGAGTGAAGGAGATCGAAACCGAGATCGAAGTCATCAGACGGGAAGAGGACACCAAGACTTCCTCGACAAAATCGGAGAAGAAAGAATTACCGCCCCCTGGCAAGCCCATGAATTGAAAGGTTAGCGAATCTCTGGGCTTGTAGTTGGAACCCTGAGGTTGGCGCAATCAGCAGGATCGCCCTGAATTTTTTCAAGGGCATGTTTGAGTACAGGCAGAATAACGGTTAGATTTTCCCGCACAGCCTGGGGACTGCCGGGAAGGTTTACGATCAAGGATCGACAGCGGATTCCGGCGGCAGCTCTGGAAAGCATGGCGAAGGGAGTAATCTTCATCCCTTCAGCCCGCATGGCCTCGGCAATTCCGGGAATTTCTTTGTCTAAAACTCTGCGGGTAGCTTCCGGAGTAACATCTCGGGGGCTTAAGCCGGTCCCGCCGGTAGTAAGAACTAAATCCAATTTTTTCCCATCCACAAAATCCAGCAGCTTCTGAGCGATCATCTCCACCTCATCCGGAATGACTTCGTAGGCCTCGACCTTGGCCGGCAGGCTGGTGATGACCTGGTGAATTTCCAGACCGCTCCTGTCTTCTCGCTCGCCGCGGGAGCCCTTATCACTGATGGTCAGAATCCCCACCGAGAACATGAATCTCATCTCCCACTCTTATTTCACCGCCCTCCAGGACCTTGGCGAAGATCCCCTCTTTGGGCATGACACAGTCGCCGGCCTGGTAGTAGATAGCGCAGCGGGTGTGGCAGACCTTGCCAATCTGGGTCACTTCTAAGAGGGAAATTCCCCCGATCCTAAATTTCGTTCCGACGGGGAGTTTGAGCAAGTCCAGGCCCTGGGTGGTGATGTTTTCGGCAAAATCCCCCGGACCAACTTTCAAGCCCAGGCGGACCATCTTAAAGATAGATTCCATCGCCAGGAGGCTGACCTGACGGTGCCATTTGCCGGCATGGGCATCCTCTTTCAGCCCGAACTCGGGCAGCAGGCAGGATTGGATTACGTTCGTCTTGCGGGTCCCCTTTTCGGGACTGATGTTAACCGAAACGACTTTCCCGCGAGGGTTCATCCTCATCTCTTTCGTTTGAACAATATCCGCCCGGCGGCTTGAGCCAAAACGGAGGGGACGTTCTTGCTTCGGTAGAGGGCCTGAAGGTCCTTATCATGGAGATGGTCTAAAAATTTGACCGCTACCGAAAGGGGAGTTTTCGGGTTGGAAACGATGGCCAATTTAATAAGGTAGTTCCTCATCCAGATTCTATTCTTGGAGATGGTCTGGACGATATCATCGGGGGTATTCTTCTGTTGGGCAAAATTCAAGATTTCACTATTCGATATTTTGGGACTCCGCAACACAGCCATGGAGATGATCTTGTTTCGGTCGTGGATGAGAAAATTCCTCGCTTCTCGATTTCCCAGCATGGCCAGGTGAATCTTCTCCGGGACAGTCATTTTTAAAATCTTTTGGTACAAGTTTTGGCGTTGCTCTTTTGAATTTTCCTGTTCGGGTTCGACGATCAGGTCCGGGGGAAACTGAGCTGCCTCCTCTACCTGAATGGGGGGCAGGTTGAGGAGCTCTAATTCCTCTGGCGATAGAGGTTCCTCCTCCTTCTCCGCTTCATTTTCTGTAGTGATTTTTTCGACCATCATTCAAGAATCGAGCAATGGGGACTTTGGAAATCGATAATGGGGGCTTAGGCCTCTTTCTGGTCGGGCTTGGCCACGGCAACAATTTTTTCAGTTAAATGGGCCGGCACTTCCTCGTAATGGGAGATCTCCATGGAAAAAGACCCCCGACCGCTGGTCATGGAGGTGAGGTCGGGAGCGTATTTCAGAACCTCGGCCAGCGGGACTTGGGCTTTGATCAATTGCCCCTTGGAGCGGGACTCTACCTCTAAGACGCGGCCCCGGCGGCTGTTCAGGTCGCCGATCACGTCTCCCATATATTCATCGGGTACGAAAACCTCTATGTTCATGATGGGCTCCAGGAGGACCGGGTTGGCCTCCACCATCCCCTTTTTGAAGGCCATCAAGGCGGCGATCTTGAAGGCGATTTCCGAGGAATCCACCTCGTGAGATTTTCCGTCGTAGAATTTAACTTTGAGGTCCACTACGGGATAACCAGCCAGGACTCCAGACTGCATGGCTTCGGCAACCCCTTTCTCCACGGCGGGGACGAAATTGCGGGGAACGTTCATGCCCACCAGGGCATTCTTAAACTCAAAGCCGGCACCCCGGGCCAAGGGAGAAAGTTCGAAATGCACCTCGGCAAACTGACCCCGGCCCCCGCTTTGCTTTTTATGCCGGTAGATGATCCCGCTCTTAGTAGATTTGATCGTTTCTTTGTAAGGAATCTTGGGGGTCTTCAGGTTGACCTCCACCCCGAATTTACGCTTCAGCTTTTCCACGGTAACTTCCATGTGCACCTGTCCCATGCCGAATAGGATGAGCTCTTTGGTCTGCTCATCCCGTTGCAGTCTGATGGTCGGGTCTTCTTCGATTAAACGCGCGAGGGAGGTAGTGATTTTTTCCTCATCCCCTTTGGCCTTCGGGGCTACGGCGAAGGACACGGGCGGGATGGGCAGGGAGATGCCCTGGTAAAGGATGGGTTTCTTTTCATCGCAGATCGTGTCCCAGGTGGTGGTTTCCCGCAATTTGGCTACGGCGGCGATGTCCCCCGGCCCCACAGATTCGACCGGCTTTTGGTTCTTGGCTTCCAGTTCCAAAATCTGTCCAAACCGCTCTTTGGCCTCCCGATTGGCGTTGTAAAGGGTAGAGTCCGGCTGGAGCGTCCCGGACCAGACCCGGAAGATGGTCAACTTCCCCGCGTAGGGATCGGCCACGGTCTTGAAAATGAAGCCCGAAAAAGGTTCCCCTTCCCCGGGCTTCCGGATTTCTTCAGCCTTGGTCACCGGATGGACGCCCTTGGCCGGCTCGCGGTCGAGGGGAGAGGGCAGACACTGGAGGATGGCGTCCAGCAGGGGCTGAATCCCCATGTTCTTCAGACCGGAACCGCAGAGAATGGGAAAGATGGTTTTGTTCAGGACCCCTTTCCTCAGGCCTTGAAATAATTCCTCGGCGGAGAGTTCCTGACCGTCGAGATACTTTTCCAGGAGGGCATCATCCGATTCAGCGATGGCCTCAGCAAGCTTTTCCTTCGCTCTCCGGGCTTCTTCTTTTAGGTCGGCGGGGATTTCTCTTTCGGTGAATTTGCCGCGGAGGTCGGCCTCGAAATAAAGAGCCTTCATGGTCATAAGATCCACAATTCCGGCATAAGAATCCTCGGCGCCGATGGGCAGGTTCACCGGAACGGCTTTCGGGGTGAGAACTTTTTGAATGTCCGTCAGGGATTGCGAGAAGCTGGCCCGCTCTCGCTCCATCTTGGAAATGAAAAAGAGGCGGGGAAGCCCGAATTGAGAGGCGTATTCCCAGACTTTTTCGGTCTGCACCTCCACCCCCGATACCGCATCCACGACGATTAGGGCTCCGTCCGCTGCTTGCAGGCTGTTTTTCGTATCGATGATGAAGTTGGCATCCCCCGGCGTGTCGATGAGGTTGATTTTATGTTTGTTCCACTCCAAGTGGTTGAAGGAAGAACTGATGGTCAGGCTGCGCTTGATCTCCTCGGGCTCAAAATCCATGATGGAAGTGCCATCGTCAACTCTTCCCAGGCGGTCTGAAGCCCCGGCGTCGAAGAGCATGGCCTCCGCCAGAGTGGTCTTTCCGGCCTTGCCGTGGGCGATGATGGCGACGTTGCGCAGGCGGTTGGTTTCGTATTTCTTCATACCTTCTCCTTATTTTTATTGAATATTAAAAATAATTTATATTATGATGAAAAGTCAAGTCAAATCCGATAAAAGTCTATGCTGTGAACAGACAGGCGTGACCCTTTCCGAGATGGGAAAAAAGGGAGGAATCCAGGCTTCCGGTTGTGGACCTCCGGGAGATCGATTTTAAGATTGATAAAATGCCGAGATTTGTTAGCATGAGTATCTTTTGGGAATGAAGGCGCTGATCGGAAAGTTCTTGGAACATCTGCGGGTCGAGACAAATGCCTCGGTCCATACGCTGCGAAGCTACGCCACGGACCTGGAACAGTTCAGGAGTTTCCTTTTATCCAAGGATTTCTCCATCGACGAAAAAAGTGGGGACGTTTCCGTCGAAAAGGTCGATCACCTGGCGATTCGGGCCTACCTGAGCCACCTTTACCGGAGTCATAAAAAATCCTCTTTGGCCCGAAAGTTAGCTGCCCAGAGGAGTTTCTTCAGGTACTTGGTTGAGGAAGGGTTCTTGGCACAGAACCCTGCGGAGATCGTGGCCACGCCGAAACAGGAAAAACCTTTACCGACATTTCTGCCGGTGGATGAGGTTTTTTCCCTGTTGGAGACGCCGGACCGGTCCACAACCTGGGGGGCCAGGGACCGGGCCATCCTGGAGACTCTATACTCCTGCGGCATCCGGGTGAGTGAACTTACTGGTCTGAGTGAAGGGGACGTGGACTTTTCGCTGGGCATCCTCAAGGTTTACGGAAAAGGTCGGAAGGAAAGAATTGTGCCGATCGGAGAGAAAGCCCTGGCGGCGATACGAGAGTCCTTACCCCAGAGAGATCGAATCCTTGGGGGTTTAGGCCACAAGGGGCGAGGGTCTCCCCTTTTTATCAACGCCCGCGGGGGGCGACTCACTTCCCGGAGTGTGGCCCGGATCCTGCGTAAGTATATTTTGAAGTGTGGTCTGTTGAGAAAGGTCAGCCCTCACGCCCTGCGTCATTCCTTCGCCACCCATCTCCTGGATGCGGGGGCGGACCTGAGGGCCATTCAGGAACTACTGGGGCATGTGAGCCTGTCCACAACCCAGCGCTACACGCACGTCAGCGTCGATAAACTGATGGAGGTTTATGATCGGGCGCATCCCCGGGCGAAGTAAAAAATTTCACCGCAGAGATCACGAAGGAAGCAACGCCAAGACCCGGAGACACGGCGACGCGGAGATCACCGCGTCTTTCCATCACACCATCCCCGTGTCTTTCATTGGCCTTATCTCAGCGTTCTCTGCGGTGGGAACAAGAGGAAATCGAAAATGAAGATCGGACGAGAGAAGGTCAGCGGCACGACGGTCCTTGCCGTCCGGCATAAAGGAAAAGTCGCCATGGCCGGGGATGGTCAAGTGACCCTGGGGAACACGGTGATGAAGCACGGCGCCAAAAAGGTGCGCAGGCTTTATAAGGAACAAATCATTGCCGGCTTTGCCGGGGCCACGGCGGATGCCTTTACCCTCTTCGAGAGGTTTGAGGCGAAATTGGAGCAGTACCACGGGAATTTGTCCCGGGCGGCCGTGGAACTGGCCAAAGACTGGCGGACGGACCGCTTGCTGCGGCGGCTGGAAGCGCTTTTGATCGTCGCGGACCGGGAGAATACGCTGGTCCTCTCCGGAACCGGCGACATCATCGAACCGGATGACGGAGTTGCGGCCATCGGCAGCGGGGGGCCCTTCGCCCTGGCTGCCGCCAGGGCTCTGATCCAATACTCGAGCCTGGATGCGAAAGCCATCGTCCAGGAAGCGATGCGGATAACCTCGGAGATCTGTATTTACACCAACAATCAGGTGGTCGTGGAAGAGCTGGGAACGGAAATCCAACCCTAATCTGAATTCCGGGAGAAAAATGAACGAAGAAGCGAAAGAAGGGGAGGGGCTGAGACCTCTGACGCCCCGCGAAATAGTAGCCGAGCTGGACAAATATGTGATCGGCCAGCGGAACGCCAAACGATCCGTAGCCATTGCCCTGCGCAACCGCTGGAGGCGGCAGCGGGTGGAGGAAGACCTGCAGGATGAGATTGCCCCGAAGAACATCATCATGATCGGTCCCACCGGCGTGGGCAAGACCGAGATTGCCCGCCGGCTTTCCAAGCTGGCTCAGGCGCCTTTCCTGAAGATTGAAGCGTCCAAGTTCACGGAGGTGGGGTACGTCGGGCGGGACGTGGAGTCGATGGTTCGCGATCTCACCGACCTGGCGGTGAACATGGTCCGAGCGGAGGAGACGGAGAAGGTCCAGGCCAAGGCTCGAGAGATTGCGGAAGAGCGCCTGCTCGACCTTTTACTTCCCCCGATCCGGAAGGAAACCCCGAAAGAGGGAAAAGAGGAAGAACCGGTTGAGGTCACAGACGACCCCGGGGAGAAGTTCAAAAATAATTACCGGGAAACCTCGCCCACTCGGGAGAAGCTCAGGCAGATGCTCCGCTCTGGGAAGCTGGACGATCGGATGGTGGAATTGGAACTGACCCAACGCAACCTGCCGATCGTGGAGATCTTCTCCAGCGCTGGAATGGAGGAAATGGACATCAACCTGAAGGAGATGTTCAGCACCCTGTTGCCGAAGAAGTCCAAGCGGAGAAGGGTCAAAGTCCCCGAAGGGCTGGCCCTGCTCACCGAGGAGGAATCCCAGAAGCTGATCGACATGGACAAGGTGACCGGGTTGGCCATCAAACGTGTGGAGCAGGGAGGGATCATCTTCCTGGATGAGATCGATAAGATCGCCGGCCGGGAGACGACCCATGGGCCGGATGTCTCCCGGGAGGGTGTGCAGCGGGACCTGTTGCCGATTGTGGAAGGAACGACGGTGACGACGCGCTATGGAATGGTGAAAACCGACCATATTCTCTTCATCGCCGCCGGGGCTTTCCACGTCTCCAAGCCCTCGGACCTGATTCCGGAGCTGCAGGGGCGCTTTCCCATTCGGGTGGAATTGGAGACGCTGACCAAAGAGGATTTCATCCGCATCCTCACCGAGCCCAAGAATGCCCTGATCAAGCAGTATATGGCCCTATTGGCCACCGAGGGCATCACCCTCTCTTTCAACGGTGAGGCCATTGCCGAGATCGCCGAGATCGCCACCCTGGTGAATCAGCGCACGGAGAATATCGGGGCTCGCCGGCTGCACACCATCATGGAAAGGCTTTTGGATGAGATTTCCTTCGATGCTCCTGACCGGGCAGAAAAAAAGGCCACGTTGGATGCGAAATACGTCCGGGATAAGCTGGCCGAGATCATCAAGGATGAAGACCTCAGCCGGTACATCCTGTAGAACAGTTTAAAGTTTAAAGTTGAAAGTTTAAAGTCAATAAACAAAGCCAAAGAATCCAAGGAAGAAAGAATGCAGAAGTTGATCGATAAAGCGGACGTTCTTCTGGAGGCGTTGCCCTACATCCAGCGGTTCTCTAATAAGACCATCGTCATCAAGTATGGGGGGCACGCCATGGACGATGAAGACCTCAAATTAAGCTTCGTCCGGGATGTCATATTGTTGCGCTACATCGGGCTGAACCCGGTTATCGTTCATGGAGGGGGGCCGCAAATCGACGGCATGCTGGAGAAGATCGGGAAAAAGTCAAAGTTTGTGGAAGGGATGCGGGTTACGGATGGGGAAACCATGGACATCGTGGAAATGGTCCTGGTGGGGAAAATCAATAAGGAAATTGTCTCCCTGGTCAACCAACACGGAGGTCATGCGGTGGGTCTATCGGGGATCGACGGCGGCCTCATCCGGGCGAGGAAGTTGTGGATTTCCCGCCTGGGAAAGGATGGGCAAGAGAAGGAACTTCTGGACATCGGTCTGGTCGGGGAGGTGGAGGCCATCCACCCGGAAGTGATCGAGACCTTCAAGACCAACAAATGGATCCCGGTGATCGCCCCCGTGGGCGTGGGCCCAGCAGGAGAGATGTATAACATCAACGCCGACCTCGTGGCGGGAAAAGTAGCCGCCTCCCTGCGGGCGGAGAAGTTCATCCTGCTCACGGATGTAGAAGGCGTCCTCGACGGAGAAAAGCGCTTGATCTCCACGATGAATGCGGAGATGGCTGGGCGCTTCCTTCGGGAGGGGATTATCAAAGGGGGAATGATTCCCAAGGTGAACTGTTGCCTGCAGGCCCTGCGGGAAGGGGTCAAGAAGACGCACATCATCGATGGCCGGGTGAAACACGCCATCCTGCTGGAGATCTTTACGGACGAAGGCATCGGAACCCAGATTTATTAAGAATTTTTACCGCAGAGCCGCTGAGATCGCAGAGTCAAAGATAAAATAAAAAATCGAATACCAATATTTAAAATTGATGATCTCGTAAAAAGTAAGGAATGCCGTCACTCCTGCGGAAGCAGTCCCGCCTTCGGCGGGATGGATTCCCGCTTTCGCGGGAATGACGAAAACGGGACTAAAAGGACTTTTTACGAATCCATCAAAATTAATCCCGTAATTTTGTTTTCTATATCGTGGTTTTGATTTCCCCTCAGCGGTCTCTACGTTCTCTGCGGTGAAAAAATACTGGAAAGGAAAGAAAGATGACCAACGAAGAGGTGATCAAAGTTTCCCAGGACGTGCTGGCCCAGACCTACGGGCGCTTTCCTGTGGTCCTGGTCAAGGGGCAAGGGTGCAAAGTCTGGGACGTGGAGGGGAAAGAATACCTTGATTTCGTGGCCGGGATCGGGGTATGCAACTTAGGCCACTGCCATCCCAAGGTGGTGCAGGCGATTCGCGAACAGGCCGGGAAGCTGCTGCACGTCTCCAACCTATACCATATTGAGCCGCAGATCCAGCTGGCCCAGCTTTTGATCAAACATTCCTTCGCCGACCGGGTCTTCTTCTGCAACAGCGGAACGGAGGCCAACGAAGCGGCCATCAAGCTGACCCGCAAATACAGCCAGGACCATTTTGGCGCCGGCCGGTTCGAGATCATTTCCCTCCTGAAGTCCTTCCACGGAAGAACCCTGGGGGCGCTGGCGGCTACAGGACAGGAGAGATTTCACAAAGGGTTCGAACCGATGATGCCCGGGTTCAAGTTTGTGCCGCAGGGAGATCTTGAGGCCATGGAAGGCGCGGTTGGCGACTCCACCTGCGCCATTTTTGTGGAGCCCATCCAGGCCGAGGGGGGAGTAAACCTTCCTCCGGAAAACTACCTTCAGGGCTTACGGCGCCTCTGCGACCGAAGGAAGCTTCTCCTCATCTACGATGAAGTGCAGGTGGGCATGGGCCGGACAGGAAAGCTCTTTGCCTATGAGCATTACGGAGTCGCCCCGGACATCATGACCATGGCCAAGGGACTGGCCGGAGGCGTGCCCATCGGTGCTACGCTGGCCACGGAAGAGGTCGCCAAAAGCTTCACCCCGGGGACCCATGCCGCTACCTTTGGCGGGAACCCCCTCTCCACAGCAGCGGGGCTCGCTGCCCTGAGGGCCACGATTGAAGATGGAATTTTGGAAAATTGCCAGCGCTCATCGGTTCACTTTATGAAAAGGCTGGAGGGATTAAAAAAGAAATACCCCTTTATCAAGGATGTGCGCGGCAAAGGGTTGATGGTCGGCCTGGAGCTGGACCGGGAAGGGAAGAGCGTGGTCACGGATTGCCTGAAAAAGGGATTCCTGATCAATTGCACCAACGAGACAGTGCTGAGGTTCATCCCACCCTTGATCGTCACCCGCGAGGAGATCGACCGTCTGGTTCAGGCTCTGGATGAAATTTTTTCTGGATGGAGTTGAGAAATGGCCAAGCGCGACCTGCTGAGCCTGACCGATCTTTCCCGGGCCGAAATCGATGGTTTGTTGAAGAAGAGTTTGGAAATCAAACGCCAGTGGAAGAAAGGACTGCCTCATCGTCCCCTGGCCGGGAAGTGCGTGGGGTTGATCTTCGACAAGCCTTCCACCCGGACCCGGGTCTCTTTCGAGGTGGCTATGAGCCAGTTGGGCGGAAGTTCGATCTACCTCGACCCCGGGACCACTCAGATGAAAAGGGGGGAACCCATACCCGATTCGGCCCGGGTTCTCTCCCGATACCTCGACGGCATCGTCATTCGGACGTATGAACAGGCCGCTGTCGAGGAATGGGCGCGGTGGTCTTCCGTGCCGGTGATCAACGGGCTGACAGACCTGCTTCACCCTTGCCAGATTTTCTGCGACCTCCTGACGATTGTGGAAAAGCGGGGAAGGTACAAAGGGCTGAAGGTGGCCTACATTGGCGATGGGAACAACGTGGCCAACACCTGGGTGCAGGCGGCGTCTTTACTGGATTTTTCCCTTGCCCTGGCCTGTCCGGAAGGGTATCAGCCGGATACGCAGATCTTGGCAGAGGCTACCCGCGTTCCGAGGAACCGCATAGAGCTTACTCCAGATCCCTTTAAGGCAGCGGAAGGAGCCGATGTAGTTTACACGGATGTCTGGGCATCCATGGGACAGGAAAAGGAGAGGGAAAAACGAAAGAAACGATTTGAAGGGTTTCAGGTCAACTCCCCGCTGCTCCAGAGGGCCAAGAAAGGAGCGCTGGTTATGCATTGTCTCCCGGCCCATGCCGGCGAGGAGATCAGCGCCGAGGTTTTGGAAGGTCCGCAATCTGTGGTTTTCGACCAGGCCGGAAACCGGTTGCACGGGCAGAAAGCAATCCTGGAATGGCTACTAAAAAAACCTAAGCGCAGAGCACGGTGAAAGGAACTGCAGACGGGGGGACACGGAGAAAGAGAGACGCGGAGATAGGAAAAGCCCCTTCTGTCGCCTAGTCACCGCGTCCCGGCGTCTCCGGGTCACGCTCTCAATTTGTAAAAAGGGGAAGGACAGGAAGGCCTATGAAAGAGGGAGTAAAGAAGGTAGTTTTGGCTTACTCCGGGGGACTGGACACCTCGGTAATCTTAAGATGGCTGATCGAGACCTACGAATGCCAGGTGGTGGCCTTCGTAGCCAACTTGGGCCAGGAAGAAGAGCTGGAGGGATTGCGGGAGAAAGGGCGGAAAAGCGGGGCGAGCAAAGTTTACGTAGAGGACCTGCGAGAGGAGTTCGTCCGGGATTTCGTTTTTCCCATGCTCCGGGCAAACGCGGTCTACGAAGGAGGCTATCTGATGGGCACTTCCATCGCCCGTCCCTTGATTGCCAAGCGCCAGGTAGAAATTGCCAAAGCGGAAAATGCGGACGCCGTCTCCCATGGGGCCACGGGAAAGGGGAACGACCAGGTCCGGTTTGAGATGACGTACCTGGCCCTGAATCCCATCATAAAGATCATCGCTCCTTGGAAGATCTGGGATTTCAAGTCTCGTACGGATTTAATAAAATATGCCCAAAAGCATGGAATCCCGGTACCCGTTACTGCGGAAAAGCCGTACAGCAGCGACCGCAATCTGCTCCACATCAGCTTTGAAGGGGGCATCCTGGAAGATCCTTGGATGGAGCCGCCAGAGGACATGTTCGTCCTGACCCGTTCTCCGGAGAAAGCACCCGATAAGCCCTGCTACGTGGAGGTCGATTTTGAAATCGGAAACCCCGTGGCCGTGAATGGGCAGCGGATGTCCCCGGCGGCCCTGCTGGCCGAACTGAATCGTTTGGGGGGAGAACACGGGATTGGCCGTGTGGACATGGTGGAAAACCGTTATGTGGGGATGAAGTCTCGCGGGGTTTACGAGACCCCCGGGGGCACGATCCTCCATGCGGCCCATCGTGCGGTGGAGTCCATCACCATGGACCGAGAAGTGATGCATCTCCGGGATTCGCTCATCCCCCGTTACGCGGAGATGGTCTACTATGGATACTGGTTCTCTCCCGAGCGGGAAGTCCTGCAAAAGATGATCGACGAAGCGCAACGCACCGCCACGGGCACAGCCCGCTTGAAGCTTTTCAAGGGGAATTGTACCGTGATCGGAAGAAAATCTGCCGAGTCCCTCTATTCCTGTGATTTTGCCACTTTCGAGGAAGACCAGGTCTATGACCAGAAGGATGCCGGGGGGTTCATTCGTTTGAATGCTTTGCGCCTGCGCATCCGGGCGCTGGTGAAAGAAGGGCAGTGCAAATAATTTTCTATCGGCTGGTCATTCTAATATTTAGCAGGAAAATTTCGTTGGTCAATAAACTCCAAATCCCAAGCACCAAATCCCAGAAAATATCCAAATTCGAATATCCAATAGTCAAAATTATTTTTTGAATTTAGGATTTTGATCATTGGAATTTGTTTGGAGTCTGGGATTTGGAATTTGGATATTGAGCCTAAGATCTTCCTTTGAAAAAAAACATTTCAGCCATCCTCTCCATCCTCCTCCTCATTTCCCTGAGCCTTTGGGGTTGCGGAGTGAAGAATCCACCCGTGGCGCCGGAAAGCACGAGGCCGGGGCCGGTTACGGACCTGAATGCCTGGCCCAGGGAAGGAGGGATCCATTTAGGATGGAGCTCACCCACAAAAAATGTCGGTGGCTCCAGGCTGGAAGACCTGTTAGGTTTCAGGGTTTTCCGGCAGAGCCGCCCGTTGACACCTTCCCCATGCCCGGATTGCCCGGCTAAATTTGAGCCGGTAGCGGAGATTGATGTAGAGTATCCCAGAGGAGCTCAGGTGGGGGGGGGAAGGGTGTTATGGCGTGATATGACCTTAAAACCGCAGCACGAATACACCTACATTGTCCGGGCCTACAATTCATATAAATCCCCCAGTCCAGAGTCGAATCCGGCGACGATCTTCTGGGATGATCCTCCCATTTCTCCCTCCGCGGTTCGGGTGCAGAGTGAAGATAAAGCCCTGATTCTCAGCTGGGAATTTTCTCCCCGCCTTGTTAACGGAAAAGAAATGACAGATTTATCGGGGTTCAACATCTATCGCCGGTTCAAAGGAGAACGCTTCGGGCTCTTTCCGCTAAACTCGGTCCCCATTCCTGAAAAGCGATACTTGGACGGGGTACTGGAGAACGGGAAGCAATATGAATATGAAGTGCGGGCTGTGCGCAATTTCCGGGGAACCCTCATCGAAGGCCTGAGTTCTGCCGTTGCGAGCGGTATTCCAGAAAAGCGGACTCCTCCCTCACCCCCGACCGGCCTCGTGGCCGCCGCACAGAAAGATGGTATTGCCCTCCGCTGGGACCCGAATCCCGAACCGGATATCGCTGGCTACAATCTCTTTAGGCGGGATAGAGGGGAAAATGAATTCACCAAAATCAACCCCCAATTGATAACCGAAAATTACTTTCTCGACCGAGAAGCAGACCCCAAAAAATCCTACCTCTACCGCCTGACAGCTGTCGATACCTCCCCGACCAGGAACGAAAGCGAATTTTCTCAGGAAGTAGAGGTTTTTCCTGAGCCATCCTCTCCAAAGTAGTGGGAGACATCCGCCCAGATTTCCTAAACTACCGGCTCCGAATCGCCTTTGAAGAATTTGCGAGGTCTCTCTCACATTTTTCCTTTTGAGCATAAAAGTGTTCGAAAGAAAGGCTGGACATCCAGCCCAGGATATCCTTCACAGAAACTACTTTCTTCCTGAAAAAGATGGTCCTATATCAATCGTTTTTCCCATCAAATTGACGGGTTCCCCTTTTTATGGTACAAGCCAATCACCAGTCATTAAATCATATAAAAAAATCTCGCCGCTAGTGGCGCATCCGAGGGCAGCGTTTTCTACGCCCGCGGCGGGCGAATTCCGCCGCAGCGGGACTGGAGCAGACGGGCCTCCGGCCCGCAGCTCAGCCGCGAGCCCGTTGGGCATCACAATTTCAATTTGTCTCTCCCACAAGACTCCCACAAGAGACTTGACTTGTATATTTATCCCATATACAATTTACCAGCATGAAGGACGAATTCGAAAATATTGTCGGCTTTCAATGGGATGAGGGGAACGCCGATAAGAACCGGATCACCCACAATGTTGAGAACTGGGAGGGTGAACAGATATTCTTCAATGCCCCCTTGCTTATTCTGGATGATCCGAGGCATTCTGCCGCGGAGAAGCGCTGGGCTGCCTTTGGGCGCACGGACGCTGGGCGTCTCCTGGCCCTGGTTTTCACTGAAAGAGGAAAATTGATTCGGGTCATTTCCGCAAGGGATATGAACGGGAAGGAGAGAAGGTTCTATGAAGAGAATGGATAACCGTATACCGGAATTTAAGAGTGAGGATGAGGAGCGTGAGTTTTGGGCAACTCACTCACCATTAGATTACTTTGATCCCAGCAGTATCCAGAGAGCTTCCTTCCCAAACCTGAAGCCGTCTCTAAAATCAATTTCCATCCGGGTCCCCTCGGACATGCTGGCGGAACTGAAGGTCCTAGCCAACAAGAAGGACGTTCCCTACCAGAGTCTAGCAAAGGTATACTTAGCCAGGCAGATTGCCCTTGAACGTGGGTCAGCGAGTCGCTCTCCCAGAAAAAAGGGCAAGCGCAGACTATATGCCCAACAAGGCGCTCGGGCCGATGCTGGGGATCAGCGCTAGTAATGTTCAGAGTTGCACCAGCCCAGCGCGGCTGAGCTTGGTCGTTGTTCGGCCGAAGAGGAAAAATATGCGAGAAGTAAGCGAATCCTATCGACGAATTGGCGATCAAGACGACCGCTTCGATGTCGAGTTTTGGCAATCACAAGGAGACCAGGCTATTTTCGCGGCGGCCCTGGAAATGATTTTGGATTATCTGATTCTCAGGTACGGATATGTTGACAAGCCCAGACTTCAAAGAACTGTTGAGTCTTTTGGAAAAGCATAAGGTCCGTTATCTCGTGGTCGGTGGCTACGCGGTTATGAAATACACCGAGCCTCGTTTCACGAGAGATTTGGATTTGTGGATCTCAACGGACGAGGAAAACTCGAAGGCGGTGTTTGCGGTTCTGAAGGAGTTCGGAGCGCCCCTGAAAGACTTGACTCCGCGAGATTTCACCGAAAAGGGTTATTTTTACCAGATGGGAAATCCTCCCTTCCGCCTCGACATCATGATGTCCATACCCGGGGTGGAATTCGAAAGTGCCTGGGGGAATCGGGAAGGGGTACGGCTAGGAGAATTTGTCATTCCATTTATATCGAAAGCAGACTTGATAGAGGCGAAGGAAGCTAGCGGCAGGCCGCAAGATTTGATAGATGCCGAAAAGCTGAGGAAGGCCGAACAACCGCATGGAGGCTGACCGGGCGGCGCTGTCGCCCGCCCGAAAGGGATTCCCGCGCCAAGGAGTTATCGCAAGTCCCGGCCAAGGGAACATCCTATAGTCCCCCTGTCAAGAGAAAAAATAACTTTTAGAATAATCAGTAGTTAAAAACGAGGATGATGCAGAGGAAGCCTGTTGCCGGAATAATCAAAACAGGAAAGGATTATCCGAAATTTAAACTGTTACCAGATCCCCCAGCGGCAACATTTGGACCTCCGATCGTCTCACCGAAGTCAGATAGGGAAGATAAATTTATAAGTTAAGAAAGGAGCCCTCGCTTCCTCGTGGTGATTAAGATACGAGCGACTCCAGTCTTATTTTTCAAGGATGGAGGCTTTGAATAAGTGCCAGAAGTGCAGCCTAATATTATTTTGCGAACTGTAGACCTGACCCGTTCCTTTGGCAAGCAAATAGCCGTAAACAAGGTTAGCCTGAACATCCCCGCCGGAGATTTTGTCAGCATAATTGGGCCAAACGGAGCGGGCAAGACCACCTTATTCAACCTGATCACCGGTGCCCTGAAACCGGACAGCGGGGCCATTTTCTTTAAGGGTCAGAACATCACCAGGATCAAGGAGTATAAGCGGGTACTGATGGGGATAGCCCGGTGTTTCCAGATTACCAATGTTTTCCCCTCCATCTCGGTTCTGGAAAACGTGCGCCTGGCCGTGCAGGCCAAATCGCAATACAAATATAATCTATACGAAAAATTTGAAAAATTCAGCCAACTCACGGAATATGCCCACTATTGTCTGGAAATGGTTCAGCTGATCCGCCAGAAGGACACGATAGCCCGGAACCTTACCCATCCCGATCAGCGAAAACTGGAAATAGCAATTCAGCTTGCTTCTCAGGCGGAACTCATGCTTCTGGACGAGCCCACCTCGGGCATGTCCGCCGAGGAGGTCCCCATGATCGTGGAAGTTATAAAGGGGATAAGAGAAAGGGGGCAAAAGACCATCTTCATGGTGGAGCACAAAATGCATATGGTTCTCAGTTTGTCAGACCGCGTAGCGGTTATGAATTATGGCTCGTTGATTGCCGAAGGCTCTCCCCAAGAAATAAGAAATAATCAGGATGTGCAAAATGCATACCTGGGCAGAAAAGGGGACTCATGAATATTCTGGAAATGCATGATGTCCACACCCATATTCTGGGGTTTCATATCCTTGAGGGAGTTAGCTTTAAGATAAAACCGGCGAAGGTAAGCGTCCTTTTGGGTAGAAACGGAGCAGGCAAATCCACGACCATGAAAACGATTATGGGTTTGACCCCCCCCGCCTCCGGGGAGATTCTATTCAAGGGGAAACCCATTCAGAAAATGCGGGACTTCGAAATACCAAGGCTGGGGATTTCTTTGGTGCCCGAAGGCAGGGACGTATTCTCAAATCTGACCGTTGAGGAGAACCTGCTTATCGCGGTGAGAAAGGGAAAAAAGGTAAAAAAAGAGAGGCTGGATTACATCCAGGAGACCTTCCCTCCAATGAAGGACCTCTTCAAGAAAAAGGGGCGCAATCTGAGCGGTGGTGAAAAGCAGATGGTGGCCGTTGCCCGGGCGTTGGTGAATGAAGACGAACTTCTACTCATCGATGAACCCACCAAGGGGTTGGCGCCAATCATTATTGAAGGCATGCGTCTGGCAATGGCCGAGATAAAAAAGAACGCTACCCTATTGCTTGTGGAACAGAATTTCGAGTTCTCCACCAGTATCGCCGACGATTTTTTAATCATGGAGCATGGGAAAATTGTGCATAGTGGAAAAATAGAGGAAATAAAAAATAACGCCCAGATTCAGTCCAAGTATTTGGGGGTGTAGCGCATGTTATCTTCACAGGTGTTGGTCAATTTAACCATTAATGCCCTATCGATGGGCATGCTCTATTTTTTGCTGACTTCGGGGTTTTCTTTGGTCTTCGGTTTGCTGCGGATTTTGAACTTCTCTCATGGGTCGCTGATCATGTGGGGGGCCTATCTGGGCGTATATCTTGTAAAGGCTGTGTCCAGTTTCTCCTTAGCGCTAATTGTCAGCGCCGTGATTGTTGGAATTTTATTGGCGCTGATTGAGTTCTTTTTCATCAGGCGTCTTTATGGAAATGACCTTTCCCAATTGCTTCTTACCTTCGGACTAATTTTTATCTTAGACGAAGTGGTCAAGCTTATTTGGGGGGCGGCGACGATTCCGGTGCATAAACCGGCGTTTTTGCAGGGATCAGTTATGATTTACGGTGAGCCCTTTACCGTGGTGAGAATCTATATTTTGTCCATTGGAGCAGTTGTCAGTGCGGCATTATATTATCTCCTGAATAAAACGAAAATCGGCCTGATCATTAGGGCGGGTATTGAAAACAAGGAAATGGTAAGAGCCCTGGGCATAAATATCAATAGAGTATTTACATATGTTTGCTGGGTGGGGGGCTTTTTGGCAGGCCTATCTGGATTCGTTATGGCCTACTTCACCGGACTCAGTCCGGAAATGGGCGGAAACCAGTTGCTCGCTGTCCTGGTTATCGTAGTGGTGGGGGGACTGGGAAGTATCCTGGGATCGGCGATTGCGGCGGTTCTTGTGGGGCTGGCCGAAGCCTTTCTGGGCTTCTTCTTGCCGGAACTCGCCATATTGAGTCTTTTTATCGTAATGATTATCGTGCTCAGCATCAAGCCATCCGGCCTGTTAGGGGAGGAATAAGGTTGACATCGATGAGTACATATCTAAAAAAATACAGCCTTGGGCTTATCGTGTTCGCATTATTGATTTTCCTGCCGCTGTTCTCATCGGAGTATGTTAAAGTCGTGGCGATGCAGATCTTCATTTTCGGGGTCTTTGCGATCAGCTACGATCTGCTGCTTGGCTACACTGGCATAGCATCCTTCGGTCACGCGATGTTTTTCGGTACGGGCGCATATATGACCGCGATGTTGATGCTCAAGGCGGGCTTTAGCTTTTGGGCGACTCTTCCCTTCGTGATGGTCAGTTGCGGCCTGATCGGTTTGTTAGTCGGACTGTTAACGCTGCGATTTGCCACTATCTATTTTACCATCATCACTTTGGCTCTGGGCCAGCTTTTCTTTTTTCTAATAACAAACGCCTTAACCTACCGGTATACCGGCGGCGATGACGGCCTGCACGGTATCCCCATGATTCTGCCGGGGAAAAATCAGATGTACTATCTGGTGTTAGGATTTTTACTGGCGATGTTTTTTATCGCCAAAAGGATCGTTGGTTCGCCTTTCGGCACGGCTCTGGTGGCCATAAGGGAGAATGAATCCCGGGCTAAAATGATCGGCTATAATGTCTTGGCCTACAGGCTCGTCGTGCTGGTCATCTCCGGAGTAATGGCCGGTTTGGCCGGTTCGATGAACGCGGCAGTATTACGATCAGTCTTTGCGGGGTTTATGGGGGCCGGGACCACGATAGAAGTGCTCTTAATGACGATCATCGGCGGCATGGGGTCTTTGATAGGGCCGGTTATCGGCGCAGCGCTCGTAACGGTTTTTCAACAATATGTTAGTTCCTATTTTGAATCATGGTTATTGCTGTTCGGCGTTATGTTCGTGCTGGTCGTGTTGTTCCTGCCTAGGGGGTTAATGAATATTATCTACTCGTCCAGAATGAAAAAGAGCACCAGCGGTGGCTGAAATCAGTATCTATCAGTTATACGGTTTTTCAGCCGATAACTTTTGGCTGGACGGCAATCCCGGTCGGCGTATTTATATAAGGTTAATAATGTAGGAGAATGGTTTGTAAAGAAGGTGTATTGGGGACTTTCAATAAAAGAGGAGAAAAATAAAAGTGAAAAGGAGGAGAGAAATGAAATTGACTGTCAGAACAATGGTTTTCGGCTTCATGGCGTTGGGCATGGTTGTCTCTGCAACGACCGTCTGGGCAGCAGGCGACACGATCAAAATCGGAATTCTTACATCAAAGTCTGGTGTATTATCCGAATGGGGCATGCAGGATTTAAGAGGGTTCATCCTGGGTTATGAATATGCTACCGGTGGGACAAATGCAGTCCTTGGGAAGAAGATCGAAATTGTCCAGGAAGACGATGCGAGCGCGCCGCAGATCGGGTTGCAAAAAGCTGTTAAGTTATTGAGTGAGGACAAAGTCGATATTTTGTGCGGCGTTGTAAGCAGTGGCATTGCCCTGGGGGTAATGGAGAAAGCGAAAGAATTTAAGAAAGTCTATATGATCGGAGGAGCGGCCGTGGATCAAATTACAGGCTCGAATTTCAACGTCTACACCTTCAGAGCAGGCCGGTCGTTGGGCCAGGCAGGCGTTTCAGCGATGATTGCCTATGATCAAATGGACATACTTAAACTCGGTAAAGGGGAAATAAAAGTAGCTTGGTTGGCCCCTGATTACGCCGGGGGAAGATTGGGTATTGCCTCTGCCAAGGCTGGGGCGCCCGCGAGATGGAAGACGGTCGAAGAGTTGTACGCTCCAATGACCACCGCCGACTTTACGTCTTATCTACAAAAAATTAAGGCCGCTGCACCGCAGGTGCTCGGGATCATCACGGTCGGAGCAAATTTCCAGACAAAGTTGCCCCAACAAATTCAGGAGCTGGGCTTGGATAAAAAGATGGCCATAAACGTGGGGATCGGCGACTTTTCTTTTATGAAGGCGGTGGGAGCTGCCGGTGCCGGCTGGATAGGAGAGTGCCTGTATTACTATGAATTGTTCGATAACCCGGTCAATCAATGGCTTATCGAGAATCATAAAAAGAAATACGGGACCCTACCGGACTTTTGGACCGGCAATAGTTTTGCCGCATCGATAGCATTGGTCGAAGGAATCAAGAAGGCAAAATCGGTGGAAGCCGATGCTTTGAGCAGGGGCTTGGAAGGAATTGAATTCTGGGGCCCCACCAGCAAGACCTGGAAATACCGTATCCGCCCGGCTGATCATCAGGTGATGATCGGAATTAACTACGTGAAGCTCACAGCGGTGCCCGGGCGTGATTATGCTGTACCGGAGATGATTTGGCAGTCAACCCCGCAGCAAAGCGAACCCCCCATCACTGCGCCCGGCCGCCAGAATTACGGTAAGTAAGAATCAAATGGAAGTATAGGAGGCGACCGAACGAAACGAAAGAAGGGCTTTGTCGTCCTGGCTGCTAACCTTTTGAGAGTTCTTTGTCCCCATTGCTTTCTTCCTTTGCCAGGGAAGGAGGGGATGAAAGGGCCCGCAGATCAGCCGCGGGCCTGTTATGTCAATAATACGGCCATCCTAAATGCTGCGCCTTTATGGTAAAATAAGCAGAAGAGAATATATTTGGGGGGAGGGAGGAAAATGGAAACAAGATTGAGGATGATTTATTGGAAAGGGAAAAAATACTGGGTGGGTAAGCTTCTTGAACATCCTGAGATAATGACGCAGGGTGAAACTCTTAAAGAGCTTGAGGAAAACATGAGAGAAGCATACATGCTTATGACGATGGATGATGTCCCGGACGAACACAAGGTTAAAGAGCTTACCCTTACAGTATGAAGAGAAAAGAGCTTATAAAGAAAATTACCTCTGCTGGATGTGTCCTCGTCAGACATGGTAGGCGTCACGACCTCTACAGAAATCCTAAAACCGGAAAAAAGCAACCCGTCCCAAGACATGATGAAATCGATGAAAACCTTGGAAGGCATATAATAAGAGAATTGGCCTAACCAATCAATCCGGCGGATGCGATGAATCGCTCCGCTAATTTTGAACGGGCTCGCATCTGAGGGCAGCGTGTTCTATGCCTGCGGCGGGCGAATCCCGCCGCAGCGGGACTGGAGCAGACGGGCCTTCGGCCCGTAGGTCAGCTGGGAGCACGTTGGGCAAAGGAGATGATTTGAAGACAAAAAGAACGATAACAATAACCGCCATCGGGGTTCTGTGCGTGGGCTTGGCGGTGGTGTCCTCAGCAGGTGAGCAAAGCGCCACCGGAGTCCAGCTTCGTTCCTTTGCACTACCTCAGCACGGGAAGTTGACCCTAAACGTTCCGAGCGCATGGAAACAGAACGTTCGCCAATCACCCGGGGACCTACCACCCACGATCATGCTATCTCCAGACCAAGGAAACGATTTTAAAGCCTTGATCACTCCTCTCTGGAGTCCCAAGAAAGATCCAAACTTCAACAGGCCGGTAGAGGTAAAACGTCTTATCGGCAACAACCTGCGGGAGATGCTTCCTTCGGCCGTGGAAAAGGAAGTTAGTGTGCAGGAGTTCAAGGGGATCGATGGAACAGGATACTACTTCCTGGTGACGGACAAGGCCCCCAAGCCCGGGGAGTACCCGTATGCCGTCCGTGCCGGAGTTGGTGTCGGTGATCTTTTGTTGAGCGTTACGGTTCTTTGCAGATCAAAGGAAGCCGCAGCCATCACCGCAACTATCAAGGCGCTTCAAGAGGCACAGCAGACGAAGGAATGACAAGCCCAACCGCGGCCTGTACTTTACTGCCGCTAACTACGCCGGGAAGTGAGGCCGGTCGTTAGGCACCAAGGTACCCATTATTGGAACCATATAAATAGCCATACAATTATATTGCTATTTTAATCTCTCCGTAGTATATTATTTTTATGAAGAAAACTCGCTTTGAGTGGAATGAGGATAAAGACAGAGAGAACCAAGCCAAACACAAGGTTTCTTTTTCCTTGGCCCAGCGTGCTTTTCTTGACCCTTGGCGCATAATTGCACAAGATGTAAGCCATAGTGGTGCGGAGGAAAGATTTTATTGTATAGGGCGGGTGAATGACGACATAATGACCGTTCGATTTACATTTCGGGCGAATGTAATCCGTATTTTCGGGGCTGGATACTGGAGAAAGGGGAAGAGGATTTATGAAGAGCAGAATAAAATACACTGACGAGCCAATGGGTGAACTGAAAATTATTAAGGATTTTCTCCCCCCGCCGGATCAGTTGGTCTTAAAAGAAGACAAAGTTAAGGTCACGATTTCTCTGAGCAAAGGGAGTGTTGAATTTTTTAAAAAGGAAGCCAAGAAACAGCGTACGTCGTATCAGAAAATGATCCGGCGAGTTATAGATTTCTACACCTCGCAGTATCAAAAAAGCGCCTAACCATTCATTCCAGCCGTCCGCTTATGGCGGCGGCTGAACGGGGCTCGCATCTGAGAGCAGCGTGTTCTATGCTTGCGGCGGGCGAATCCCGCCGCAGCGGGACTGGAACAGACGGGCCTTTGGCCCGCAGACCGGCCGCGTTCCGTCAGATTGCGGGGCGATTATTGGGGGAGGGCGAACAATGGCAAGTCATAGGGAGTTGATTCAGGATCAATTCACTAAACAGGCCGTCCCCTTCTCCAAGGCGATGAAGGATGAGAAGGCTCTCAGGTTGCTGGTTGAGTTCGCGGGAGCCTCGTCGAGCGATACGGTGCTCGACGTCGCTTTCGGACGAGGTATTGTTGTATGCGCGTTTACTTCGGTTGTTGCTCACGCAACGGGAATCGATCTCACGCCCGCAATGATCGAACGCGCCCGTATCCTGCAGAAGGAAAAAGGCTTGCCAAACGTCACCTGGGAGGTTGCCGATATCAATCCGTAGCGTCGAGGAAGCCGGGGCTTTCGTGAACGCACCTGAGGCAGTGCGGGCTGGAAAAGAGTCGGGTGTTATCGATGGGGAAATTCACTTCCTGGAAAGCGACCCCGGCTATTGATCCTCTAACTCCCTCCAGCGAATCGTCAAGGGCTTCGATTTAACCGCCCGCCGGAGTCCGACATTGGGCATCCCGTCTCGCTGCTGTGGCCACTCGCTATACATGGCGACATAAATCTTTGCGCATATTTATAACAATCTCATCTGGTCTGTCATTCCGGGCTTGACCCCGTATCCAGCACGGGGCAGGCTCCGGAATCCAGTCCGTTTTCCGGATTCCCGCTCCCCGCTTTCGCGAGGACAAGCTTCGCGGGAATGACGAATTAGGCGAATTCATTTATGTCGCTCTGTATAGTATCCGAACGCCGCCGCGCACTGCATCCCGCCGACCCCGCTCCCTTCTCCGCGATGACTCCAATTCCTATGATTTTATTTCCTTCTATTTCTTAAATATGCTATTCAGAAACTCCCCAAGCTCAACCCAGGACTTTTTGTCAGCATCGGCATTGTACGCCAGCGGTAGGTTGAATTTCTTCCCCAGGGCGGTGGCCTCGGGATTTGTAAAACTGTGAACAGCGCCCGGGTAGGAGATAAACTGGAAATCGGCCCCCGCGGATTTCATCTCCTGCTTGAACGCCTCGATTTGTTCGGGAGGGATGAATTTATCGTCGGCGCCATTGAGCACGAGGATCTTCGCCTTGACTACGCCGGGTTGGGCCGGCTTGACTGCCGCCAAGGCCCCATGAAAACTCGCAACGCCCTTAAGATCCACCCCTTGCCGGGCCAAATTGAGCACCACCCCACCCCCGAAGCAATAGCCGATAGCCGCAATACGGGTTGGGTCAACGGTGGGCTGTTGTTTCAGGAAGTCCATGGCGGCCATGAAGCGCGCCTTGGCGGAGTCGAAATTCTTCAGGAGCTCTGATGAGAATTTTCCTGCTTCGTCTGGGTGCATCGCCTGTTTCCCGTCACCATACAGGTCAACGGCAAGGGCCGTGTATCCCAACTCCGCCAGCATCCGTGCCCGCTGGCGGGCATACTCATTTAGCCCCCACCATTCATGGACCACCAACACCCCTGGCTGTTTTTCTTTTAGGCTCTCGGCGTAAGCGAGGTAACCCTTCATCACTACGCCTTGAGCACTGTACTCAACAGTTTTCCCCTCGATTTTTGGTTCTGCAAGTCCAGCCCCTGCGAACACTAAAAGCAATGCCATCGCAGGCAGTGTGAACAATAATTTTTTCATAGCACCCTCCTTGAGAAGGATTTCGGTTGCACCCCAACATTTGCCTTGCTTATCCTCCGTTCACTTCCCCATGTAAGAAAAATAATGATTCATCGGGGAATTTGCAATGTTTCAAGCAAATATATCATGGGGGTTTATCAACCACTTAAGGGCTCCCGCAAAGGCTATAATCCCAGATTAAAACCCGGGAAGGACGGCGGAACGATTTGTTTTATGAAACGCGAGTAAATATATTTATAGAAAAGGGGGGTTAGGGGGGATTTGGGCCATTTTGGCTGCCCCGTATGGGCCACTTTTCCGGCGCGCGGGCGGGGAAAAAACATAGAATCTCTTCATTCTTCGAAGGGGCAAATTTGCTGGTGGATAAATTTATTTTGACCTTGCTTTGAAGTCTATGTTATAAATTTAAGACTATTTCATTCGAGGAAGGCAGATGCACGATTTTCAGTATCAGGGGGAACACCTTTACTGCGAGGAGTTTCCCATCCAGGCCATGGCCAAGGAAGTCGGGACCCCTTTCTACCTCTACAGCTTGCACACTCTGGAGAGCCACTTCAAAGGCTTTGACAGCGCCTTTTCCAAAGTGGAGCATCTGATCTGTTTTTCGGCCAAAGCCAATTCCAATCTGGCCATTCTCAGGGCCTTTGTGAGGCTGGGGGGCGGAGTGGACGTAGTCTCCGGGGGGGAACTCTTTCGGGCCATGAAAGCGGGTGCCCAGCCCGACAAGATCGTTTATTCCGGGGTGGGCAAACGCCCGGAAGAGATTGAGTATGCTCTGGAGTTTCCCATCCTCATGTTTAACGTGGAGTCGTCCCAGGAATTGGTGGCCATTGACCAAATCGCCGGAAAGATGGGCACCCAAGCGCCCATTTCCCTGCGGGTTAATCCGGACGTGGACCCGCGCACGCATCCCTACGTTTCCACGGGGCTGAAGAAGAACAAGTTCGGGATCAACATCCAAAAATCCATCGCAGAATACGAATTGGCCAACACTCTGCCGAACGTCAAAGTCATTGGAGTGAGTTGTCACATTGGGTCTCAACTAACCGATATGGGTCCTTTTGTGGAAGCCGGGCAGCGGATCAAAGAGTTGGTCCAAAAGCTGCGGGAGAAGGGAATTCACATCCAATATATGGACTTAGGCGGCGGGTTGGGCATCACGTACCACCAGGAGGAGCCGCCGCACCCCCAGGAATATGCCCAATCTTTGCTGAGCGAGCTCAGCGGGATTGACTGCACCCTGATCCTGGAGCCAGGCCGGGTGATCGCCGGGAACGCGGGCATCCTGGTGACCCGAGTTTTGTACACCAAAGAAGGCAGTGAGAAGAATTTTATCATCGTGGATGCGGCCATGAATGACCTCATCCGTCCCAGCCTCTACGGGTCCTACCAAAGAATTCAGCCGGTGCAGCGCAACGATCGCCCCGAGATCGTGGCCGACGTCGTAGGGCCAATTTGTGAGTCGGGAGATTTCCTAGCCAAAGACCGGAAACTTCCCCGGATGGAGCCGGGCGAGCTTCTGGCGGTGATGAGCGCCGGCGCTTATGGGTTTAGCATGTCTTCGAATTATAATTCCCGTCCCCGGGTTCCGGAAGTTCTGGTGAACAAAGACCGCTTTTACATCATCCGGGAGCGTGAGGATTATGACGACCTGATCAAAGGGGAGTTCATTCCGGATTTTTTAGCTTGAAGGCGTCCCTCCCACCCTTTCCCTCCCCCTCGACGGGGAAGAGTTGGGAGGGGATGGATTTCCGTTCGCTATAGATAATGACAATCTTTATCTGCGAGCGGCAGCGCAAATCTGCCACCTACTAAAAATGAGGGATTCGTAAAAAGTCCTTTTGGTCCCATTTTCGTCATTCCCGCGAAAGCGGGAATCAAGTTAATTGTGGTAGTTCTGGACTCCTGCTCCCGGCTTTCGCCGGGACAAGCTTCGCAGGAGTGACGGCTTTCCCGACTTTTTACGAGATCATCAAAAATGAGAACTGGGGATGACCAAAATTCCATTTGTCAAAATGAGCGGCAGCGGGAACGATTTCATTCTCATCGATAACCGGCAGAAGATTTTAGATGCCGATCGATTGGGGGATTTTGTCCGCCGGGTTTGCACCCGCAAAGTTTCCGTAGGAGCGGATGGTTTGGTCCTCATCGAGCCCTCAAACCGCGTGGACTTCCGCTGGCGTTTTTTCAATTCCGACGGCAGCGAGGCAGAGATGTGCGGGAATGCCGGGCGTTGCGCGGCGCGTTTTGCCGTCCTCAAAGGAATCGCCCCCCAGCGGCTGTCCTTTGAGACCCTGGCGGGGGTCATTGAGGCGGAGGTTTACGGAAGGCGCGTAAAACTGCAGATGGTTCAGCCCTCTGGAATGGAACTCGACCTCAGGATAAGGGTGGATGGGCAGGAACACCTGCTGCATTTTATCAACACAGGTGTTCCCCACGCCGTGGAGATTGTGGAGGAAGCCAGTCGAGTGGCTGTAGAAGACCTGGGGCGAAAGATTCGTTTTCATCCTCGCTTTCAGCCTGCCGGAACCAATGCCAACTTTCTCCAGCCTATCGACCGGAGTCATTTGAAAGTTCGAACGTATGAGCGAGGGGTCGAAGATGAGACCTTAGCCTGCGGAACTGGCGCCGTAGCCGCCGCCTTGATCGCTGAGGCCAATGGGCTGGCCCATTCTCCGGTGGCCGTGGAGACGACAGGGGGAGAAGTCTTGGACATCTATTTCCAGCGTAAAGGCGAAGGCTTCGAACATGTTTTCCTCGAGGGGGACACCCGGCTGGTTTACGAAGGGGACCTCTGGGAAGAAGCCTATAAATAAAGTTCAAAGTTCAGAATTTTGGATTTTTTAAAGGGGGGCTTATGGCCAAGGACATGGTGAGGGCAATTGTCGTCGGGGCAGCCGGGAGGATGGGCCTGCGTCTCCTGGCGGCCATTCATGAGTCACCCAATGTTCTCCTGGCTGCCGCCGTAGAACGCGAGGGCCACCCAAACCTGGGGCGGGATGCGGGGGAAATCGCCGGTTTGGAAAAGTGGAATATCCCTCTTTCCGCGGCTCTTCAGGAAGTCATCTCCTCCGGGGATGTGGTCATCGACTTTACCAACGCCGAGTCTTCCTTAAAAAATTTGCAGGTGGCTGCGGAAAGTGGGAAGAGTGCGGTCATCGGGTCCACAGGATTCTCCCCCGCTCAAATCAAAGAAGTACAAGCTCTGACCCGGAAAATTCCTTGCGTTCTCTCCCCGAACATGAGCGTGGGCGTAAACGTGATGTTCAGGGTCATCGGAGACCTGGCCAAAATACTCGGGGAAGACTATGACGTGGAAGTGATCGAGGCCCACCACCGAATGAAGAAGGATGCTCCCAGCGGCACGGCGGTGAAGATGGGCCAGATTCTGGCGCAGGCCTTAAACCGCAACCTTGATCAGGTAGGGGTCTACGAGCGCAAGGGGATCATCGGGGAGAGAAAGCGGGCCGAAATCGGGATGCAGGCGATCCGCGCGGGGGATATCGTCGGCGAGCATACCGTGATCTTCGGAGGCCTGGGGGAGAGGTTGGAAGTGATCCATCGGGCCCACAGCCGGGACAACTTCGCCCGGGGCGCCTTGCGGGCCGCTTCTTGGGTGGGGAAACAGAAACCCGGGCTTTATGATATGCAGGATGTCTTAGGTCTAAAGTAGGGGCGACCCGACGAGTCCCCTCTAGCGTTGACGGGGGCCCGTAACTTGGCCTGCCTTGGAAATTATTTAAATCGCCATGGCGGCTTCGCCGCCCACGAAACCATCAAAATCCCCCCTTGCCCTTAAGCAAAGGGGGGTTGGGGGGATTCGGGGAGAAATTTTCTAAACAATTGAAAGGAGCAGGAATGAAACAACCCTGGAAAACGGATAAATGGTTTGTCAGCCCCTGGAATTACGAGCCGGAAGTTACCTCTGGATTTACCTTTCCCCCGGCCAAAGAGATCAAGATCCATGACATTACCCTGCGGGACGGTGAACAGCAAGCGGGCATCGCTTATACATTGAAGGATAAACTGATGATCACCAAAGCCTTAGCCGAGGCTGGGGTGCATCGGGTCGAGGCCGGAATGCCCGCCGTATCCAAAGAGGATGAGAGAGCCATCAAGGAGATCGTCCAGGCGAATTTTGGGCCGGAGGTTTTCGCCTTCTCCCGCTGCATGGTCTCGGATGTTAAGCTGGCCAAGGAGTGCGGGGTGAAGGGGATTGTGGTGGAGATTCCCTCCAGTGAGCACATCATCAAACACGCCTACGGATGGGAATTGAAGAAGGCCATCGACCTCTCCATTGAGGCCACGCTGCTGGCCAAGGAATTGGGGCTGTACACGGTTTTCTTCCCCATCGATGCCTCCCGGGCGGAGATGGGTTGGTTTTTGGATTTGATCGAAAGGATTTCAACCGAGGGCCATATGGATGCGCTAGCTGTGGTTGACACCTTCGGGGGGTGCTCCCCTCACGCTGTCCCCAACTTGGTGAAAAAAATCCGCAGCCGCATCAAAAAGCCCCTGGAACCGCATTTCCATGATGACTTCGGGTTGGGAGTGGCCAATACGCTGATGGCCTTAGCTTCAGGATGTTCCGTAGCCCATACCACAGTTACGGGAATAGGGGAGCGGGCCGGGAATGCGGCCATGGAGGATGTGGTCCTGTCCCTGCTAACGATGTACGGCATCGACATCGGGATCAAAACCGAGAAATTCTTTGCTCTCTCCAAACTGGTACGCGAATTTTCAAAAACAGAAATTCCCTCCAACCGTGCGATCGTGGGGGAGAAGCTCCTGAATGTGGAATCGGGGATCGTGGCTGCCTGGGTGCGCCGTTGTCGGGCCGAGAATCCCCTGGAGCTGGGGCCGTTCGTTCCGTCGCTGGTGGGACAGGTGCCCATCGAAATCGTCATGGGTAAAAGCAGCGGAGTGGATTGCGTGGCCGAATGGCTGGAGAAAATCGGCGCCGATGCATCGCAGGAGCAAAGGGAAGCCATTGTGCTAAAAGTGAAGGAAGCCTCGATCAAGAAGAAGGGGTTGCTGACCGAGAAGGAGTTTAAAAAGATCGTTGATCGCGTCGTACACGGGTAAAAAGGCTTCAGCGTTCGGCTTTGTTGTCCTGAGCTGATCGTCAATCGCGGAATGTGGATTTAAGAACGCGAGATCACAAAGTTCAATCGGGCAAATCAGAACCTGACGGACATGGTAAGGTAACACATTCGCTTCCCCATGCTCCTGTTAATCAGTAATGAACGGATAGGCTTTTGCATATTCCTCTCCTGGCGAAAAGCTGGATGAAGTGCGGATCTTGGCCAGCGATCTACGCTTCATCCCGCTCAGGGGGAACGCGGGTTTCCCCCAGCCTGCACACCTGAACCTTCCTTTAATGATTTAGCCCTTTGCTTCTTCCAGGTTCTCCGGAGCGCCGGTGAGATTTACCGGGATGAGCCGGTATCCTTTTATTTATTGCTGATAAAGACCTCTTGGGCCTCAGGACGTCATTCCTGCGGAAGCAGAGAGTGGTAATCCGGTGCCATTTGGATATGATGAAGTTACCCTGCCGGCTGATTTGTACCATGATTTGACTTAGCCGGATGCCCGCCTCCGCGGGCATGACGATTTATCACCCAGCCTCTTGCGGGGGAGGGGATAAAAGTGGGGGGGCCAACGGGTGCCATCCATATTCCATTAGTTATGCGAAGGGCAATAACCTGTGTTCTTTCTTGCCTTGACAGGGAGAGGGAGCCCAATGTCAAAATACTTTTTGCGTTTGCATTAGTCAACTCCGTCCCCTAGTTACGCAAATGGTTGTTGCTTGCTCATGGTATTCCTCCTTTTACGCTGTCTGTTTTATGAAATCCGCTATCACCCGGGCAAAGTCCTCACCGCAGTCTTCCTGCAGGAAATGGGCTCCGCCCTTAATGGTCGTATGCGGTTGCCCCTTGGCCCCCGGTACCTTCTCCTGAAATATGCGATGGCCGCCGCCGGTTATCGGATCGCCGTCGCTGAAGGCGGTCCGAAAAGGTTTGTCGAATTGGAAAAGGACCTTCCAGGCCTCGCGGTTTGCTGTTGATGCCGGATCATCCGGTGTGATGGGGACAAGAGAAGGGAAAATACGGGCGCCCTCCTTGAAAGTATCGTCCGGAAATGGGGCATTGTAAGCTTCAATCACCTCTGCCGGCAGGGAAGTCTTGCTTCCCATGGAAATAATCTGGCCGACATTAAAATCAGGAACTTCTATGGAAAATTTTCGCCAATTTAAAAATGCTTCGGACATGGGACTATCTCCGGTGGGAAGCCCAGTGTTGGCCACGACCACCCGAGCGAAGCGTTCCGGTTGGTTGGCCACCAGGCGTAACCCGATCACTCCTCCCCAGTCCTGGCCTACAAAGGTAATCCGCTTTAAATCCACTTGGTCAAGCCAGGCCTGCATCCAGTCCACATGGCGTTGAAAAGTATAATCGCTGCGTTGGGCGGGCTTGTCCGATCGGCCGAATCCCACCAGATCAGGGGCTACGACCCGATTGCCGGCCTCCATCAAAATCGGGATCATCTTCCGGTAAAGATAAGCCCAGCTCGGTTCCCCATGCATCAACAGAACCGGGTCGGCTGTTCGGGGCCCTTCGTCAATATAATGAATTCTTAGGCGGCCCCCTTCTCCATCGGGAACTTCGGCGTATATCGGCTCAAACGGAAAACCTTTCAGGTTTTTGAACCGCTCGTCCGGGGTTCTCAAGGCTTTCATAAAAAATATCCTCCTTCTATCCGTATTCTGAAAAACGTTCTTTAACTTGTCTTACCCTTTTCATATTTTTTTCGTAAAAAATCAAAACCCGGAGTCAGCTTGGCCTTGATACTTCTGGGCAAAAGGGTCTTGACCGGCATTCCCATGTTTAGACGTCCACCGGTTTTGAATAGATTGGCGCTGACTTCGAATATCAGTGAACCCGGCAGGCCGATGGCGATCTCGTAGTCGAACACGCCGGAAAAGGTCCGGTCTCCCGTGCCGGGAATAACAATCTGGGGAACCTGGGTTAAAAATGGAATCAAACCGCCCTTCATACAGGATTCCCCAAAACCCCAGAAGGAGGAGGTCGGGAAATTGCGGCCGTCGTAGACCAGGGCCTGGATAATATGCGTTATCTGTTCTCCATTGCCATAAATCAGAACCGTATCCGGGACAACGATGGATTTGGGCAGGGGAGAAACAATGAATCCCTTGTATTCTTTTCTTAGGTCGGCTTTTTCACCGAACAATCTACTCGTTAAATTCTGGAGCCGTCTTTCGGCTTCCTCATCACGATGCCAGCCCTGCCGGATCTGACTCTCCACGCGATCCTCTTCGGAAATGTCCTCCCAGCCGTGAGAGGCCGTGGCCGGGACACAGAAGTTATCGTCACCGGTCATGGCCACATTCCAGCCCCAACGACGGGCATAAGTAAAAGCCTGGCACAAGGACCATTCCTCACCTAGGGCCGAGGGGCGCATGATCTTTTCGTTCGGTATTTCCGAGGCGGTCTTAATATATTTAATGGCCACAGGCATACTGGATAGATGGAGCCTGTCATAAAGCGTTTGCCCGGCTTCCTGGAAATCATTCAAGTTCGACATATTATTCCTCCCCATCGATATGTTTTTTAAAAAGCCCTGTTCCAATATCCGATGCAGCGTAGTCATCGGTTGTTCGCTGCCTTACAGGCCATGAAAAACGATAACGTGTTTTGATGCCGGTCATTTTTCTTTTACTTATCTCAGTAGTTGCAAAAATATTCTCGGAAATTTCGTTTTCGCCCTGCATGTAAAGGGCAATAACGGTTTTTTCGATGGTCACAGGACTTCACCCCCGGTGTCCTTTGCCCCCCCACCCTAACCCTCCCCCTCGGAGGGGGGAGGGGAGGGTGGGGGTGATATTTTTAATGACTTTTTTGCAATGTTTAGGTTATGCTGCCATAAGTCCTAGGAGAGAAACCAGGTCATGGGATTCATGAATCAATGGGTTGTGGAAGGGTACA
>Ga0315288_10000668_pt1 | contig 43392 bp, 30 predicted proteins | sample YL17G11_20_MG_FD_203454 | JGI IMG/M metagenome (GOLD analysis project Ga0315288, IMG submission 203454) | Sediment microbial communities from Yellowstone Lake, YNP, Wyoming, USA - YL17G11_20 | ecosystem: Environmental > Aquatic > Freshwater > Lake > Sediment | place: USA: Wyoming | collected... | reverse complement strand
AATAGACCCCTCGACCCTTCGACCAGGCTCAGGGCAGGCTGCGCTCGGGGTGACGACGTGATGCGCTCGGGGTGACGGCGTGATACGATCGGGGGGCCGGTGCGATGCGCCGTTGGGACAAAATGTCATTTCGACCGAAGCCCGCTGGGGGCAAAGTGGAGACACGTAGCGAAGCGCAGAGCCCGGAATGGAAATCTATCAGACAAATCATCAAAGGTGCGAAAAATCGCACCCTACATGGCTCAGTATCACGCGAGACTTTCTACACAGTAACAGACTTGCTCTATTGAAAACCTTGTAGAATGTCATTTCGAGCGAGCCTAAGGCGAGCCGAGAAATCTGTTTTTAATAGATTCCTCGACTTCGGCCCTATCGGGCCTCCGCTCGGAATGACATAAGCCCGGGCTTTTCAACAAAGCATAACAAACTCTGTGGACTCGGCGACCTCGGCGGTGAGAAATGCCGGTTAGGCAGGCGAGATCGCGGTTTTTACGTCGGTCAGGAAGGTTGAGATTTCGGCGAGCATTTTTTGCTTGTTGTCGAGGTTGGCCTCTATGAGGCCGACGAGCTTTGAGCCTATTATTACTCCGTCGGCGCCTGCGGAGGCGACCGCTGCGGCGTGTTCCGGCTTGCTGATTCCGAAGCCGACGCATACGGGCACGTCGGTGAGCTTCTTTAGCCTGGCAACGAGTCCTTCAACCGTATCGGAAAGCTCATTCCTGCTGCCTGTGACGCCGAGCAGCGAGACTGTGTAAATAAAACCTGTGGTCTTGGAGGCGATGAGCTTCATTCGCTCCGGGGCCGTGACGGGTGTGACCATAAAGACGGTATCGAGGCCGGCGGCCTTCGCGGGGCCTTCGATTTCGCCTACGTCGTCAATGCTCAAGTCGGCGACAAGGACGCTATTAACGCCAGCCTCGTGGAAATCGGCGAAGAACTTCTCGGCGCCGTACTGGTAAATCAGGTTGTAGTACATCAGAAGGCCGATGGGAATATCCTTGTATTCCTTGACCTGTCGGATGAACAGGCGGGCTTTAGCCATATTCATTCCGCTTTTGGCGGCGCGGATGTCGGCCTTTTGTATGGTCGGGCCGTCCGCTATCGGGTCGGAAAAGGGTATGCCCAATTCGAGAATATCCGCCCCGGCGTCAATGGCCGTTTTGACAACCGCAAGACTCGTATCGAAATCGGGGTCGCCGATCACGAAAAAGGGTATCAAGGCAGGCCTCTTCTGCCCGGCCAACTCCGAGAATGTCTGTTTATAGCTTTTCATCAATAACAATCCTTACATCATAACCAAAGATAAACTCGAATATCGAATGTCGAAATTCGAAACAAATTCAAAATTCAAACGTCAAATGCTCCAAACATCATTCACTCTTACGCAAAATCGCCCCGAAGATATTCATAAGTTCTGTGGCTTCCCCTTCCAAGCCTATTCGATCATCTTCCAACTCTGAGTCATTCTCGGTGTCCACCAATTTCAGGCATGGTTCAAATAAGTCAAATTCCGGGTAACATTATTTGTGGCTGCATAGGGTGTGGCAGCCTCAAATCCGAAGGATTTGGGGATGGTTGCACCGCTTTGCGAGTTTTGCCATCCCCAAGCTGCGCTTGAGGCTGCCACCCAGAATTGAACCATGCCCAATTTTAACCAATACCGACTTTCCTTGGTTCTTTGTCATTCGAATTTGTTTCGGATTTCGTGCTTCGGATTTCGGGTTTTTGCACTCCGGACCAAGTATCAGACTCGACTTCAAGTACTGAACGGTCGGCGCTTTTCGACGATTCCGACGTCTTTGTCGCCCCGGCCGGAGAGGTTCACGACGACGACCTGCTCGGGCCTTAGCTTGCCTTTTTGGCTCATAAGGTACGCTAAGGCGTGCGCGCTTTCGAGGGCCGGCAGTATCCCCTCGCACCTGCACAGCAGGGAAAAGGCGTCAAGCACAGCCTCGTCTTCTGCGGCGACGTATTCGGCCCGGCCGGTATCTTTCAGGAAGCAGTGCTCCGGGCCGACGGCCGGATAGTCTAAGCCTGCGCTCACCGACTCTGTATCATTGACCTGGCCTTCTTCATTCTGGAGCAGGTAAGCCTTGGCGCCATGCAGGATTCCGACCCGTCCTGCGACCAGCGTTGCGGCGTGTTGGCCGCTGCTTATGCCCCTGCCGCCGGCTTCGACGCCGATGAGCCGGACGTCCTTGTCATCGAGAAAGCCGGAGAATATCCCTATTGCATTGCTTCCGCCGCCGACACAGGCGACGACCATATCGGGGAGCCTGCCGATTGCGTCGATGCACTGCCGGCGGGCCTCTTTGCCGATGGGGCTTTGAAAGTGCTTTACTATTGTGGGATAGGGATGCGGGCCGCAGGCCGAGCCGAAAAGATAGAACGTGTCGGTGACGTGGGCGGTCCAGTAGCGAAGGGCGTCGTTGATGGCGTCCTTCAATGTCCCGGTGCCGCCCTCGACCCCTATTACCTCGGCGCCGCAGAGCTTCATTTTATGGACGTTGACGCTCTGGCGTTCGACGTCGGTGACGCCCATAAAGATTTTTGTTTCCATTCCGAAGAGTGCGCCGATCATCGCGGTTGCCAGGCCGTGCTGGCCTGCGCCGGTCTCTGCGATGAGCTTTGTCTTGCCCATATATTTTGCGAGAAGGCCCTGGCCGAGCGTGTTGTTGACCTTGTGCGCCCCGCCGTGGAGCAGGTCTTCTCGCTTGAGATAGACCTTGCAGCCGACGTGCTCGCTGAATCTTTTGGCGTGATAGAGCGGGCTGGGCCTGCCGGCGTAGTTTTTGTAGAGCTGCGACAGCTCAGCGACAAATCGCTCATCCTGGTGGAAGCGATAAAACGCACTCTCCAACTCTTCGAGGACCGGAATCAAAACCTCCGGCACATAAAAGCCGCCGTAGTCTCCGAATCTGCCTTTATATTTCATAAATCATTCCTCATTTTTCGGACTTAGCACAAATCCGAATATCGAAACACGAAATTCGAAACAAATTCAAAAATGCAAGTATCAAATGTTCAAAACTCCTGCAAACCCGTTTCGGATTTTGTGTTTTGGCCATTTGCGTTTGTTTCGTATTTCGTGCTTTGGATTTCGAGTCTAGCCCCTTAGGTGTCTTATGTTGTCAAAGAGTGCTTGCATTTTTTTGTGGTCTTTTTTCCCCGGCTCGGCCTCGATACCGCTGCAGACGTCGATGCCATAGACTCCGAGCTTAACCGCGTCGGCGGCGTTGCCGGGGTGTATGCCGCCGGCGAGAAAGACACGCTTGGTGATATGGCCTACTATGTTCCAGTCGAAGGTAAGGCCCGTTCCGCCGTATTTCTGGGGGTCGAAGGCGTCAAGCAGGACGGCGTCGGTGAAGTAGTCCTCGGCCCTGTCGATGTCGCTCTTATTCTTTACCCGCAGGGCCTTCATTGTCTTTACATTGATGGAAAGAAAGGCCCGGCAGAACTCCGGGTCCTCATCTCCGTGGAGCTGAATCCAGTTCAACTGACATTCGTTAATGGTCTGCTTGATTTGCTCGAAGGAGGCATTGACAAATACACCTGCGGTATCGGCGAAGGCAGGCAGCTTTTTTATTATTGCGGCCGCATCTTGGGGGGGCAGATACCTGGGGCTGCCGGGATAGAAGTTGAAGCCGAGCAGGTCCGCGCCCATATCGAGCGCCGCGGCAACGTCGTCGTAATTGGTAAGGCCGCAGATTTTGACTTTTACTATGAGCATAAGATGAATCAGAGGTCGGATTGCCGGATGACATCCGGGTCCTTCACTGTTGCTTTGCTGCTCCTATCTCAACTTCTATACTCAAGGCTTCTGCAAAATTGCAGGTTAGGCCTACTTAGAAAAGAAAAAATCGTTTGTTGATTACCTGCAATTTTGCAGAACTCATAACTTTTACACTTCGTTTGAGACTTCGATTAGTTTTTCCAGGCAATCGGATGCGGCGTCATTGTTGACTGCGTTCTGGGCCAGCTCGATCGCTGAGTTAAAATCCTCGGCCAGGCCGGCGACAATTATCGCCGCAGCCGCGTTCAGTATGACAATATCCCTGCGAGGCCCTTTGTCTTTGCCGGAGAAGACGTCGCGAATAATGGCGGCATTTTCTATTGCGTCACCGCTCCCAAGCTCATCGAGAGACGGGGCCGAGAAGCCGAACTCAGCCGGGTCGATCTCCATCCGGGTAATCTGGCCATCCTTGAGCCGGCAAACCTCCGTGACGCCGAGAGTGCTTATCTCGTCCATACCCTGGCCGTGCACAACCATCGCCTCTTTTGCGCCGAGCATTTTGAGCGTTTCGCATATTCGGTCCAGCAGAGCGGCGTCCGCGACACCCATCACCTGTGCAGTGACGCCGGCGGGATTGGCCAGCGGCCCGAGAATGTTAAAGGCCGTTCTGAAATCGAGACTCTTGCGAATGGGCTGGACGAACCTCATAGCCGGATGGAACTTGGGCGCGAACATAAACCCGATGTGCGCCCGCCTGATGCACTCGGCCACAACGTCGGGGCCGGGGTCGATATTGACTCCGAGCTCTTCAAGCACGTCCGCGGAGCCGCACCTGCTGGTGATGCCGCGATTGCCGTGTTTGGCCACGTAGGCGCCGGCGCCGGCGGCCACAATAGCCGCGGCGGTGGAGATATTGAACGTCTTTACGGTCGCCCCGCCTGTGCCGCAGGTGTCAATCAGGTTATCGACCCCGGGCCTGACGGGCACGACGTGGTCGCGAAGCGACCGGGCCAGCCCGGCAATCTCGGCGGAGGTCGCACGCTTCATTCGCATCGCCGCCAGAAATGCGGCAATCTGCACTTCGGAGACCTCGCCCTCAAAAATGATGTCCTGAAGCTCCCTGGCCTGCTCGAATGTCAGGTCGCCGCCATCCAGAATAATCTCAAGGTAGTTGGTTATTTTGGCCATTGTCGGCCCCTCGGTAAACTAAAAGCCAAGACTATCTAAGAACGAAACTCGAATATCTAAATCCTAAATCCGAAACAAATCCAAATGCTCGAAATTCCAATGACCAAAAAGTATGCGGAGCATCGGATTCTGAATTTCATTCTCCCTTTTTCACCTTTTGTTTTTCAGCTATCAACAGGATATTCTGAATTATTTTTCCGCCTGCGGGCGTCAGGATGCTTTCGGGATGAAACTGCACGCCGAATATGGGCAGCTCTTTGTGCCGGACTCCCATAACAACGTCTTCAAACCGGGCGGTTTCCTCCAGACAATCTGGGACCTCGAGGGCACAAAGGCTGTGGTAGCGCCCCGCCTGCAGCGGATTTTCAACGCCGGCAAAAATGTCCTTCTCGTTGTGGGTCACTCTCGATGGCTTGCCGTGCATCGGTTCCGGGGCGTGTCCGATTTTGCCGCCGAAGTGCTGGACGATAACCTGGTGGCCCAGGCATACGCCGAATATCGGGAGCTTGTCCTTGAAGTAGCCTATGGCTGCGAGCGAGACGCCGGCCGTGTCCGGGGTGCCGGGGCCGGGCGAGATCACCAGCAAATCAGGATCAAATTCCGCGGCAACGGCCTCCAACTCTTCGAGCGAGGTGTCGGCACGATAGACCTTCGCCCTGCAATCGCGCTTGCAGAAATCATCGACGAGATTGTACGTGAATGAATCGAAGTTATCTATGAACAGGACTTTTCTATTTGCGGATTCCATATTGTCTTTCCCGGCTCTATCCAACTATCACAACCGCTCGCCGACGTTTGCGGCCCCGCTGCCCCGGATCGCACGCAGGCAGGAGCCCGCCTTGTGCTGCGTCTCCTCGAATTCGGTTTTCGGGACGCTGTCGTGCACAATGCCTGCGCCTACGCGGATATACGCGGTATGGTCCTTGACCTGGAGGCTTCTTATGGTGATGCAACTGTCGAACTGGCCATCGACGGTCAGATACATCACGGCGCCGCCGTAGTAGCCGCGCTTGGTCTTTTCGAGCAGGCGAATGAGCTTCATTGCTTCGATCTTGGGGGCGCCCGTGAGGGTCCCCATATTCATCGTCGCCAGATAAGCGCTCAGCGCATCAAGCCCGTCTGCGAGCGTGCCCTTGACGTTGCTTACGAGATGCTGGACGGATTCGTATTTTTCGGCAATCAGCAGCTCGGTGACGACCCTGCTGCCGGGCCGGGCCACACGGGCGATGTCGTTGCGGGCCAGGTCAACCAACATTATATGCTCGGCCAATTCCTTGCGGTCGAGTTTCAATTCGGCCTCATATCGAAAATCGGTGTCGGCGTCGATTTGGTCCGCGATTCGGCCCCGTGGCTTTGTCCCGGCTATCGGTCTTATCTCGACGCTGCGAGGCCCGGCGCCGCTTACCCGGAGGTTCAGCTCGGGGCTCGATCCCATAAGCACGGTGCTGGGCGTATTCAGATAGAACATATACGGCGACGGATTAAGCACGCGCAGGCGCTTATAGACATCGAGCGGCTCATCCGGGCACGGCTCGGTTATAGTCCTGCTTAGCACAACCTGGAAGACGTCGCCGTCGATGATGTGCTGCTTTGCGGTGCGGACCATTTTTTCGTATTCTTCCTGGCTCGTATCGGTCGAGGCAGGGGGAATATCGCCGTCGTATTTGTGTGCTTTTGGCGCATCGAACCTTGCGATATTTGCGTAGAAGTCAAAGCAGTCGCGGGCCTGGGCGATTACGGCATCGCGGTCATCATCGGTTATAACGCAGTTGACGATTACGTAGCCCTGGGAGTGCTCGTGGTCCATCAGGAAGATATTGTCGGCAAAATAAAGCTCGTAATCGGGGTTGCCGAGCAGATCGGCGGTGTTCTGCGGGAGCTTCTCAAATTGGTCAATGAAATCGTAGCTCAGTGCGCCGAACAGGCCGCAGGTTATGCGGAACGGCTTGCTGGCGAGACTGAAGGCAAATGCGACGGCCCGCAGGACGTCCATCTGATTGGTGCTCTTGAGCCTGGTCTGCTCATCGACGAGGCGGTCGATCTGCCTGATTCGGCCCGTGATGCTCTCGTCCGAAAAGTCCACGGATTCGCAGAAGGCAAATCGCTGCGGGTCGGCGGCCAGATATGCCAGCATGCGGCGGCCGGTGCCGCTCAAAGCCTTTATGGTGAAATCAGGGCCGCTGCCCGTCAGATAGAGCGCGGGCCTCGCGGTGCCGAAACTAAGTGCCCCGCTGCCCGTGAGGTATTCGCGTGATTCAAACAGACAGCAGTTTTTGGCCCGGCCGTAATCGCTGAGCTTGGCAAAGAAGTCCATTGGGTCGTCCATATCAATCTGCTTGACGATAGGCACGATCTTGCCTGGCCGAGCACTGCGTATTATCTGCTTGTAGTCTTCCATATTCCGAACCTGTTATGTAAATTCTTAGTCGCAAACGAGCGAAAATACAAATAAAAAAAGCAGCCTGCTTCTCCGACAGGCTGCCTTTCAATAAAATTCAACAAATTGTTTAGAGCGAATGACCGCTTGCCTGCCGGGTTTTATCCCACAGGCCGCCACCAGCTACCAGTGTTTTTACGGTCAATCTGCCTCATAACGTCAGTATTAAACCAAATCTTCGGCGATTTGTCAAGCAAAAATCACGAAAATTACGCTATTCATGCCAGAACGTGAATCCGGAGAACCGCTCCAATGCCCAGAATGCCTCAGATTCCCACAAATTAGTCTGTTCGCACGGGATAAATGACAACCTTGTCCTGGTATATCTTGGGCGGAAGCATATCGGGCTTGGGATCGGCCAAGATAGCCTCATATTCAGCAATGTGTTTTTGCCGATTATCTATCGTGCTTCTAAGGCCCTTAACTTCGGAATCGAGCGAGAGCCACTGATCGAATAAGTCGAAGAAGTCCTTCTCGCGCTTGCGAATTGCAACGGCAGCCTTCCTTCTGGCCTCGGCGCCCTTCAGCTCAACCATCTGTTCTATTTCCATCTCTTGAAGTTTGCCGCGGGCTGCCTCAGACATCTCGCCGCGCTTGCTCCAATAGTCGTTAATCATATTCAACTTCTCGCGAATCCCGGCCAGTTCAACATCGAGGGTATCGAGCATTTTGCTCATCTCCAGCATCGTCTGCTTGGCGTGCTCGGCGGCCTCGGTATCGGCCGAGAAGGCGTGCGCAGATTCCTTGCTCTTGTCGTATTCGGCCTTGACGGTCGGCAGCAGGGCCTCTTTCCCCAGAAGCAGGCCTTTGGCCTTGGCCATTTCTTCCTGATATTCTCGCAGCTTATTGACGTACTGAAGGCGTTTCTGCTTGGGCCTTTCCTCCAGAATCTCGATGAACGCCTCGATCATTCTCCTGGCATCCTCTTCACTAACGGCATACAGGAAGAAACGTTTGTACTCCCGCCCCTCCGCCCGGCCCCTCGTCATGGAGGAACCAAGGGCATCGGAATCTTCTATAAACTTTCGTTGCTTCAGGCTCATGGTCGCTGCAGCCGAGGCCTCGAGAAGATCCCGATTCGTTGGCATAAACAGATAACTGGGTTGGGCTCCGTCGCTGATGAGAACTTCAGCCACGTGTGTCGGCCTGATAGGGCCTTGGCCCGCTTGGCTGGGATCCGCCTGGCGTAGCCAGGACTTTTCTTGGTCGCCCAGTTCAATCTTGATTTGTGGCCGGTTAGGATCATTTGGCTCTTCGGCCGACCACAGAGCGAGATTACACGTTAGGACCAGGGCGATAGCTAATTGCCATTTCTTTGAATTTGTCATTTTTCCATCTCCGTTTCAAAATCATTCTACTCGTAATTTGGCTTTGCTCGCTGCCGACGTATCCGGATACGTCTCAACGATACGACGATACTGCTGTCTTGCTATAGTCTCGGCATTGGAGTATCCACCCAAAAGGTCGGCGGCGGCCAACAACTTGGCGGCGTTGCCGGCCTCGGTGATTTTGCGTTCGATCTCAGCGAAAGTCGGCTGTTTTGGGGCCGCCCTGTGCACCGTGCGCCAGATGATAGAGGTCGCCGAGATAACCAGGATAACCGCCGCAGCGGCGGCATATTGAAGCCATCGATGTCGCGCGACCTTTGCGGGGCGGCCAATATGGATGCGCTCTGCCTGGTGCAGGCTGTCCTGCCAGATGACTTGGGCAAGGTCGAGCGACTCGCGCAAGCCCCGCAAAAGCTCTCGACAGTCCGAACATTTGCCCAAATGCTCTGCTACCCTGCTCGACCGCTCGGCGCAGAGCTGGCCATCGGCGTAATCGACAAGCATATCAGCAATTTCTTTGCAGGATTCTCTCATTGTGGCTCGACACCCCTTTTCAATAGGTCTTTGGCAAGAATCATTCTTGCATCCCGCAGGCGGCTTCGCACGGTGGACGCAGGCAAGTCCAACACGTCAGCTATCTCCTTCGAATTGAGGTCGCAGAAATATCGCAGGACCAGGGGCGGCACCAGAGAATCATCCAGGTTTTGCAGGCTGCTGCGCACAATCTCAAGCTCCTCGGCCTGAATCACTTTTTCGTCCGTTGCCTTTGTAGATGCCCTTATTTCCGCCCGCCGCTTTAGTATTTCGCAGGCCCGCCCGGCAAACCGTTTCCTGCGCCTGTGTTCCATCAGGCATCTGTTGACGGTAACTTTTATCAGCCATCGAGCGCCTTGCTCCTTACTTTGAGAGTTCATAGGGCCTTTTAGGGCCTTGATCGATACATCCTGGAGGACATCCTCGACATCCGAGGCGCCCAAACCCATACCGGCGGCAATTCTCCTTAGCAGAGGCTGCTGGGCCAGGAATATGTCCAACAAACCAGGTTTAGATGAGCGTTGGCCGGCCGTAAGGTCCGCAAAATCCGCATTTGTCTCATTCACAGTTCATTTCCATTACGAGTCAGCTCCGTTCATCTGCAAGTATAATGCCGTGCGGCGGGAAAGTGTTGGTCAAAAAATGCAATTTTCAGTCAAAAAAGAGGCAAAGATGATGAGTCAATAGCAGTTTTCAAGCAAAGATTTGCGGCTTTTTGGTCATTTATGGCGGTAGAAGCCGGGCAAGAGGGGCGTAAGGCCAAAAAAATACAGGCGGCAAATGGGATGATTTGGCAAAAAATTTGGGTAATATCTTGCTTTTTTCACGCAAGTCCGGTATATTAGTTAACAGAAGATGTAGATTAGGGAGGCTGGCGTAATTGGCTAAGGAGAATCCCGAATCAACGGATCAAGCAACAAATCATATAGGAAACGTGTTTATCAGGGGAGGTTTGAAATGAGGACTGCAATCCTACTGAGTCTGATTGTCCTGGCGGCTGCGGTATCCGCCTCGGCAGCGCCGGTGAAGGTCCGCGAAGTGCCTTTTCCATATCTGACGATTCAGGCCGCTATCGACGCCGCCGGTGACGGCGATACAATCGTCGTGCATCCGGGGACATACACCGGCGACGGCAACCGCAATATCGACTTTGGCGGCAAGGCCGTTACCGTTAGAAGCGAAGACCCCGACGAAGACGGCATCGTCGCAGCGACGATTATTGATTGCCAGGGCTCCGCCGAGCAGCCGCACCGCGCCTTTATCTTCCAGACCAGCGAAGACGCCAACAGCATCGTGGCCGGCTTTACGATTCTCAACGGCTACATACGCATTGACGGGGCCGGCTCGTCGGACCCCGCAACTCCCGGAGAGGACGGAGAAGACTCGATGGGCGGAGCGATAAGCTGCACCGGCACAAGCCCTGTTATCCGCAATTGCATCATAAACAACTGTGTCGCCGAGGGCGGCGCCGGTGGAGCCGGGGCCCCCGGAAAGCCTGGCGTCCCTGGGGACCCTGGAGATCCTAACGATCCTAACGATGACATTCCTGCAATTCCTCCGACCGAAGGTGGGCCCGGAGGAAACGCCGGCAACGGCTACGGCGGAGGCATCTACTGCGACCCCAATAGCGGTCCGACGATTTTCAACTGCAAATTCAACCAGTGCAGCGCCCTGGGCGGAACCGGCGGCGCCGGCGGAACCGGTGGAACACCGGGAGACCCTAACGAGCCTAATGCGCCCCAAGGTCAGTCCGGCAGTTCAGACTCTGATGCCGGCGGCGGAGGTATATACATCGCTTCCGGCAGCACGGCAACGATCACCGACTGCATCCTTGCCGATTGCAACGCCGTCGGCGGCGGAGAAGGCAGCGGTCGCGGGGGCGGTATATATTATGGCGCAGGTTACTCAGGCGCCCTCACCGCGGATATGACGGACTGCGAGGCCGGCTTTGGCGGCGGCATCTACTGCGGAGCCAGCAGCGACCTTACAATCAGCGGTTGCTCTATCAGCGGAGGCAGCAGCGACAACGGCGCCGGAGTATATTGTGATGTCAGCTGCCTGCTTACGATTAACCAGTGCAGTCTCACCGACGGCAGCGCCGAGTACGGCGCCGGAATCTACTGCACGATGGCCTGTACGCTCGCAGTCACCGGTGCGGAGATATCAAACAACGTTGCATCTAAGGACGGCGGCGGAATCTACTGCGAAGCGGGCGCAACCGTAACACTTATCGACTGCGACATCAGCCAGAACGCATCGACGGGAAGCGGGGGCGGGATATTCTACGGTACGGGCGGCTCGCTGACGCTGCGAAGCTGCGAAGTCACAGATAACAGTGCAGGCGACGGCGTCGGGGGCGGTATCTTCGCGGGTGACGCGGCCGCTGAGCCTGGCGCAACATTAGTTGCAATCAGCAAGTCCAACATAAACGATAACACCGCGCTCTACGGGGCAGGAGTGTGCCTGCTTGGCGCCACCTCGGCAATCGACGACTGCAACATTGGAACCAACGCGGCTGAATACGGCGGAGGGGCATTTCTGTGCTACAGCGACGTCAACATAACCGGCTGCAACATAAACGACAATACCGCGGCGACAAGAACGTATTGTTCAGGCGGCGGATTGTATTGCCTGGACAGCACGGCAAGAATCAAAGACTGCGTTATGACCGGCAACGATGCCCAGGGCTTCGGCGGCGCAGTGTATCTGATCGGGCCTAATCTTCCCGGCGGCGCTGCGGAATTTACGAATTGCTTGATAACGAACAATACCGCCGGCCTCGACGGCGCCGGCCTGTCGCTCAACGTTGACGCCACGCCCACGATCTCCAACTGCACGCTGGCGGGCAACGTAGTAAGCGACCCGGACGGCAGCGGCGGCGGAGTGAGCTGCTACGACACATTCGTCGAGATCGTCAACAGCATCTTATGGAGCAACAGCGCCGCATACGGCAGGGAAATCGCCGTCGGCGACCCGCTCGAGCCGAATAATCCTCCCGCCGGCGTCACGGTAGCTTACAGCGACGTGCGGAGCGGTGCGCCAGGTGCGTATGTAGCCACGGGCTGTGTGCTGAACTGGAGTAGCAACATCACGGGCAACCCGCTATTCATAGACGGCCACCACCTCAGTCAAACCGAGGCAGGAGACCTGGCCAACAGCCCGTGCGTGGACGCCGGAAGTGACCTGGCGGAGGCCTTCGACATGGACAGATACACCACGCGAACCGACGGCGTGCCTGACACCAGCATTGTCGATATGGGTTATCACTACAGCCTGGCCGCCATGCTGTGTGACTTTGATTGGGATGGTAATGTGGACCTGGCGGACCTTTGGGCGCTTGCGTCCTATTGGCTGGAGCAAGATTGCCAGATGGACGATGATTGCGACGGAGCCGATACGGATGGAGACATGGACGTTGATTTCCTTGATTTTGCGACCTGCGCCGAAGTCTATGCCCCGGTTGACGAGACGCCGCCGCAGCCCGACCCAAGCAGGTGGATGACCCCGCCTCGCACGCTTCCGGAGCTTCCCGGCGCTATTCTGATGAGAGCGGTCACCGCTGTCGATGAGAGCGGCGTTGAGTATCGTTTCGTATGCACCCGCGGCCCGGGGCACAACAGCAACTGGCAGAACGACACGATATATCTGGACGAAGGCCTGCCCAAGGGCACATATACATATAGGGTCCAGGCACGTGACAAATCTCCGCAGCAAAACAGGACCGACTGGTCGGTGGAGGCCTCCGCTACTATCAATTGAGCCTTGATGGCATAGTTTGACGGCATCTCTATTTAGGCACAGGCGCAATCCGTTCTCGCGGGAATTATTAGTCAAAAAAAAGACACACTCATCTCAAGCGCCGGTGGCGATATTCGCAGGACAGGGCAGCACCGGTTCCGATAAGTCCTGGGCACCGGGAATGAATTGTGCCTTGTTTAAGGACCCGCCCTTCTTCATCAAAAGCGCCGCAGGGAACACCTCGCAACACTCGTTTTTCGCTTGCAATTGCAGGATTGTTTTGCTACAATGATGTTTTGTACTGGAGCGTGGGTGCCGCAATCCCGCAGGAATAGAAGACAGCGCGGTTCGGCGCGCTGAACAAAGTGCAAAAGCCGATGATTTTGTGAGGAGATTGGTGATGAAATCAAAAGGCGTGCGTATCTCTACTTTGATTCGTTTCGTGATATTCTCTGTTGTGTTTTCGGGGTGCGGGCCGGCTCAGAGAGCAGATCTCGGCAACGTGACGACTATTCACGAAGATGCGCCCTCAAAGAACATCTGCGTTGCGAATGTGCGTTCTAACCAGTGCGACCAAGAGCTTGTGATCTCCGGCGACGTCCGACGAGAGTGCAACTTTTGTTACGAGGACGTTCGCGGACACATAGATATTGCGGTGCTCAATTCACACAGAGACATTTTGGGCACGTCGAGCACGTTTTACGACCCGCGCAACATTCCCAAGACAGGGCGCCGCTCATCGAACTTCACAGTCAGGCTGCCGGTAACCGTCGGCGAGGGGGCGGTTATCCGGACGGCGTATCACGAGGATTCGGACTTCGCAGCATCAAGTCCGGGCCAGGAGACGTTTCACTGCCGAATGAATATGGCATTACCCGAGGTTCAGGCAGCAGCAGTTTCAAGACTCAACGGGCAGTGAGAATGGTGCTAAGTTTTGGGATTTTCATAAATCGCTTTTATCACTGAATGAGATTGCACGATCTGTGGAATAGTACAACACTCGGCGGTATCACAAGGCTATCGGGAACATTACCTTGGGCATCATTTTCAACCCATGATTTGTGCATAGCAGCTTGGCCTATTGCAGGGCGACCGTCGGCCAGACTTTCAGCACCTGCCTTCCGTCCTCGGGGAACTCAAAGGGGCCCGGGAAAGGATTGGTGGTATTCCTTTTCTTGCCTAAGTAATCGGTGTCGATGCGGTACGGCGAACCGTCGGGCTGTTCGTAGGACAGATCCGGGATATTCGCCCGTCCAAGCAGTTCGGTCGTTACAAGCTGACGCGGCCGCTTTTCAGCCCACGTTTTGTCGAGCATGATATGGAAATAGACACCATCCTTCTCTTCGACCAGTTTGATCCCGGGATCGAACTCCTGCCGCACGAGTGGATCCTGCTCATACTTGGAGGGGTGGGCGCCCTTGACAAAGACGTTGCCGGCCATCCGCATGGGCTGCGCTGCCTTGTCGTATGTAGCCAAGCCATCGTAGCTCACGAAGATGTTGTTGTAGAACCGATCATCTCCGCCCTCAATGTTCCGCAGTCCCGCGACTTCAGTAGAGTGGGCTTTGTGGAACGGGGTCTCGCGCCCCAATTCAGGGCGGAGTACGACACGACCTGCAAACAGGTTGTGCACGTATGCCCCACCTTCCGACATATCTAACAGAGCATTCGGCGAGAGAAAGAGATTGTGTTCCACCAGAAACGGCCCATGATTGACCTCAACGAAAAGGTCCTCGCTGCCGTGGTTATCGTGGAGCAAGTTTCGAGTGACCTGCGTGCCCTGAGCCATCCAGTCCAGCCATATCCCTCGGCACGTGTGGTAGATGTGGTTGTGGCTGATCTCGGTATCGATCGCGGCGTGAATCTTGATGCCTGCCATTTCAGCGCCCGTGAACAGTTGCCGGACATGGATATCGTGGATGGCATTGCCGGTGATCGTGCTAAACACCGCTCCTAAACTGCCGACGATGCCGGCCTGCTCGCAATGCGCAATGTGATTGTTCCGCACGATGTGGTGGCCGATGTTTTCCCTGGACCAGCCGTTTTCCAGGGCGCGCTCAATCGTTTTGACGTAGCCCTCGGCAGTGTTTTGCGAGGTATTGTCCCATTGGTCACCGTATTTGCCCAGGGTGACCCCCACGCAGGTCGAGTAGCGGATTTCGTTGTTTTCGATGATCCACCCCTTGCTCCAGTGGGTGCCGATCAGGCCAATCTGCTCTGCGGTCGGCGGCGCCCAGGGCGTGGCGGCGTGCATCATCGTAAAACCGCGAATGGTGATGTAATTGATGCCCGGCTTGTCCGGATAGAACACCGTCTGGCGAACGTTGATCTCGATTTCGGCATCGTTGGGATTGACACCGGGGAACTGGGCCCAGATCGTGGTATTTGAAGCATCCACCTGAGCAAACCACAAGGGGGCGCTGATCGGATCCGATTTGCCTGCCTTGAACACAAGACACAGCGTCTTGACCCCGCTGACCGGTTTGATCTTAGCATTGAACGACGACCATGTCTGCCAATCGCCGGTGTTCGGCACCGAACAGGTCCCCAGAAGGTCGCCATTCGTGGCATCCAGGCGGATCTCGATGATCCCGCCCTCCGTGGCCGACGCGGCGCGAATCTCGATCTGCTCGGTTCGCAGGCCGAAATCGACCTTGTCGTACCGAACCCAATCGCCATGCTCGATCCAGCCGATACACTCGCCGCCATCCGAGCAAGGCGCCGTTTGAATCCCTTGCTGGGCCGCAAAGCTGCTGGCCGCAATCCGCCCCGTGGCATCTGCTTTCTTGCCCGGCCGCAGCCACGCCACATTCAGCAGATAATCCTGCCCGCCGGCAATTCCAGGCGACGATTGGCCCACCGGTGCCAGTACATCGTCGAGCTTGGGGGCCTCGATGAGCCAATGGCCGTTGAGATAGACGGCGCCGGTGTGGTGAACCCGGCCGCGGGGATCGAACCAGTCGCCTTGAATCAGGTCGCCGTACGGGTTGAAGCCTCCGAAAAAGCTGTTGGGGATGCTGACTTTCCAGGTGTCGTTTTGCACCTTCTGCCAACCCTTGGCGACTTCGGAGCCCTTGATGACGACTTTTTCGCCGGATGCAGCCTGGTAAACGACGTGCTTTCGGTCGGACTCGCCGCCGCGGGGTGGGTTGATCCGTTCCCGATAGACGCCCTCATGCACCGTGATCACATCCCCGGCCTGAGCCAACCGTGACGCCGCCGAAATAGTCCGCAGAGGCTTCGCGTCGGTTCCCTCGTGCAAGTCGTTGCCGCTTACGGAAACATGATACTCACGGGCCGAAGCCGCCGATACGGCTACTGTCAACAGAATGACAATCACATTCTTCTTCATTGGTTTACTCCTTTAACCCGGATATTTCATGCGTTTTCCAGAAATGCGACCTAATTTCTTGCTGCTTAATAACAAACACTTAACTCTCTGTGTCCTCTGTACCCTCTGTGGCTTTGAAAAATCCGGGCAAATCCTGTGCGCCCACGGAGCCGGCTATGCGCCGGTGCGTTCTTCTCAGGCGCTGCGGCGATGGCGGAGGCGGTCAAGAGCAACTGCAACAATGATTATCCCCCCCGTGATAATTTCCTGCCAGTAATTGGGGACCTTCATCTGGGTGCAGCCGGAGGCTATGACCGTCATAATCAGGGCGCCGACCAGCGTGCCGAGGATGGAGCCTTCGCCCCCCGACAGGCTGCCGCCGCCAATGACAACGGCGGCGATGACATCGAGCTCCAGGCCCACCGCTACAGTCGGGTCGCCCACGGTCAGGCGGGAGAACTGCATCAGGCCCGCCAGGCCGGCGAAGGCGCCGCCTAACATAAAGACTATCACCTTGACCCGCCAAACGGCCACTCCGCAGAGGCGGGCGGTCTCTTCGTTGGAACCGATGGCGAAGATGTGCCGGCCCAGCCGGGTGTAGCGGAGCAGCACGGCCACAACGATGGCCATCACAATCAAGAGCCACACGCCCACCGGCAGCAGCATCCAGATTCGCTCCCTGGGGAGGGAGGCCATCAGCTCATCGAGCCACTTGAGCCGTTCGACATCGACGTCTATCTTCTGCTCTTTGCCGATTGCCTTGGCGGTGCCCCGGACTATGAGCATCATTCCAAGTGTAACGATGAACGACACGACCCTCAAAGAGGTAATGAGGGCGCCGCTTACCAGGCCGCACAGTGCGCCCGCGGCGACGCCCCCTGCCGCCGCCGCGACAGGTCCGGCGCCGGCCCTTTGCAGCAGCGTCGCTATCACGGCTGTGCTAAGGGCAACGATCGACCCGACGGACAGATCGATGCCGCCGGAGATGATTACGAGCGTCATCCCAAGCGCCGCCATACCCACGATAGTCGTTTGGCGCGCAATGGTCTCGAGGTTGCGCCAGGTTGTGAAACTGGGCGGGGCAATTGCCGCGAAGACTCCATAGACCAGCAACAGGGCCAACAACGGGCCGAGAATATTTAGCCAGCGTTTCCACGTTGGCTCGAATATCGCACTTTGTGCGGATATGAGCTGGTCCTCTGTCATATACTTGCCTCCCCGGCACATGTCTGAAGGCTTCTGCAAAATTGCAGGTTAGGCCTGCTTAGAAGAGAAAAAATCCTTTCTTGATTTTTTCTTTTCAATGGCAACGTATTGTCTCATAATCGCTTAGGTAATCATTGAAGAAAATCCTAAAAGAGATTTTCTTCAACAATAAAGGTCTAACCTGCAATTTTGCAGAACTCATCGTGTCTCAAGAGCCTGCCCGGTTGCCTCCAGCATAAGGCTGTGCTCGTCGATGTCCTCAATTTTGCGGGTGGGGCCGAGTCTGCCGCGGCACATCACGGCGACTCGGTCGCAGACGCCCAGCAATTCGGGCAGATAGCTGCTCACCATCAGCACTGCCTTTGGGGTCTGGCCGCCGGCCAATTCATCAATCAGTTTGTAGATCATGGCTTTTGCGGCCACGTCGATGCCTCGCGTCGGCTCATCGAGCAGCAGCACATCGACGTCGTGCTGCAGCAGCCTTGCCAGGGCGACCCTCTGCTGATTTCCGCCAGAAAGAGAAAGGACGGATTGCCTGGGGCTGCGGCATCGGATGCCCAATTTCTCTATCCATCGTCTGGCGGCCTTGTCCTGTCGGCCGGGCAGGACAAAACCGAGCGGGCCGAAGCCTGTTAGTCTGGAAAGCGTGACGTTGTCGGATATGCTCAGGGCCAGCGCCAAACCCTCTTCCTTGCGGTCTTCGCTGAGGATGCCCGCCCCCTGCATCCACCGCCTGACCGGCGAGGCCGGTCCGGTGTACAGGCCGAGCTTGATTTGCCCTGTGCGCACAGGGTCCAGCCCAAAGATGCTGCGAAGCAATTCGGTGCGCCCTGCGCCAATCAGGCCTGCGATGCCGAGGACCTCGCCGCGATGCAATTTCAGGCTGGCCGAAGTCGGCTTCCCGACGCCGGCGAGGTCTTTGACCTCCAGAACCACCTCTCCGGCTCGGCGCGGCGACCTCGGATATAGGTCCTCAACCTGCCGGCCCACCATAAGCGATATTATCTCGTCGGCGCTTATTGAGGCGACATCGCTTCCGCCGGCGACGCGCCCGTCGCGCAGGACCGTCACTTTGTCGGCAACGCGTTTGACCTCTTCGATGAAGTGAGAGATATAAACAACGGCCTTGCCCTGGCGTTTGAGGCGTCCGATTATCTCGAACAATCGGTCCACGTCCTGCTGTGTCAGACTGCTTGTCGGCTCATCGAGGACGAGCACCCGGCAGCCTATTGCCAGGGCCCGCGCGATCTCGACCAACTGCTGGGACCCGACGGAGAGCCTGCCGACGCGGGCATCCGGGGTCAATTCGGGATTATCGAACCGGCTGATGGCCTCGATTGCCCTGCGGCGGACCTCTTTGCGGTGTATGACGCCGAGGGTGGCCGGCTCCATACCGAGCATTATATTCTCCTCGACGCTGAGGTGCGGCGTCAGGGAAAGCTCCTGATAGATCATTGCAACGCCCGCCCTTCGAGCCTCAAGGGGATTGGCGGGACGGTATGGCTCGCCGTCCAGCCGCATTTGGCCCGCGTCCGGCTTGATCGCGCCGGAGAGGACTTTCATCAGCGTGCTCTTGCCGGCGCCGTTTTCGCCGACAAGCGCGAGCACACGGCCCGCGGCGACCTCGATACCGACATCGTCAAGCGCCACGGTCGCGCCGAAGCGCTTACAGACCCCCGTCATCTCAAGCCGCAGGCCGGACCCGTCGGAATCTACTCTTTCAACCATTTCTTGTAATCCGGCTCCAACAGGTTCTTCATCCTGGGGTCGTTCATATTCTCCGGCGTCGCCACCTCAGAACCGGTGTCGATTCGCTTTTCGACCTTTTCACCCCGCAGGTGAGCGACCATTATTTTAACCCCCAAATAGCCCATATTGATCGGGTCCTGCAGGACAAGTCCCTGGATGTAGCCGTTTTGAAGACCTTTTACGAGGCGGTCGGAGCTGTCAAACCCGACGTACTTGACCTTTCCGGCCAGCCCGCCGTCCTCGAGTGCGCGGAGCATCGCAAAGGAAGTGGACTCGTTGGGACAAAAGATTCCGCCGATGCTCAAGCCGCCATCAGGCGTTCGAAGGGGCGCCAGGAGGTTTTCGCTGGCCTGATAAGCGCTCTCGGTGGTGGCGCCGCCATACTGGTTCGAGCTGACGACCTCAATTCCGGGGTATTTCTCTTTCAGGACGTCGAGGAAGCCCTGCTCGCGGTTCATTGTGCTGGCGGAGCCTTCCTGGTATCGCAGCATAATGACTTTGCCTTTTCCGCCCAGCGCCTCGGCGAGCCGCTCGCCGGCCTTTTTGCCGCCGACGTAGTTATCGGTGGCCACGAAGCTGACGTGGTCCTCGCTCTTCAGGTCGCTGTCGATAATGACAACGGGAATGCCGTTGTTGACGGCGTCCTTGACGGGCGCCCGCAGTGCGGCGTCATCCAGCGGCGCAAGGACTATCCCCGTCACTCCAAGCGTCACAAAGTCCTCCACCACGCGGATTTGAGACTCGCGGTCGTCCTCCTTCAACGGGCCTTTCCATATAATTTCCACCTCAATGCCCGCAGCCTTGAACTCCTGCTGGGCCTTGATGGCCCCGGCGTGTATGGACTTCCAGAAGACGTGGGTGGTGCCCTTGGGGATTACCGCGATACGATATGTGGTTTGCCCGCCCTGCTTCTGCTTGCACCCGACCGCAATAAAAACTACAGCCAGAAGCACAACTATCCCTAAAACCTTCTTCATATATCTACTCCCAGAACTTCATCCAACTACCGATAACCGATTGACGCCTTGTGACCTGCAAATAATAGGGAATAAACACTTGGCAGTCAACAAGGTATATCCATTCTGGTGCGGATTACAAGACCGCAATTGGCAAAATTATCCAGCGAGTACAAGCGGTTTTTGGGTTTCGTCGTGGCAAATTACATTTCGCAGACAAAGAAAAAGGGCTGGACAAGCCAGCCCTTAATTTGCATCGTCATTCCCTCTTCTACTCAAAGCCGATTATGGCCAGAACGTTGCTTTCTCAAGCCAGTAATCAGCTATGACAGCAACATCCTTGAAGTTAATCTCACCGTCCTCATATATATATCCGCCCTCGCTACAGTGTATATATTAGGCGTAGGTAGAGGCGGATCGGGTAAATGTGGTGGGTCAGGCGGCCAATGCCATCTACGCGGGCTGTATTCCCTATTAGTGGTCAGCACAAAAGCCATATCCCACGATGTCCCTGCTGGATATTCAATCGACTCACCGTTTTCCCAGAAAGAACCAACTACCGGTGGCCACTGTCCGCTAACGAGCGGACAGGTCCAGACACGTAGAACCATATAATCAATAAATGTATCATCTTGGACAAAGATTCTTAAACCACCGCTGGCAAGGTGATCCACAGTGAGGTACTCCCAGTTGTCCAGACCAAAATCTTAGGTGTATAAGGTATTATTCTGGAGTAGTAGCATGTTCTTTCTTTTTGCTTCTTCTTCTTTCTTGTTAGATTCTGTTAAATTGTTACTTCTGCCATGCCCAGTCTGTCGGCGGAATGGGACGCAGAACAGGAAAAATCAGCTCTGTAGCCAAAGTACACCTCTGCCGGCGCCAGGTATCCTAACGATTGATGCAAACGCTCGTAGTTGTAAAAATGAAAGTAGCACGCGAGATTCTGCCTGGCCTGGTCAACAGTGCCGTAGTCTTTCAGATAAACCTCTTCATATTGTTGACCTGCGAAGGATGAATGCCATATTCGGTCGCAATCTCGTTGACGGTTTTGTGTCCGGCAATTGCCTCGCCTGCCACTCCGGCGAGCTCCATTCTAACCAATTTACACTTCGTATAAAGCCATTCGACGCAATAGGCGTCGGAGAAAAATCCAATTTGCCTATACATCTTGCAGTAATCCGTTTTGGATTTCCCCCGCGCCGCGGCTACAGGCCGGAAAACAACCGGATTTTCCCTTCAACCAATTTCTTCGCCGCCGCCCTGGGTCTGGTGAATACGCCCGGGACATTGTATCTGAAATCCTGCTCCTCATGTTCATTGACGAAAGTATCGGCAATGGCCGCAACCAGCTCGGTGCATATATTCACCTTTGCGATACCAAAGGAGATTGCCTTCCTCACATCGCCGTCGGGCGTGCCCGAACCGCCGTGCAGAACAAGAGGAATTGCCACTTTTTCGGCAATTTCCTCAAGCAGTCCCAGCCTGATGTTGGGCTTGCTTTTGTAAAATCCGTGAACTGTGCCGATTGCCACGGCCAAGGCGTCGATTCCCGTTTCGTCTACGAACTCAACGGCCTGATCGGGATTAGTGAGGTGAACGTCTTCATTAGTCACATCGATGCCGGTTTCTCCGCCCCCGATCCTGCCGAGCTCACCTTCAACACTTACGCCGCAGGCATGCGCCACCCGAACCACCTCTTTTGTGGCGGCAACGTTCTCGGAGTAAGGCAAGTGTGAAACATCCAGCATGACGGAAGTAAAACCATGAGCAATGCACTGCATAACCCTTTCAAAAGTATCTCCGTGATCCAAGTGGACTGTAACCGGCACTCTTGCCCGTCTTGCGCAATAAAGCGCCATAAGCGAGATATCTTCCAACCCTGCGTAATCAGCTTCATAAGGTCCGACCTGCAGAATCACAGGCTGTGATAGTCCCTCAGCCGCGGCAACCACGACCTGGACGGACTCGAGATTCCAAACCTCGAACGCGCCAACGGCATAGCCGCCCCGACGAGCTGGAATCAATACTTGGGACATTGCCACGAGGCTCATCCTGTTCTCCAACAAAAATCAAGATTCATGGTTGCTCAAAAACTGCTCCAACTGTTCGGCCGTCGGAATTCCGGCCCGGCCGCCTAACTGCGTCGCGCACAATGCAGCCGCGCCGGAGGCGAATCGCGCGGCTGAGACAACCGGCTGACCTTTTGCAATTGCCAGGGCAAATGCACCGTGGAATGTATCACCGCAGCCCGTCGTGTCCACGACGTCCACGTCGAATGCGGGCAGTTCAAAGTCCCCCTCGCTGCTCGAGCCGACGCAGCCCTTCTCGCCGCGCGTGATTATTACAACCTGTTCCGGGTCACTTCGCAGAGCAGCGAGCATTTCAGCGACGTTGCTGCCGCCCGTGTAACCGCCGGCGAATTCCTCAGATACAATTATGTGGGAAGAGACGCTCATCGCCTCGGCAACGTGAGGCTCATCCCGCTCAACATCGATCACAACAGGGATATTGTGTTGCTTTGCTGTCTTTGCCGCCTCAATTCCTGCAAGCCCTGATTCAAAGTCTATTAACAACACCGCGGTTCTTCTGAACCAATTCTTGTCCGGAAACTCCCACGGCATTGGATATTGCACATTCCGGCGAGTCCAGAATATAGTTCGCTGTCCGTCAGTGCTGTCGATGAGAATGAAGGCAACAATCGGCTCGGCATCTGCAGTTTCAACCACAAATGACGTGTCAACAGACTCTCTGCGAAGCGATTGCAACGCACGCCTCGCCATTTCAGACCGTCCCAGCTTGCCGGCGAAGGCGGCTTTGCCGCCTAATCGTGCCGATGCCACCAACGCAGTGCCGACAAGACCGCCGTCACAAATCGTAAAGCTATCGAGCATCTTCTTGGCACCCTTGCCCGGCCAGGCCTTTACAGTCCCCACGAAGTCCACAGTCACCGAGCCGAGTCCCAGGACGTCTATGGGGATATCAGATTGCATACGCGCTGCCATACTTCTTGTCCGAATACCGGCATACCCATCGAAGCACTTCAGCGATTGACGCTATCAGGTCTTTAGCTTACACTAAACCGCTGTCAACGCAAACGTTGTTTTGTTGAGCTGTCGGTTGGAAGCCTTCTCTTGCGACTCCGACTGCACGACATATTCAGGGCAAGGAGAATGAAGCGATGAGCAGACCCATCACAATCGTCACCGGCCAATGGGGCGATATGCCGTTAGAGAAATTGGCGAGGATGATGTCTGAATTCGGATACGAAGGTCTGGAGCTCGGAGGCAGTCATTTCGACATAACCAGAGGGGCACAAGACGGGAAGTATTGCGACGGAATATTGGCGCTGCTCGACAGATACAATCTCAGGGTCTGGGCTATAAGCGGCCATATAGTCGGCCAGCAGGTATGCGACCCCAACGATTGCCGTTCCGACGCATTTGCTCCGCCGGAGCTTGCAGGAAAACCCCAAGAGAAGAGGAAATGGGCTGTAGCGACTATGAAAGATGCCGCCCGGGCAGCCAGGAATCTGGGTATTGAGATCGTAACCGGTTTTGTCGGTTCATCCATCTGGCATCTTATATATGGTTGGCCGCCGGTTTCGGAGGAAATGATTGAGCACGGTTTTCGCTATTTTGCAGAGATGTGGAATCCGATTTTCGACGTGTTTGATGAATGTGGAGTGAAATTCGCTCTGGAGGTTCACCCAACCGAAATAGCCTTTGATGCAATTACCACAAAGCGCGCGATGGAAGCTGTTGGACGCCGTGAAGCCTTTGGAATCAATTTCGACCCCAGTCATCTACAGTGGCAGATGGTGAAACCGGCACAATTCATCCTTGAATTCCCCGACCGAATCTATCACGTTCATATAAAGGATGCAGCACTGCAGTTGACCGGCAGGAACAGTATTTTGGGCTCACACCTCAGCTTTGGATCGGCCGAGAGAGGCTGGGACTTCCGTTCGCTTGGTCACGGCGATGTGAATTTTGAGGAAATCATCCGTGCCCTCAACCACATCAATTATCAAGGCCCGCTCTCCGTGGAGTGGGAAGATTGTGGTATGGAACGCGAGTATGGCGCAAAGGAAGCTCTAGAATTCGTCAAGAAGATTAATTTTGAACCGTCGCAGATTGTTTTTGATTCAGCGTTTGGCAAGTAGCATTGTGATAAGATACCGTTCTGGGCAGTTGACGAAATACAGTGTAGATCAGTGTCAATCCGCATCTTTCTTCCGTCATCCCTCGTCCCTCTGGAATCTATCCTGCAGCCGGTCTTTGAGCGGGGGCAGTTTGCTTGTTCTGCGACGGAGTTTCTTCGTTACCTGCCTCCGAATACGGGCTTTTACTATGTACTCAGACTGACCGGTTTTCAAGAAAACGGCACGATAAGTCCTTATGTGACAGCGATATAGCACAGTGTGTCATTCCCGCCCCCCAGGGGGTAAACTCCAGCGGGAATCCACTCACCCGCCACACTCCTGGATACCTGCTCCCCGATCAGGTCGAGGACAAGTTTGGCAGGTATGACAAGGCGAACCAGTCAGTTTGAGTATGTAGAAAGGTGGTGTGTAAGAGCGTGTGGAATGGCCTGACAAAGCGAGTGTCACGATTACAGATGCCAGGGGCTGCGCATCGCGCGGCAGAGCATTCGGTTGGCATCGTCGTCATTTTTGAAGCGTTCCGTCTGCGGGTCCCAGTCCAGCCTGCGTTTGAGCGTCATGGCGATATTGCCCAGGTTGCAGATACTCGTGGAGCGATGTCCGACTTCAATCGGCGCGGCCGTTTCCCTGTGGGTCTTGATGCAATCGATGAAGTTGGCGTGGTGATCGTCGCTCTTATAGAGGTGGATCTCATTTGGTCCAATCACGGATGTTTTCAGCGACTCCGGCCGGCACGTCAGGTTGCTCCCTCTAATCTCAATCCACCCCTCTGTGCCCTCGAAACGCATAGGCTCGTCCGGGTCGGTCTTGCAGGTCAATTCAACGCCGTTGGCATATCGCGCCCTGAAATGGACCTTTGTGACCGTCGTGAAAAGGCCGTCCGCAGGATACTCGCCGCCCAAGTCCTCAAACTCGATCGGCCCGGTGCGGTCCGCGCCGTTCGCCCACTGCGCAACATCGATATAGTGCGCCCCCAGGTTTGTGGTCTGGCCGCCGGAATAATCAAGCCCGAACCGGAAGGTATAAAGGCAGCGGTCCTTATGGTAGGGGACCCACGGGGCGGGGCCAAGCCACATATCGTAGTCAAGCCACTCGGGGATGGGCATCGGCTTCCAGTCGCTGGGCGGGACCTCTTTGTTGTTGGGTCCTACGGCTGTGGCGATTTTCTGGAGCCGGCCGATCCGTCCGTTGCGAATCAGCTCGCAAACAAAACGGAACAGCTCGCTTGAGCGTCGCTGCGTCCCGGTTTGAAAGACAACGCCATAACGCTCCACAGCCGTGGCCATCGCCCGGCCCTCAGCCACCGTCAGGCTCAACGGCTTCTCGCAGTAAATGCTCTTGCCCGTCTGGGCGGCCATTATCACCGGTATTGCGTGCCAGTGATCCGGCGTGGCTACGCAAACCGCGTCGATATCATCTCTGTCGATTATATTGCGAAAATCAACATAAGCGTCGCAGCCCCTGAATTGGCCGGATTGATTCTTCTGCGCGTAGTAATCCTCCACGATTTTCCGGGCGGACTCGCGCCCGAACCACGGCCCCTCCCAGCCGTTCTTGTACCAGTGGCCGTATTCGTTGTTTGCTTTGACGACGTCGCAGACTGCGACAACCTGCACGTTCGGCTGCCCCAAAAACGCCCGCATATCGTTCGTGCCCATTCCGCCCACGCCGATGGAGGCCATAGTAATCCGGCTGCTCGGCGGGACGCTGCCGTTCTTGCCCAGGGCAGAGGCCGCGACTATGTACGGCAGGCCTATTGACCCGGCAGTCGCGCCTGCCGTTGTTCTGAGGAATTGACGCCTGCTGATGCTACCGGCTTTCATAATCAACCTCCCGAATATCTGTACACCTGCTTCGGCCTTTCAAAATGTGCACTTCGTGTTATATTCTGTGAATGTCCGGATGGAAATGGAAAAGTCGGTGGGCTCTGGCATAGGGTGTGAAATCATTTTTTTGGCAAACCAGTTGAGTGGTGCGAAAAATCGCACCCTACATTGCTGCAATTTTGCAGAACTCATATCATAATCAAGCCCCGGAATCTCTGTATGCGGCTCGGTCTTTCAACTTGCAAGAACATCTTTGGTCTGACATAATAGACCGTGTATCGATTTGGATAATGGCGAAAGGATGTGAGAAATGCAAGACAAAAACTTGACACGACGGCGTTTTATGCGCGATAGCGCGATGGCGGCGGCAGGCGTGGCGGCAGGGCTTAGCGCTGTAGCCCACGGTGCGACGGCTGATGCGGCCAAGATACTCAACTACAAAGCGGAAATGGAATACCGTCGGCTGGGCAAGACGAATTTTATGGTCTCGGCCGTCGGCCTCGGCGGACACTCACGCAGCAGCCAGGATGAACGCAACGAGGTCGTCAGCCGATGTCTCGATATCGGCATCAATTTTATCGACAGCACCGGTTCGGGCGAGCTGCTCAGGGACATCGAGGCCCTCGGCAGCCGCCGCGACAAGGTCTATCTGGCGCTTTCCCAAACGGGACAAGAGCCGCGAAACCCCGATTTCCGCACCGCCAAGAAGCTCGCCGAAACCCTGGACGAGGCCCTGCAAAGGGCGAAACTCGAGTACACGGATTTGTGGCGCATCACGGTCTATGAGCCGGGCGGCAGACATTCGTTCGATACATCGTGTGAGGTGATCGAGGCCCTCGTCAACGCCAAGAAGCAGGGCAAGGCGCGGTCCATCGGAATCTCCTCGCACGACCGCCGCTGGTTCAAGTTTATGATCGAATATTTCCCTGACCTTGAAGTCGTCCTGTTCCCCTTTACGACGATGAGCAAGGCAGCGCCGACGGACAGTCTATTTCCGGCCCTCAAGAAGTGTGACGTTGGCGCGTTCGGCATCAAGCCTTTTGCGGGCGGTTCGCTGTTCAGAGACGACCAAGCGGAGAATCTCCGGCGTGCGCGCCTGGCCATCCGGTACATCCTGCAAAGCAATACCGTGATCCCGATTCCGGGCCTGAATACCGTTGGTGAGGTTGATAATGTAGCCAAGGCCGTGGCCGAACGCAGGCAGCTCGATACTGAGGAAAAGGCCGAGCTTGAGAACGCCGCCGGCCAGGCCTGGGCCAATCTGCCGCCAGACTACCAGTGGCTGAAAAACTGGGAATACGTGTAGAGGATTTCGTCGCGACAATAACTCAGTACGCCCTTTCCTAAATGGCGCGACTATGAGACAGAAAGATTGTAACTGTTTTGACAGATTTCTCCACTCGCTTCGCTCGGTCGAAATGACAGGATAGTCATAGAACTTATGAAATGCGGTACTCAGTATATAGCCGCGCTATTTCGGCACTGTTTTGAAAGCAACGTTTTTGGCGATATGAGTTCCAAAAGACAATCGCGTTTCTTTTGCAGCGTTACACGCAAGCCCAGGCTGTCCGCGGTTGCGCTGGTTGTGATTTGCTTAATGATTTGTTCGACGGTGTTGGCTACGGCGGCGCCGGCTCCAACGTACCGCATCTATCCGCTGCGAAACGGCGTATGCAAAATCGCCGGAAACCACGCATTCTACAAGGGTGAAAGGGAAGAGACGTACGATTACGCTCTTTACATCTGGCTCATCCTCGGCGGCGATAAGCCCATACTTGTTGACGCCGGTATCAGCAACGTCGAGGAGATGAACCGCGGGGCCGCCCACGTGCTGCGCGAGCCGATCACGCAGGGCAAGCCCGCCCAATCACCGGCGGGCAAGGATGAAGGCATCAGAGCCCAACTGCTCAAGTTCGGCCTGACGCCCGACGACATCAGGCACGTCTTTATCACGCACCTGCACTACGACCACGTCGATGACCTGCTCGAATACAAAAACGCCAAAGTATATGTCGGGAGGAAGGAGTGGGAAGGCGCAATCTCGGCGGCGCCCACGTGGGGCCACGGAAAAATCCTCCACGAGTTCAGCAACAACCCCTCGTGTAAGAGCCGATTGGTGTTGGTCGATGACCAGGAGGTACTGCCGGGCATAGAATCGTTCTGGGTCGGCGGGCACACGCCCGGCTCGACCGCCTACAGTGTCAACACCGCGTATGGTAAGGCTGTCCTGACCGGCGATACCGTATCGCTCTTAGGCAACATCGAGAAGGACATCCCGCCCGGCGTATTCACGGACTACGAGGAGTGCATGGCGGCGATGAAAAAGATACGCGCCAAAGCCGACGTTGTGCTGCCCAGCCACGACCCCGGCACACTGGAGCGCTGGCCGCCAACCGCCAAAGACGCAATGAAGTACACTATCCGGGCCATCAAGGTCGGCCAGTGCGAAGTCCGCGACTACATAACCTTCCAGGACAGCGACAGCGAGAAGACCAGCACATTCTATCTTTACATCTGGGTAATACAGGGCGGGCCTAAACCCATCGTGGTCGAGACCGGACCAAAATACCCCGAAGAATTCAGCAGAACGACCGAGAAGTACATCCCCGGCGGAGTCAGGCAACTGCCGGAAGAACGCACAATCGAAGCGCTAAAGCGGCACGGCATCGACCCTGCCGAGGTAAGCCACGTAATAGCGACGCACCTGCACGCCGACCATTATGATTACTTCGATGCCTTCCCTAATGCCCGTTTCGTCGTCAACAAGGCAGAGTACAAAGACATGACCGATGGCCGCGACCGCCTCGCCCCCGATGTCCGAAAGGCGCTCGACGACAGGCCCGATGCCCTGATGCTCGTTGAAGATCAGGAGATTGTCCCCGGCGTCCGGGTCGTCCAGCTTGGATGCCACACGCCGGGCAGCCAGGGCGTCCTTGTGCGAACATGGATGGGGCCTGTGCTCCTGACCGGCGACGTTGTCTATAAGCATGAGAACATAGAGAAAGACCGTCCGACCCGCAGCCCCGATCCGGCGATTTGCAGCGAAGCGATGGGGCGAATCCGTTCGCTGGCCGACATCATCCTGCCCGCCCACGACCCGCTCACCCTCCAGCGCTGGCCCGCCCAAGCACCGGCGGGCTGGCCGAACGGCGTAATCGGCGCCCGCCCCCCCGCCGGACGTACAAAAGTTTCTTCTCTGACGCTGATAGCCGAGGAGAATCTGAGCCAGCCGCTAACATACGCGATAGACCAGTTGTCCGAATTCTGCCGGGCGTCGGCGCAAATCGCCGTGAATGTCAGCGCGGCCCCTAAAACCGGTTCCGGCTTAAACGTGCTTCTCGGACGCGGCCCGGCGCAGCGGTATGCGTCCTCGGTCTGTGAAGACATCCGGTGGGACGAGCTTGGAGGCGAAGGCTTCGTACTCCGCATATTGGCGGATTCCAACCTAACCGTAGCCGCCGGCGCGACGGACGCGGGAACGCGCCACGCAGTCTATGCCCTGATGCGCGAGTTAGACGTCCGGGAGCTTCCGCCCACATTAGAGAACGACCTGAACTTAGTTGAGAAACCGGCCTTTGCCCTGCGCGGGATGTATGCTCATCAGCACTGGGATTACGCCCATCCGTACGCACTACGCACGTGGACCGTCGAAGAATGGAAGCGATACGTCGATATTCTGGCCCTGATGCGGGTGAACCTGTTCCAGATATGGTCGATGGCAGGTATCCTTCCCGTGCCCTTTTCGCCGGAAGATGAGGCGTTCCTGCGACGGTATCCTCCCGTCATCGACCACGCCAAACAAAACCACGGGATGGAGGTATGGATAGGCGAATGCGCCAACAACGTCTGCGAAATGCGTGACCTTCCCCCGCCCGCCCAGCGCGACTACTTCAAGGTCGAGACATTGAAAGACCCGGGCGACCCCAACCAGGTGGCCCAGCTTGAGGCCGCCCGCGCCGAGTTCTACAAAGTATGCAATAATGCCGACGGCTATTGGGTGATCGACAGCGACCCAGGCGGCTGGAAGGGCAGCGACGCCTCGGAATTCGTCGATATACTGATGATGAACCGCCGGCTCATCAATCAGCACACGCGGCTCGGCCCGCAGGCCAAGCTGGTCTATTGGATGTGGTTCGGCTGGGGCAACAAACAGCAGGACCGGAATTGGCGGGATGTGGTCGAAGACCTCCTTCGGCGGTCGCCCGAACCCTGGCTGCTGACCATAGCGTCGCAAGGGCACTGGAAAGTTGCCGACGACCTGAACGTGGCCGGGCGAGCGGTGTATTACCCCTACGGCGCGGTCGAACCTGAACCAAGCCTGCCCTTCACCACGATAGCGCCCGACGTCCTGCGGAAAGCTCTCGATGTCCCCCAGCGGGCGGGCACGGTTCGCGGAGCGATGGGCAACGCCCAGACCCCTATCTGCCAGCTCCCCAATATCTACTACTTCACGCGGGCCTTGTGGGATATGGAGTGGCGTGACCAGCCGCCCTATTGGGCGGTCTATGAGCTGGCCCGGCTGATTTATCCCCAGAGGGCTGGTCTGCTGGCCGAAGCCTGGCTGAGCCTGGGCCACCCCAAGGCGCCATACGCCGAGGCCTTGGCCGATGAGTTAGAGACCCTGGAGAAGAACGGTCGGCTCGGCCGACCGGGGCCGATTGGCGTCAAGCTATTTGCCGACCTGGGCCAGGTTGCTCGTGACCTGACCGTCCAGTTGAGAATCCACGGCGCCGCTATGAAGTTCTGCGATATGGTTGACGCCGACGGGGGGAGCGACGAACAGTTGCTCGATCAATTGACTCAATACTGCCTGCTCTCTTTGGCGTGGCGCAAGCACACCGGCTTCCGCAACTACGGGACCAACGGATACGACTTTTTCCCCTTGCGCGAGGCCGTGCACAAGCGATGGTGGCGCGACAACCGCCTGAACGACGACGTTCAGCGCAAACTAACCGCCCGCCTCAAGGCCCAATATGAAGATTGGGAAGCGGACCTGATAATGTATCCTCTAAGCCATTGATCCTCCGGCGCAGGCCTACCCCGCACCTATTTTGAGAATCCGGGACACGTATTTCCAAATTGGCGATGGAATCTCCGCGTGGGGTCTTGTCAGAGCGCAGGCCGGCAAAATAGGTGCGGGGTTCAAGGTTGCCGGCCCGGATGCCGATATGAGAGTGTTCTGCAAAATTGCAGGTTAGGCCTATATTGTTGAAGAAAATCTTTTTCATGATTCTCTTCAATAATTACCTAAGCGATTACGAGAGAATAAGTTGCCATTGAAAAGAGAAAATCAACAATGGTTCGACAGGCTCACCATCCTGAGTGAAGTCGAAGGAAGTCGAAGGAACGATTTTTTCTTTTGTAGGGTGGGGCTTGCCCCACCGAATTGGTGGGCTGAAGCCCACCCTACGTCTGCAATTTTGCAGAACTCATCCGATATAACTGATAGAAGTAAATAAAAGGACGACTTGCCGCGTGGCTGATAAGATTGAGCACAGAACGCTGAACCATTGGGAGAGCGATGCACAGCACTTCTCGCTGCGCGGGCGGGCGAGGAGCTTTCGGTATGCAGGCCGGGGCATTATCCTGATGCTCAGGTCTCAACACAACGCCTGGCTGCACGCCATCGCCTCTTTCCTTGTTGTCTTTGCCGGCTGCTTGTTTGGCCTTTCGCCCGCCGAGTGGTGCTGGCTGGTGCTTGCCATAATGGCCGTCTGGACCGCGGAGGCGCTGAACACCGCCTTAGAGTTTCTGGCCGACGTGGCCTCCACCGAGTTTCATCCGCTCGTCGGGAAGGCTAAAGACGTGGCCGCAGGCGCCGTCCTGATTTCCGCCATCGGCTCCGCCCTGATTGCCCTGCTCGTCCTCGGCCCCCACGCCTGCAGATTCCTAAACGATATCCTCCACCCGCTGGAGTAGCAGAATAATACCTGGATTCAAAACCGCTGTGTTCTACAGGTTGCGAATAGAAAACACTTCTCGCGGGTAATCTATCGTCAGTATAAACCGGCTCAAGAAACCAGGCTTATCGTATGCTCCGGGACGTAGAATATCACGGGGTCGCTGCAACCTCCCCGGCGCGCTTTTTCCATTACAGCTTCGGGCTTATCGCCGGATGCTATTACCGTCCGGTCAACTGCTGAGCGCAGAGCGACGTATTTCCCCTCGTAGCCCTCCTCCACTATCAGAACTTTTTCCGGTTTGGCCATTATCGATCTTCTCTTTTTTAAGAGTCGGAGCCTGTATAACGACTACTTAGACATTATATAACCAAACCGGCATCCTGTTCAAGCAAATTCCATAAGAACGAAAAAAGGCCGCGAGTTTGACACTCACGGCCCTTTTGTTCCGTCATTCCTGCGCAGGATTGTCACCCCTGCGAAAGCAGGGGCAGGAATCCATTATTTAACGAGCGGTTTTACCGCAAGTTCTATCTTCGCCGCCTCCTCAAAACCAGGCCCCCCAACCCAAGCAACAAAACTGTCGCCGGCTCGGGAGTAAGATAGACATTATCAATATCCCCTACAAACTCCGCACCCCGGTTAGTACCGTCGTAGCCCGTATCACCCATACCGTAGCGCGAGCCCCCCAAGAAGATAAGCTCCCTTGTGAAATCGCCTCCGGCTACGCTTAGCGGGTCGGGATCCCAGATGATTTTGCCTGTCTCGCGTTCCAGAAACTTGAAATCCACCTTATCGCCGACCTTGTCATAACTCAGGATATTCGTATACCATTTGTCGAACTCCCAAAAGTCGCCTGCCCCCGAGTGTATCTTAGTGCTCCTTCCTGCAGGACCGGCAACAGTCAAAGCCATTACGCGGCCTAAATCTCCTATGGCGAAGTCAGTAGTAATGCTCTGAGTCCCTTTCGGATCATCGAGACCAGCACCGAGCAGATGGCTGTCGAAGACGCCAAAGGATATACCGGCTGACCAGCCGCAGCTTTCCATTCGAACGTCCCATTGCAGCTCGAAGCTGCCAGAACTAAGCGGCTCGGGGAGGATTTTACCGAAGAATCTGTTGGGCTGATAAGCAGGAGCTTCGTTTTTTATTACTACATGATACAACTCCTCCGTTTTACGCCAGACGTAGTTTTCCGATTGGTCAGTAGTCCATCCGGGGTTTGTTGAAAAATCGGTACCGTAGTAGGGTATGGTTCCTCCGGAAGCAGAAATACATACAAACATTAAGCAGCACGCACCTACAATCAACACCTGTCTTTTTTCCATCATGACATTTTCCTCCAAAATTCAAACTACCCCTTTCATTTCCACAAAAACGATCTTCTTCACCAAAACGGACCTGCGTATCGTTTAAGCAAAAAACCAAACACCTTTTGTGGGGGAAAGCCTGGTGAATACGTCTGGCAGCCTTTCACACCACTCCTCAAAATATCAAAAGAACATCCCCAGTTTACGGCGGCGGGGGGGATTGTCAAGGGAAAAATGGATAAATTATGGGACTTCTACACATTTTCTCCAGCTTAACAAGTCGAGAATTGCATAAGTCCTGTAAAGCCAAGCACTTAGTACTGCGTCAAGATCAAAACTGTGGGCGTTATCGTGAGGCGCTTTGGCGATGGAGCGGCCTCTATCCTTCGAGGTGCATGAGATTGCCACGTCGGCCTTCGGCCTCCTCGCAATGACGATATCCACAAAACCAAATTCGACAGAGTACTTAACTCGCGTTTCTGGCAAACCGCCGAGGCCGCAGAGAACGCCGAGAAAATAGAAGGTGTTGTTACTCTGCGAACTCAGCGTTCTCTGCGGTGAAAGGTCTGGCGTTGCTGCATAATCGCCGATGGAAGATCGCAAATCGGCATAGCGGCCTTTACAGGGACCAGCCTTCTCGATACTCCCGGCGGAGGGCCTCGTTGGCCCTTGCGTTGTTCACGATTTTCATCTCAATCGGGTCGAACTCGATTTTGCCCTCGAACAGCGTGGCAATATTACCCAACAGGACAAACTCCGCCAACGGGTCGGCATACTCAAAATTGGACATCGCCGCCGGCCCTCCCTTGCACGCTTCAATCCACTCCCTTTCATGCCCGCGCGAACGCGGCAGGTTCGATTTGGGCGGCTCGAAGCCTTCGAACTTGTCCTTGGGAAGCAGCGTGTAAGACATATTGTGCCCGGTGGAGTGGAGCATCCCCTTTGTCCCTATCAGCAGACAGCCGGCGTGGTCATCCCACTTTTTTTCGCCGGCATCGCCCCAGTCGAGCCGCCGGCCCATCATCTCCTCGATTTTATCTCGCGGCCCCGGCGCCTGCCCGCCGCCATTGTACCAATTCACTCTCACCGCCGGCATCTCTGCCCGCGCTGGAAAGTCATATCGGATGATCTCCCATTTCGGAAACGTATCTTTATGGCGTCCTGAGACCTCCGCCTCCAGGCTGAATGTTTGCTTCTGACTCGGGGCGGCGGGCGGCCAGAGCGAATTGAGCCTGAGGCCCTTGAAAATGACGTTCATCGTATGGGAGGCCCAATTGCCTAATTCACCGGTGGCGAAGTCGCGCCAGCTATGCCATTCGAGCCAGCGGGAATTATATGGCCGATACTTCGCCGGCCCCAGCCACAAATCCCAATGCAGGTACTCCGGCATAAGGTGCTCGTCGGTCGGAAGAGGCCGTTCGCCCGCCCCTCCCCCCGTATTCCACGCGTGCGCTTCCCTGATCTCGCCGAGGGCGCCGGCCTGAATAATCTCAACCGCCTCTCGAAAAGCCGTGCTCGACGTGCCCTGATTGCCCATCTGCGTTGCGACTTTGTGCTCCGCCGCCAGGACGCGCAGACGCCGAGCCTCATACACGTCATGCGTCAACGGCTTCTCGCAGAGCACGCCCTTGCCCATCTTAATCGCCGTCGCTGAGATAACGGCGTGCGTATTGTCGGGCGTGGCGACCGTGACGGCATCAATTTCCTTGTCCATCTCGTCTAACATCTTGCGAAAGTCATTGTACTTCCTGGCGTTCGGGATCGCCTTGAACGACCCTTCCGCCTTCCGCTCGTTCACGTCGCACATCGCCACGACGTTGGCCCCTGCATCCGGAATCGCCCCCACGAACCAGCTTCCGCGCCCGGCCACTCCGACAAGCGCGACGTTCAATTTCTCATTGGCCTGGTAGCTGTAGGCGGACCGGCTGTTCCTGAGAATTAACAGCCCCGCCCCGCCAAGCGCCGCGTTCTTGAGAAATCCCCGGCGATTCGTCCTCGAATTCATAGTTCTTCGCTCCTTCCATACGAACGATAAAACCTTTGCAGACGTCTATAGACTCCCAATCTTCCACAACATCTGGCAAATGGCGCGACCATCAGACGACTATAGCTGTTTTGACAGATTTCTCCACTCGCTTCGCTCGGTCGAAATGACAGGATATTCATAGAACTTATGAAATGCGGTACTACTTTGGTGTAAGGCGAAACGCTAATACTGCGTGTTCGGCGTTGGAGAAGTCCCCTCGCAGCTTGATCCAGCCGTCCGTTGGGGCATCTTCTGCGCCGGTCTGCACGCTCAGGCGAATCGGCAGGCGCTTGCGCTCCATCGGCTCGAGCGAAACCTCCACCTGCCGGGGCGCAATGTTCCATCCTTGCGGCGCGTGCTCGACGCTAATCACCCCGCTGGCCCGTGCGTCACTGAAGTTATACACAAAGACAGCCGGGTCCACGTTGTCGTTTGGTTCAACCGCATGAGCCTGCTTGTCGAGATTCGTTGCGCCCTGCGGCATCTGAAGCTGCAGCACAACCGGCGAAGGATTGCCGCCGCGAAACGGCGAACAGGCAAGCGGAGCCTCCAGCGCGAGCTTGCGAGCCTCGCCCTCGGCAAGAACAACAAACACAGCCGCCGAATCCACATCCCCAGCACCGTCCTCGCTGAGCGGGCGACCCAGATAATCATAGACAGCCTCAACAGACAGCTTCTCGGGCAGCGCCCATTTCGCCGCCTTCTCCGCCCAGACTACAAGCACATCCCGCCTTTTTCCGTCGGGCCGGGAATCGAACGCATAGACGCGCACCGACGGATTATCCTCGGGCAGCCACCGCCCTATTGGCCTTGCCCCCGCCAGAAAACGCCCGACCGCCGCCAGGGCCACATAGCCGGGCCGCGGCGTCTGGTCGTTCCGGAGCAGCCCGAACTGAATCTGGTTCTCGGCGTAATTGCCGAGAATGAAGAAAAAGTGCCGGTTCACTCCGGCGAACAGGCTGCTGGTGTATGACCTCGCAATAAACTCCGCCTGCTTGATTTCATCCTCGGCCGACAGCTCGCTCCACGGCCGGTCGGTCTTCCAGGGCAGGCCGATTCCACATTCGCTAATCCATATCGGCCTTCCGCACGCCGCCTCTCGAGCCGGAGCAAATTGCCCGATGTAATCCTCGGGTTTGCTGTATGAGTGAATGTTGTATGTCTCATAGTATGGCCAGCTCTCGTTTTCGAGCACGCCCTGCGTATGCAGAGCCGTCCCGGCCCCCGCATACACGTTCCAGCACACAGTCAAATTCGGGTCGCCCGCCTTGAAACCCAGATACGCGGCCTTTTGATGCGAGCACATCTCGTCGATGGTATGCCCGCCGAAGGCGTCGATATTCGCCTCGTTCCAGGGCTCCCATGCGAGCGCTCGGCCCTTGTACCGTTCCGCCATAGCCTTGCAGAATTTGTACAGAACTCGCAGGTCTCTTGTGAAGCGACGGGCGCCGGCCTGCGGGTCAAGCTGCTTATCCACCGCCCAGCCGGGACTGTCGTGGAATACCCGCAGCACTTTGAGCCCATACTTTGCCTGGATTGACGCTGCTGTGTCATACGACGTATTCCGCGCGAGGTCGTCCGGCCCGATTTGCATCCCGCCCCAGCTCATCCGGTCCCGAATCCAGTTCGCCCCCGCCAGCGCAGCCAACTGCGAGAATTGCTCCTGTCGAGCCGCATCGCCGGGCGCAAACCACGATGTCGCCGAATCGACGCATACCGGCGAGTCCTGCGGCGTCGGCTCGGCAAGTCGCGCAAGGACCGCAGCCGTGGTCCAACCAACAACCTTGCCGTCGGCATCCATAAACTCGATCCGATACCAGCCGATTCCACGATTGCCGATTTTCGCAATTCGACTCTCCTTCTCAAACGCTCCTTGCCCGACAACATTCCTGCGGTCATCCAATACCTGCCAGCGAACCGCTTGAGATGATAGACCATCGGGCGGTTTGACATTCACCTCTTCGCCCGCCACATACACATTGCCGGGATGGTCCGCAGCCGGCGCAGGCACGTCCCTTGCTATCTGCTGCATCGACCACCACAAATCTTTCTCTGCGTTGCGATTACCGGGTCGTTCCTGAGCGGTTTCCTGTGCCCACGTGCCTGCCCCCTCCGGCTTAGCAGACGTGAAACACACTGCGACCAGAGACACAAGCACCAGACTACTACAACATTTCGTAAATGGCGCGACTATGAGACAAAAAGATTGTAACTGTTTTGACAGATTTCCGTTCCGGGCTCTGCGCTTCGCTACATGTCTCCACTCGCTTCGCTCGGTCGAAATGACAGGATGGTCATAGAACTTATGAAATGCGGTACTACGGTTTTTCATTTTTAATCCTCGATTGTATAACTATACCCCAATAATCCGGTTGCATCCGGCCGCCGCATCAGGTATCCTGTTTCGATGACAGTTAATAGACTTTGTAATTGATAGAAGAACGAAAGGAAAGCTCAAAATGAATCATCTCAGGAAGATCAGTATCGTTGTGGCAGTTGTCTTATGGGCCGGTTCGACCCTTTACGCCGTAGATTGGCCCCAATTCCGCGGCCCCACACGGGACGGCCAATCGCCGGAGACCGGCTTGATGAAGAAATGGCCCGCAGAAGGCCCAAAGGAATTGTGGTCCTTTGAAGGTCTGGGAAAAGGTTATGCCTCCGTCGCCGTCGCCGACGGCATCGTCTATACCACCGGCATGGTAGGTCAGGACGGCCTGCTGTTTGCCTTTGACCTCAAAGGCAACCTGAAATGGAAGGTCGGTTACGGGCCTGAATGGAAGGGCGACAAGCCCGGCACTCGAACCACGCCGACAATCGACGGCGACCGGCTCTATCTTATGAGCGGCCAGGGCCGCATCGCCTGCCACAACGCCAAGACCGGCGAACATATCTGGCACAGAGATACCCTGCAGGAATTCCAGGGCAAGAACATTCAGTGGGGCATCGCCGAGTCCGTCCTTATCGACGGCGAGAAGGTCTTATGTACGCCCGGCGGCAAAGATGCCACCGTCGTCGCCCTGAAAAAGACGACCGGCGAGACAATCTGGACCACCAAGGGCCTGAGCGAACGCTCCGCATATTGCTCGCCCGCCGTCATAGACAGGGGCCCCAACCGCCTTATTCTCACTATGGTTGAAGCCTCGATTGTCGGCATCGACATAAACACCGGCAAAGTCTATTGGCAGCATCCCAATAAGGTCAGCTACGACATAAGCGCCGTCACCCCGGCCTACGAGAATGGTCGCATGTACGTCACCAACGGCTACAACCACGGCGGCCACATGTTTGAGCTGTCGCCCGACGGAACAAGCTCGACCAAAAAATGGTCGGAGCCGACACTGGATGTGCATCACGGCGGCGTCGTCCTGGTGGACGGCAACATCCACGGCGCAAGCACCAAAGGTCAGTGGATATGTCTCGAGCTGGCCAGCGGCAAGGTCAAGTTCACCGATAAGCTCGTCGGCAAAGGCTCGGTCATCTATGTCGATGGCATGCTCTACGGCTACGGCGAGAACGGTACGGTCGGACTTATCAAGATAAACCCCACAGCCTACGAAATGGTCAGCTCGTTCAAGATAACCAAGGGCGCCAACGAGCATTGGGGGCATCCGGCTGTCTCCAACGGGCGCCTCTACATCCGCCACGGTGATGCACTGATGTGTTACGACATCAAGGCTGGATAGAGCAATGGGCTCTCCCCAACCGGTAATGGCGGGTCACCAGTTGTTTAATTATGAGTTCTGCAAAATTGCAGCTAATCAACAAACGATTTTTTCTTTTCTAAGTAGGCCTAACCTGCAATTTTGCAGAAGCCTTGTGTCATTAGCAAAGGTGTTCGAGGACGATACACCATTCGGCAGATTGGCGGCAGCCGGAATTGACCAAGCCGAGAGAGCCAAAGCTCAGATTTCCCATTCTTTGGAGCCTTTTACGAATTTGTGCTGGGCGACAAGGCCTATCAGCATCGGCACCATTAAGGCGACCGGCAGGACCCATTTCTCGCCGGTCACTAATTGTTCTATCTGCACTTTTTCCGAGCTGTACCGGTACAGAAGAGCCAGGCTTCCTGTCAGCACCAGTGCGCCGCCCCCCATACTGGTAAACAATATGACCGCTATCCTGAAAACAATGAACGAGATCATCCCGCCTCCAACCATTCCAATCAGGGCGCCGGCCAGAATGTACTTTTCGTTGAGTCCGCAGGCATACCATATTCCCGCCGTAAATATCGCCCCCGCAAAGGCCCCCAACAGGCTGACCGCCCATCGCATCAGCGGAATAGAGAGAATCGCCAGCGTCAGCATTCCGACTATCCCTCCGATGAATTGGTTGTTCAGGCCCTGGATTACTCTGTTTGCCGCCATTCCCAGGGCCAGCCCCAAAAGTGCGAAGCTGATAACGACCAATACCTTGAAGACCCGCCAGCCGTAGAAAAGCCAAACCACCCCAAAGGATATAAACATAAATGCTTCAAGCTGTCCGAGCGAGATAACATGCTCCCAGAAATTGGCGATTTGCGTAGCAGCCGAGCCTGAGCCTGCGTCTGCGCCGCCGGCAGCCTGTGCCAGAATCGTAAAGCAATCCATCTATTCGTCTCCTAAATCCTTATTCTATCCAGTGGCGACAAATCGGCCTCGGTTCTCACGCCGCCGGCGCTGAGAACTAAGAATTCCGCCAGTTTCGTTCGGCAGGTTGTGGTTCCTCGCCGGCTTTGCCTGCTTGTTCGACTCTCCTTGATTTTCGTTTGCCCTGCCTGCAAAACACCAACTGCACGACGGCGCCGAACACAGCCATCGCCGCGAAAACAGTGGCATAAAACGGCGCCTTGTGAAAGATGGCGCTGATCGGAGCGCTTCCTTTGTATAGAAGCAGTAAAATCATTCCGGCAAAAATGAACATTGTCCCCAAGGTAGCGCAGCACAGAGCGCAGACAACCCGCCAGATGCAGGACCCGGCCACGATAGCGGCTATGGCGGCGCCCATCATTATCGCCCAGTCCCGAACCGGCATGTGCCAACACACTTCTTTGGCCCTCGCGCAGAATTCGGTTGCGTACGACGCAATGAGCTTCACACTTTGACTTGCGTCCAGAATAACAGCCTGCGTCCCGCCGACTGCCGCCGGTGCCGCGCTCGCCTCCCCGGCATAGGGGCGCGCCAGTACGGCAAAAGTGATGGCCGCCGCCAACGCCGCCGCCAGAATTGCGATAAACACCCTCTGGAGTATTGCTGCGACAACCGCAGCGATGCCCGCCAGCGCCGCAGCCGACAGGGCATTGCGCCCGATTACAAGAGAACCAAGAACCGCCCCCGTCGAAGCCCCTACAACTGCGAGCAAGTACTTCTTGAAACCTGCCCCTCCGAGCCATACAAATAATCCGAGCAGAACGCCTGCCAGCCCCGGACCAATAAGGATCAAAGGGCTAAGGCGTGTCGCTGCCTGTTCGAGATTCTGTAAGACTTCAACCATTGTGCCCTGAATCTATCCACCGGCGCCGGACAAGCCCGCCGGTGCTTGGGCGGGCAAGCCCTGCCACAGCGCCCGGCCCAATACCGCCCGAATGTTGACGAACATGCGCCGGCAACCAGGGTATTTTATCGGCCTTTTTGCACGATTTCCGTTAAATAGCTCGTGCTGTCGCCGATACAAGGCCAAAAAAGGCCTTTTTTGCCCGGCGAAATAGGGCTGCGGATACAAATCGGGATGCCGAACCGGGTGGCTCTTAATGCGGATGAGAGGAGTCGAACCTCCACGGGCTAAGCCCACAGGTACCTGAAACCTGCGCGTCTGCCAATTCCGCCACATCCGCGGACAACATAAGTATTAGCATTTCTTGTGCCGTAGTCAAGACTTTTCGCGCAAATCTTCACAACCCGGCTGAGCACGGCAATCTGAGCGGCCCGTTTGAGTAAGGCATTGACGAATAAGCGGTTAGCGCACGTCCCATAACCGGGAACGCCCCAGGTCGCCGCGCCGGGCGCAAAATCCTGCCGATACCCCTGAAACGCCGGGATTTGACGAAAGCAGGGCCTCTGTTTCTCCGATAAACGGGTTATTGGGGGTGCTTATGCGCCCGTAAGTTGGGCGCAAAGAAACTGGTTTTCGTTTGTGTTCAGTGGGGTACGGTGTATAATTTAGGTAACATAGGGTGCGAAAGAAGGAGAGCTCGGAGAACAGGGTGGAGGGATTGTAGTCCTCTCGGGCACCTCACCGATAACATATAACCACAGCCGGAAGCGCACGCCGGGTGTTTGCGATTTCAGGAGACGAAGAACAGATGGATGGCGCTGTTCAAGATGGACGTGACCGGCTGGATTCTGCACGAGCTGTCCCCAACGGCTCCGGGGCGGAGACCAACCTGCTTTTTGGCGAGCTGCTCGTCTCAAAGGGGCTCCTGACGCGTGAGGAGCTCGCCGACGGGCTGAACGCACAAAAGCAGGAAGGGGGACGGCTCGGAGAGATACTGCTGCGCTTGAACATACTCAACGACGCGGATATCACTCACGCCCTGGCCGAGCACCTCACGATTGACTACGTCACTCTCGACGACATAAGCAAGATCGATGTGAGCGTTGCTCGCAGCCTGCCGGAGAGCATTGCCAAGCGATTCTGCCTTGTGGCCCTGGGGGAGGAGGACGGCAAGGTTTCAATTGCGATGGCCGACCCGCTTGACGTCATCGCAATAGACACGGTCACCCTGAAGATGAAGCGCCCAATCAAGGCCGCCATCAGCTCGCCGCGGGAAATCCGCCGTGCGATAGGACTCGTTTATCACGGCTCCGACGTCGAGGAGCAGCAGCTCCGAGAGCTGGTCGATATCGAGGTCGGCGGCGACCTCGCTGAAAATGACGCCCTCCTCGAAGAAGACATCAACGAGCCGGACATCAGCGGCGAGGCAGGCGCGTCAAAGGCCCCGGTGATTCGTTTCGTTGACCTGCTGCTCAGTCAGGCCGTCAAAAGCAGGGCAAGTGACATTCACATCGAGCCGCAGGAAAAATCGACCGTGGTGCGAATGCGAATTGACGGTGTTCTTCGAAACATGGTTCCCCCGGCCAGGAAGATGCAGGCGGCGGTAACCGCCAGGATCAAGATTCTTTCGCAGATGGACATAGCCGAGCGCCGTCTGCCGCAGGACGGCCGATTCAAAATAAAGGCGTCCGGAAGGGACATAGACGTCCGGGTCTCGGTCATCCCGACGATATACGGAGAGAAGGTCGTGATGCGAATACTCGACAGCGCCGCCGTAAACCACAATCTCGACCAGCTCGGCTTTGAAGGCGTGGCGCTCGAAGAGTTCAAGTCGATGCTCGCAAGGCCCCACGGCATTATAATTGTCACCGGGCCGACCGGAAGCGGCAAGAGCACCACGCTGTACTCAGCCTTGAATTACCTCAGGGACCCCACGAAGAACATAACCACCGTCGAGGACCCCGTTGAGTATCGCCTTGCCGGCATCAACCAGATTCAGGTCAAGCCCGAAATCGAGCTCGACTTCGCCAAATGTCTGCGGGCGATCCTCCGGCAGGACCCCGACATCATCCTGATAGGTGAAATCCGCGACAAGGAAACCGTCGAGATCGCGATAAAGGCGTCGCTCACCGGGCACTTGGTCCTCAGCACCTTCCACACGAACGACGCCCCCAGCGCCATAAGCAGGCTCGCATATATGGGAATCGAGAGGTACTTGCTCGCCTCCAGTCTGAATATGATTATTGCCCAGCGATTGGTCAGGAAGATATGTGATCGCTGCAAAGAGCCGATGGACCTGAACGAAAAAGTCCTCAAACGCCTGAGGATAGGCCCCGAACAGGCCAGGGACGCGGTATTCTATCACGGCAAGGGCTGCAAGTCATGCGGAGGCACGGGGTACTTCGGCAGGCTGCCGGTATTTGAGTTCCTGGTCGTGGATAATGATATGGCCGAGAAGATAGTTGCAGGGCAGAGCGAGGCCGAGATCAGGGCCGCATC
>Ga0315288_10000667_pt1 | contig 43398 bp, 24 predicted proteins | sample YL17G11_20_MG_FD_203454 | JGI IMG/M metagenome (GOLD analysis project Ga0315288, IMG submission 203454) | Sediment microbial communities from Yellowstone Lake, YNP, Wyoming, USA - YL17G11_20 | ecosystem: Environmental > Aquatic > Freshwater > Lake > Sediment | place: USA: Wyoming | collected... | reverse complement strand
GCGTGGCGCCTCCCCCTACCAAATACACTAAAAAAAAAAAAAAAAAAAAAAAAAAAACGTCCGGGACTCTCACGTACACCCTCCACACCCTCCGCACAGGAACGCTTGCTGGATGAGCTGGTCGCCCTGGCCTCCGAAGCCCAGACCGCTCACGCAGGCGGAGACGCGGACAAGGCAGGGGAGGCGGTCAGGTAGGAAAAGAGAGAGGAGGGTTGGTGGGATGGTGGGGTGGTGGGAAAAGCGCGCCCCGCGCCTGGCTCGCACACGCCACGCCCGAAGTGGATATCCCCGCAGCCTCTCTCCTCTCTCTCTCAACAGCAGCAAAAGCACGTGCCTCATCCCTCTGTGCACCCCCTCTCTCCTCCACACCCCCACAGGCGCCTCGCCACCAAGGCCGCCCAAGTCTCCGCCACCCTGGGCGCCCACCTCGCCAAGGAGGAGGCCCAGCTCCTGCCCCTCGTCCTGGCCGCCTTCTCCGCGGATGAGCAGGCCGCGCTGGTGGGCGCGTTTTTGGGGTCGCTCCCCTTGGCCGCGGCCCGCTCCGTCCTGGCCTGGCTGGCGCCGGCCGTGCCCGCCCCCGCCCGGGCAGCCCTGCGGGCCCGCCTGGCGGCCGTGGGTGGCAGGGAGGCGGGGTTGGCGGCCCTCCTGGTCACCTGGCTGGAGGGCGGCGGCAGCGGCGGGGAGGAGCGGGGGGCGGCGGCGGCGGCGGCGGCGGCGGCGGCGGCGGCAGGCAGCCCGCCCGCCCGCCCGCCCGCCTCCCGCCGGGCTGCCTTCACCCTTCCGCCGCCCGTCCCCTCCTGCGGCATCTGCGCGGGCTGCCTGTCCCTGGGCACACCCGCCACCACCGCCCGCGGCGGGCCGGCCGGGCCGTCCAGCGCCGCGGCGCCCACGACCACCGCCGCCCCGCTCCTGCACATCGCCGACCTCCACGCCGCCCTGGGCGCCGGCCTGGTGGCCTTTGCCGCCGATGCGCGCCGGGTGGCATTGGGCGGCGGGCTCAGCGCCGCCGCGCCGGCTACCACACGGCCGGGCAGTGCGGCGGCCGCGGCCGCCCTGGCCCCCCTGGCAGACACGCTCCGCTTCCTCCGGTCCGTCCTCGCCTACCACGCCGCGTCCGAGGATGAGGTCCTGCTGCCCATCGCGGAACGTCTGCACCTGACGGGCGGCGGCGGCGGCGGCGGTGGGGGTGGTGGCGGCGGCACGTCCTCGGAGGGGACGACGGACCGCCACGGCGGCGGCCACGGCGGCGGCCACCACCACCACCACCATGCCGCCGCGCTGGGTTGCGTCGCCGCCGCCACCGCCACTGCCTCCGACCACGGCTCCGGCGGGTCGTCCTCCCCGCACGCGGGCGATGAGGCGGCCGCCCTGGAGCGGGTGGGGCGCCTCCTCGCCGACGTGCGGGCGGTCGCCCGGCGGGGCGGGGCCGAAAGCGCGGCCCTCCTTGGCGACCTGGCCGCCGCGGCGGAGGCCGCCGCGGCGGACGCGTGCGCCCACATGGCAGCGGAAGAGGCGGGCGTGCTGCCCGCACTGACCGCCCACCTGTGCCCGGGCGCCCAGGCCCGGGCCCTGTGGGCGACGGTGCGGTGCATGCCCCTGCGCCTGCTCCGCCGCCTGCTGCCCTGGCTGGCGGGCGGCTCCGGGGGCGGCGCCGCGCCTGCGGGCCGGGTGGCCTCCCTGCTGCGCGACATTTCAGCTGCCGCCGCAGCGGAGGCGGAGGCGGGCCTGGTGGACGGCCCCGCCGCGGGCCGGGCGGCCGCGGAGCTGGCCCTGCTGGCGTCGTGGGCGGAGGAAGAGGGTGGGAGCGGGGGGGGAGGGGGGGGGGGCGGCCTCGGTCTGCTGGCCGGGCCGTCGCCGCCCAAGCCCGACGGTGGCGGCAGCGGCGCACCGGCGGCGAGGCGCAAGCGGCCTGCCTCGCCCGCAGTGGCGGCGCCGCCCGCCGCCGGCGGCGTGCAGACCCGGCGCGGGCGCCGCAAGGCCGCCGCGGTCAAGAGCACCGCCGCCGCACCACCACCCGGGCTGCCCCCTCCGCTGCCGGCCCCCCCCGCCTTCCCACCGTCCGACGCCAACCCCATCGACCACATCTTCCAGTTCCACAAGGCCCTGCGGCGTGACTTGCGGGCCCTGGAGGCTGACGCGACCGCGGTGGCGGGCGCCCTGGCCCGCCCGGACGGGGGCGGGTGGGCGCCGACCACCTCCAAAGCGAGCAGCCCCCTGCCATCGCCGGCCGCCCCCTCCCGCCCGGTCTCCCCGCTCCCGCAGGCCGCCCTCCCGCTGGCCGGCCCCGCCGCCATGCGCCGCCTGGAGGGGCGCTTCCGCTTCCTGAAGGCCGTCTACACCGCGCACTCCGAGGCGGAGGACGAGATCGTGTTCCCGGCCCTGGAGGCCAAGGAGGCGCTGAGGCGGGTGTCGCACGCCTACGCGCTCGACCACGCGCGGGAGGAGGAAATGCTGGCGGGCGTGGGCGTGTGCTTGGCCGGGCTGGGGTCCGCCCCCGACCTGGCCACCGCCCGGGCGGCGGCGCGGGAGCTGGCCTCCGGGACGGCCGCCCTGCGCGCGTCCTTGGAGACGCACGTCACGGCCGAGGAGCGCGAGCTGTGGCCGCTCTTTGCAGAAAACTTCAGCACGGCGGAGCAGGAGGCCCTGGTCGGCGTCATCGTCGGGCGGACGGGCGCCGAAGTCCTCGCCGCCACGCTGCCCTGGGTCGTCGCCGCGACGACCCCCGCCGAGGCGGCGGCCATGATGGAGAGCCTGCGGTCCGCCACGCGCGGGACGGCCTTTGACGAGTGGCTGGCGAGCGCGGTCGGGCCGGCTGTGGGCGGTGGCGTGGACGCGCCCGGGGCGGCACCCGGGGCCGCGCCTCCCCCGCCCCCGCCTCCGGCTGACGCCATGCCCGGTGGTGGCAGACTCGGCGATCCTTTGGATGAGGTCGTCGAGTACCTGGGCCTTGGCGGCGGCCTTGGCGGCGGCGGCGGCGGCGGCGGCGCGCCTGTCGGCCGCGGCGGCGGGTGTGGCGGCGACGGCCGGTGCGCGGGCGTCTGCAGTGGCGGCGCCAACCCGTCCTCCTCCACCTCCAACACCGTGCCCGCCTGCTCCGCCTCTTCCACCTCCTCCTTCCGCCCTGGCTGGGAAGCCCTGTTCCGGCTGAACCAGGCCCAGCTGGAGGCCGCCGTCCGGGCGACCTGGGCGGACGAGGCGCTCGCGCCCGCCCGCCGCGCGTACCTCGCGCAGCACCTCATGACCGCTCGCTTCATCGTCGCCCAGCAGCGGGCCCGGCAGCAGGGAGGGAAGGAGGGCGGCGGCGTGGCGGCGGCCGCGCCTGAGAGGGCGCCGCCGCCGCCTGCTGCTGCTGCTGCTGTTGCCGGTGGTGCCTGCAGCGAGGCCGGGTGTAGCGGCGGTGGCGGCTGCGGCGGCGGCCACGGCCCTCCCTCGCCCACCACCACCCGCGCCCCCTCCCCACCCTCCCACTCCTCCACCCCCTGCCCGCACTATGCCCGCCGCACCCGGGTCGTCTCGCCCTGCTGCGGGAGGGAGTACGGGTGCCGCCACTGCCACGACGAGGCGGAGGACCACAGGCTGGCGCCCGGAGATGTGACGACGATGGCGTGTGGGGCGTGCGGTGGGCGGGGGCCCGCGGGCGGGGCCTGCGGCGCGTGCGGGGCGTCCCAGGCCCGCTACTACTGCGCCATTTGCCGGCTTTGGGATGACACGCCGGGCCGCCAGATCTACCACTGCCCCTTCTGCAACATGTGAGTCGAGAGATGGAGAGAGTGAGAGCGTGTGTGTGTGGGGGGGGGGGCGTGGGCGTGTGCGGGGAGAGAGCACACACCTCCCTCCCACTTTTCATTCCCCTTTTCCCCCCCTCCCTTCTCCCCCCTCCCCAGTTGCCGGCTTGGCTCCGGCCTTGGCAAGGACGTCCAGCACTGCATGCGGTGCAATGCCTGCATGTCCACCACCGAGTTCGCCGGCCACGCCTGCCGGCCACCCGACGCGGCGTGCCCCGTGTGCGCGGACCCGCTGCACGAGTCGCGCCAGCCTTACCGGGCCCTCCCCTGCGGCCACCACATGCACGCCGCCTGCTTCCGCGGGTGGGCGGCCCACTCGTACGCGTGCCCGGTCTGCTCCAAGTCTGTGGGCGACATGCGCGTGTACTGGGGCATGCTGGACGCGCTGCTGGCCCGCGATTCCGCGGTGGCGGCTGGAGTTGAGGGTGGCGGCGACGGTGGTGGCGGCGGGTTGCCGCCGTCGCTGGCGGGTCGCACGCAGGCCATCCACTGCAATGACTGCAGTGCAGCGTCGACCGTGCCCTTCCATTTCGTGTACCACAAGTGTGGCGGGTGTGGTGGGTACAACACGCGGCTGGCGTGAAATGGGAGAGAAAGGAGAGAGAGAGTAGATTATTTTTTTTGTGTGTGTCCTGCGTTGCCCTGTGTTGTCTACACCTGCACACCGGGTCTTCCTTTCTCTAACTCTCTACTGCCGCGCGCACGCGCACGGGCGCGCGCACCTCGATCATTCCTCGTCCCCCTCCGGCAGGCCGACGTCACCCCACAGGGCGGCCCCGAGCACCCCGCCCTCCCCATCCCCACCCCCACCGCCGCCCTCCCCGGAACTAGCCCACGGTGGGCGGGGTGGCGGCCCGCCACCGGCCGCCGCCAGGGCCGCCTCCGCTACCTCTGGCGGTGGAGGGGCGGGCCCGCCCGGCCCGATGATGAAGGGCGCCGCCGCGGCCGGGGCGGACGGGCTCTTGGCGACCCACACCCACCGCAGCCCCCCCGCAGCCACGGCCGCGCCGCCGCTCCCTGCCAGCCCCACCCCGCCCGGCCAGGGGCGGGCCTCCACGACCAGGCGGGTCGTCACGGCGTGCGCCCACCCCGGGCCCAGGGCCGCGACGACGGCGGCCGACCCGGACCCCCCACCGCCGCCGGCCGCACCGCCGCGGGGGGCGACGACCTGGTTGACCGCCAGGACCGCGCACCCCGTCGCGTCGGCCAGGCCTTTCGCGGCGGCCGCCACGCCCGCCACCGCCGCCGCCCGGGCGATGAGGTCGGGCGGCGCCTCCCCGCCCGAGCCGGCGCCCACCAGGGCGGCAATGGAGTCGATGAGGAGGAGGGCCAGGCCGGGCGGGCGGGCGGCAGCGAGCGCGCGCAGGCGGGCGGCCGCGTCGGCGGCGCCCGCGGGGGCGACGACCGCGACGCGCTGGGCCAGGGCGGCCTCGATCGCCGCCGCGTCCGCGCCCTTGCCGCCCAGCATGGCGGCCAGGCGGCCGGCGGAGAAGGAGCCCTCGGCGTCGAGGTACACCGCGGTCGCGGCCGGGTCGGCCGAGAGGGCTGCAGCAACCGCGCCCAGGCAGAGCTGGGTCTTGCCAACGCCCGCGGGGCCGACGAGCTCGGTGAGGGCGGCCCGGGGGAGGCCACCGCGCAGGGCGGCGTCCAGGGTGGGCAGGCCGGTCGGGATGGGGGGTGGGGCGGCGCGGGAGGCGGCCAGGGCGTCGAGGAGCTGGAAAAAAAAAAATGGAATGGAAGAGGGTCCGGGTTGGTTGGTTTGGTTTGATGGGGAAGAGAGCGCCCCGGCAAGGGGGCGAGCCTACCTTTTTCATCTCTTTCACCACTCACCGTCTGCTTGACCATCCCCCCAACCACAGCCGACGCGGCGGCCGCAACCAGCGCCTCCACGCCCGCCCCGTCCAGGTCCAAGCGCTCGCTGAGCGCGAGCGGCGGGGCGAGTAGGATGTCGCCCGCCGTGCTGAAGCCCACTGCGGCGGCGCGGGCGGCGAGGAGGGGGTTGGCGGTGAAGAGGTCGGCGACGGGTGTGGCCATGATGTTTTTGCAGACGGGTTTCCCTTGCGCGCGTGAGCGGGAGAGCGCCCGCGGGAGAGCGCCCGCGGGAGAGCGCGCCCGCGATGAAAAGAATGAAAGAGCGATGGATGGAACAAAAAGAAAAACTCGACCGTCCACGCCCGCACACCGGCACCAGACACTGCGTCTGGTGGCCGTGCCGAATCGTCGCGTCTCTTTCCCGTGATGTACGTAGACCTCGCCCTCCGAGATGGCCAGCCCGACACCCTGGCCACTGCGGCCTCCCTGGGTATCGGCTCCGTCGCCATTGAGCGGGTCGTGACGAGCGCGGCGGCGGCGGCGGAAAGGTAGGAAACACATGCGTGAACAGTTCTGCACCGGGGCCCAGCGCCTCGCACTCCGCGCCCCTGACAACACATTTCGCCATGCGCGATTGTAACTAGGTCACATGGGCATCCACACAGAGTGGGTGGGTGCGTGTGTGGAATCGCTGAAACTCACCCGAACCGCCCCCCCATCAACAAACAGCAGTCCCCCGCCGCCAACCTCGCCCGTCACCCTAGCCTCCCACCGGCCCAGCCTCCGACCGGCCGCGCCCTCCTTGCTCGCCCGCCGGGACGGCGGCGGCGCCCCTAGCACATCAGCAGCAGTGACCCCATCGTGCACCCCTCTCCTCGCCACTCGCCTGACCCTGGCCACGGCCGACCCCGCCGAAGCCGCGGCCGCCCTCGGCCCAGGGTCGCCTGCTGCGGGCCGCTACACCATCCTCGCCCTGCGCCCGCTCTCCGACCGCGTGCTCGCCCAGGCCTGCTCCGGCAGCCTGGCCATCGACATCATCGCCGTGGACTGGGGGGGGGGGGGGGGGGGGAGGGGCAGCGGGAGCGGCGGGAGCGCTCCCCTCCCACACCCGCCCCGCCTGCGCCCGGCCGCCGCAAAGGCCGCGGTCGGCAAGGGGATCGCCTTTGAGGTATCCTACGCGCACCTCCTGTCACGGGATGACCGGGTGCGAAAGGCGGCGATGGCGGGGGCGGCGGGCCTGGCCCGGGCGACGCGAGGGGCGGGGATCGTGCTGTCGTCGGGCGGCGGCGGCGGGGGCGGCGGCGGCGGGGCAGCCCAAACCTTTCCATGCTTTTTGCGCGCCCCACGCGACGCGGCCGCCCTGCTGGCCGTCGGGGCGGGCTTGGGTAGGGGGGCGGCCCTGGCGGCGGTATCCAGCCGGCCGGCCGCGTTGTTGGAGAGGGGAAGGCGGCGGGTGGCGGCGCAGGCGGAGGTGGCGGCGGGTGGAGGGGGGAGGTGAGAGGAGTTGTAGCCGCGTGCGAGGCTCACTTGCATTCTCAATCATTCGTTCCACCGCCGCGCCGCGCACACCTCCAAACCCGGCCAAACTCGAGCCCCTCGAAGACCATGGCTGTCGATCCAGGTGGGACCGGGACCCCGCTTTTTGCTGACATTCGGAGCATCTGGGCGTCGACTGTCGCGGTCCAAGCCCGCGCGCTCGCCCTCGCGGCAGCTGACGGTGCTGCCTGCCACACGGCGGCGGGACCGCCCCAGGACCGCCGTAGTGCCGTACTCGCTTACCTCTTAGAAAACACCGTCGACGCAGACGACGTCATCCTGGGGTCCGTCACCGCCCTTTTAGCAGACCTGGCCGAGCTGGGCGCCCGCGGCGGGGCCAGCCAACAAGCAGCAGCGGCCGTCCGGCGGGCTTTGTACGCCTCCGCCGCGGCGGCGTTGGCCTCGGCCAAGCGCGACTTTTTGCCTACCCTCGCGGCCGAGTGCGGGGTGGCCGGGGCCTACGCGTCGGCCCTCCTACAGGGACTCGGCAGCAGCAGCGGCGAGGAGAGCTGTGGGGGCCCGCCACCACCTCCCTGGTCGTCCCTGCCGGGCCTGGAGAGCGTGGCGGGCCTGGAATTTGGCCTGACCGTCGTCCTGCCGGTCGACCTTGGCCGGGACCTCGCGCTGCTGTCCGCCACCACGCCACCGCCGCCCCGAGCCGCCATCGTCGCCCGCCTGGCGTCCGCCCTGACGGACGGGGACGCCCTGATCCACCGGTGCCTGGCTGCCTCGCTCACCCGGTGGGCCCGCCTGGAGAGCGCGCGGGTGGAGGTGGGCGCCAAGGCGGCCGCAGCCGCGGCCGCCGCGGCCGGCCGCTCGCCGGTCGGCGGGTGGGGCTGCGCCCGGTCGCCCACGCCGCCCACTTCGCCCCGGCGTGGGGCTGTTGCGAGCGTGCGTGGCGGCTGGCAACAACAGCAGCAGCAGCAGCAGCAGCAGCAGCAGCAGCAGCAGCAGCAGCAGCAGCAGCAGCAGCAGCAGCAGCAGCAGCAGCAGCAGCAGCAGCACGCCTCGCCCGCCCGCCCTGCCCCCTCCTCCTTCACCCGGCCCAGCGGGAGCCTCCGGCACAGCCCGCCCCCGCCGCCTCCCCCCGTCGACCTGGCCGCGCCTTTGGGCGGGTTGGACGCCATCACCCTCTTCACCCAGGCATCCTGTACACTGTGGTGCACAGTCGAGCGTGTGGCGGAGGCGGCCGGGTGTGGGGCGGAGCTGAAGCGGGTGCAAGCGGACCGGGAGGAAGGGCGGGCAGTGTGGGGCAGTGGGGAGCCGGCGTTCGCGCTGGTGTCGCCGCCGCTGTCGCCGCCCACGCCCCAGGGTAGCGGCAGTGGTGGAGCCCCAGTCGCCCCCCTGACATTAGCCGCGGCGTTGGAGGGTTTGGACGTGGCGGCCTGTGAGTCTGGGCGGGAGGTAGGCGGGACGAAGGAGGAGGAAGGGGTGGCGGCCGCGCGGCTGGGGCGGGTTGATGAATAGGTGGCGGCCTGTGAGTCAGGGCGGGGGGTAGGCGGGACGGAGGAGGAGAAAGGGGTGGCGGCCGCGCGGCTGGGGCGGGTTGAAGAATAGGAGGAGGGAGAGTTGCATTGTTTTGTTTTGTTTTGTTTTGAGCGAAAAGCGTCAGACCCAAACGCACGCGCACACCGCCCTCGCAAGCAGCACGTGCGCACGCTCGGCGCCACGCGCGAAGCGCATCAATCAGCACCCAGCAGCGCGGCGGTTGCGAGGAATAGGGGAGGGCTCGCATCTAATCTCCTTTTTTTTTTTGAACTCCAACCATGGTGGACGCCGCCACAGTCCAGGCCGCCTTGGAAGCCGGCCTCATCAACACGACGTCCGTCTCCGTCATCGACGTCTCCGGCGGCTGCGGCTCCGCCTTTGAGGTCGCCCTCATTTGGCCTGGGTTCGCCGGCAAAACCAGGCTCGCCCGCCACCGGGCTGTCACCGGGGCGTTGGCGGAAATGATGCCGTCCATCCACGCGCTGAGCATCAAGAAAACGGCGACGCCGGAGGAGGCGGAAGTAGCCGCTGCCGCCCGCAATGCCCGCTGAGTAGAAGACACAGAGGCGTGTGTACCAATGAAAAATAGACGTTACAAAAGACATCACTCTCCATCCATCCATCCATTCCATCCATCCATCCATCCATCCATCCATCCATCCATCCATCCATCCATCCATCCCATCCCATCCATCCATCCGATGTTCTCATTTCTTTTTGTCCACGCGCTCGTACACGACCAGGTACGCGTCCCCGCCACCCCCGCCCCCACCAAACCCGCTGCTATCCCTGCCCCCGTCCTCCCCCGCCCAGGGCGCCCCACGAGCCGGGCGGACGTCGGCATCGTCAAAAATGAGCCAGCGCCCGTCGGGTTGGGCCACGGACGCCGTGTAATGGCCGGACGCCAGGCCGTTGCCGTGGTGGGCGACGACGCCGACGAGGGCGTAGTGAGGGGGCGCCCCGCCTCCCCCGGACATCCACCCGGATTTCAGGCGCAGGGATGCCGGGACTGCGATCGGTGTGGCCAGCTTGCCGCCGCCCCGCCCGTCGTACGTGAAACGGTTGAGGTGGAGCAGGAGCGTGGGCGGGGGCGGGTGCGCCAGGGTCAGCGCCTTGGTCGCCCGGACGGTGGTGGTGACGGCGCCGCCAGCACTGCCCCCAGCCACGCGGTACCCCTCGATGGGCTCGGGGCGGGCCAGGGCGTCCAGGCAGGAAGGGATGCAGGCGACCCCCCGCGCGCCCGCGTCCAGGGGCAGGACGGTGAAGGGCTGCACCGTCGCGGAGGGCGGGGCCAGGCCGCCCGTGCGGACCTCCGAGCGTAGCAGGCCCCCAAAGTAGGCCCGAATGGCGGTGAGAGGGGTGGAGGAGGGGCAGGAGGAGGCGCCAGGGGCTGGAGGCGGCCCCAGGCCGGAGCCGCGCGTCACGGCGGCCGCCCGGCGGGTGCGGCCCGCCGTCACCCACGACCCCCCGCCCCCGCCCTCCCCGCCCTCCTCGCCCTCATCGTGCCCCGCATGCTCCGGAGGGGCGCCAGCCACGGCGGCGGCAGACCCACCGCCGCCGCCTGCCCGCCGCCCCGCCAGGGACGCCAGCTCGCAGTGCGCGGCATCCAGGAGGTGGGTGAGGTATTCCTGGGCGTCCTCCTGGCGGGGTGCCGCCGCCAGGGCGGCCCGTGAGACAGGCCGGTCGCCGCTGGTGGGCTGCTGCTGGGAACCAGCAGCAGTGCGCTTGCCCTTGCCCGTGTGGAGCACGGGTGGAGGGGCCAGTGCTGCCCGCCCCGCCCCGCCCACGCCCACTGCCTTCAGCGCGTCCAGGGAGGGCAGGATGGCCCGGGCGTCGACGGGGCGGCCGCCGAGGAGGGTCGTCGTCGGCAGTTGTTGTTGAGGAGGGGCGGTGGCGGTGGGGGTGGAGGGTTGGGGCGGGGGTGCCGCCTTGGCAGCAGCGGGCGCCTCACCGCCGCCCTTGACCACCCCGACCGCGGCCCCAAGCTCCGCCAGGGCCGCCAGGGTGGGCGCGCCCAGCCGGCCCAGCCTCTCCGCGCCCACCCCGCTCGCCACGCCTAGCAGGCGCGCCCAGGCGGCACTGCCCGCGAGGGCTTGGAGGGCGGCGTTCATGTAGCAGGCCGCGCCCGCGTTGGTCAGGCCGCGGGGGGCGAGGGTGTAAGAGGCAGGCGAGGAGGACGCACCCAGCGTTGGGTCGAGGAGGGGCGCCACAGCAGCCGCGTCGGCGGGGGAGAGCTGGGTGGGTTGTGGCGGGGGCGCTGCCGCTGGCGCTGCTCCTGGCGCCGATGCCGGGGCGGCCGCCTCCCGGGGCGGGTCGGCCGCGGCAGGCGTGGCCGGAGTGGGCGACGGTGCATGCTTCGCAGGAGCAGGAGCGGGGGCTGGCGGCCGGGGCGGTGGCGCGCTCGCAGCCGCCGCGCTTGCCAAACGGGCGCGGGCGGCCCAAGAAGACGGGGCGGGTGGGGGGGGGGGTGGCCCCGCCGGTACCTCGGCCGCCGCCGCCTCCACGCCCTCCTCCTCCTCCCGCGGTGCCGAACCCATCAGCTGCGCGGCCGCCGATCCTTCCGCGGCCGCCGCCTCCGGCGTCGTCGCGTCCGTGGTGAAGAATACTAGGCCGACCTGCGCGGCGGCGGCCGCAAGGGTGGGCGGGCGCTCGCGAGTGATAGCCGGAGGTGGGAGGGGAGGAGGGGGGCGAGGAGGCGGAGGCGGCGACGCCGGCGCTGCCGCCATCACCGCAGGCACGGCTTGCTTCTGCTGGGGCGGTGGCGGTGGCGGTGCCGGCGGTGGTGCCGCCGCGGGCACGGCAAACAGGGCCCGGCCAGTGCCGGCCGCACCCCAGGCGGCCTTGGGCGGCAGGTCGGTGGCCGCGGACGCTTTCGTGCCGCCGCCGCCCGCTTTGGGCTCACCACCCGGCGTGGATGCAGGTTCAGCCTGTGAGGGTGTGGTGTCGCGTGTGAGCAGGCGCGCGCATGTGTGTGTGGAGGGGGTGGGGGCGTGAAGGAAAAAGGAGGACGACAAAAAAAAGGGCGAGAAGAGCGCTGCCGATGGGGCAATGAGCTCTTATCCTCACCGTGCGAGGCGGTGCAGGCATCGAAGCTGTGTGTGTGTGTGCGTATGCAGGCACGCGCGCCTGTGCTCTCTCTCTCTCTCTGCAAGTCTATGCGGCGTCAACGGGTACAGGCGAGCGGGTGTACACGCGTGTGCTTCGCGGCCACAAAAAAAGAAGTGAGACCGCCGAGTTTTTCTCTTTGCACTTTCCCACTCCAGCATTTCACATCAGTGTGCAAAAGCGATATGGCAGGCCTCACCACACGCCCTTTCTCGGGGCCTCGCCATGCTGGGGGGCCGAGGCGGCTTACCTACCTACCTGGCCTACGCATACGTGTGGCGCCACGCGCGTCGCCCGACCCTCCCGGCCCGACCTCTTCATCCTCCGCCCAACCTCCACCTCAACCCGCCGACCCCGACGTCCCGCCGCCCGCCCTGCCCGCCTCCGCCCTGCCCGCCGACATGTGGTCCCTGAAGCCGGCTTGGTGCCAGCCGTGGTCCATCATTGGGACGGGCGTGATAATTACGGCCGGCGCGAGCGCGCTCAACCCGTGGCTGGGCGGGGCAGCCGGCTTTGGAGTGGCAGCCTGGTGGTGGTTATTCTTGGTCATCGTCCCTGCAGACTACGCCGCGTACGCGGCGGCCGCGCGCGAGAAGGCCGGGCAGCAGCAGGAGCAGCAGCAGCAGTAGTGGAGAGAGAGAGAGAGAGAGAGAGAGAGAGAGAGAGCGGTGCACGCATTGTGGTCGTTTCATTTCTTTTTTCCATTCATCCATCCGTCTCCATCTCCTTTTCTTTTTTTTACTTCTCAAATGAACGACCCGTCGTCCGCCCCCCACTCCGGCACCGCCACGCTCCGGTCCCCGTACGCGTACTTGCGGCTGAACGACCAGGGCTTGACCGCGATGGCGGCCGCGGCCGCCGCCGCCTCGCTGACACCCGCCGCACGGGGCGCGTTGGGGCCCAGGCCGTGCGTGGCGAGGTACTCGGAAAAGCCAGGGAAGCGCTGGTCGACCTCGCCCAGGGAAAAGTAATTAGAATTGAATTGTGGGGTGGACAGGATGCCCTCCGTGCGGCGCAAGTCCGCGCCCGCCCGGATCAGGAAGGTGAGGGCCGCGTCCAGGGCCGCGTCGGGCGGCGCGCCCTGGGGCGAGTGCCACCCCGAACCCACAATCACGCGGTGCTTTGTCTCCAGGGAATCGTACGCCAGCGCGATGTCGAAGAACGTGCCGCCATTGGCGGGAAAGGTGGCCAGCGTGCGGACGGTTGCGGCGGGCGGGTCCAGGCCCGGGAGCGGAAGGGTGCGCGCGCCCGCAGCCGCGGTCTCGGCCGCGACCGCGGCAGCCGCCGTCTGTTCGGCCGTCAGCTCGGCGGCGGGCACGAAGTCGACCTGGCCCTCATTCAGCAGCCTCTCATCCGGCACCAGGTCCTCCAGGCAGCCCCGCGTGCGCAGGGCGGCCGCCAGGTCGGCCGCCTTCCCCTCCGCCGCCGCCCGCTGGCCCCGGGCCGAGATAGCCCCCGCCGGGACGGGCGCGGTCCAGGCCGCCCGCTCCAGGGCCAGCTTGTTGCCCGGCGGCGCGCCGCCGACCTCGCCGAACCAGGCGTCCCGGGCGGCGGCCATAGCGGGCTGGTCGACGGCTGGGAAGAAGTGCGCTCTGTGTGAACATGGGAATGGAGTGGGGGAGAGGCGTGAGTAGCCAACAATGGGTAGGGAGCAATGAGGTGAGAGTAGAGAGCGAAAAAAATGAAAAACGACGCACTTGTAGTAATACGCCTTGTCCGGCCGCCGCCCTAAGACTGTCAACAACGACCGGCGCAGGTCCGTGGAGAAAGCGACGACTTGCAAGGCCCGGGCGTCGGAGTAGATAGCAAAGACGGCGGCGGCCGCGCCGTCCGGGATGGAGGGGCGGACGAAGCCCTTTTTGGATGGAAGAGGGGATAAGGGTAAGGGGCGCAAGTGAATGAATAACTAGCCGCCGCGTCGGCCAAAACAAAAATGCTCCGACACCTCTCTCTCTCGCGCACCTGCTGGTCCAGGACCGACTTCATGTCCAGTTCGGCCAGCTTGGGAACCGTCGAGCTGGCTGGCGAGGCGGTGGAGGAGGAGGCCGGGGCTTCCGCGGCGGGCGGAGGGAGGGGGCCGCGGCGGCGACGCATGGCCAGGCGGCGCGACGGCAGGGCTGCACGCGGGGCGGCGGTGGCGACGGCGGGCGTGGCCGCCGCCCGGGCAGGGGCATGCCTGCAGGCTGAGGTGCGCAGGGTGGGTGCCTGCGCCTGCATCGCGAGGGCGGGCGGGGCGAGGAGAGAGAGGCGGGGGTGCGTGAGAGTGAGAGTGAAAGGTCTAAACAAATCATTCGCACACAACATACACAAAAATGGGGTAGGGCGGGCCACGGAAGAAGGGTGAGAGAGAGAGGGAGGGAATGCGTCCGCTGCCTAGCACGGATACCTTCATGGTCTCTGAACCCCTGAACATCGTCCGCACAGGAAAAAAGGGGGGGAGGGGGGGGGGGAGGAAAAAGGGACAGGGAAAACCGGGCCTGCCTAGCGGCACCGGCTCCCTTCTAAAGAAAGGCGCACCCCCCCCGCTCAACAGGCGACCGCCTCGCCACCGCCCCGGCCGGCGGCGGCCAGGACCCGGCCGCCCACCCCATTGGCCGCGTCCACCAGGGTCAGGCCCGTGCGGGTGATTTTTGAGGGAGGCACAACCTCCTGGGAAGGGGCCTCCTCTCCGCCATCCGCCCAGTCGGGCACGCCGGCCGCACGCGCGGCGGCCGCGACGACGGCGGGCGGCAAGCCCGCAAGTGGACACAGGGCGCCCGCGGACGCGGCGGCCTCAACTCCGGCGGCCGAGGCGGCCCCGCAAAACAAGAGGCACGGCGCCCGGCCAGCGGCCGCGGCAGCGGCCGCGCGCACGGCCGCCAGGGGGGAGGGCGCCACGCAGTCCGGGCCGTCTTCGAGGGCGCACGCCCGGATGTCCACCTCAAACAGCTCCAGGCCGAGCAGGTCGGCCACGTAGCGGGCGCGCTCGCGGGCGGCCTCCGCGCCCGGTCCCTCGCCCGTCACAAAGGCAGCAGCCGCAGGGGCGTCCTCGGCCACCGCCGCCAGGGCGGCCGCGACGACGGCGGATGCGGCATCACCCGTGACGGCAACGACGGGCAGGCAGCCAGGGACAAGGGCCGCGCCCACGGACGCCTGGACCGCAGCCAGCGCGGCCTGGCCGGCCTCGGCGGCCGTCAGGTTGGACAGCGGGGCGCCGCCGCCGCCCTCCTCCTCGTCGTCGCTGCTGCTCATGACGCCCGTGTAGAGGGGGAGGGGTTCGGCGCGCAGCAGGGTAGGGGCCGGTCGTGGCGCCCGGCGGGGGCGGGATGCCGGGCCGGCAGGGCGGGCGGCCCGGGCGCTGCGGGAGAAAAGAGGTTCTGAGGCGTTAATTTTTTGGGGACAGCGGAGGAAAAGGATGCCTTGCTGTTCGGGGGGCCAGGCGCGCATCCGGGAAGTTGCTCAATCCGCCCCCGGGGGCGGGGCCACACTGCTGCCGGACATGCATGGGGTGGGTGGCCGCGACAGAGGAGGGTTGGGGGCGCGGCGAGGCGCGTGTGCACACGTGGCGCGACGGGTGTGGCAGCACGGGGCCTTTTAATCTGTCCCGGCGGCGTCTCCTCCTCCTCCACCCGCCCGGGGCCTTGGAGGAGAAATTGACAAGGTACACACGCTCACGCACCTGAGAAGTGCCGGCCGGCCGCCGCGGGCGAGGGCGAGCATGGCGTGGGGCGGCGCCGAGAAAGGAGGAATGAAATGAATGCGCCGCCGTCTCTCCTCGACCAGCCACGCCAGCTCACATTCGTTTCTCTCCTCCTCTTATTTGCGGCTGTGGCTCCGCCCTTTTGTCCCAGCAGACCACGCATTATGCAACCCACGGTAAGCCAGTCCATTGCATCACCACCCCGGCGTGCCAGAAGTTGCGTCGACTCACCCGCCTCGCTCCCCAAGCGCACCTCCCACGAAATGCGGCCGCCGACGTGTGAAGCGGCCGCCGCCGGATGGAAGGACACACACACACCTGGCGCCTACTCAGCGCCTGGCCCGCTAACACACACGCACACACACACACACACACACACACATGTATACACACATAAAGGCACCCCCGCCTGGGGCGGGCCGTGGGACGGCGACGAAGCCTGGCCGCGCCACGACGACACCATCCGCCAACCCGCCCCGACGCTCGCCGCCCCGCCCCGCCACCCCCGCCCGCCGCCGCCGCCAAGCCGACCTCGGGGAGCATGGGGCCCCGCCCCAGCCACCCCCTTACACGGCCGATGGCGGCGGCGGCATCGGCGACTACGCGGCGGCCGCCCGGGCGGCGGGGTTCGACCCGCTGACCACCCCGCCCTCGGCTGTCCTGCGGGGCCTCCACCCGGGCACCCTGGGCCGGGGCGCGCACTCCAACGCCGCGGTCATGGAGCGGGCCATGATGGAAGCCACGCGCTTGGCGGGTGAGGCCGGCGACGACTTTGGGGAGGGCGACTTGGAGGCCGAGGAGGCGGCGGCGGCGGCGGCGGCCGAGAAGGCCGCGCGCAAGCGCGAGCGGGCACAGGCTGCTGCTGCCCCGCCCGCCGCCCCGTCGCCGCCCGTCGAGGTCCTGCCGCCCCTGGATGCGGGCCCCTCCATAGAAGAGGAAGCCCAAGGCGCCGCCTGGGCAGCTGCCGTGGGCGAGGAGGAGGGCGGCGACGGCGACTGGGAGGTCGGCTCGGGCAGCGACGACGACTCGGATGAGGACGAGGACGGGGACGGGATCGGCGAGGATGATGAGTGGGAGGCGGCCGTGGACGCCGCCGCGGCAGCCCTCGCCTCCAGGGCCTTCTCCAAGGCGGGTGGTGGCCCGGCAGAGGACAGCTCTGATGAGGACGAGGAGGAGGAGGACGTCGGGTACCTGCCACCCCCAGACGCCTGGGACGAGGCTGCCGACGCCGGCCGCCCCCGAGGAGGGGGCGGGCGGGGCCGCTCAGTCATCATGGCCCTCTCCGTCGCCGCCGCCGCCGCTGGCTCGGTGGGCGACCCCCCCCAGCTTGACCTGCTTGACCTGATCACGGGGGAGACCCTGGCCCAGGACGTGGCGGGGGAGGGGGACCGGGCGGTGGAGGCGGGCGCGGTGGCCAACCAGGCGGGCGGGGCCGGCACCCTGGCCGACGCCCTGAACGCCGTCGTGAACGTTGCCTCCCTCGTCGCGGCCGCCCGGGCCCTGCAAGGCCGCCTGGGCGGGGCCGTCCACGCCGAGCTGGACGAGGCCTTATCGTCCCAGGCCCGGCTGTACGACAAAAAGTCCATTCCCGCCCTGCGCGAGGCGGGCGCCATCCTGACCGGCCTGGCCGCCGTCAGGGACGACGGGGGCGCCCCGGCGCGCGGCGGCATGGCCAACCTGAAGCTGACCATCCACCCGGGCGCCCTGGGCGCGGCGGGCCTGGTGGAGGAGGAGGCCGAGGCCGCCGCCGGCCAGGACGGGACGGCCGCCCTGCCCATGCCCCAGCACGGGTTCTCGGTGCGGGACCCGGTCGCCCTGGCGCCGACGTCCGACCTGGGCGGCGCGCGGCCCGCGCCCGGGCGGCCGGCCCCGATCGAGGGCACGGTCGTCCAGGTGCGCCGGTCGAGCATTTCCGTCTCCATCCCCGCGGGCCGGGCGGACGATGCCCTGCTCGCCTCGGCCGGCCAGGCCTGGCGCCTGGACAAGACGGTGCCGGACGTGACCGCCATGCGCCAGTTGGCCGCCCTGGCCGCCCTGGACCGGCCGTGGGCCGAGGTGGCGGGCCGGAAAGGGTCGGGCATGGGTGGGGGCGGCGCCTTTGATGAGGGCGTGGCCCGCTCCCTGCGCACCCTGCGTGACAGGCAGGGCCCGCCCACGGCGCATTCCGGAGCCTGGACGGTGGCGGAGCTGCGGGTGCGCAGCGTGCTGTTGGGCGCCCCCGGCGCCAAGGAGAAAGCGGAGACGCCCCCGCCCTGGGCGGAGGGGGGGACCGGGGGAGGCGGGGAACGGGCGGCCGCCTCGGCTGCGGCCTGGAGCGCCCTCGCGGGGCGCCTGCTGTCCGAAGAAACCGGCCTCAACCAGTCACAGCGGGCCGCCATCGCGGCCGTCCTCTCCTCCAGTGTCACCCTGTGGCAGGGCCCGCCCGGCACGGGCAAGACGCGCACGCTGACGGCCCTGCTCACGGTCCTCGCCAAAGCCTCGCGCGGAGACGCCAGTGGGCGCCCCCTGACGACGGCGGGCGCGGACGCGGTCCAGGCCGCCCGGGCGGCCGTGCCTGTCCTGGCCTGCGGCGACACCAACGCGGCAGCCGACGGCCTGGCCCTCGGCCTCGACGCGTCGGGCGTGAGGGTGGTGCGCCTGGGGTCCGCGCCGGGGCCAGCCGTCAGGAAACTGACCCTGGCCGCCGTGGCCGCCATAACGCCAGCCGGCAAGGCCGCCTCGAATGCCCGGTCACTCGCGACCGCGGCCTTGTTCAGATCCCGTGCGTTGCAGCGGGCGGGCGACGAGCCGGGGTGCTGGGCAGCAAAGGACGAGGCGGCCACGTGGAAGCGCGAGGCGCAGGAGCTGGAGGAGCAGGCGGCCGAGGCGGCGATGGCCTCGGTCGAGGTCGTGTGCACGACCACGGCGGGCGCCGGCGACGCCCGCCGCATGGGCGGCCTGCGCTTCCGGGCGGTCGTCCTGGACGAGGCGACGCAAGCCACGGAACCCTCCCTGCTCGTCCCGCTCGTGCGTGGGGCGGAGTGCGTCGTCCTGGCAGGCGACCCGCGCCAGCTCCCGCCGACAGTGACCACGCCCGCCGCCAAGGCCGCCGGCCTTGATCAGACCCTGTTTGAGCGCCTGCAACGGGCGGGCCTGGTGACCCACCTGCTGGACACCCAGTACCGCATGCACCCGACCCTGGCGGCCTTCCCCTCGGACCGTTTCTACGGCGGGGCCCTCAAATCCTGGGTCACGCCCGAGGACGCCGCTCCGCCGCCTGCTGGTTTCCCCTGGCCGGCGCCCTCCATCCCGCTCGCCCTGGTCGAGACCGACCCGTTCCATCACCCTGAATCATGGGGCCGGAGCGACAGTGGCCCCAGCCAGGGCGGGGCGGGGTCCGTGGCCAACCCCGGCGAGGCCGTGCTGGCGGTGCGGGCGGCGGCCGCCCTGCTGGCGAGCGGGGGGGTGAAGTCTGTCGCCATCCTGACCCCATACACGGGCCAGGTCCGGGCGCTGCGTCAGCTCCTGGGCGAGTGCGGCGCGGATGCGGTGACCCGGGCCGCCATCACCGTCTCTACCGTGGACGGCTTCCAGGGCCGGGAGGCGGACGCGGTCGTCTTCTCGGCCGTCCGGTGCAATGAGACTGGGGCGCTCGGCTTCGTGGCCGACCCCCGGCGCATGAATGTCGCCCTCACCCGCGCCCGCCTGGGGTGCGTCGTCATCGGCCACGCGCCCACCCTGGGCGCCGCCCCCGACTGGGCGGCCTGGCTAACGTGGGTGACGGATGCGGGGGCGTTGCTGCCCGCGGGCGCGCTGCCGGCGGCCGAGTGGGAGGCCAGGGCGGGCAACATGTGGGAGCGCTTCCGCCGGGGCGTCGCGCCCAGTCGCGCGGGTGGCCAGGGGCTGAGGAGGAGGGCGAGCCCGCAGGCCAGCGCTGACAGAGACTTCTCCACATCCTGGACGGCGGGTGAGGAGCAGGCGGCCCTCCCGGTTCAGCCGCTGGTGGGTGATGGGCCACTGGAATGGGGTGCCGACCCGGTGGGGTGGGGCGAGGACTGGGGCGGGGGTGGGGGTGGGAGTGGTGGGGGTGGCGCCAACCCAGCCGCCGACGCGGCCGGTGCGGCAAGCCCGGACGCGCCCTGGTGAGGGGGCAAGTAAATCGCAAAAAAAAAAAAACATGCAACGCGTCTATTATCTCTCTCCATCTCCATTCTTTTCATGAGTAAACCCGGTTGAACGCGGCCTCCAAGGTCTTTTCATGAGTAAACCCGGTTGAACGCGGCGCCTAAGGCATTGGGGCCGCCCGGGCCAGCAGCCACCTGGGCGGCCGCCGCCGCGTCGGCCCGGCGGACGGCGGCCGTGAGCTCCAACAGCGGGGCCGGGATGACATGGTTGAGTGCCTCAGCCACCTCTGTCCGGCGAAAGGCAGTCAGGGCGGCCTCCACCGTCTGGGGCAGGCGCGCGCCGGGGGGGGGCCGTCCGTCCAAGTCGTCACGTACCTCCCCACCCGCCTCTAACGGTGCAGCGGGTGGGCCCAGGGCCTCACCGGCAGTCACGCCCCGCAGGCCAGCCGCCAGGATGGCCGCCACGGCGAGGTACGGGTTGGCTGTCGCGTCCAGGCATTTCACCTCAAAACGGGGGGCCCCGGTTTGAGGTATGTAACGCAGGGGCGCCTCCTTATCCTCCGGCGCCCACCGCTGGTGCGCGCCCGCCCATGCACCGGGCTGCATGCGCTCAAAGGAGGCCGGCGAACCGGCGGTGATGGCGAGCAGGCCGTCCATGCGGTTCAGGATGCCGGACAAAAACCACCGGCCCACATTGTCCCCTGGACCGGCCTGGCCGTCGTTCGGAGTGGTCAGGCAAACGCCCCTGCGCCACACACTGATGTGGACGTGCGCCCCAAGCCCGGCCTCGCCCGCAACCGGCTTGGGCGCAAAGGTGACGTCATATCCGGCCCCGGCTGCGACGGTCGCAATGATTTGACGGGTGTACAAGAGGTTGTCGACCGCAGCGACGGGGCGGGCGGGCCCGGTGACCACCTCGAACGCGCCCGTCCCGGACTCGCCGTGGTATTGCAGCAGGTCTATGCCCGCGAATTCCAGACCCGCGGCGATAGCATCCAGGATGGGCGTCGCCGCGTCCAGTGTGGATGCTAGGGCGTAGGCCGCCGGCCCGGTCGCGGCCGGCGCGGCCTGGCGAGAGGAGGGAGGGTCGCCGCCGCCACCGCCGCGCACCAGCAACCGGAATTCAACCTCAAAGCCGACACGTGCGTCCAGGTCGGCGTCGGCCGCCAGGGCCCTCACCGCCCAAGTCAGGGCAGACCGCGGGCAGGTGGCCAGCGGCTGACCGCGGCGGCCGTCACAGCGCTCCTTGGGCTCCACTATGTCACAGGCGACCATGGCGTGGCATGTGCCCAAAAGGGGGACGACCCTGGCGCCAGTGCCCGGGCTCAGGATGGCCGCCCCCGGCCGGGGCAGGTCGGCCGGCCAAGCGGGCGCGTCGCTCAAGGTCTGAAGGGCAAGGCAGACTTCCGCGAGGGCGACGCCCGGCCAACGGGGCGGCCCCGCGGGAACCCAGTTGGAGGCCGGCACGACCCGTGCCCGGCGGAGGCCGGCCACGTCCGTCCACAGCAGGCGGATGAAGCGTGTGCCGGGCGGCAGCTCGGGCGGGCACTCATCCGTCTCCAGACGGGCGAGTGGGGGCGGGGTGTCCTTGCAGCAGTTCAGGAGGCGGATGAAGCGTGTGCGGTGCGGGGTGTCCTTGCTGCCGTCCGTCCCCTCGCTGGGTGGGGCGGGTGGGGCAGGGGCGGCCACTGCCGGCGGCGTTGGCTGCATGTGCCTTCCACGAATGCGGCGCGTGTGAAAGTTTTGAGGGCGAGGTTGACCGAATTGACCAAAACACAACCTCACACCTCACCGCCCTCTCTCTCTCTCCCTCCTCCTCCGTCCCGGTGCATGCGCCGTCGCCTGGCGCGCGCCATCCACCTGCTGCCTCACAAAACAACACCTGCAGCAGCGAACACGCCGATTCGCGGCCGCGCGATGGCGACAACGACAAAGGCCGCAACGCCGTCGACGGCGGCACCGGCACTGGCGGCGGCGGGCAGAGCACCTCGCCCCGCCGTCGCCAGCCAGATGCGTGGCTTTGCCAGCCGAGGCTTGGGTGGCCGAGGCCCGCCAGAACGGTACCTCCCGCTCATGCGCCCCATCGGCACCCAGGCGGCGCCCCAGGCGGCAGGTGAGCGTGCTTTTTTTTCGCATTTCTCGCGGCACCCACCTAGCCCCCACACGCACCCTCACTCACGCCTCCTCAAACCTCATCAACCCCGACCCGCACACAGACCCGACAACCGCCACCCCACCCCTCACCGGCTCCGCCTCCCTCCCAAAGGCGTTTGACCCCGTCACCGAGGAGCCCGCCATCTATGCGGCCTGGGAGGCGGGCGGCCACTTCAAACCGTCCACCGACGCGGACCCGACCATCACCGCGCCGCCCTTTGTGATGGCGATGCCGCCGCCCAACGTGACGGGCAAGCTGCACATGGGCCATGCCATGTTTGTCACCTTGCAAGACATCATGGCCCGGGTGGCGCGCATGCGCGGGCGGCCGACGCTGTGGCTGCCCGGGACGGACCACGCGGGCATCGCCACCCAGATGGTGGTCGAAAAGCTGTTAGCGGCCGAGGGCGGCCCGGACCGCCTGGCCCTGGGCCGGGACGCCTTCGAGGCCCGGGTCTGGGCGTGGAAGGAGGAGTACGGCGGCGCCATCACCGACCAGCTCCGCTCCCTGGGCGCCTCCTGCGATTGGAGCCGGGAACGGTTCACCCTGGACACCGGGTTGAGCGGGGCGGTCGGCGAGGCCTTTGTCCGCCTGCACGAGGACGGCCTGGTCTACCGCGGAGCCTACCTGGTCAACTGGTCACCCGGGCTGCGCACCGCGGTGTCCGACCTGGAGGTTGAATACTCGGAGGAAGCCGGCACGCTCTACACGTTCCGGTACCCGGTGGAGGGTGGTGGGGGCGGCGGTGAGGAAGCTGAATTCCTGCCGGTCTCGACCACCCGCCCGGAGACCATTCCGGGCGACCAGGCCGTCGCCGTCCACCCGGGCGACGCCCGGTTCGGCCACCTGGTGGGCAGGCGCTGCATTGTCCCTCTCTCTGGAGGGCGCACCATTCCCATCATCGCGGACGCCGCCGTCGACCCGGAGTTTGGGACGGGCGCCCTGAAAATCACGCCAGCGCACGATCCGGCCGACTATGAGGTCGGCCTGCGCCTGGGCCTGCCGATGACCAACATCATGGCGGACGATGGCACCCTGAACGCTAGCGCGGGCCCCGCTTACGCGGGCATGGACCGGTTCAAGGCGCGCAAGGCGATTTGGAGAGACCTGGAGGCGGCCGGCCTGGGGATGGGGACCGCCCCGCACACGATGCGCGTCCCCCGCTCGCAGCGGGGTGGGGAGGTCGTCGAGCCCCTGGTGCGGGAGCAATGGTTTGTCCGCATGGAGCCGTTGGCAGCGCCCGCGCTGGAGGCCGTCCGGTCGGGCGACGTCCGCCTGGTCCCCGCGCGCTTCAGCGCGACGTACGAGCAGTGGCTGACCAACATCCGGGACTGGTGCGTCTCGCGCCAGCTCTGGTGGGGGCACCGGGTCCCCGTGTGGTACGTGTTTGAGGGAGAACAAGCCGCGGCCGCGTCGGCGGACGGCCGCTCTGCGACCTACATCGTCGCCCGCAATGAGGGCGAGGCCCGGGCCAAGGCGGAGGCGGAGCATGGCGCCGGGAGCGTGCTCCGGCAGGAGACGGACGTGCTGGACACCTGGTTTTCTTCCTCGCTGTGGCCCTTCTCCACGCTCGGCTGGCCCGCTGCGCCTGCCGACGACTTCGCGCGCTTTTACCCGACCTCTACCCTGGAGACGGGGCACGACATTCTCTTTTTCTGGGTGGCCCGCATGATGATGATGGGCCTGCGCCTGACGGGGCGGGCCCCCTTTGACACTGTCTACCTGCACGGCCTGGTGCGCGATGCGAGCGGCCGCAAGATGTCAAAGTCCCTTGGCAACGTCGTCGACCCGCGGGAGGTGTCGGCGCAGGCGGGGACGGACGCGCTGAGGCACACACTGGCGACCGGTTCCGCCCCCGGCCAGGATCTCAACCTCAACCCGGAGCGCCTGGCCACCTCCCGCAACCTGACCAACAAGCTGTGGAACGCAGGCAAGTTTGTGGTGGCCGCCCTGGAGGGCGGCCCGGCTGCGTCCGGCCTCGACCTGCGCGACCCCGCCGTCGTCTCCTCCCTACCCTTAGCCGAAGCGTGGGCGGTGTCCGTCGCCCACGCCGCCGCGGACCGGGTCACCGCCGCGCACGACCGCCTCGACTTTGGCGAGGCAGGCCGGGCCGTGGTCAACCATTTCTGGGGCGAGTTTGCGGACTGGTACGTCGAAGCCGCCAAGACCCGCCTGTACGGGGGGGACGCGGCGTCAGCGGCCACCACCCGGGCCGTCCTCACGTACACCATGGAGACCGTCCTCGCCCTGGCCCACCCGGTCATGCCGTTCGTGACGGAGCGGCTGTGGGGCGCACTGCCTGGGGAGGGAGGCGGTGTGTCGACCCGCCCGCCCCTCATCTCCGCGCCCTGGCCGGAGCCCGGCGGCCCGGTCAACGAGGCCGCCCTAGCCCATTTTACCGCCCTCCAGGGTCTGGTTGGCGCGGTGCGCAATGCCCGGGCGGAGTACGGAGTGGAGCCCGGCCGCAAGGTCGGGGGCGCGGTGTTGCAGGTGCGGGATGACGCGACGCGTGCAGCCATCGCGGGCGAGCTGGGCGTCCTCTGCGCCCTGGCCCGCCTGGACCCGGACACGACGACCGTCGTGGCTGGTGGCGGCGCTACCTCCTCTGAAGATGCCGCCTCCTCCGTCGTCGCCGTCTTCGCGGACGGCCTGGAAGTGATCCTGCCCATGGCCGGCCTGTTTGATGTGGACAAGGAGCGGGCGCGCCTGGACAAGCAGCGTTCGAAAGCGGCCGTGCTGGCCGAGAAGGCGGCCGCCAGGCTGTCGGACCCTCGATTTGCGTGCAATGCGCCGCCGGCAGTTGTCGCGGAAGCGACGGCGGCCGCGGAGGAGGCGGCTCAAAAGGTGGCGGCGATCGACGCCAAGATTGAGGCGCTGGGGAAACTTTGAGGAGATGAGAAAAAAAGGGGTGGTGTGTGTTTGTGACTGACTGCGACTGCGATTTCTTTTGTGAATCAATCTTGCTACACAAATACGAGCGCCGGGCGCGCCAGCATGCGCGGGCGCACAGGATTAACGGGCGTGGTGCGAGCCAGCATCACCGTCGGCGCGGCGGGCGGTGGGCGGACCGCCTTTTGGGGGCCGCTGCGGCCACCGAGAGGCGGCGGGCGGCGGCGGGGCGTGCCCTTTCCACCGGGTGCCGCCGCCGTCGCTGGCCGCCGCCCGACGCTACCACCACCACCCGCCGGCCCAATGGTGACTTCAAACGCCAGGTCACGTTCCAGGGGTGACATGCGCGGGCAGGGTGGGAGTGGGAGCGTGATCGGAGGAGGAGGGCGCGCACCACCACCACCAGGCGCGGCCGGCCGGACAAGCCCCCGCTGGTAGAGGCGGGGCTCGTCAAATGCTAGCATGGATTCCGGCGGGAGGGTGAGGCCGCCGCCGCTGTCACTCTCGTCCTCGTCCGATGCAGGCACTGCCGCCGCCGTGGCCAGGGCGTCCCGGACGGCGGCCTCAAGGCGGGCCAGCGGGAAGGGCGCGTACGGGTGGAAAGACCGCTGGTGCGCGCGCTGGGCAGCCGAGACGGACCGCGCCTTGTCTCGCAGGGCGTCGACACGGGAGGCGAGGGCGTCGATTTCGGAGTCAGACAGGCGCACGGATGGTGGCATCGGCCGCGGAGTCCCGGCAGCAGGCCGGGTGGTGGACCGGCGCGGCCCGCCACCGCCAGGCCGGCTGTTAATTGGGGTCGCCGCCCTCAGCTCGCCCATCGCGTTGCCCAGCGCGGTCTGGGCCGCGCCCGCCGCGTCAGCCAGGGCTTCGCACTGATCGCACACCGCGTACAGGTCCGCGACGGGGGAGCCCGTGTCCCAGAGCGGGCGCAGCGGAGCGGGCGCCAGACGGCGGCCGCGGGGTCCGGGCGGGAGCAGGGCGGCCGCGCACACAGCGGGCGGGAGGGCGGGCCGGGCGGACAGCGAGGTCGGCCGCCACACCCCACCCCCAGCCGCCACCGCCGCGCGTGCGACCTGGTCCACACCGGGGCCGCGCGCGTCGTAAACAAACCGGTAATCCGGGCACACGCCCGTCGCGTACATGGCAAGGACCCAGGCCAGGCCGTCCAGGTAGGACGCCGGGTCGGCGGGCGGGCGGAGCTCGTCATCCTCGCCAGCCGCCGCCTCTTCCACCGGCAGAGGAGGAGGTGGTGGTGGTGGTGGTGCGCCGCCACCATCGCCCCCTCCTCCCGCCGCCGCCACCGCCCGCCACGCATCACCACTCCGCCACCCGCCACCCGCCTCGAACAGGTGGAGCAGGACCCCCGTGTCGACGCCGACGGACGGGCCCTCCGCAGTGGGGAGGTCGACCACAAGCGTGCGCCCAGCCAGATACGCGCCCGGCTTGGTCGCGTCCAGGTACGCCCGCCACGTCGGCGCCAGCCGCACCCCGCGCACGGCGGGCAAGTAATCGTTGCCCGACGCCAGGATGGAGATGGCGGCCAGGTCCCGGCGGGCGGCGGTGGAGGCGGGCGAAGAAGAGGAAGGAAGAGGTGCAGGAGGGGTGGGCAGGCGGACGGGGCGGAGGGCGGCCCCACCGGTGGGGAAGGCGACGGGAACGGTCGATGGCTGAGGGGGGCGGGCTGATTTAGACGCGCGCTGCGCCGCGCCGCCACCGCCCTGCTGGATCTGCAAGGCCGTGTCCAGGCCGGTGACCGAAAAGAAGCGGGGCGCGCCCCGGGGTGGGCGCCCGCGGCCACCCCCACCACCCCCACCACCTCCACTCCGCCCATCATCTGTCAGCACCCACACCGCCCGGCCGGCCGTGGGCGCGCCCATTGCCATAAGCAGCAGGTCAGAATCCCCACCTACCACGCAGTGCGTGTCGTCCGGGCCCGCCGGGATGGCGCCGCCCGGGTAGAGGAGGCGGGCCAGGAGCTTGAGCTCGCCCTCGCCAGGCACGCCTGCACTGGACAGCTCGATCGCGGGCGGGCGGCCGGTTGGCGGGGCGCCCCGCCGGGGCGGGCGGCCCAGCCGGGCAAAGCACCAGTACTCTAAGGCCGCCTGTAGGCGTGCCATGACGGGCGTGCCGGGCGTCAGGGCGAGCGAGGACAGGGCGTTGTCGCCCTCGTCCTCCTCGCTGCTCTCCGCGGACGAAGAGGAAGGTGGTAGTGCGGCCTCATCCGCCGCGACCGCTTTGGCCTCCCGCCTCCCCGCCCGCCGCCGCCGGGACCGCTGGGTGAGTAGCTTGGCTAGCGGGGCAGGGCCGTCCATGGCCAGGACGATGGACCGGGCCGGGCGCAGGGTGCGGAGTAGGCGGTCCAGGCGGGTGAAGACAAGGATGATGAAATGGTCGGGGTCCTTGGCTATGTGCGTGTGAATATGAGAGAGTTGGGCAAGGTAATGAGAGAAGTCCGCACGACCGTGCGCACACACTTTCAATGGCAAGCCTAGGGCACGCTGTACATGCCGACGGGGTGAGGTTGGGCTTTCTGGGGCGCGCCAACGCTCTCGCGCCCGCCCGCACTTCGCATCAGTTTTCGTGAATGGAGGGCCTCTGTTTTGATGCTGACCCGTCTCCCACGTCACCTGGACCTCCTCGCATACCTTGCCGCAATGCTGTGTGCAGCAGACCGGCCATGTCCACGTACACATGGTCGAAACTGGACGGTAGCGGCGGGAGGTTGGCTGGCCCGCTCCCACCTCCACCCGCCCTAGCCACCGTCGCAAACCCGTCAGACCGGCGTGACACAAAGTTGGCGGGCCCGCCGCCATCCCCGCCGCCGTCGCCCCGCCCGCCCGCTGCCAGGACACGCCGCGGTGGGGGTGGGGGCTCGCCATATGCAAACGCGCCCGGGTACTCGGCGGCCAGCCAGGCCGCAAAGCCCTTGACGCCCATGTGACGAGAGAGAGAGAGGAGGTGGGAAATGATGAAATGAAAATGGTTAATCAACCCCCAGACCTCTCTCTCTCCTCCAACCAGCCCCGGACGCCCGCCATCCCCGCCTCCGCCAGCTCCTCACACCCGGCCCGCAGCCTGGCCGCCGCCCCTTCAAAGGCGGGCCCGGGGGCGGGCTTACCAAAGGCGACGCGCACGTGCCCAGACGCCCCGCACGCACTTCCTGGCACGACCGCCACGCCGTGCTTCCCCACCAGCCAGCGCACGAACGCCCCGTCGTCCTCACAGCCGGGAGGCAGGGTGACCCACCAATAGATCGCGTCACCGCCTGCGACCGCGCCGCCAGCTGTGACGAGCGGTTCCAAAGCGGCGCGCGCGGCCGACCTGGAGCTGGCCAGGCCCGCCACTTGCGCCCGGACCCAGGCCCGGCCGCATCCGCCTCCCTCAAGGCACGCTTGCGCGACCGCCTGGGATGCGAGCGCGGCGTGAATGGGCAGGGTGTCATTGGTTTTGAGTAAAGCTCCCATCAATTCTCCTCGCCCGTCCTCCGGGAAAGCGACCCACCCGACCCGCCATCCAGCCGCTCCAAAGGCTTTGGAAAAGGAGCCCACGTACACCAGGTTGGGCGAGGCGGGGAGGGCGTGGAAGAGAGGGTCGTCAGTGAAGGCTTCGTACGTAATGTCCAGGACCAGCCAGGCGTTGGCCGCGGAGGTCAGGCGGACGAGGGTATCCAGCACAGAGCGCGGCAGGGCGACGCCCGTCGGGTTGCCGGGCGAGACGGCGTAGACCATGGACACAGGCGGCGCGGCTCCATCCTTCATCCGTGCCTCCAACCAGCCCAGGTCCGGGGACCAGCCGGCGTCGCAGGGCCCGATCTCCACGGCCGACCCGGCCAGCTGGAGCGCCATGAGCGAGTTGAAGTAGTACGGGGCAAACAGGATGGCGACGCCGACGCCGGCGGTGGCACCTGGTGGTGCGGAGGAGGAGGTCGCCGGGTCAGTCAGGATGAGGGCCAGCGAAGCGAGCGCCTGATTGGCGCCCGCGGTGACGGCGATGTCGTAGGCCCAGGAATGGGTGACCTCACCGCCCACGACGGGCAGGCCGTGGTCGGCGGCGAGCTTGGCGCGCAGGGCGGCCCTCAGGGCGGGTGTGCCGAGGTCGTCCGAGTAGGTCGAGGTGGCGGGGTCGCCGCATGCGTCTCGCGCGGCGTCCAAAGCCTTCTCCGGAGGCGCCCAGTGCACGGCGCCCTGGCCCAGTGATAGGATGTTCGGCCCGCTCGCTAGCGTTCTCATGATGGCAATGATTGGTTCATCTGTGGCGGCGATGCGGCGGGAGAGGGGAGGGCTCATCATCTCATTGTCTCTCTTTTTTGCATCTCTGTTCCTATTTCACCCACCCACACCCCCACCCCGCCCGCCCGGCCGCTTCAGCACCAAATACGGGTGCGCCGCCGCCGCGTGCACGTCCAGCCGGTCCGCCGGCCGGTACGCCAGGCAGGCCGCCAGGAAGGCTTTGGCTTCGGTAGACACCGCGGGCTTGGGCGGGAAGTCTAGGCCCCGCGTCGCGGTCAGCATGACGCCATCCCTCAGCAGGGCCTCCTGCGACCGGCCCTCCCCCCACGGCCGCCGCCCGAACAGCATCTGGTACAGGATGACGCCCGCCGCCCAGACGTCGACCTTGTTGGTGATGAGCGGCGGGGTGGGGCCGCCCGTCTCGAAGCACTCGGGCGGGAGGTACCAGTAAGTGCCCGCGCCCTGGGAGGTTAATTCCAGGCCGCGCGTGTGGCCGTCCTCGACGACCTTGGACAGCCCGAAATCCGTCAGTTTCACGCTGCCCGCCCCGTCAAATAGGATGTTGGCGGGCTTGAGGTCGTAGTGGATAACCCGGCGGGGCGGGGCGTTCAGGTAGGCCAGGCCGCCAAATACCTGGGCCGCGATGGCGCGAGCCTCCCGCTCCGGGAGCGCGCCGTGCGACCGCAGGTGCGCGTCCAGGTCGCCGCCCGGGCAGTAGTCCAGGACGGTCGCGAAGGCGTCCGAATCGACCTCGAAGATCTCGCGCAGGGCGACCACCCGCTCGTGGCGCAGGGACCGGTGGATGGAGTACTCACGCACGGCGTGGCGGACGTAGGAGGCCTTGCGCGCGTCCGGCCAGCCCGGCGCCAGTTGGTGGAGCTTGATGGCGACGCGCGGGAGGGTGGGCATGGCGGCGGCGGCAGGGGCGCCGCCGCCACCGCCGCCGCCGCCACCACCACCACCACTGGCGCTCGTCGCGGCCGCGGCCAGGTCGACCGCCTCAAAGACCTCGGAGAAGCCGCCCCGGCCCAGCATGCGGCCCAGGGCGTAACGGCCCGCCAACACCGGGAAGTCGCCAAACCGGGACGCGCCCTCATCGCTCAGGCGCCGCAGGTCCGCCGCGTGGCGCACCCGGTCCGCCTCCACCCGGTCCCGGTCGCGGGCGAGGGCGTCCTCCTCGCGTTTGAGGGCGGCCAGGCGGGCTTTGAAGGCTTCATCTCGGGCGATGTATTCGTCGGGGGTGATGACGGCGGTGGTGGTGGCAGCGTCGGTGGAGGAGGGAGGAAGGGAGGTGGTCGTGCCTGGGTTGGACGCGTCGTCCGCCCCACCACCACCCCCGCCGCTGCCAGCCAGGGGATGCCCTGGGGGCGGCAGCCGGGCGCGCACCGCCTTGCGGGCCAGCTCCACCCGCTCTCGCTGGGCCGCCAGGTCCGCGGCCCGGGCGTCAAGGTTGCGCAGGCCAAAGCCGTCCTCCCACACCTCGGCCGCCCCGAGGTGGAGAGAGCCGACCGCCCCGCGGGGCGCCGCCCGCAGGCCGCCCAGTCGGGGCGTGTCCGCCCGAACCCGGGCCCGGGCCAGCTCGCGATCGGCCCGAAAGGCCGACGCGGCCAGCTCCGCCAGGGCGGCCTGTGCGGCGGCGGTGTCGGCTCCCCGGGCGGCGCGCTCCCGGCCGAGGGCGGCCGTCGCAGCGTCCGCGGCCTCCCGGGCCGCCGCCGCTTCGGCCTTGACCGCCGAGGCCGCTGTCACCAGGGCAGCTTCCTTGGCCGCCCACTCCCGGCGGGCGGCCGCGGCGGCGGCGGCGGCGGCGGCCAGGGCCGACGGTGGGACGGGTGCGGAGGGAGGGCGCGGTTGGTGGTGGTGGTGGCCGCCTGAGGGGGAAGGCCGGGGCGGCAGGGACGCGCCGGGTGGGGGCGCGGCCACCCCGTCCGCGGCGTTGAAGAATTGGAGCAGGGTGGTAGGGGCGCCGCCACCACCAATGCCGGCGGCTCCACCGGCAGGGCCGGGCGGGGCGGCAGCAGCGGGAGACCCCGGGCGGCGCGCAGCGGCGGCTCTGGTGGGCGAGGGGCGGGCCGACCCCACCTGCGGCGACGCGGACGCGCCGCGCGGGGCTTTGCGGGCGGATCCAGGGGCGGGCGGCGCCGCGTCCGCGTCGGCGCCCACCCCGCCGCCACCCCCACCACGCCGGGCCGGGTCGGGCTGCTTGCGCTTGCCCCGCCGCCCGGCCTCCGACACCTGGGCGGAGAGGGCAGCGCCGCCTACGCCGCCCCGGCCCTGCCCGCCACCGCCGCCCCAGCTGGACCGGGAGCCGCCTTCCACGCCGGTGGGCGCCACGGCACCGCCGCCGCCGTCGCCGGACGTGACGGGCCGCCAGGCCGGGTTGGAGGCGGGCGGAGGAGGAGGTGGGCCGGCGGCACCAGCTGTCTGTGGAGCGCCGCGAGGAGGAGCGCCGGCGCCACCGCCTCCACCCGTGTCCACAGCCCGGAAGATGCCGCCGCCGCCGCCCACACCACCCACACTGCCGGCGTCCCGCTTGGAGGCTGAAGGCGGGCGTGGGAAGGTGAGGCCGGCCACGTCCTGTTGGTGCCGCAAGCCGACCGACGCCGCGGCCGCGGCAGCAGCAAACGCGGCCGCCCCGCCGTCCTCGGGCAGGCTAGAATCGCCGCCGCCGCCGCCCAGGTAGGGCAAGGGGCCCGTCAGACGGCGTTCCAAAAGCTTGATGCGTTCGGCCGCGCCGGCGGAGGACCGGGAGTCGCCGCGGTCGGGGAGGGCCATTTTTTTTAAATGCGCGGACGGCCGGCAGCAGCGTAAGTGTGTGCGCCCTTTGGGGGGCTCCAAAGGTCAGTCGCACGTGGGCGCGTGTGAGAAGATAGACTGAGGTGCTCTGCTCGCCCCGGGTGAGGGGTAAGGCGGTGGAGAGCGAACGACGCGCGCGCCCGTGTATTTAAGTGAGCGTATTTGGTCGCGCCGCCCTCCCTCTTGGCATTTTTTCTTTCGACCTTGCCCCTCTCTCACTCCTCTCCTTTTTTTTTCAAACCCCGGGCAGCTCCTCCAGCTTGGCCACACCATCCGCCAAACTCGCCACCGCCTGCAATAGGGCCAACCGGTTGGCGCGCACGGCCTCATCCTCGCACATGACAAAGACCGACTCGAAAAAGGTCGCGACGGGCACTTCCAGCGGGGCGACCGCCGCGATCAGCTCGCCGACCGAGGCGCGCGGGGGGAGGGCGGCCCGGGCGGCGACGGCGGCCTCCCACAGGGCGCACTCAGGGTTACCCTCGAAGAGAGTCGGGTCGACGACGGCAAAGAGGTCGGCGGAGGAGGCGGCGGCTGCTCCGGGCACTGCTTTCTCTTTGGCCAGGCGGGCCGGGCGGGCGAGGGCCGCCACCGCCGCCCCTAGCCGGGACGCCCCGGGCCCCGCCGCCAGCTCGGTGTCGAGGTCCGCGGCCGCCACGGCCGCTGCCGCCGGGTCGTTGCCCCGGGCGGCCAGCACGGCCCGGACCGCCTCAGGCGCGCACCCCCGGTCCAGCAGCATCTGCTCCAGGCGGCGCGACAGGAAGGCCAGGGTGGCCTGGGCGGCCTCCTCCGTCACGGGGATGGGTTGGAGGGACGCGGCCGCCCGGACGGCGGCCTCCACGTCAAAGGGCGTGCCGGTGGCGTTGAAGGTGAGCAGGGTTTCCAGGGCGCCGACAGCCGCGCGGCGGAGGCCGTACGGGTCGGCCGAGGCGGTCGGGGCACACCCAGCCGCGATGAGGCCGACGAGGGAATCCAGGCGGTCCGCCACGGCCAGGACCGCCCCCGCCGGCGTGGACGGCGTGTCATCGCCCGCGTACCGGGGCAGGACGGCCTCGTAGATGGCGTCCGCGACGGGGGCGGGCTCGCCGTCACGGAGGGCGTAGTGCCGGCCCATCACCCCGCCCAGGGCCGGCATCTCCCGGACGACCGCGGTCGCCACGTCCGCCCGGGCCAGGCGGGCGGCCGCGCTGGCGGTGGGCAGGGCGTCGCCCAGGCCCATGGCGCCCGCAACCGCCGGTAGCAGGGCGCCCACGCGGGCGGTCTTGTCCGCCAGGGAGCCCAAGTCCCGGTGGAAGGCCACGGCGCCCAGGTCGGGCAGGGCGTCCTCCAAGCGGCGGCCACAGTCTGCCTCATAAAAGAATTTGGCGTCCTCGAACCGGGCGCGCAGGACGGCCTCGTTGCCGGCGATGACGGCGGCCGGGTCGATGCCACCGTTGGCGACAAGGACAAAGTGGGGCAAGAGTGGGGCGGGCTGTTGAGCGGTGGATACGGCGCCCGGTGCCTGTTGTTCGACCGGAAAGTAGCGCTGGTGCTTCTTCATCACCATCACCAGCACGTCCCGGGGCAGGGCCAGGAAGGCCGGATCGAAGGCGCCCAGGAGCGGGCGTGGAGCCTCGGCCAGGCGGGCGGTCTCAGCCAGGAGGGAGGCCGTGATGGGGCCGGCTGGGATGACGCCGCCCACGCCCGCGGCGGCCGCCTGCGCGCCCGCTGTGATGGCGGCCTCCCGTTCGGCCACGGACAGGGTGATGCCCGCGCCCCGCAGGACGCCATCGTACGCGGCCGCGTCCGCCAGGGGCAGGCTCGGCGCGTCCGGCCCGGACCGCAGGCCCTTGGTGGCCGCGCCCGCGGCGGGCACGCCCAGGCCGCCCAGGCCCAGGGTCCGGGCGCCGTGCAAGGCGACCAGCCAGCGAACCGGGCGTGAAAAAGCCGGCCCGCCCGCGGCCCACCGCATCGTCCGCCCGAAGGATAGGCCGGCCAGCAGGGGCGGCAATGCCTCCTCCAGGGCGTCCGCCGCCGGGGCGCCCGCGGACCGGGCGGTGCCCCAACAGTAGTCGACGCCCTTGGCGTCTGCCTCCGTGTCCACGTCGGTGGTCGGGTTGAGCCCATTCTTGGCGCAGAACCCCAGCAGGGCCTTGGTCGGCGCCCCATCCGGCCCATACGCGGCCTGGGCGGGCGGTCCACGCACCCGCTCCGCCGCGTCCGAGGCGGACGGTGCCAGGTCGGCCACACGGACGACCAGGCGGCGCGGGGTCGCGTCGACAGCGATCGCGCCGTGCGTGAGGCGGGCTTTCGCCAGCAAGGCCGGCACCCGTTCCACCAGCTGGGCCACGGCCGCGTCCGCATCGTCCGGCGGCAGCTCTTCCACCCCGATCTCCAGAACAAAGGGGGCCGGGGTGGAGGGGTGAGGGCCCGAACCAGCGGGGGTGGGCGCGGGCTGCGCGGCCCCCCCCCCCTTCCCCTCCCCGCCCACCTCCGTCTTCAGCAGTGGGTGCCCCAACTCTGCCCGGCGGGCCGTCCACAGGGCCGCCACCCGCCTGGCCATGCCCCGCATGGCCGCAAAGGAGCCCGCCCGGTCGGACACGGACACCGCCCCCCGCGCGTCCAGGACGTTGAAGGCGTGGCTCATCTTGAGGAGCTGCCCGTACGCGGGGATGGGGAGGCCCCCATCCAGCAGGCGCCCAGCCTCCGCGGCGTGCCCGTCAAAGGCCGCCCGCTGGGAGGCCACGTCCGCCGCGTCCAGGTTGTAGCAGGACCACTCGAACTCGGACTGGAGCAGCATCTCGCCGTACGTCAGCGGCGGCGGCCCGCCCGGCGGCAGGGACGGCGTGAACTTGATGTCCGTAAAGTGGGTCGCGCCCTGGAGCGTCGAGACGATGCGCTCCAGCCCGTACGTCACCTCCACGGCGGGCACGGGCAGGGCCAGGCCGCCCACCTGCTGGAAGTAGGTGAACTGGGTGACCTCCTGGCCGTCCAGCCACACCTCCCAGCCCAGGCCCCACGCGCCCAGGGCCGGGTTCTCCCAGTTGTCCTCCACGAACCGCACGTCGTGTTTTTTGGTGTCCACGCCCAGCGCCTCCAGCGAGCCCAGGAACAGTTCCTGCGGGTTGCCCGGGTCGGGCTTCAGGATGACCTGGAATTGGGTGTGCTGTTGCAGGCGGTTGGGGTTGGACCCGTACCGGGAGTCGTCCGGGCGGACGGAGGGTTCCGGGTAGGCGACCGCCCAGGGCTCGGGGCCAAGGACGCGCAGGAAGGTGGCCGGATTCATCGTCCCGGCGCCCACCTCCGAGTTGTGGGGCTGCCACAGCGCGCAGCCGCGGGCGGCCCAGTAGGCTTGCAGCGTGGAGATGACTTCCTGGAAGGACAGGGCGGCCGGGTTGGCCAGGGCGCCCCTGTTGAGGGAGGGGGCGGGGCGGGGCGGGGCCGTGGGCGGCGGGGCGGTGGCCGCCGCCGCCGCGGCCACGGGCGATGATGATGAGGCCGCCGCTGCCGCCGCACACCGCAGGCAGCGGTGGTGGGCGTACCCGGGCGGCGGGATGGCATGCCCCGGGCGGAGGAAGGGGAGGGCGGGGCAGGGGCTGGTGGGGGGGAGAGAGGGTTGGAGGGCGTGGCGGCCGTGTGAGAGAGAGTATTGGGTGACGCGCGTGCAAGGGCGACCTTTAGGCGCACCAGACTGCCCAGAAAGAGGCTACCCCGTGCACTGTCCTGCGCAGCCTGCGCCTCGGCGGGGGAAGGCGGTCGCGGAGCACCCCCTCGGCGGCATCTTACCGCGGCCTGGCCACGCGCCGCGCCGCCGCCGCCGCTCTCGCAATCGGGGACAGGCGGCACACGCACGCGCGCATTTTGAAAAGCAGCTTTGTTAGGAGATAGTGTGTCAAGAATTCAGACGCTCAGCTGGGGTGCGTGTGAGTGGTGTGAGCGGTGGTGGCGGCCGTGGAGCGGCACGGCCAGTTTTTTGTGTTTGTGTTGAGGAGGCTAGCCGACGACGCGAGCGCCACTCCCTCTCTCTTTCCTCACCAACCACGAAAAAGAAAAAAAAAAAAAAAAAAAGGAAAGAAAAAACATATATGCCCCTCTCCCGCGTCGCAGCCCCGGCAGGGCGGGCGTTCATTACCCCAGCTCGTTACGCCCGCAATCCCTTGGCATGCCGCGCCGCGGCCGTGAAGCCGGACGGCGGGAGCGCGGCTCAGACGACGGCAACCCCTTCCACGACCGCGCCGCAACCACCCAAGGCCGGGCCGGCCTTCCTGTCGGACCTGCTGTCGTTCGAGGTTAGTTCAGGGTGACGATGGGTGAAGAGGAAGACGGAGCTCATCCCGAGCGGGGTTGGAAGGCGCGGCGCCCGACGTACAAGGTGTCTGCAGGGCGGACGGGAAGAGCGCGGCACATTTGCGCCCTCAACCTCACCCTCTCTACCTTCCCTCTTGAACCAACCCCAACACCATAGTCCCAGGCAGGCGCCCCTGTTCCGTCGTCCTCCAACCCCGACGAGCTCATCGGGCGGGCAGTAAGTTGCATGGAACCAAGCGAAGAGGACGAGGTAAAAACGTATCACGCCTTCTTCGCACTCATGTCCTCATGTCCTCATCCCACCCCATCCGACTTCAGACATCTGCCCTCGAGTCCGCCCGCGCCGCGCTCGCGGAAGTCCGGGCCCGCGCGCCCGACCGGGGAGTGGGGCCCAGCAGCAGCAGCAGCGGCGGCAGCAGCAGCAGCGCATCATCCTCCGCCAGCTTTGAATTCAGTTCAGGCCGGCGGGACGTGCTGGGACTGGGGCGGGAGGAGGCGGGAGGGGGTGAGAAGGCTCCTCAAAAACCTCCGCCGCTGGGGATGCAGGCCCAGGCCGGGGCGCCCCCGCCCGTCAGCGCCCTGGACTTTGCCGACCCGCACACCGCGCCCGAATCTCTGTTCCTGCCATCCCAGATGGCGGCCGACGCAGCCCGGGCCCGGGCGACGACGGAACTGCCGCCGTTGCAGTCTGTCCTCGACCTCACCAGCGCGGCCGCCCCGCCGACCCGGCACGGCGAGAAGGAAGCGCTGGCCACGCCCGCCGCCACCGCCGCGTCCGCCCCTGCCATCGCCGCTCAGATCTTGACGGATGGCAAGGGCAAGCTGGCTGACGGCACCACATACGAGCGCGATTCGGGCGAGGAGCGCGGCCCCAACGGCCTGTGGCACCGGTGGACCCGCCTGCGCGGCGTCTCGCACGCGGGCAAGGTGGAATGGCAGGAGTGCTGGTGGGAGACGACGGACTGGGCGGGGCGGAAGGAGATGGGCGCCGAGAAGACGGGCTGCTCCCTGGCGGGCGACGCCTGGCGGGAGGCGTGGCGGGAGGCCATCGGCTTTGACGCGGCGACGGGCGAGCCGACCGTCGAGCGGACGGCCCACAAGTGGGCGACGGAGGCCGGCTCTAATTCAGAGTGGGAGGAAAAGTGGGGCGAACACTACTGGTCCAGCGGCAAGGCCTCCAAGTTCGCGGACAAGTGGGCCAAGGCGGGCCCCGACGTCTGGCACGAGCGGTGGGGCGAGGACTACACGGGCGGCGGCAGCGACGGGTGCACCAAGTGGACGGACAAGTGGGCGGAACGGGAGCGGTCGCCTGGGGAGGGGGGCGGGTGGGACAAGTGGGGGGACAAGTGGGAGGAGCGGTTTGAGGGCGGGCTCGGCGGAAAAAAAGGCGAGACCTGGTCCTCCGCCGCGGACGGGTCGTCCTACAACCGGTGGTGGGCGGAGGACCACCTGGGCGGCGGGTGGGTGCGCAAGCATGGCCACTCGACGGGCGGGGAGGCCTGGGATGCGTCTGAGCAGATGGACACGTACTACAACCCCATCCCCCACTTCACCTATGCCATGGCGGTCGACCATTCGCCGACGCTGCGGGACCTGCCGGTGCTGCCCCGGGAGGAGGGAGGCGGGAGTGGGGACGGGGATGACGGGCTGGGCGAGGGGGTGGGGGCGTTGTGAATGAAAGGTTGCAGGTGCGTAGAGTCGTCAGTCATCCCAATGCCGTTTTTGCTCAGTATCCATGTCTGACCTCGCGGCCGCCGCCTTCCGCGTGGCCGCGTCCTTCCTGGACCGCGGTGGCGGTAGAGGCGGGGAGGTCAAGGGTCAGACCCCGGCCCTAGATGAGGCCACCCGGCGGCGGCAAGGCAACGGCAATGCCACCACCAACGCCGCCGCTCCCTCGCCCGACCTAGCCACCCCCTCTCCATCCGTCACCTACGCCGACCACGCGGGCGCCGCCCTGTACGACCCTGCCACCCTGCGCGCCGCTTTCTCCGCCTTAACATCCACCCTCCACACCAACCCGCACTCCCAGCACGCGGCGGGAGGGGCGGGTGGCATGGCAGCGGCGGCTGCCTCCGACGCGGTGCGCGCGGCGACCCTGCGTTTCCTGGCCGCCCCCCCGGGTTATGAGTGCATCCTGACGTCCGGCGCGACGGCGGGGCTGGCCCTCATCGCGGCCTCTTTCCCCTGGGCCCCAGGCTCCCGGTTTGTGCACACCCAGGACAACCACACGAGCGTGGTGGGCGTGCGGGAAGGGGCGCTGCGAGCGGGCGCGGCGGTGGTGGTGGTGGAAGCCACGGAGGGTGGCGGCCTGGCGACCGTGGCGGGGCCGTTCACACGGGCAGGTGAGTGCGGCGATGCGCAGCAGCAGCAGCCTGCTACGGCATCCCCATGCTCCCTCTTTGCCTTCCCCCTGGAATCCAATTTCAGCGGGGCGCGCTACCCTGGGGATTTGGGGAGGGCGGTGGTGGGCGCGGGCGCCGCGCCCGCGTCCGCGCCCGCCTCCCCCTGGTTCACCCTGTGCGATGCCGCCAAGGCATGTGCCGGCGGGGAACCCCCCGACCTGGGCGCGCTCGCGTCCGGCGGCACGCCCATCGACTTCGTGCCGCTTTCCTTCTACAAACTGTTCGGCGCGCCCACAGGGTTGGGGGCCCTGGTCGCCTCCCCTCGCGGCCTGGCCGCCCTGCGGTCCGGCCGCCGGTACTGGGGGGGCGGGACGGTGGCGGGCGTGTCGGCCGTGCAGGACACCGCCTTCCTGCGCCCGGGCTTGGGGGGGCTGGAGGACGGGACCCCGGACTTTTTGGGAGCAGTCGTCGCGGCGGCCGGGTGGGAGGCCTGGGACCGGGCCGGCGGTGGCGCGGCCGTCGCGGCCGCCGCCCACCCGCCCGCCGCCCGCCTCGCCGCGGGCCTGGCCGCCCTCCACCATGCCAATGGCCGTCGGGCGGTGGTCCTGTACGGGGGGTGGCCCGGGGGTGCGGTTCCGGCGGCGGTGGGGGGAGGGGGAGGCACCCGCACCCCGCGACCTCCCTCTCCTCACTGGGCTGTGGGCGGCCCGCCCCGCGGCAGCACGGGCCAAGGCGCGCTCGTGTCCTTCAACGTCCTGTCCCCCGACGGCGCCGCCATTTCCTACCGCACCGTCGAACGCCTGGCTGCCTTGCACGGCGTCCTCCTCCGCGGCGGCGCCCTCTGCAACCCGGGCGCGGCGGAGGCGGCGCTGGGCTTGGGGCCGGAAGACACAATCGCCGCCGCCGCGTCTGGGCGGGCCTGCTGGGACGGGGGGCCCGCGGCCGCGAGCGGTGGGCCGGCGGGGGTTGTCCGGGCGTCTTTTGGGCGCCAGTCGACCCTGGCGGACGCGGACGCGGTCCTGGACGTGGTGGCGCGTTACTTTGTCGACGGCGGCGGCGACGGCGGCGCCCGGGCGGAGCAGGGCGCAGGCGGGCTGCTGCCCCGCCCCGCACCGGTCCCGCCGCCGGCCGGCCTCCGCCCGTCACCCACCCGGGTGGCCACGGTTGAATCCCTGTGGTTGTACCCGCTTAAGGGCGCGGCCGGCTTTGCCCCGCCTGGCGGGGCGTGGCCCCTGAGCAGCAGCAGCGGCAAGGGAGGCAGGGGCCGGGGAGGCCTGGCGTGGGACCGGGGGTGGGCGGTGGTCGGGCGGGCAGCAGGGGGTGAGGGGCCGCCCCGCCCCCTGGACGCCCGGGCCGCCCCGCGCCTGGCCTCGCTCACCGCCCGCATCGAGATGATAGCAGGCAGCGATGGTGACGTAGGCGGTGGTGCCACCCTGGTCGTGTCTGGCCCTGCAGGCGGGGGCGTGCTGCGGGTGGAGGCGGGCGACGCGGCAGCGGGCGGTGAGGCCGCGGCCGCCTGGTTGAGCGGCGCGCTCGGCGTGCCGTGCCGCCTGGCGCGGGCGGGTGCGGGTGATGGCAGCAGCCCGCGGAGCTTCTCCAATGAGGCCGACATGCTGGTCCTGTCCCGCCCGTCGCTGGCAGGCCTCGCGGCCCGCCTGGCCGGGACGGCCGGGGCCGGGCCGGGGTGTGCGGCGGCCGGGCGGTTCCGGCCCAACCTTGTTTTGGTTGGGGACAACGATGCCGCCGCGGCCTTGACCCCGCACGCCGAGGACGGGTGGTCCAGGATCTGGTTTGGCGCAGACGTGGCTGGCAGCCCCACCTTTCTCTCCGCCGGCCCCTGCGCCCGGTGCGGGGCGGTCAACGTCCCGGAAGGAGGAGGGAGTGGTGATGGTGGCGGCGGCAGCGCTTCATCCACCCCTGCCCCCGCCTCCGCCCGCCAGCCCCTGCTCGCCCTGGCCCAGTACCGGCGGGCCGAGGGCGGGGCCATCCTGTTTGGGGCCCTGTTTGATAGAGAGGGGGAGGAGGGCGGGGAGGAGGGTGGTAGTATGATTCGGGTCGGGGATGGGGTGTGGGCTGATTAGATGGATGGGCGGGCTGTTTAGATGGATGCATGAGAGGGTTGGCCTAGACTCAACGCACGACGCGAATTTGCGGCGCAGAGATGGCGCCGCCCTGCAAAAGGAGGCGCGCAGAGCGTAGGGCCTCCGAACGCGCGGCCGCAGGTGGCCCGCACGCTCGCCGTCTCAACCCCGCCCTCCCAGAAGATGCGGGCGACCCGGACGCGCATTACACAGCCGCCGAGGCGGGGCGTTATTCCGCCCAAAACGGGGGCGTCCAGGCCGACCTGGCCACCGCGTGCCTGCGCTTCCTGGGCCTGGGACCCTCGCCGGCCACCCACTCACCCCCGCACCGCCGCCTGCTCCTCCTGGATGCCGGGTGTGGGTCAGGCCTGTCCACCGCGGCCGCCGCGGCCCTAGGGCACACGCTCCTGGGCTGTGACCTGTCGTCGGCCATGCTGGGCGCGGCGTGTGGGGGCAACCCCGCGACGGAGCGCGCGTGCAAAGGTTTGGTGTGGCGTGGGGACCTCGGCGTGGTGGCGCCGTTGAGGGGGAGTGCGACCGGTCTGTTTGACGGCGCCATCTCTGTGTCGGCCATCCAGTGGTTGATTCCGTCGGAGGGCGACGCCGCCGCCGGCACGAGGCGCCTGGACGCCTTTTTCACCGGCCTCGCCGCGTCCCTTGTCCCCGGCGCAGGCGCGGTCCTCCAATTCTATCCGCGCGCCGACCCGGACGCCACCGCCGTGCGCGCTGCCGCTGATCGGGCGGGCTTCCACGCCGCCCTGTTTGCGGACGTCCCCCACGCCAAGGGCGGCGCCCGCAAAACCTTCCTAGGGGCGGTCAAGGAGAGGAAAGTGGGTGGGAGCGCACCCGCCGCCTGGTCCCCTCCACCCGCCGCCGACTGCCCGCTGTGCTGGCCCCGCGCGGGGACGTGCGGGCTGTGGTGGGCGCGGGTCGGGGTGCCTCTGCTGAGGAGGGGGCGTGGTGCGAGTGGCAGCGAGAGTGACGGCGGCGGCGGCGGCCCGTTTGCGAAAGCATACGCGCCGCTCGCCGCGGCCGCCCAGCGCCTGGTGGGCGAGCACGCGTCCGCGGGTGGCCGCCTGGCCCGCGTCGTGCGGCGGGCACTGCCACCGCCAGCCCCAACAGAAACAGTAGCCACCCCTCGCGCCCGCCTGGACGCGTGGGTTGCCGGGCCGGCCGGTCGGTGGGCGCCGTGCGGGGCGCCCCTGCTGGTGAGCGTGGCGGGGCCGGCCAGAGCGTTTGGTGTGGCTGCTGCTGCGGCTGTTGCTTCCTCCACCGGCCGGGCCAGCCCTGAGGCGGCTGCCCGGGCCGCGGACCTGTTGATCAGCCCTGCTTTTCCCACCCAGGCCGTGGGTGGTGGGCCGACCCTGGTGGGCGTGGTGGGCCCGACGCCGGTGGCAGCCGAAGGAGCGTCGGCTGTGCGTGCGGTGGAGCTTCCTCCTCCTCGCACTGGCACCTCCCATCCGTCCACCCACCTCCTCCTCGCCGACGGGTGCGCCCGGTATGTGCTAGCCCGGTGGGAAGGAGTTGGGGTCAGGGATGCCGCGGCCGGTGTGGTGGAAGGGGCCAGGCGGGCCGGGGCGGCCGCGGCCGCGGTCGGGGTTGGCCAGGGAGACGGCGGCGTGTATGCCCTGCTCGTCGACCTGGTGCCTGCTGGCGGTGGCGCCGCCTTGGCCGCCACCATCACGCTGGCCGTGCATGCCCGCAACGCGGACGGGGACGAGGTGAGCGTGGCGGGCTTGGCGGGGAGCATGGTGAGAGAGGCTTGTTGAAAGCAAACACATGACGCCCCCGAACAACAACACTCTTTCCTCTTCCGTCTCTGTCACGCCTTCCGCTCCTCTCTGATCATCGCCTCCACGAAAAACTCGCCCGCCCGGTAACTCGACCGCACCAGCGGCCCACTCGCCACGTACCGGAACCCGCACTCCTCCTCCCCGAACCGCCGCCAGTGCTCAAACTTGTCGGGGTGCACAAACTCGACGACGGGCAGGTGGCGGGGCGTGGGCTGCAAGTACTGGCCAAAGGTGAGGATGTCGACGCCCGCGTCGCGCAGGTCGCACATGGCATCGATGACCTCATCATCCGTCTCGCCGAATCCCAGCATGAGCGAAGACTTGGTGAACAGGCCGGGTTTGGCCGACTTGGCCGCGCGCAGGACGGCCAGGGACTGGTCGTAGCCCGCGCGCGGGTCGCGCACCCGGCGCTGGAGGGAGGCGACCGTCTCCAGGTTGTGGGCAAAGACGTCCAGCCCCGAATTGGCGAGCAGGTCGACAGCTGCCAAGTCGCCCGCAAAGTCGCCCACCAAGCACTCCACCAGGATGTGCGGGGCCCGGGCCTTGACCGCCCGCACGGTGCGCGCGTAGTGGGCGGCGCCCCCGTCGGGCAGGTCGTCCCTGTCGACCGAGGTCAGGACGACGTACCCCACGCCCCAGGCCGCGATGGCGGCGGCCGTGTGTTCGGGCTCGTTTTCATCCGGGGGCGCGGGGGTGGAGGCGGTGTTGACCGCGCAGAAGCGGCAGCCCCGGGTGCAGGTGTCGCCGAGGAGCATGATGGTGGCCGTCCCGATCTCATGCCCCGCCTCGCCATCGCCGCCCCCGCCGCCGCCGTTCCAGCACTCGCCGATGTTGGGGCAGACGGCCTCCTCGCACACGGTCGCCAGTTTGAGGTCGCGCAGGTTGGCGCGCAGGTACTCGTACCGCTCGCCCTGGGGCGCGCGCTGGCGGAGCCAGGGCGGCTTGGTGAGGCCGGGCGGGAGGGTGAAGGCGGCGGGCGAGGGGCCGCACTGGGAGGCCGCCCCGGCCGGCAGGGGGGGCAGGGACGGGTCGACCGAGCGGGCCGCATCCACCAGGGCTGCAAATGCGTCGCTGGCACCATCGATGTCTGGCACTTCCAGGACGACCTCGGCGGAGGAGGGAGGGGTGGCGGAGGCGGTGCAAGGGCCGGCCATGCGCCGGCAGCGGTCGGCTAGGCGGCGATGTGGCGCGAGCGCGGCACGGCTCGTTGTTTGGAGGGTGGCGGACAAAGGGGTCGGGTGCCCGCCCGCCATGAGGGAGGGTAGGAGAGGAGGCATGGTTGTGGTGTGTGAGTAGTCACACACACACAAAGGGGGGGGGG